>Ga0222714_10000084_pt1 | contig 113406 bp, 108 predicted proteins | sample C33_3DmetaG_FD_165048 | JGI IMG/M metagenome (GOLD analysis project Ga0222714, IMG submission 165048) | Estuarine water microbial communities from San Francisco Bay, California, United States - C33_3D | ecosystem: Environmental > Aquatic > Marine > Unclassified | place: USA: California...
GTTACCCTGATTTGTTCTAATACTCCAAGTAAATGCTCCTGTTAATGATATATTAAATTGATAGGTTTTTTGTTTTGTTAAAGTTAATGTAGGATTAGATGCTGTTCCATTTACTTCAAAACTTCCTCCGCTATCTTTAACAGTAAAAACTTCTTCAACGCCACCAGCACTATCTTCAACAATAGGTACTTCACTGGTAATAGATTTTACAGTAATATTGCCCTCAGTATCCACTGAGAATCCTGGTGAATTAAAACCGTATTTGCTGTAAAAAGGGTTGAATGTAATAGCCATAATTATCTCCGTCTATAGTATTTATCAATACACCTATATATAAAGAAAACGCTTTAATTAAGCAACAATAGGGTTGATAGACTCAAAATATGTGGCTTGAAAAATTGCTTTTGTTTTGCTGTAATCTATACCGGAAACTGCTTTAGCAATCAGCGAAAGATTTATATCTACGTATGAATTGTTTACTACTGCTTGTACATCGAGTATATTTTGACCTAGATCTGCTTTCCCGTAAATTGTTAAATCTGCTTTATCAGGACCTGCTACAACAATGCACTTGATTATTTCTTTTTGTGTATTGCTGAATTCTGCAACAATAGTGTACTCGGCGGCCATAAATGTTCCCATATGCCATCGATCTAACCTTGTTGTTTTACCATCTAAGAGATAAATCCAAGGACCTCTGTAGGAGAATTGAGCACCGTTTTTTAATACTACGGTGCCTTTTTCGCCTTTGTCAAAAACTTTATTAGCGTCGATCGTCATACTACTATTTAGTATTTGCGACTTTTACTAACTTTCCGTATTCTGGTAGATATAGATATTCGATTTGACTCTTTTTAAGTGTTTGTAATGCATCGTCTAGTGTTTCCACTAAAGGATCACCACCTAAGTTAAATGAAGTATTGAATATAATTGGACAATCTGTTTTTTCTTTAAACTTGCTAATCAAATTATAATAATGTTCATTTTGTTCTTTTGTAACTGTTTGTATACGGCAGGTTCCATCAACGTGAATAATTGAAGGAATTTTTTCTTCAATACCTGGTTGACAGTTTACAGCATACATCATGCTTGGTGATTCTTCCATACCTCGTAGATCAAACCATTCATGTACATCTTCTTTAAGAATTGTACCAGCAAAAGGACGGAAATATTCTCTGTGTTTTACAGTGTTAACAAAATCCTTACCGTCTTTTTCTCTTGGATCAAAAAGTATGCTTCTATTACCTAATGCTCTAGGACCATTTTCACAACGACCTTGGAACATAGCAACAATGTTTCTGTTAGTTAATAGTTCAACTACCATTTCGTTTGATGCTTCAAGTATTTCGCCGTTAACAGCATCCACTTTTTCTTGAAGTTCTTCTTCTGTGTAGCAATATGCTGGACCTAAGTATAAATTGTCAGTCCATGTTTTGATAGTTTCGTCCTGAGAAATACTTCTATGAATAAACATAGCCGCACCCATAGCCGTTCCTGCATCACTAGAAATCGGTTCAACATATAAATTAATATTGTTCTTTTTAAGTGTTTCTAAATAATGATAATTAGCAACACAGTTTAATGCATATCCTCCAGATAGCACAACATTTTTCTCTCCTGTCATTTCAACGGCTTTAAGAATTAATTTTAACACTTCTTCTTGTGTTTCTTGTTGTACCTTATATGCGAGGTCTCTTCTATTTTTTAATTTAGTATAGTCTTTTTTCTCATCTCCGCCATTAATACCAAGTTCACCTTCTAGTTCATCATACATTAACGCATTGATAATAGAACTTTGAGGATAGTTTGGAATAATAACGTTTCTGTTTGTAAGAGTTACTTTACCATCTCGAACAAAAAGACTTGGGATTTTATCATTAGGCTCACCATATGGGAAAAGTCCCATAGTTTTTCCTGCTTCAATTGAACTGAAGCCACAGTATTCTGTTACTGCCTCATAGGCTTTTGTAATACCAGCGGTATCAGAAATAACGCATTCGTGTTTTCCATCTTCATTATACATAGAACTATCAAAGTTTGTATTAACAGCACCTACCATTGGACCACGTAAACCAATGTGTTTGTATAATGTTTTAAAGTTGCTAGGATATTCACAACTAAAAATAGTTTCAGTTTCCCAACCTGTTGTTTGTTGTCCACCAAAATTTAAAGGAATAAATGTTCCAGCACCATCAACAATTACTGCAACTGCTTTATCAAATCCTGATCTATAAAAAGCACAAGCGGCGTGTAATTTATGATGCACAAAACTTAAATCAACAACCTGACTGTGTTGATAAGGATTCTCTGCTCTACTAATTAAGCCTAATTTACGTGCTAATCCAGTATACACATTGTCACCTGTGTAGTCAATTCTACCTGCTGATTCGTCTACACTTTGCGTATGTGCAATAACTAGATAATCAAGTTTATCTGTGTAATCTAAAATTTTAACCATTGAAGCAAATGGGCCACCATCATACTTTTGTCTTGATAGTCTTTCTTCTTCGATAGAGAATACAATTTCGCCGTCTTTTAGTAGACATACACCTGAGTTATGTCCTCTAGCAATACCGGCAATCCATACTGGTTTTTTATTTTCACTCATTATTTTATCTCCTGTTTAGGATTCATAAACGGAGGAAGTCCTTTTGCTCCTCCGGCAGGTCCTGTTATGCCAAATTGTGATGGCATTGCTGGAGCCATTGCCGCTGGTGTTTGTGGTTGCTGTGGATGTTGATGCATATGTCCGTGTTCGTGAACTACACCATGTACAGGACATACCTGTTGGTGTTGAGGTTCTTGTCCTTTTAATTTAGCAACTTTGACACTAGGATCACGTTGCTTAGGAAATTTCTTAGTCAGATCAACTGCCGCTTTAACTAAATCATCTTCCTGTGCATTGCTCATACGTGATAACCCATCATTCATTCTGTCAGTATGTTCATCTGGTGCAATTCTGATAGGTGCATATTCTCTTCCTTTTTCACCTGTATCAATAATCTTGAAAGTTTTTTCATTTGGATAGGAAATATTGATAGGATATGTCGAAGAAACAACTGATACACACGGAACGTCCAGTGCATATGCAATGTGCTGACCTACGCTATCACACCCGATAAAAATATCTGCGTCCTTAATTAAACCTGACCACTGTCTTAAACTAATACCTGCTGGTTGTGGAATAGGAACATCAAATTTTTCGCCACTAAAATCAATCTGCAACTCAGCCATGATCATTGTAGCATATCCTTTTTTCTGTAACTTTTGAATTATAGAAACTAGATTAGAGTATTCTAGACTGCGTGATGTACTATCGTTAAATATTCCATCTCTAAATTCAATTCCACGACCAAAAGGTTGAATAATTGCAACCTTGTCCTTACCGGTCATTTGTTGCACTTCGTTCATAGTAATAACACCATTAAGCATTTCGTCTTTGCTTAATTTAAGTGTAGGTTTTGGTAAATCTCTGGGTTCTTCTCTATTATTAAAAATAATATCGAAGCACTGTGCCAAACTTGCTTTTTGATTGTAGTAATGCCAAACTCTATATGGTTCAGGACTTACACAATTTCTATCTTTAATTTTGTCTTGAAACAAATTTTTGTGCCATACGTCGTATGCACGTTTATCTAAATCGTGATGACCTTTATAGAATTCAGTACCACCTTCACAAACAATGATAAAATCATCATCTGGATTTTCTTCTCTAAATTTTTCTAAACCCGGAATGGAAGTAAGGACTCTACCAGCACCGCCGTTTATAAAAAACGCTGTTGATCTTTTCATTTTTTTCCTCTAATCTATATTTTTTGCAGTCTTTATAATAGCATCAGATCACTTCTAATGCAAGAATATTTAACTAACAAAACTAGATGAGGTTTAGATCTTGGTTTTATGTATTTGTGGAAGTATCCGGAGCAACATTTGCCGCATTTGGATCTACTGGTTCTGGAGCGTTATCAACAGCAGTATCCTGGAAAGTTGCTAGTGTTTCCGCAGGCATAATAGGCATCTCTACCTGTAATTGTCCTGGAGGCGGATCATCTGGATTCATAACTGTCTGTGCTCTAGGGTCTTGTGGGAATGGAATCATCCATGGATCCCAAGTATCTCTTGGAAATTTAGTAGGAATTGATACTAAATCTTCTTTGAATGCTGTCATTTTAGCAATCATATCCGTGTTACCTTGTTCTGTATATGTTGCTATTGCGTCTGTTGCCTCTGAAACTAAACTTGCCGCCGCGACATCTAAATTTTCAAATGTCATATGCGGTCTTTTCCATGGAAAAGGCTTTTTCCATTCTTCTGCAACAAAATCGTACTGTACTTCACTTACTTCGTATGTGTGATCTGGTACAGGAATAGTTGCTCTAGAATAATAAACTGTTGTGTCTGAAGGATCAATGTCTGTTCTTGTAAATTCTGTTTGAGGATAGTCTGCTTGATCAACTTTCATCCAAAGAAGAGCACCTAATAATGGTTCTTTTCTAGCATCTACTAGTATAGCCGCCGCATCATTACCACCTTGTTGGTGCCAACGCTCTGCTTGTTCAGGAGTACCATCATATGCTTCTTGATCATAGGACGGAATAACATAACCTGTTTCTCTGGTAACATAACACCAAAATTTTGCAGGACCTACATATGTAAAGTCAGCAGTAAGACCTAACTCATTTGTATCGTATAGATACTTGTCAGGCATATCATACGTAAAATCTACTTCAATATTTGGTACATTATTTGAACTTGCCATATTATCTTTTAAACTCCTATAACTCTATTTACGTTTGATACCATGTGATTCTGATCATTCCTGGAGCACCATATGATCCACAATGGCAGTGTCCTGACCATGTGTAGAATGTTACGCCACCAAATCCTGGTACGTATTGTGGTGAAAGTCTTGACCAACCAATATTGTTTGCCGCCGCACAGTTTACGTAAGTATCAAAGTGTCTACCACCTACACCTACACCAACTGTACCACCGCATTTATTAACAAGTCCGCCTGGATATGGTAGATAGTGTTTATAACAGCAGTGATCACCGCATGATCTATTAACCCACCAACCACGCACACCGCAAATATTAATATCACCACCGTAAGCACACGCAGTACCTGAGTTTTGTTGACATCCACAGCACCATGAACGACAGTTACAATAACCTGTTACATAACATCCATAACCTGGGAAGCAGTAAGAACATCCTTCAATACCACCATCAGCACAGAAGTTACTTAATCCTGTACCTTTAATGGAAGAACGACATCCTCTAAATCCGTTTCTACCGTTGGTACAACAAGCACCTTCACCCATACACATATCATAACAGTCGCCTGATGATACTGAAATAGTTCTACGTGCATATGCACCTGATCCACCTGGTGCACCACCCATACAACAGCAGTTTACACCGCCACCGCCACCTGAGCCCCATGCTTCAAATGTAGCACGAACGGCATCGGTTGGAACAATAAAAGCAAAACAGCAATATTGTTGATAGTTACCAAATGATGGACAACTCCAACAAGATGATCTCCAAATTAATGTACAGCCTCCTGGTAAGTCTGTTACGCTCTCACCTGCTGGTAGTACTAAATCGTTTATGTATGATGATAGTTTTGCCATATTAATATTTACCTTAACAACAGTCGTTCCATGTTACTCTGACGAATCCAGCATTTCCTGGATAACCATAACAGCATCCACCACCACATGATGTTGCTGACTGTCCACCAACACCAGGTGTTAAACCTGATTCACCTGTTGCCCATCCAATATCAAACACACATCGTGCCCAGTCTGAGAAACAAGCGTCACCCATATTTCTTACATGAGAATGTCCGCCATTTTTGTTTACTAGACCACCTGGATAATGATACCATAATCCCCAATAGCATGGTCCACAGTTACATTGTGCCCATATAAATGAAGGTCTTCCATAAGTTCCTCCATCGGCACCGTAATACATTTTACAACATAAGCAACAGTATTGTTCTGTATAATAATATCCGCAGTTGTTACCTTGACAGTAACCATATCCCCACATAATCCAACAACAAGTTTTACCTGGGTTTCCGCCTTCAACACAGAAATTACTTAATCCTGCACCTTCAATATAACCTTTACAACCTAAAATACCGCAACAACATGAAGCACAACAAGTTGGTGGTCCTGGATAAAATGCGTAACAATCTCCTACAGCATAGTCGGCACCATTGTTGTGACCTTTTAAACATTTGTAAGCATATGCACCAGATCCTCCTGGAACACCTTGTTGACAACAACAAGCACCGCCACCTGATCCGCCACCTGCCCAAACTTCAAATTTGGCACAGTTTGCACCATCTGGCATACACCAATATAGATAACAGTTACCTGCGTAGTCTGAGTTACAGTAACATTGACAGTGAGGGAAGAATACCACTTGACATCCCGGTTCTAACGGTCTAATGTCTGTTGGACTAACTGCTCCTAATAATGATTTTAAATTTGCCATTTCTTCTCCTATGGATCCAATGTTATTCTTACTAAACCTGGGCCGCCTGGTCCACCGCAGTAACAGTTTCCGCCTAATGCCGAACCTGAAATACCACCTTGACCTGGTGCTCTTTGGTGTGATCCACCACCACCGATTAAACCTTGTCCGCCTCTACAGCCGTCAAATCCGCCCGGCATATTGTAAGCACAAAATCTATGCATATCCCATCTCATACCTTGCATTGATAAATGTCCTGGCAATGGCGTGTAGTGTTTATACCAACATGAGTTATTATTTTGACAGTGAGTTGCGATACCACCTAATCTACCTGGAACGCCCATATCACCGCCGAACCAACAAGCACAACAGTTTGGATATCTAGGATCTAAACAAACTCCACATCCAATACAGTTGAACATAAAGCAGAGTGAACAACCTGAGTTTCCACCTTCTGCACAAAAATTCGAGTACCAATAATTGTTACTAATCCAACTTTTACAACCTCTGTATCCACAAGCAAAAACTGGTGAACAACAAGAAGGTGGTCCAATACAAATTTGTAATTCTTGATTACAGTTTTGATAATTCTGTACACATTTTCTTACGTAAGCACCTGAGCCGCCGTCAAATCCCCATTGGCAACAGCATACACCTGCGGCTCCACCGCCGCCGCCCCACATCTCAATGGTCATTTTGTTGACCGAAGGATCAGGATTGAAACAGTGTTCGTGTCTACATTGATCCGTGTTATGTGAAATACCACAGTGTTGAGTAAATGTCACTTGGCAGGTATAATATTTTCTGCAAGGAGCATTAGGCGATGTAGCATCAAACTCATCACTCGTTGCTCTATCTAATAAACTTTTTAAGTTAGCCATTTACTTTATCCTTAATCCTCTTTTTTAATGTGTGCTAGTATTTAACTTAAAATTAAATTAAAATCCAGCCGTAAGTTGCTCCAGAATACATTAATGTTACAGTAGCATTGTTCAAGTTAAGATCTAAATTTTCATTTAAGTTTTGTATCTTAGAACCATTTCTTGCTAATGTTACATTGTATTGTCCGAAAGAACCTGTGACATCAATAATTTGGATAGTATCACCAGTGACTAACGAAGCGTTTGCAGGCAAAGTGACAGTAAAAGCACCACCGCTTGTATCAGCAAGAACTCTATCGTTCACTACCGCTTGGTAAGTACCGCTAATTTCACGGATAACTGCACCGCTTGTTCCAGTTGTTGTAATATATCTTCCCATTTGTTGTTCCTTATCTTATTGTTATTTATCTATGCTAGTGTTTCAATGCCCATTACAACACAACTCATTGCTGGGGCACTCGAATACGCTACAATCTTTTTTCCTGCGTCAAGCACAAGACCTGTTCTCTCCAACACACCTTTTGCTTGGATTTCAACGTCAAATTCAATCCATTCAGCATCTGTAGGTGTATCAGCGGCCGCTACTGCTAATCTTACAGCCGCCGCGTTATTTGAGCGGTTGCACATAGACACAGTAACAACGGAATAGGTACTTGCAGGCACTGTATAAATCGTGGTATTACTACCTTGTGCCATACTTGCCGCTCCTAGTCTTCCTGTTGCCATATTTTTTTCTCCTTTTTGTTACTTACCTTTATGATAATAACATCCTTTGTAACGCAACAATGTCTCCATCAACTCCGCCTAAGAAGTTCAATTTGGCTTTAACTTTGATTTCAACACCGGTTGTAGTGTCAATTTGATCTTCTTTGATCTCAATAACACCTGCGGTCATTATATTTACGTTCAATTCGGAATTACCACCACCAATTTGAGCATTAATGAAAGTTCTAATTGCTCGTTGTGTCGGCACAACACTGTCCGAGTTAGCCGCAAATGTTCCATCTGTACTAAACTCAGTAATTACTGCACCTGTTCCACCAAGTTCAACTGAACCCAATGAAAGTTCATTTAGTCCTGCAATGTTAAATGCATCTGCATCCAACGTTGCAACACCAGTGGACTGTTCTACTGAGAACAAGTCACCAACTCTAAAGTTACCGTCTTGGTCTGTTGACGTAAAGAACACTCTACCACCACCATACTGAACAGTTTCTTTTGTTGCATCTGGATCTACTAACGGAATTCCTGGATAGTTAGTATTAGTAAAGTTACCTGTACCAATATCTAAGAAATCGTGTCCTGTTAGTCGAACCTGTGAATATCTAATTCTTAATTCTACCGCATCACCATGCTCTGGTGCTTGGTTAACAGGAACATCAGGACTTAATTGTACTCTTGCTGTATAAGGTCCTACGCCTAGTAATTCTCTTACAGTAACAAGTTTAAAGTAAGGATTATTAATTCCTTTTTCTGCTGGAACGTTTGCTAAACCGTTTGATATTACATCAATCATAATATCTAACAAGTATGTTACTTTAGAAATCGTTTCATTCTCGCCATCGTTGCCTGTAATTGTCTGTGTTGTTACCACAGGCGATTGTAAAGTTGAGTAAGATGTGTTTATTAAAATGTAACTATTGATAATAGTTTTTAACTGTTCAATAGCCGCAACCGTTTGTGCTTGTTGACCTGCTACTTGTGAAGTAGCACCATCCCAATAACTTTTTGATGCCGCAATACTTTGTAGGTTACCACCAAATTTAATATCGTGTGCAATAGCATCAACAATATATCCTGTGTCTCTTTCGCACTTGGATTGATTATATGAGAATCCGTTCCATATACCAGTTCCTGCTGATATTTGTGCTTCGATCCAAGCAATAACTTCATCTTTTAAAAACTCTTTGTTAACAGTTAATAGATCATAAGTGTATGGATATGTTTCACTTGTAATACTATTAAATGTTACGTTTGAACCAGCCAATGGTGGTTCAGTTAATCCTTCAAGATATACGTTCGCTCCAGGTTGATATTTGTCTGCATAACCATCACCTGAAACAGTAGCAGTAGCAGTTTCGTAACCAATACCTCTGTTTAACATTGTTGGTTGTGCTATTACACCGTTACCAACTCTAACTTCAAATGGTGCTTCAATTGTGTTTGAAGGATCTGTAATTGTTAGTGTAGGAGTTGTAACGTATCCTGAACCAGGTTCAAGAATTTTCATTCTTGCAATTTTTCCTGTGGCAACTACCGCTCTTATAAGTGCTTGTGCACCTGTTAAAATTTTATTTTGATTTGTTGTTGATGTTTGAATTCTAAACCATTGTGGTCTGTTTGAAACAGATCCGCCAACCAACCCAGCAAACTCTGCCGGAGAAGCAATTCCTGTATTAGTTCTTTGTGTCCAATTAATACCATCTGGTGTTTGAGCACCTTCATTACCTGATGTAATAGTTGCAACATCAAACGTGATATCAGTACCTGTACCACCAATACTTGCCGCCGCAATAGTTAATGTCTCAGCCACTTCGTAAAGTTTACCTGGATTTCTTACAGTAATTGTACAAGCACCTGATCCGTCAACATCGACATCAAATTCTGCATCAGCACCAATAACTGATCCCGTAGCACTTACACCTGTGTATGTACCAAGTGTTCTTAAAGCATCCGCGGCACCTACGTTGTTAATTGTTTTAATTTGTCCGTGTTTTGTTTGTGCCCAAACAAATGTTCCCATTTGATAGTTAATAAATCCTTCATGGTGTAGATATGCTGGATATGTTGCTTCTGTCCAAACAGTTCCGTTTAATGAATAATAGTATTTGTCACCTCTATCTAAAGTAACAATATATCTTCCATTACCCCATGCAATATCAAAATATTGTGCATCAGTTACAGTTGGAATTGGTAATCCAAATCCGTTCCATGTAATACCGTCTGACGATTTAGCCGCTTGTCCGTCTGTTGCAATAGCAACAAATTCGTTTCTTCCCCAAATAACTTTTAACCAATTTCCTGTTGTGCTTGGTAATGCTGTTTGTGTCCAAGTAGCACCGCTATCTGTTGAGTATGCTCCCACAGTAGAATCTTCAGTAATGGCAACCCATGTGTCGTTGATCTTGCTATATGCACTTGCAGTCCAAGTACCGTTTGGAGCAGTTGTTTGTGTCCAAGAAACACCGTTGTCTGCTGAGAAACAAGCAGTCGAAGTGCCTTTACCAAACACCGCCCAGTTGCCTCCGCCATCACCAACTAGTGCATTCCAGTTTAGTCCTGAAGGTAAATTTCCTCCAGCGGCAAACGTGCTACCGTCATCTGATCTTATTGTTGATTGAACGTTTTGTCCAACCGCTATAATTCTTCCACCTGCAATACCCCAGTTTTGTCTTCCATATTGTAATGCCGCTCCAACACCTTGTTGTGAGTCTGCATATCCTGGATGTGGTAATGTAATTCTAGGTTCAATTTCGTACTTTGTAGTTCCATCGATTAATGAAGCAATAGCAGTTCCTGGAATTAAATGGTCAAAGCCTGCTGTATCGTCGGATTCCTTAAACACAGTTGCTGATTTTGATCCAGCACCGTATGTTCCAATGTAACCATACTGACCAACACCAAGACCGCTGGTAATTACAATTCTCATTCCGTTGTATTGACCAGTGTTTGCAGTATCAGTGTTCGAAATTACAATCGATGTACTATCACCTGTTTGTGCTGTATTTCCTGCTTGTGAATATTCAGCACCACCGAAGTCTCCTTCGCCGTCTGCATCAACATCGTTATCCAACATACGAATATCAAAAATACCACTGTCTCTAAATTCATCTGCAAGAGCAATAGCACCTGTTCCGTCACCAGCAAATTCAAAAGTTGCATTTGTATAATGAACTCCTGCATTTGAATATTCAACTCTTAAAATGTTTGCTTGGTTTGTAATAACATTATCAATTGTTGCTTCTCTATTTCTATTATTAACTGTACCTGTAATAGGAACTTCAGTAGGATCAACACCTTCAGCAACAGTACCAAATGTACCGTATGATGAGTTACCGTTTGTAGCACGAATCTTACCACCGTTCTCTGCTAGGTAACCAATGTGACCGTAGTATGAGAACACGGAAACAAGTTCTGTTCTACCTAGGTTAGTACACCATACACCAATACCATCTGATAGTACCTGTGTAAAGTCGTTGGCAACGATCGAATCATTTCCGCCGTCGTGTAAATTACCATCAATTTTACAACCAACACATCCTGTACCAAATGTTGTTACGTTTTGTACATATGGTGAACGTGTTTGAATCCAAACTCTTGGATCAGTTGGACCCCAACCTGGATCAAGTGATGTGAATGAACCTGCTGTTGGTCTTCTAGTTCCATAATTGTTAGGAGCACTTAAAGTTCCTGTTAGTCCTTGTACTGTACAATTTCTTAAACCTGTTCCATCTCTTAGATAGAACATATCTTCAGTTAATGAACCGTTAACAGCGTTTGCATAATATCTTGCATTATAGATTGTTCTATAATTTCCGCCGTGTTTTAATTCCCAAATAAATCCTTCAATATATTTTCTAACATCACGCTGACATTTTGCTGTGTTGTATGTGTACGCAGGATATGTTGCTGTAATGTAAGCAGTTACTTCTTCTGCCAAGAAATCTGTATTGTGTTTTAGCATTTCAATAGCGGCATACACGTTGTCATCATTCGATGGAACTGTGCTTGAAGCATAAGGATTAATTACTGGTGGACTACTGTCTTGTGCAGTATTATTCACATAGTATTCAACATAATTAATTGCGTCTTGAATTCTTGCTTGTACAAAAGTACCTTCTGCAGAAGTACCTGCAAAGTTTAGTTTACTTTGCTCCATCTGTGTTTTTGTGTTAGAAGGTGTTTTTATTATTCCTGTACCTTGAATTACTGTACTAATAATAGATTTTAAATGTTCATATCCAGCCAATGAATAGTTTGTGTCACTTGCTTGAGTATACATTTCAGCAGTTGCAGGACGAATGTTAGTTGAACGTAACTCGTCTCCAACTACCGCAGTAAATTTTGGAACAATGATCGGTAATACTTCATAGTATCTTCCTGTTTTTACAAAAATAGTTTTATTAACAACTATTTCTGCAGGAATATTAACTGTTGATGAATCTTCAATAGCAACAGCATCTGAAACAATATCAATTAATGATTCAATTCTTTCTTGAGCACCTGCTTCTTCAACCCAGTTACCATTTTTATACTGAGGTACTGGAGTTGCTACGCTGTTTAATGTTGCATAGTTTTGTGCAGGATCTAAATTTGTTAAAATTGCATCAGCAAGAGTTTTAACATAATCCATTGCGTTTGCAACGGCAGTATTTGCACCAACAAAGTCATCAAAATATTCTAATGCTAACGCTCTAGTTTCAGTGTTTCCACCTTTACCTAAATCAAGTGCTACTCTATCTACTAACCAACCAATTCGTGATTTCATATCTGCTTTTGAAACAGGATATGTAAATCCAACAAATGGTGCAACAGAGTTAGTTGTTTGATAATCAATATATTCAACAACCTGTTCTTGAATAAAGTGTCTATTGTGTTCTAATAATTGTCTTGCATTATTGTTTAATACACCCCACTCAATTGCTTCTGTGGCATATCTAATAGATGCAAATGGTCTATCAACAGTAGCACCCCATTGTGGGAATGTTCCGTCCTGACCTGATGGACCAACATAATACACATGATCTGTTTTACCAAAAACTGACCATTCTGGCATATTACTTGAATTAACAACAAGTACATCACCTTCGTTTCCGATAGGTAATCGTGTTGGTGCTGATCCTGAATAGTAAAGTAAATCACCGTCTGTGGTTAATGCACTTTGCTCATTTCCGCCTGCAATAATTTTATAATAGTTACCAGCAACATCTAAGTCTGGTCTTCTACCACCAACTGATTGATTTGAAATGTGTGCTTGAACAACAATATAAGAGTTTACACCGTAGTAAACAATGTCACCTAAATCATATGAGGTAACGTTTGTCCAATCACCTTGCCATTCAAAACCTTGGTTAAGTCTTTCCCAGTAAGTTGTGTTAGGTGGTTTGTAAGCAGTGTCGGCATGATCTTTGATACACAAATAAGTGTAACCGCCAACTCTTACCACATCACCTACATAATAATCTTGTGTGGATGAGTCATCACCCCAATCGCCTCTTAGGTTGAATCCTTTTAGATATAAATCCCAATCACTGGTATTTGAATAAGGAGCCTTACCTAAATTATTAGTTGTTGCAATATATGAATAACCACCATAAGAAACAATATCACCTGGCTGGTATTGTGTTTGAATATTCCATGAATCTTCAAATTCTAAACCTGGAACAAATTTTTCCCAGTTTACTTCGTCAGCGGCAAGTGAAGTAGTTGAAGTATGATGAGTTATACAAATCCAAATGTTTGCTCCATACTTAACAATATCATTTACACGATATCTTGTTCCTGATGTCCAATCATTTCTATATAAAACACCTTTATGAAAATACTGCCATTTGGCTTGATCTGCTTCTAGACCTTCGCTTGTTGTTCCTGACAAGTGACCTGTGATACAAACATAAAGTTGTCCACCGTATCTAACAACATCATTTGGTTTGTATCTAGTTTGTTCGTCCCAAGCATTTTTCCAATCAAATCCGTTTGAATAAATGTCCCACTTGGCTAAATCTGCTTCTAGTCCGTCAATGTCTGTCGCAACTGTTGTGCTTGAAGTATGATATGTGTTACATAGATAAATGTTTCCACCATACTTAACTAAGTCATTAACTTTATATCTTGTGTTGACTGTCCAGTCACCTTTCCAGTCTGTATTTTCTGTGTAAAGATCCCAGTCACCTTGGTTCTGTTCTAAACCTAGTGTTGCTGTTCCGGCTGATGTGTGACCATTATTTGCAACATAAAGTAGTCCTCCGTATTTTACTACGTCGCCAATTTTATAATATGTGCTGACTGTCCAGTTACCTGCCCAGTTTTGTCCATCGGACATAACATTCCAGTACGCACTATCTAAATAGAAATCCGCTCCGGCAGTATGTGCCTGAACACAGATGTAAACCTGACCACCATATCTAATGATGTCGTCCTTAACATAGGCTTTTGCGGTTACCCACTCACCTTGCCATACAAATTTAATTCTACCTAGTTTAAATTCAGCCATTGATCACTCCAATTGTATAGTTATTTACCATATTATGTATAACAACCATTATGTGCCGCCTCCCGTTTCGTCGGTTCCGCCCATATCGTCCGGTGCCGGAAAGTCGGTTCCTGCGGCAAAAAATGCCATGGCCGCTACTTGTCCGCCAACACCGCCCTGTGCTGTTAATTTTGTTAATACATTGATTGCTCTAGTTGGATCTTCTTCAAGTGTTGTCATAGTAATTGTTTGGAAATTAATTTGAATAACACCTGCAACCAACCCGTTAACGTTAATGCTTGTACCACCACCTGTAATTCTGTTTGCAACATAAGCCGCGATTGCTTTTTGTGTCGGGATAATTCTATCTGAGTTAGCAGTAAACAGTGGATCAATTGAGAATTCACTAATTACAGCACCAGTACCGCCTAAAGTAACACCACCTAAACTTAGTTCTGTTAGTCCTTGTAGTTCAAATTGATCTGCGTTAAGTGTAACAGTACCTCTAGCCTGTTCAACTTCAAATAATTCTCCAACACGGAAGTTACCATCTTGGTCAGTTGAAGCGTAGAACACTCGTCCACCATCTGATTGTTGTACTTCATTAAATGGTTTTGGTGAATTATCTGCACCTTCAACGAAACCTTCAACATATCTTTGAGGATATGCTGATTCTCCAAAGTTACCTGTACCGATATCTAGGAAATCGTGGAATGTTAAACGTACCTGTGAGTATCTCTGTCTAATAGAAATTGCCGCACCGTGTTCTGGTGATTCTGCTCTTCCTAATTTAGGAGATATATTAATTTTTGCTGTTAGGCTTCCTGTATTACCTGCTACGTTTTCAACGCTGGTAACTTTATATGTTAATCCGTCAATACCTGCGATGTCTAAGTTATCACCTGGTCCTGGTAAACGAGACAATGCTTGTACGTTAACGCTACCACCTAATTGGAAAATGTCTGCATAACCGTCACCTGTTACTGTTGCTGTCGCACTTCTAAATCTTGTACCTCTACTAATAAATGATGGTTGAGGTAATACACCGTTGGCTAATCTCAAATTCCATCTAGGTTGAGATGTAGATTGAGGATCAGTTATCGTCATAACAGCATTACCTGTTTCTGTTATAGATGTTGCATTACCCATTCCAGCGGTAGATGTTGAATGATAATAAAAAGTACTAGGTGCATTAAATTGGACTTCAATTTCGATATATCTATCTGATGCAGTTGCAAAATTATTAATAAATGCATTTCTAGTTACAACGCTTCCGTCGATGTAGTATAATAATCCTTGTTCATAATAGTTGCCACCATCTCCGATACCTTCGGCACTGTCTGCAAAGAAGAACGGATGTGTAGTTGTTGTTGAATCATCTTGTGGGAAATCAGTTAAAGAACTATCATTTAAATCAAACTTGTATGTAATACCTCTTGACATATCTAGATGTGGACGTTCACTACCGTCAATAAAGAATACATTTTGTGAATCTCCTGCATTTCTTTCAACGGTAACAGTTTTTACAACGTATAAAGTTTCTTCTGCACCACTGTAACCTGATCCTGGATCTAATAATGTAAACGAACCAACCCTGTTGTTTGAAACTTCAATAAATGCAAATGCTGTTTTACCTTGTCTTACTATTTCAACAATGTTTGATCCTGATGATTGTAAAGGATTACCTGAAGATAACAACAAGAATTTTCCAATATAGTTTGGAGCACCGAAACAAACGTGTGTCCATTTTCTAGAACCAGTTGTTGTTTGAGCAGTCCAAGTAATTGCGTCTTCAGATGTTGCTAATTCTGTGCTATTTTCTCTCACAGCAAGGAATACACCTTGACCGTACCCTAATTTCCAGTTTCCTGGAGAAGGCAGTGCACCTGTTACTTCAACCCAAGTATCTTTTCCGTTTCTTACATTGTAGTATACAGTATCAGTTCCTGGTTGCACACCAACAAATCTATTGTTACCAAATGTTAATTGATCTAAGTTTGAAATATTTGTGGTTGTAAAGTTTTCACTCCATGTAGTTGCACTAGGTGATTTAAACCAAATTCTATTTGCTGTTGAATCAAAATCATTTGTGGTAACAATAAAGTGTCCTTGACCATATGCTATACCACGAACAATTATTCCGCCGCCTAACACAACACCTGGTGATTCATATTCAATCCAGTTAATTCCGTCTGTTGATTGCCACCATACAGATCCGTCAGTTGTCATAACGACAAAGTATCCACTACCATATTCAATAAATCTACTTGATACCAATGAAGAGTCTTCAGCAAGTTCTCTTACTAGCCAGTTTTCTCCATCTGTTGACACAGCAACAATACCTTCATCAGCAACAGCAACAAACCTTCCGTTACCGTATACTATGTCTCTCCAACTCCATGAACCTGACGGTACATTAGGAGGAAAGTTAGGGAATGTTCCTTGAGTCCAAGTTACACCATCTAAACTTGTTGCATATGAATCTGTGTTTGGTTTACCAAATTCACTTTGTGCAATAGCAACAAATCTTCCGTTACCGTATACACAGTTTGACCAGTCAATTGGTACAGGAAGATTAGCAGTTGTTTTGCTGAATGGTGGTTTACTAAACTCTACCAACGGTTGAATTTGATAGTATGCTGTATCATCAATAACAGGTTCTATAGGAGTACCTGAAATTAAATGATCCCATCCTGGTTGACCATTTGATAATTTATAAACGTTTGCAATTTTGGTTGAAGGGTCATATGTGTCAATAATACCGTATTGACCAACACCAGTACCACCAATAATTCTAATTAGTTTTCCGTTGTAACCTCCGGTTGAATCTTCTTGAGTATCAGTTAAAGAAAGTGTCAACGATGTAGTTGTTCCTCTTTGACCTAGACCTTGAATAACCTCGAATCCAAATCCACCCGCGGTTGATGAATCACCTGGATCCATAAGTCTAACTTCTTTAATTGCACCATCTCTAAATTCTTCATATTCTGTAACAAGTCCGCTACCTGTACCTGAAAATGATTTAACTGATGCTGATGTATAATGTTCTCCGGCGTGTGTATAACCAAATAGTAAAATTTCATCATCTTGGTCTGTATAAACCACGCCCACTTGTGCTTCTTTAGTTCTGTTATCAACAACAGCAGTAATCGGTGTTTCTGATAAGTCGTATCCTTCAGCAACTGATCCGTAATCTCCATAAGAGTTGTTACCGTTTGTTGCACGAATTTTACCACCAATTTCTGATAGATAACCAATGTGACAATAATATGTAAACACTGATACAAGTTCTGTTAAACCTAAGTTAGTACACCATACACCTATACCATCACTTAATACCTGTGTAAAGTCGTTAGCAACAATAGATTTATTACCGCCATCGTGTAGGTTACCGTCAATCTTCATACCCACACAACCAGTACCGATTGTTGTTACGTTTTGTACATATGTAGATTTATTTGTAACCCATACAGTAGAATCGTCAGGTCCGGTACCTGGATCCAATGATACAAACGCACCACCAGATGGTCGTCTAGTTCCATATTCATTAACGTCGCTTAATCCACCTGTTAATCCTTCCAGTGTCATATTTCTAATACCACAGCCGTTTCTCACATAGAACATATTCGATGCTTCATAACCAGCGGCTGGCATAATTCTTGTTGATCTTAATTCATGACCGACTAATGCAACATCGGCTGGAACACTGATAGGTAATACTTCTTTGTATTCACCGGTAGCAATAAAAATAGTTGCAGGTGCTCTAGCACTTTCGTCTGCTAAAATATAATCACAAGCATATTTTACTGTTTTAAATGGATTGTTTTCAGTACCACCTTTGTCTGTTGCATCAACACCATTAGGTGAAACATAATAAACTTTAGGAGATCTTCCTAACAATGCCCATGTTGGATAATTGTAACTTCCGCTGTCTTCTGCTGATCTTGGTAATACTTTAAGAGATGTACCTAAGTCACCGTGTACAATTCTTTCGTCACTATTTTGCCAATAAGATTTTATATCACCAACTTCTGCAAGAACGTTAGTTTTAATACCTCTCATGTAGTATGTCCAGTATTCAGGAAGTGCTTTTTTTAGATCCTGATCTGGTCTACTGTTAGGAGTTATTGCTCCGTGTCTCTTAATACACTGATAAGCAGTGCCGGCCCAGGTGATAATATCACCTAGTTCATAATATTTTATAGTCGAGTCGTCGTTTTCTTGAACCCACGGTCCAACAAAAAACTTTCCTGTCATTAAGATCTGCCAATTAGTAGATCCTGTTACAGTAATTGTACCTTGTTGTGTTCCATATGCCATTCCTGTGTGATTGTAACAAGCATAGTATAATGTATCTGGAGCATCGTTTGGAATTTGATACTGCACAAATCTTGATACCGCATTGTCGAATCCAGCAACATACGCCGCTAGTGTTGGAACAACTTTTGAATCTAATATATAAGTTACTTCAACACCTTCGTCTTCATAAGCATAACCACCGCCTAAAATTCCATCTACAATTTTTGATAGATATAAAGGATGTGTGTTGTTACTTCTGTCTGACTGTTCAAATGTATATGTTGAGCCTCTTTGTAAAGTAAAACTTTCTGCTAAAACATCATTAATATAATATTTGTTTGTACCATTGAATACTCTTACGTCAACTTTAAATGTTTGGTTATTGCTACTAACATCGGGTCCATCGATTGCACCTGAAGTATGATCAGCAGTTGCAAGGTATAGATAACCGTTGTTTCTAACCATATCACCAACTTTATAATCGGTGGCAATGGTCCAATTACCTCTTAAATTATACCATTCACCCATTAATGCCCAAGTAAGAGCGTCAGTTGGAGGAGCAATACCTATACTAAACTTTAATGCACGATAAGAATATCCGCCGTGTACTACAATATCACCTGTTTGATATGTTAAACCGGAGTTCCATGTATTATCGAATCCAATACCTGGAATATATTCTTCAAAATATTGTTCATCAAATGCCGATGGTGCAGTGTGTGTATTTGTACATCTATAAACTGATTGTCCGTGTTTAACTAAATCTCCTAGATAATATCTGGCACCCGCGGCGTAAACACTTCTAAATTGAATTCCTTCAAAAACAATCTGCCAATTACCGATATCTTGTTCTAGTCCACCAGGTTCTTGCATATTCACATAAACTTCTCCTGGTGCAGATGTGTGTCCAGTTAAACATCTATAAACATATCCGCCATATCTAACAACATCTTTTTCTCTATATCTTGTATCTACTTGCCAGTAGTCTGCCCAATTATCTGTTTTATCAATAACGTCCCAGAATCCTGATCCTGACGATTCAAGACCAAGTGCAGTGTCGGCAGAGTCATGTTCAAATTTACATCTGTATAGAATGCCATTGTATTTTACTAGGTCTCCAACAATGTAAGATGTTTCAGGTTGCCAGTCGCCCTTCCATTTGGCTCCTCTGGTATGCGTTGTCCAGTACTGACTGTTTCTTTCAAAGCCAAATGCCGCATCTTTAAGAGCAATGTGACCTTGTATACATCTATATACCTGTCCACCTCTGTTAACTAAATCGTTTAAAATATATTCTGATGGTACAAATGGTGTTCGAAGCGTACCACTTGAAGTATATGTGGTGTACAATCTTCCGTCAACTGCAACTGTTACGGCAGTGTCAGTATAAAGTTGTAGTGTGTTTGCACCCAACGGATTCACGTAATATGTGTTTCCATTAAGTTCGGTCATACCGTTAACACCTGTTATTGTAATTGCTTGACCTTTTGCTAAACCGTGTGGAGCATTTGTTGTGATAACAACCGGTTGTGCTTTAGTTGCCGCTACAAGACCAAAAGTGTCATCACCTGAAGATTGTTCCCAATTACCCTGCCAGCGATAACCTTCACTCATTAACTCCCATTTTGTTAATTGAGGATTACCTTCAACACTTAATTGTAGGACTCCGCCTTGAACATCTACTGTTTGAATTGTTACCGTAGCATCATTAACACCGTTGACACCACCTAATTGACTACCTGTAATTGTAAAAGCAATTTTAGGAATATAAGAAATACCTGGTTCTTTAATTGTAACAGTATATCTATTTCCAGATCTAGTAATTGTAAATTCTAAATTTGATCCTGGATTTTGAGCAACACCTTCGGGTAAAATTTCATCTAAATCAAATGCGGCATCTATGGCATTTGGTGCTGTATATGGAGCAGGATAAGTGTAATCGTACAAATAATCTCTAGAGAAGTTATTTGACGAAGTATGTGCTGTTGTACAGAAATATACTCTACCTCCTGAAACAACAATATCATCTAATCGATATGCTCTCGCCGCCGACCAGACTCCCTGGAAAGTATACGTAAATCTATCTAGTTTAAATTCAGCCATTATCTCTTACCCTTGTATTTAACTTTCATAGTTGTACGGTTGATTTAATCTTGCGACTAATTCACCATCTTCATTAATGTAATAATTAATTTTTCTATTATCCCATCTAAATTGTTCATAATTTAAGTTTGCAAATACTTTGTTGTGATTAACATCTCTACCTTCGAAGAAATCTTGTCCAACTGCAAACCCATCATAGTTGTCTTCTTGGTTACCAGGAATATTAATTGTAATTGCATCTGTTTGACTTAGTTGATCTAATACCGCTAAAAAAACTTCTCCATCATCGTTTCTACGAAGACCGTAAAAGTATCTTTCGCCCATTTGACTTATTAAGTCATTTGAATTTGATCCTATATATTGTGTCATCTATATCCCCTTATACCTGTTCAACAAAACTGATTATAGCATCCATTGAATCACTCCAACTAGATTGAATACTCAATCTATGATACTGATCTAAAATTAATTTTTCACCACCATTCAATGCTCTTAAACTTGTGTTTGGTGGAATTGGCACATCCTTAATATAATTTGCAGTAACACTACCTTCATCTGAAATAAGTATGGTTGCTAAAACAGTAGAATCTGTAATGTTAGTTAAACTTATACCTAACACAATGTTCTTTTTGTTTTGACCTACTTGAAATATTTCAATAGGTTTTGTTCCTACGTCTTTTATAATTGCATTTCTAAATATCGTTGCCATTTTTCTCTACCCAAATATTAAAGCATTGATGATCGACAAATCTTCTGCTTCTTGTAATGTCGCACCACCGCCTGCACCAACAACCGAACCCCAAGTTGTTCCTGTCCAAATTTCTAATCTACCTAGACCGGTGTTATAACGTAAAAGTCCTGTATCAATTGATCCAATTGGTCTACTATTAATATCACCAATTGGAACCTTAATACCATATGTTCCGCTAAAACTTACCCAACCTTCACCATTTGGTACAGCAAAGTTAGTTCTTCCGTTTGTTGCTACATTAGTTATCGTATTTGTTGTTTGATCTATCTCTAAATCACCAATAACAACCTTACCTGTACCGTTAGGAGTAAGCGTTAAATCGGCGTCTGTTCCTTCTGTACTAATAACATCTGTGTGTATTCTAGGTGTATTAAGTCTAGTACCGTTTAAATCTGCACGTAAAATGCCTCCAATATAACTTCTAATAGTATCATCGTTAGCACCCTGCGTTAATTCCGCAGTCATGTAAGTGTTTTGATCTTGGTCGATAATAATACCTTTACTACCACCAAGTACGTTCCAGAACGCACCGTCATACCCTTCAAAGTTTAAACTGTTTGTGTTAAAACGTACCATACCTTCTTGAGGTGTTCCTGGTCTTTGAAGCGTTGTTCCTCTAGCAATTCTTAAAGCATTGGTATCTGGAAAATCAACATAACCTGTACCGTGTGCAAAAATTTCTAATGTGTTATTGTCTTGATATGTTTGTAATGAGTTATTAACCAAACGTACTAAGTCAACTTCGAATTGTGTAGCACTAAATTTGTCTTTGTCAATAGTTGCAACTAAGTTACCCTGTGCATAAAATTTAATTTCATCTTCATCAGCACCTAGAACACTTTCTAGTTGAACTCTTGTATCACCATCTTTATCTGTAATTTGTGCAATACCGCCTGTGATTTCTGCATCGCCTGTAATAATTGTTTTATTATCACCAATTGGATCTATAAAAATATCTCCGCCAGTGGACGATATAGTATTTCCAGATAATCTTAAATTTCCTGTTTCTATTTTTGTTGGATTAATTACTGATGTATTTGTTCCATCTGTAAATTGTAATCCAAGTGATGAAGCAATTTCTGTTAATGGTGCAGTAAATGTTACATCTCCTGTATCCTGATTAACATAGAATGAATTTCCTACTCTGTAATCACCTTTACTGTCAACAGATGTAAAGTAAACTCTACCGCCATTTTGCTCAATAACTTCGTTAGTTTGAATTACATTATCAAGGTTGTTTGATAAATCATAACCAACACCAATGTAACCAAAGTTTTGAGACATAAGTCTTAGGCTTACATCTGGACCATCAGCAGTAACGCCTCTGATACCATAAACACAAGCACTACCGTTTGATCTCATTTCAGCGGCAAATTCTTGTCTGCTGTATCTTGTAATTCCTGTTGCTGTTGTTCCTGAAACACCGCCTAAAATTGATCCGCCATTTCCTGGAGTTAAATCTTGTTCATTAAGATCATCATATCTTCCGTCAACATAAACAGTATTGCCATCTGCACTAACACTGTCAACTACAAAATTAAATGTAGAAGAACCATCTGATGATGTAACTGTGATAGTTTCACCTACGCTCCATCCTGAACCACTTACACCTGAAAATGTTATCCAAGTTTTTCCGTCGCCGCCTCTACCTTGTGTTCCTGCAACTGCTTTGATACCGTCGGCACAGAAATATGTAAAACAGTTCAACCATTCAACTCTTATACCGTTGGTCATAAACAAACCAATTTGATTTGGTGCAAAAATTGTTACTTCATTACAAAGCAATGCGGCTTCGATTGAATTTCTTGCAACATACTGACCATCGGCTTTAATTCCTCTACCAGCATCGCCGGCAACGTAACCATATGGATCAGTTCCTGATGTTGTTGAACCTTTGTTTAAAATTGTAATATTATAAAGATATGGTGATCTTAATGCAATAGTTCCTACAACAGGATTAAATGCAAACGCATATCCTGTATCATTTCCACTATTGTAAAGCATATCTCTGATTGTTAAATCTTGAACTACTACGCCTTCGTTCATATAAAAACAATCTAAATCTTGTGTTCCAACAGTTGGTTTAATTTGTGTTGCTCTAAGTCCAGCACCTTGGATTGTAACTCCTGCAGGGATTACCATTGGAAAAATTTCAGTGTATGTTCCTGCGGCAATTCTAATAACATCTCCTGATGTTGCTACGCTCAAAGCGTGTTTAATTGTAGCGAACGCACTATCAGTACTAGTTCCTTCTTCCGTGTCATCGCCGTTAGTTGTGACAAAGTAAGTGTTGCCTTCTTCGTTTAATAGTAAATTTGTAATTCTAACTTTACCAGTACCATTAGCACGAATTATTAAATCTTCGTTTGAATTAACTGTTTGAATTACATTATCGCCTAGTTGGATTGTTCCAATATTAGCATAATTTGAATCTAATGTTTTCCAACGTTTGCTTGGATTACCTAGTACGTACTTGTCGCTTTCATCAGGTAAAAAATCTGATATAATATCTGCGTTAAACTTAACAGTATCTGTATTTGCATCACCTAAATTAATATTTCCACCTGCGGTAATGTTTCCAGTTGCATATAAATTACCAGTAACATTTGTGTTACCTACTAATTCAATAGTACCTGTACCGTTTGGACGCAATTCAATAGGTGCATTAGAATCTAATGTCGTAATATAGTTGTCATTTAATTCTAATGAATCTACATGAATTTTTGAATGATAGATAACTGGATCGTTACCTGCTGGAATAAGTGAAATGGTACTTAGGCTGGAACGTATTTCGTTCCCTTGCATTTCTAAGTTACCTATTTGTAATAAACCTTGAGTTGGATTTTGATTTGCTGGTCCAACTTGTAAATTGTCTGTGTAAATTTTGCCTGCTACTTGGAGATCGTGTGTGGGCGAAGTTGTTTTAATACCAACTCTACCGTTGTTAACATCTAGATATAATAAGTCAGTTTCAAAAGCCAGATCTACGCCATTACGCAATAGATTTGCCTTTAGCAACGGACCCGAAATACGACCGACGGCCATTGTCTATTCTCCTTTAGCGGGCATCCTGTGCCTCTAACCACCTTACATTGCGGGTTAACCACAGTTTGTACTTGCAGTTTACTGGTCGTTATTACTGCAATTAATATTATTTAGTCTGTTTTGGAAAAAGGATTAAGATAGGTAGTGATTAACTTAATATACTACCGTCGTAACCGTGTATTACTGTTACGTCTTTGCCGAACGGCACTGGTGAATCAAAGCGTACATTTTTAACGCCGGATCCTTGTACTAATGTATAGTTTACATCTGGAATTTGAACAACGTTTTCAACTAATACTAAAATATTTCCTGCCGCTAATGGTGTAGGATTAAGAGGACCAAAGTCTGTAATGTTAGCATCTCCGGTACCTAAATTTTGTACAATAATTCTACCTGGTCTATTAGTTCTAACTTGCTCCCAAGCATTATTAACATATACTTCAATTTCATTTAAAGTTGTATTATATCTAATTGTTCCATTAACAGGTGCGGCTGATCTGTCTTCTGTAGATCCAGCACCGATAGTTAAACCAGTTCTAGAACCTTCAAATGATACAACACCATTAATGTCAACAAAAACACTTTTGTCAACAATAAATTTATTTTTTAATATTGCTTGTTTTACAAATCTCATATTATTACACCGGTATAGTTGAAATCATGAAACTAATAGTTGCTGGCGAAGTGGTTTGAGCCATTACTTTGTCATCTGTGTCTAGTACTATTCTTTCTGAATCCATTATAAAAGTTTCCCCTGCAGGAATACTTACATTGTGTAATATTTTGTTTGCATCACTAACTGCATCTCCGGCTTTTACAATGTGTAAATCCATAAATGTATCTGCATCTGTTAATACATTACCACCACCAGAAATGTTTGATGTGTCTGCATAGTTACAGAAAATCATAGTAGTCACTGCATTGCTTCCGCCTGTACTTCTGTACAGTTCAGTAATGGTTGCATCTATATATCCATTTGCTATTGCCATGTTTTATCCTAAAATAATATACTCATTAGTAACGCTTTTTTCTTACTTACAAGTTCATCCCTTGTACTAGATGTATTTACAAAAAATAGTCCAGAACCCCCCACATCTTCGGATTGGACATATAACTTAATTCTACCAGAATCTGCACTAGGAGGAGCAGGAGTTACTGTTCCTACCAAAGATAATACGTCATTTACTACTACTTCTGCGGATCCGTTTGACTCTAAAAATAGTGTGCTGTTTGAATTTGAAGGTCTAATAGTTGTTCCATCAATTTCTAAGTCGCCCAACTGTATCTCTTGATTAGTAAGTTCAAAACGAACAACGCCGTCAACTTCAGCAAATACTCTGCTACGAGCATCACCACTTTGAACATCTTGTGTTTCAACTTTTGTGTTATCACTTCTAATCAATGGAATTTGAACACCACCTGAAATAGCATCATCAACATATTTTTTGTTGACTAAATCATCGTCTTCTAGATTTAGTTCATAATCTGTTGTTCCTCTAATGCTAACTTTAGCATTAGGAGCCTTAGTTCCTAGCAATACTAAATCTTCACCTGTTGTGTTAATTTGATGTGCTTGTATGGAACCTAATGCTGTTCCTACTTTAAATTTAAAAATTCCTGGGCCTGTTGCACCACCAGGCATAATGTATGAATCTGTATCGTCGAATAATATTGTAGCATCATCGCCTGTGCCTCGATCAATCTGTATACCAGCCGATCCTAGTGTTACTCCACTACCTGTTTCGCCCTGATTTAAAACAATAATATTATCTTTAATTGTTAAATTTTCTGAACTTACAGTTGAAGTGTTACCTAGTACTGTTAAATCGCCAGTAACAACCACACTACCGGTTTCGTTTCCGGTGTTTAGTGTTATTGTTCCGTTTGATACTGTTTCGATTGCATAATCGCCAGCAACTCTTAAAACGTCTTTTGCCATGTGTACAAGGTTCCTTTGCTTATTACACTTATTTAGTCAAGAGAAAAGGGTAAAGCGAACTTTACCCTTTCCGTGTTTGCAATTAGATTGCTGTAAGAACCATGATAGATTCTGTAGAGTCGTCTTGGATAACCCAAGTATAGCGATTATCATTGAAATCTCTACAAGTTCTATTGTAAAGTTTCTTAATACGCACTTGGTCTCCACCACCGCCTGATAATGTACCTTGTAATGACATTTCATCAGCCGCTAATGAACCTGCCGCTTTATCTACTAAAGTTACAACTCCAACGTTACCAGTTCCAGAACCGCCAACTTTTGTCTTTGATCCTGTCTTAGTATCGTTAACTAAAAATTTATTAGTTGAACGTTGTCTTATGATATAACCTTCTTCTGATTCAGCGTTAGCACCAACCTGTACGTTTACTGTAAAGTTAGTACCGTCTGCTAATAATCCGAAGTATTTTTTGTTTACTGGTCTTCCCATTTTTTTCTCCTTTAAATCCCGTTCTAGGGGCTACGCGGTGGGTCATTCCGCATAAGTCCTACGTTGTGTAGGCACGTTTAACGACAATGTATTTAGTCTGTTCTACTGAAGAGGTGCATAAGATGTACATTTGCAAAGTCTTTTATTGCACGATTTATTTCTTTACATTTGTCTTTATGTTTTAAAACATAAGAATCTCTATGTGTTGTTCTAATTTTCATTTCTATATCAGAAAGTTTTCTTACTTCAGAACCCATACTTGCACAAAACTTAACAACATCAAAATGAAATTCTGGTGCTGACTTTGAAAGTTGTCTAATTTGGGTTTCTGCTTCGTGCCAATCTAAGGAATGTGTAATTTCTTTAATGTCCATAACAATATTTACAATCGTTTGGTCATAAAAAAAGGGCGAACCTTTCGATCCGCCCTTTTAAAGTTACTTACTACTGCTCTCTTGGATTATGAGAATGATACGTTAGCAGAAGTGATTGACACTTTGCCTAAGTAATCAGCCGCATTTCCTAAAGATGATGCAGAGTTGTTCAGTTCAATGTAACCGTAACGTGTCATAAAGCCAACAACTGGTTCAAAAGTTGCAGGATCTAGAACAACGCCAGATGACATTAGAGGAATGTATGGGCAATAGAATGCCGCCGCATCAGCCTCTGAAGAACCTTTGTATCCAACAAGTACTTGATTGTCATCAGCACCTGTGTCAGCCAAGTAAGCGTCAACGAACACTTTCATTGCACCGTTTAGTGTACCAACAAATTTAGTGTTAGTAGGTGCTTCGAAAGTACCTTCTGTTGTTCTTGCGAACGCAGAAGTAGTCGCAGATTGTAGGATAGTCAATGCTTGGTTTGAAACCACTGCAAAGTTACCTGCACCGCGTCTTGTTCTTTGAGCGATCTTGTTAGCAGTTCTGTTGATTTGAACAGCCAATGCCGCGTGTTCATCACCAACAAAAGTAGCAGTACCAGATACAGCCGCTTGGTTGTAAGTTTCTTCAACTGAAGCAAGTGATCTTAATGAAGCAAGAATCTCTTGGTCGATCTCAGAAGTAATTTCTTGAGCAAGAGCGGCCATGATTTCTGCTTCGATATCAATGCCTTGTTGTGCTTGAGCGTCTTGTGCCGCTTCAAATGTCCAACGAGCAGATAGTTTACGAGTTTTCGCCTCTACTGCTTGTTTTAAGATCTGAATTGACATTTTCTTACCAGGTGTACCTTCTAATGTAGCAGTCGCATCTGCTTTATTAGTTGAAGCGTTACCTGAATAGCCTTCAGCAATTTTGAAAGGTGATAGTGCTTCTTCGCCTGCTGTTGCAGAATCGAAAGTTTCAGCATATCTTACTCTCAATGTGTGGATTTGACCCACTGGACCTGTCATAGGTTGTACACCAACGATTTCGTTAGCAATAACGGTTGGCATTACACGTCTAATAACTGGTAGGATGACTCTGTTTAGAGTTGCTACGTTACCGGCACTAGTTGCACCACTTGAAGCCGCCTCAGCGAGATACTTGCGAGTGTTCTCGAGAGTGACATCCATGACGCTTTTCTTATGGCCTTGTAGACCCTCTAATAGAGCGGTCTTAGTTTCGGACCAATTTTCTTTTAGTATGTCTGACATTTTCTGTCTCTCCTTTTAGTTTAATCCCGCTAATCTGCGGAGTTCAATTAAGTTTGACTTTTCTTCTGTAACGATATTGCTTTCCTTATCACCTGTAACTTCAGATGCTTCGGTTAACGCCACACGTTTTGCTTTAATAGATGTTTTATCATCCATTACCGCTGGAAGGTATTTGTCAAACGCCGTATGCAACTTTTCAGTTGCTACAGATTCCAATAGTTCGGACATGATTTCTCTTTTGTCTTTCCCTAAAGGTGTTAACAACTCAGTCATCACTGCAACACGTTTTGCTTCGTCTTTGGCTTTTGCAATTTCTTGCTCCTTAGACTCAACTAAATGTTGCTTCTCTGTGACCTTTTTCTCTGCTTCTGCTAATTGCTCATCTTTTTCAGTAACGATCTTCATCAACTTCGCAGTTTCTGATTTTTCGTTTAGATATGATGAACTGTATTCATTAGCAAATGCTTCGAATAGTTTTCTACCAAAATGGTTCTCTCTAGCACCCTTGATGTCTTCTTTCAATTGTGTGATTTCCTCTGCTAATTTTTTGTTAACAGATTCTTGAACGATCTTAGCGGATTTCTCAATGAAGCGTTGTTTTACTTCATCTAATTTAACTTTGGCTTCTTTTACAAGTTTTACCTTGGTTTCTGCCAAATCTTTTTTGTCTTCTGCAAACTCGTGAATTTCTTTTGCGAGTTGTTTGACTACAAAGTCTTCAAGTTTTGCAAAGTTTTCTGAAACTTTTTTACGGTCTTCATTAACTTCTGCAATTTCTTTTGTCAATTGTTTTAGAACGAATTCTTTCAACAAATTAGAATGCTCACTTACTTGCTTTTTATAAGCCACTCTTGCTTCCGCAAGTGCTTTCTTATCTTCGGCAAATTCAGCGATTTCTGATGACAATTTCTCGGAGACCATGCGATCAAGTGCTTCAACCATGTTTTGTTTATCATGCTCATAGCGTTTCGCAAACTCTTCACGAAGTTCAGCAGTAACACTGTTTTTGTTCTCTTTTACTTTTTCGTTCCATGCTTCTTCTAGTGAAGATCTTACTTCCTCACTTAGGATGCCTGTTTCAAAAAGTTTATTAAAAACATCACTCATTGGCTTCTCCTTATTGTTACTGCAAGCCTTTTATGACTCGTAGTATCTGTTCTTTGAGATACTTTTGTGCCTTTTGATCATTGCTGATCTCATGCACCGACCTCATCGCACTATAACCACCTCTTGTATTCATGATGTGTTCATAGATTGGTGTAGGGTAGGCTCCCGGTGCACTAGGTTGTGCTACCACATCAACTGTGATAATTTCGAAATCGCTAACGTGACCATCGCCTTCGTTAACATTTCCACTTCCTCTGCTGGATACACCTAGTTTGACTCCGCTTTCCAGCATTGTCTTTACTAGGTTACCCATAGGAGTAGGCAAAATTTTCATTTTGCCGTACCCGTTAGGACCATCCATCCACATATCGGTAATCATGTGGCTAACTCTGTCCAAGTTTACTTTTAAATCATCTGGGTGATCTACTTCACCAAGAACCGAATATCCACCATCGATTTGATCTTTTAGAGTCTTAACAGCGTTGCCTATCTCGGAGACAGGGTAGATTCGCTGGTTAGCGTTTTTAACACCACCCTGAATACAAATGCCCTTTAAATAAAGAGATTTATTATCCCCTTCACCTTGCGACTCCAAAGTGACTTTCGCCTGATCAAACGTTAAGTTTTCTCGTAAATATAAAGATGCCATTAACGGCTTCCTCCTATTTCAAAATTATTCAGCACTTTTTACAGATGCTTTCTTAAAAGTGTCGCCTGCTTTTGAACCTGGTTCATTCTCGAAAGATTTTCCCATGTCCTTGGCTTTAACGGCACTACCGCCCTTTTCTTCACCGCCTTGTGCAATGTTTTTACCATCAGCACCTTCACTTGCTCCGCCTTTCGACGCAACTGGTGATGCAGTGTTATCAGCACCTTCTGAATTTTTAGGAGCAGAGACTTTTTCAACATATTCTCTCATAGTCTCGCCAGCGGATTTGCTTTGTGTTGTTCCTTCAAATGGAATTTCTTCCCCTGTCAGTTCGGCTGTTGCTGATTCTTCTTCTGGACCCTCTTCTTCACCTTCGTCTTCAGCACCTTCTTCGCCTTCGTCGTCGGCTTTATCACCAACCATAGCATCGAATTCTGCTTTAAGTTCATCAAGAGCGTCTTCTAAGTCAACTACACGGTCTTCAATGTCATCATGTTCTTCTTCATGATCATCCATTTCACCGTCTTTATCGAAGTCCATTTCGCCGTCTTTTTCAACATCTGACATCATGTCATCTGCCGCGTCGCCGCCGATTTCTTCGATTGACTCTTCGTTTTCTGAAACTTCTTCATCTGTTTCTTCATCAGTTGCTTCTTCAACAGCATCTTCATCTTCTTCTGTTGCTTCTTCAACTGCTTCATCGTCTTCTGATTTTGCAGTTTCTTCTACTGCTTCGTCGTCTGACTCTTTAGATGCTTCTTCTACAGCATCTTCTTCCTTGTCTTCAGCAGACTCAATAAGTCCCTGATAGATTTCTTTTGACTTTTCTACAACGATATCATGAAAAAGTTCTTCTGCTTTTTCCTTATCTTCGTTTACTAGCAAGTCTAATAATTGTTCAAATTTTGAATTATCTGACATTGTTTTTCTCCTTTGTTTGTTAATATTAGGCAAGGCTGTCAATACATATTTACAAAAAAACCAGTTTTACCGACTAAAATAGGTAAAAAACCGCTTTTTTGACTATTCTTTGTCAAAAACTTGCTTTTCAAACTGTTCATATGTAATAACTTTATAGTTACTGTGGTTATTTAATATAGTAGGACTGAAATCACCTGGTTTCGTGACCCTATAAAACGTTATATCGCTACGCTCTTTAATAACTGATTCTGTTTGTCTAAGCCAATTACCGTAATATGTTGCTGGTTCTACGCTTTTTTTATAGTTAGGAGTGTCAGCATATATGTTATTAACACGTTTACCGTCAAATAAACCCTGATAATCAAAGCCTAATATATAGATATCTTGGTACCAATCGCTGGCCGCTTTCCACAGTGCTGTGGGTCCACTGCTCCATCCTTTATTAGGATTAAAGTAAAACAGTCCGCTATACTTTTCGTATGCTTTGTTAAAGTTAGTCCAAACCTGTCCATCTAGATGATAGTTGTTGCCAACTATTTCATGAACCATTTTTGGATCTACTGCTATTAGATAATCAGGAGCAAATGTTCGATAAACGGCATTACAGGCATAAATTTTGCCTTTACCAACTAGTCGTTGTAAATCAAAATCCTGTCGTGATGTTCCGTTACCTATGACAAACGCTTTGCTCATAGTTTTATTTAAAAAAGATAGATTATGCTATTGCGGCTTCTGGTGCAGGCAGACCGTACATTAACTTTATAAAGTCTAATTCTTTTGCCTGTTCCAACTCACGTGCTTCAGATGTGCGTCTGATGGTATTGATTTGACTTAATGTAAGACGTGTTTTTCTAGTATCATCTGCTTTTACCACAGAGATATCTCTCTCCGCGTCATAACGTTTGTCGTCTTCGAAGTTTTTACCGTCTTTATTAAAATAAAAAAACTCTTGTAATAGCATGATAATATTTATGTTCCTGTTGGCGTAGTTTCACCAGGTGTAGGTTCTGTACCTGTATCTTCTGCTGGTGGTTCCGGTGCATCTGCTCCTGGTTCTGCTGAACCAAGTGTATCTAAATCAGATTGCATTCCTCCTGGGGTTACTCCAACACCACGCATCTGTTGTTGTGAACCAACATTATCAATTGCTTCACCTGAATTTTCTTCACGCCACATAGTTTCGTTTTCTGCAATTTCTTCTTGGCTTAATCCTAAGAAACGTTTTAGTGCAAAACGTTTTGACATATACGGAACTTCTTGCAATGAAGCAAATGTATTAACACGAGCGTTATCCATTTCACTTTGTCTGTATGCGGCAAAGTTTTGTGGTGGATTCATTTGTAAATCAAATAGATTATTATCAATGTTAACGCCTTTAGCGTTCAAGTACATTTTAAATTCTCTATCAAAAATATGACTTATTAAACTTTGTAATCGTACACAGTACTTGTTAAAACGCAGTTCTTGAATGTATGCTGTGCCCACTCTACCATCATTATATTGTGCGGCACTGTCGTCTGCACCTGTTGGTAAGTATGAACTTGGAATACGTAATCCACGGAATAATTTATTTGTAAAATATTTTAAGTCGTCAATTTCGCCTAGGTTAGTACCACCTGGTAATGTTTCAACTTTAGATCCACGTCCTTCTGCTGTTTGTGGGAAAAAGTAATCTTCATTAATTGATAATGGATTAAAACTAGCATCAATAACATTAGTTCCACCACCTGTTGAACTTGGAATACGTCTTTGATGAATTTCGTTTTTAACTCTTTCAACAAATCCCATAGCAAGGTGGGTAGGCATATTACCTACGTCAATATAAAATACTCTACGCTCTGGTGCTCTTTGCACACGGTAGATAATAATTGCATCTTCAAGTAATTCTTTTTGCTTGTAAACTTTAAAAACTGATTCTAACAGTGAATTACCAAACGGAAAATTTCTGTCCAGTCCTTCACTTAAACTTAAATGCACAACGTGATTGGCATCAATTGCTAATTGGTTGTTTTGTCTCTCAAATCTTGTACCAAAGTTTTGTGGACCAGATCCTACATAACCTCTACCATATGCACCACCGCTGGTTGTGTAATCAACCTGTCCTGATCCTGCCTGTGCTGTAAGTTGTGTTACTGATAGATTTTGAAAGTTAGGATTAGGATCTCTTAATACATATTGTTCAGGCTCTTTGCCTTCGCTTTCGTTTACAATAATTTTATCTAACTTTGCAGGGTCAACGTGATACCATTTAAATGTTTCCGGATCTCTAACAAAGAAAGCATCACCATATTTGAATATGTTACGAACAATTTTAAAAATACGTCTTTCAAAGTTGTTTAGATCGCACCATTGTTGCAGATAACTTTTTAAGATTTTTGTTTCAGGACTTGTAGTTGCGGCTTTAAAGAAAATATTAAATGGTGTTTTGTTTTCTACATTAGTTTGTGTACAAAACTCAGCAAGGATATCTAATGCCGCGTTTACTTCACTGTCCACGTCCATTGTTTCATATTGGCCATAACGTTCAATACGATTAGGATGTCCTGAATAAACATCGGGTAAAAATGATGAATAATTGGACCTCGCAGGGCCGGCCTGTCCCGATCCTGTAATAGGACTGAGAGTTCCTGATGTATCTTTTGGTTTATATTCCTGAAAGTATTTTTTCCAACCCATTTATTTTCCTCTATGCTGATTCTACATACTTTGTAGTTCTGACAGCATATCTTTATTAATTCTTATTAATTCGTCAAACTTAGCACCAAGTCCGCCACCGTTAATGTTATTTACCGATGTTCCAGAACCTTGACTATTATTTGATTTTACACTCTCTTGCTCCAGTTTGTCAAGTTGTTCGTCACTCAAACCGGTGATATCTTTTGCCATTCCGCGTGTTTGTGATTTAATACCGGCTTCATTCTCTTTGGCATATGCATCATATTTGGCTCCCATCGACTGTGCTTGATTAATCATGGAACCAATATCCATTTTGCCGTCTTTCATTCCGGCCATCATGTTACCCATGTCGCCCTGCATCATGTTTAGCATACCACCCAATGGTGAATTTTTAGGAATAACCGCTTCTTCGCCGTGTAACATAGCGGCCTGACCCTTGCCAAAGTTTTTGAATAAACTTCCCATTCCTACGGTACCTTGGGACATACTGTTCTTTTTGTGTTCTTGCAACATTTTAGCAAGACCTTGCATTTCTTCATCGGTAAATTTATCACCGTGAATATCTGCTTCCATATTTCCAAAAATATCACCTATAGGTCTTGCTACCACGCCAATAGCACTCATAATGTGAGCAAAACTACGATTCATCCAACTCTCATCTTGCTTCATTTTTTCAAGTTGGAGTGTTTTCACTTCCTGTAGGATATCGTTAATTTCTTCATCGCTGAATGATCTTCCGTTGTCTTGTCTTTTCTGACTTAAATCTCTAGTTGCCAATGAACCAGTAAATCCTACACCCATATCACTGCCAGCAGTTCCACCCGCTCCTTCTCTTATTGCCGTCATAAGTGCATTTCCTATTTGCACCAGAAGGTCCTTTAACCCATTCATGATATTTTCTCTGCCTTTTTCATCAAAAGGATTTAGGTCTCCGTTAAACCTCTCTAGGAATTTTATTACGTCAGGAGTTTTTTCTCTAATCCATTTTGCAAAGTTGTCCATGGCTGTTTGGAACTCGCCACTTGAGAATACTTTTGTAAACAAATCGGAAAATGCCGATCTAACATCTTTAAGTGCAATGTTCAGTGTGTTAAACAGATCAACAGCACCACCACTCTTGCCCATCTTACCTTGGACCTCTTCAACGCTACCACCAAATAGATTAATACCATTGATAATGTTGCTGAGTGCTGTACCATATGGATCTCCCATCAACATCAACGTACCAGCAAGTTTGGCATTGGCATCCGCAAATCCTTGATTTGAATTAGCAAGATTGTTAAAGTCTCCCATCAACATCTTGTTAAAGTCTTCTTGTGATCCTGCAAAATTTCTTGCCGCATTGGCTGAACCGGTGATTGTTTGATTAAAGCCTGGCATCAAGGCAGTTATCTGCTGTGCCGCATCAGTAACAGGTCCAACGCCCATGATAGCCGCCATGGCCGCTTCTTTACCCGCTTCACCAAATCCTGCTTCAGCGGTACCAACTATCTTTAACATTCTTGCACGAGTTTCTCCGTCAAGACCTGCAAGGAATCTTTCGAAACCTTTGTTCATGTTGGCTTGTTTTAATCCGTTTTCAATTTCGTCTGATTGTTTACCTGTTAGTTCAGATAATTCTCTTAGATATTTTGCGTAGTCACCTGATAGGTTAACCATCTGTGCTTCGCTCATGTTACGTCTTTGCATAGCCACAGCGTTCATGGCAAAGAAACTCATGAACCTGTCATTCTGCTCATCAAAGTCCATACCAAAACGCATTAATGTTCTACCGTTGGCCAACATTGCACGTTTGTTCATGTCAAGGGCCATTTCAGCACCACGTGTTGCTGTGCCTAGTGTGGCAAATGCTTCAACGTTTGCTCCCAATGATTTTAGCAGTTGTCCCGAATCAACACCCAGTGCCGCAAAATCAGACTGTAATCTTTCAACCCTTAACCCAAATGCGATACCAGTTTTGGATAACTTTTGGAACATATCGTAGTTGGTGTTTAACATTGTTACCAATGTTTCCAACACTGTTCCTAGTCCTAAAAAGTCGCCTGTAACATTTTTAACTGTTTTTGCTAGATCCGTGACCTTTGGTTGTGACTGCACCATTGCACCCGCTAGTCCAACCGCCGCACCACCTATTTTGGCTAGTCCGTTAAGCGTTGAAGCCGCTTTGGTTAGTACGCTGGCTAGTTTATCAAACGCTGAGGCAACATTCATACTGCTTTTTTCAACGCCTTTTAGTTGCTTTTGTGCATCCGCGACAGCACCAGAGAACCCGGTTTTACCCGAGGACATTACATCCAAAAGTTTTTGTAGCGTTGCTTCTTCGGCCGCATTGTTTAATTCGACCTGCTGTCCGCCAATTTCTCCTCTTACTGCCATAATCTAGGAATCCCCATTTTCTACGTATATAAATATCTTTATACATTATTATTTATGTAGAGGAAAAAATGGCGGATAATAACATTTTAAGCAAATATCAAAGACAACCTAAGATCTATATTAAGTTGCCTAGCGAAGGTAGATTCTACAAAAAGAATCCTATGGAAAATTCGGGCAGTGGTGAACTACCTGTTTACTCCATGACGGCCAAGGACGAGATCACGATGCGTACACCGGACTCACTGATGAACGGTGAATCCACAGCCAGCGTTATTAAAAGTTGCTGTCCTTTGATCGATGACCCATGGGAAATTCCCAGCATTGATCTAGATGCTATTCTAATAGCAATTAGAATTGCTACCTATGGTGAAAGGATGACGCTTGACGTTAGGGTTCCTCTACCAAACAATGAAAACGAAATTATTGCAACCGAACTTGACCTGCGTCCACTGTTGGACAGCACATATGGAAAAACATTTCCAACAACAGTTGAGCATGGTGATCTAAAGTTTCACATTAAACCTCTAAGTTACAAGGATCAAAGTTCATTCTTTCAGAGCACCTATGAAACTTCAAGACTGGCTTCACTGATGTCTAGAAACGATATTGCCGATGAGCAGAAAAAAGAAGCGTTTGTGCAAGGGTTTAAACTGTTAAGCAAGACAACACTTGATGTTGTGCTTAAACAGGTGTTGGCGATCGAAACTCCCGAAGGCACTGAACAGAGCCCACAGGTAATCAAAGAATTCTTTGACAACACCGACAAGGACACATTTGTTAAGGTACAGGAAACGTTGACCAAGGCAAAAGAAATGTTTGACATTCCACAACAAACCGTTAGGGTACCACACAATTTAATTGAAAGGGGAGCACCAGAAACTGTATCAGTTCCTGTGCTTTTTGACCAATCAAATTTTTTCGCTGGCAAGTAAGTACACTCGATTTCTCTGAGTTGGACGCTCTGGTAAAGCGTTATGAAAAAGAAGTCAGCACAATCACAGAAGAACTGATCAATCTCTGCTATTACATGAGAGGTGGTTTACAGTTGCACGAAGCATATCACACCACACTCGAAGAAAGAAAACTAATAAGCAAGATGGTTGAAAACCACATGAAGGTTACCAAAGATAGTGGTGTTAATTTTCTCTAGGAAGCGGCTTTTTTAGCGGCCTTTTGTGCTTGTTGAACAGCACGATGTTTTGCAATTTCCTGTTCCCAGCGTCTTACCTTTTCGCCACCGGTCATCTGTCCATGAACAAAACCTGGAATTCCATCGCTGGGTGTTGGAGCAATCTTTTGTTGCAGTTTACCAATTAGGCTTTTTTCGTATTCATCCTGGCCACGTTTCATTCCTGTAACGGTACCCTTGTATGCTTGACCCACAGTTGAACCAACGGCCTTAGCACCTTTTCCTAATGCACTAGCACCCTTGGCAATGCCCGAACCCACGCCCTTGGCTACCATGCCCAAACCTTTCATGATTCCGCCCTGTCCTTGGCGTTGAGCCACCGCGGTTAGATGCGGAGCAACGTCGCGACCAGCGACGCGGCCGGTTTTAGAGTTTATCCACTGTGCACCGTGCCAAACATATGTTTGATTGTCCAAACCAACAACGTTAGTGCCCTTGGGAACGATCGGTCCCTGTGCTTTAGCCTGTTTTACACCCTGTTGATATCCTGTCTTAGCACCCTTTACAGCACCTTGAATACCCTTTTTAAGTTGTGTAAAAACACCTGCTTCATCTATAACGTCATTTATTTTCATGGTTCGAACTCCTTGTGAATGTATTTAGCGTGATATATGATAATATATTGGTAAGTGAACTACGTTCACTTGTGTTTTCGCTATCGCTCAAACACATTTATTCCTTATTATATGGAATTAATAATTGCGAAGCAATTTAGCATCATGTAGATTGTTTCAGTCAGACGGAACCTGTTAAAGGGTTCCATCTAATCTTGAACATCATGTGAGTTCGTCACAGCCAAGACTGGAAGTAGGTGTTTGTTTATACACAAGTTCAATGGGCTCTAACCTTTCCCAACCTACATCGACATCACGAAAAAATCTGCTTTACCGCTTTACCGCTTCGCGGATCGCTTCGCTACCTCCTGCTTCGTTCCTTTGCACGGAGTTTTTATGAACTATGTTGTGTTTTTCGATTGCTAACAGTCAATCTACGCTAACCAGTGAGCCCAATTCTTTTGATGGCCTATCTCCCAATGGGGGTCGATTAACGTGTACGAGTGTCCGTGTCACGGGTACCTTTTACTCAGCGGTATTACAAACTGGCCCGCCAACCTTATGTGTTAGTATTTTTTGCCTGCTCTTGAAGTGCCTGTCGCAATTTGTTTGATCCGCCAACCCTACAATTAATAATTCCGTTATAATAGTCATCCGTTTCTAATACACGGCGGTCAAATTGCTCTCTTGCCTCTATGTAGGACATTTCTGCCCTTGATCTACAAAAATATAATACTTCTCTTGTGAATTTTTCTGGTCCCAATTGATTAACGTCGGCAATAAGAGCATCCGAGGATCCCCAATATTCCTGCCAATCACTTTCTTTGTGCCCGCGTCTTTTATTCTTTCTGCCTTTGAGTGGTGGTTTTGTGGTTTTAAACTTTGCTAATTTCTTGCCTATGTACTTGCGACCAGTGGTTGTATTGGTAATTAGATACACAAACCCTTCATATTCTTCCGGAATTGTGTCGATTGATTGTCCACGATATGTCCACTGCATAGTGATACTTACCGAGTACTAATCTTGTGTGTCTAAATTCTGACTTTGCCTCTTTTGAGCCTTGAGATTTTTGCGTTTTTCTTGAATTTCTTTGCGTCTTACGGTAGCCAATCTTCGAATGTCACTTAAAATTACACGAGCCTTTCTTCCTGTTTCGTCAAACCCTTTAACTTCAAATCGTTCCTGTGCATTATAGTAATCCATAACGGCTTGTACCAGTAACTCGTGTGTGCTTTTATTTGACATCTTCTATTACTTCCGTATCGTTGGAATATGATGTGAATCCGTTTTCCTTTATTACTTTTAATATATTATTAACCCTGCTTGATAATTCGTCTTTGTGTGAAATTAGATAAATGTTTTTCTGTCTTTCACGTGCCATCTTCTTAAGAACAGCAATAGAACTTTCAACACCAGCGGCATCCATACCACTATCAATCAATTCGTCAATAAACAACAAATTAATACTGTGATATAGGCTTTCCCAAACGTCACGGAACGTCCAACTCAATGATAAGATGAGTCTATTTCGTTCACCTCTGCTGAGGTTATCAAAGTCTAAGTCGCGTCCTAGTTCTGTAATTTCCACAGTTAAATCGTTCTGAAACACAACCTGATGTGGTAATCCTAGTGTTTCTAAATAGTATTTTAATCTCTTGTTTAAGAAGTAAAGGTTCTGATCAATAATACGTTTACGTATAAACGAGTCTTTTGAAGTTAATAGTTTATATAAAAACTCCTGATGTTCCTTAATCTCAGTTAAGGAGTTCATATGATCCCAGGTTACCTGTTGCAATGCTGTATTTTGAAGTTCTGTCATCTGTTCAGCATAAGGGTTAACCTCAGTTTCCTTTTCTTGTTTTCTTTCTTGTAAACTTTTTAGATTATTTTTATGATTATATGCTTCTTCGGCCGCATCATAATATGTTGTAGGCTTGCCGTTGATATCTCCAATGTCGTCAATCTTGGTTTGAACAGCCAAAGTTTCGCCAACAACACCGTCATGGTATTGTTTACTTTCGTTGTAATCGTTTTGCTTTAGTGCAAGTAGGTCTTGATGTGCTTTGTCATGTAATTCTTGACCACAAGCATAACATTTCTTTTCTTGAACCTCTTCTAAATCTTTTTCATAACGTTTTAATTGTCTTTCTGCTCTAATCAATGTGCTTTCAAGACTTGCTTTTTCTTTTTGCAAAGATGTTAGTTCGTTATTTTTTGTATTCCATTCTTCTGCAAGTTTATGATTGTTAATTTCTTTTTCAATATCAACTTGTTCAAGTTCTGTAATAGCACGGGATAGTTTATTGATTTCATCAATCCTTGAACTACCCCATGCTTTACTTTTAATCTCCAAGTTATCAATTGATTCTTGGACTTTCTGATTTGCAGATTCAATTGAACGAATTTTAGCATCTTCGGCCGTGATTTCATCACGAACGACTTTCATTTGTTCTTTTAGTTTTTCTGCTTTTTCAGATAAGATGGTGATACCTAACAGTTGCTCAATAATTTCTCGTTGAGCGTTCGGATTTAAGGAAAGGAAAGGCTCCGTATATGTGTTAAGTGCCACCAAATGCTTGAACATGGTATGACTCATACCAAGTAATCTATCAATTTCTTCTTGTGTTTTACGTGAATCACCCTGTGATTCGTCGATGTCATCTGCTATTTGTTCGTTGTCTTCAATGTAAAACTTTAATAAATTCTTTTTACGGCCTCTTTCAATTCTATAACTCTTGCCGTTAACTTGAAATTCAACAGTAACCAACATATCTTTGCCGTTGGTTTTGTTTACTAGATTGTCTTTCCTAATTTTTGTAAGTGCTTCACCGTAAAATGCATAACTTATTGCATTAATAATTGTAGTTTTACCAGTACCGTTACGTGACCCAGCATCATCACCACCTAGATCCATGTTTTCACCTAGTACAAGTGTTAAATGATCTCTATCAAAGTCAACGGCTTGGGTAGAATTACCCACACTCATAAAGTTTTTAACTGTAATTGTTTTAATTTTAAACATTATAAGTTCCTATACAAGTCTAATAATAGACTGCTCTTGAAGTTTTCACTAGAAATTTTAGTAATTTGTTCAGTTACAATTTGATCAACGCTTTCAAACTCAACATCTCCTCGATCGGTACTTAAATCACTATCTTGATTTTCTGTATCGGGTAGTAAACTAATTTCTCTTAGATTATACTGTTTAGAAAACGTTTCTTTCATAAATGTAGCCTCTTCATATGATACATCAATATCTAATACAACACGAATATACAAGTTTTTAGGACTCAGTAATGTATCTGTTTCGTGCAACAGGTTAGAAAGTTTCATAGTTCTATACTTTGGACAGTCAGGCCAATCAACAAACTGTGGTTGTCCTCCCCATTCTAGTATCATCATACCGCGTTCATCGTCCCAAGCATCGGCGTAGTTGTGTGGAAAGGCATTGCCGATGTACCAAATATTTTTATTATTTTGTCTTTTATGGAAGTGACCACTGAATACAAGTTCTTGATTAGTAAAATCGTCCGCTTTGATTTCGCCTGTGTCAGGCATATCAACCATGGCATTCATTTTAAAGTGTGGAAGTTCAAAGTGTCCAAACATATATTTGCATTTCATTTTAGAAACTTTCTTCCATTCTTCACCAACCAACCAAGGAATCAATGCAACATTGTCAATTAACATTGGTTCGTTGACCACAGTGACGCCGGGTACGTGTTTACCAAATACCACAGAATGAATTTCACGCTTGTCTTTGTAATACAAATCGTGATTGCCCGGAAAGAAATAAAACTTTTTAAAAGCCGCACCAAGTTTTTCCAGCGATCTCAAACTAGCATCCATGGTGGTTAGATTTAACGCACTTCTATTATGATGCCAATCGCCGGTGAATATACCAACATCACAGCCATTTGCTTTTGCTTGTTCAATATACCAATCAACAAATGCTTCACAATCGTCGTTGTGAATTTTACTATTGGACTTCAAACCAAAGTGTATGTCCGTGAAAACAGCCGCTTTTTCGAATAAATTTGCCATGCCTCTCCTTATACTATAAAATTATAGCACTCTTTAATTGTATTTGTCAACCTTAATAATCAGCCTTTGGGCGTCTCATAGTTTTATAGAACTCGGCTAATTTTTCCTTGTCCTCTTTAAAATATTCTTCATTCTGTCTTGTAAATGAAGGGTTCAAACCATTTTCCTGAAGGATGTCATCACGTATGCTTTGATTTTTCTTTTCAATGTTTAGCACACGAGTGAATGAGTTTGTAACTGCCGCCGTGTAGTAAGCAAATGGATTTTCTGATTTACTCTCATCAAATTGCAATCCAATCTGCGAAAGTTGTAGCACAGCCTGAGATCTCATTTCATCATTGTAGGTATAACCACGCCAATTGCTTCTTGTTCCATAACGATCAGCAAGTTTTAAAAACATCATACCTAGGTTTTCTGTAATTCGTCCATGTTCTTTGCTAAATGCACCATTAACCATACCGCCTTTCCAATGACTTTTACCAACACAAATTAAATTGTCCTGATCATTATATTTCCAATGTTGAAATGGTGGAAAGTTAACTTTGGTATGTTTATCTGCTACACTTTTTGTTTTACGTTTACGACCGGGTTCTTCTGGAACATGATCAAAGGTCATAACCCTAAAAATTAAATCAGTTTTTTCAATCTTTTTCCAATCCGGAGTAACTTCTGCTAATTTTGTCTTTTTGTCGCCGGATTCTCTGGCTTGTTCATATGCTTGTTTTCCAATACGATCTGCACGATTACGCTTGGCTTGTGCAACAGTAAGTCTGTTCACCTTATCCAAACCACTTAAGATAATGTCATAAGTAGAGTAAGCATCATCAGTAAAAGAACTGAACGAATTTTTAGACTTATGTATTTCTTTGAGCAGATCTCTATTGTTAAGATACTTTACTCTTTTCATATATTTCTCCTATAATAAGTACTATTATAAACTACGCAGTTAATAAATGCAATAAATATTTGTAACAAAAGGAACCAAAAAGTTATGGATAGAGAAAAAGATTTAGCCAATCGTACATTTAACGATAAAGTCCAAGCCAACCAGATTAACGGAAATGGTGACGCAGGAACCACCATTGCTGGCACCGGAGGGAACGTTGGAGGTGCTGTAACAGGGTTCCTTGGTAATGTTGCAGGTTCGGCCATAGAAGCAACTGGATTAAGTCCAGCAATTGGTAGACTTGCAGGCCTATTAAAAGGAGGCAAACAAGAAGAAGCAGGACCTGTTATGCCTAATACTGCTTTTACCGATGATTTTAGAGTCAAAATTAAAATTCCAGTGTTATATTTGCAAGGACCAGCACAGCGTTTGCAAGAAATTGGAGATAATGCTGTTGTGTTTCCTTATACTCCACAAATAGTTTTACAATCAAGAGCAAACTATACGCCTATCCATCCTACACACAGTAATTATGCCTTCTATGCTTACCAGAACTCACAAATTGACGCTATATCAATAGTAGGAACATTTACAGCACAGAATCAAGGTGATGCAAAAACAGTTATGGGTGCCATACACGCACTTAGAACTGTAACAAAAATGCATTTTGGCTCCAGTGACTTTGCAGGTGCTCCACCTCCTGTTTGTAGATTGCACGGTTATGGTGATTATGTTTTTAATAATATGCCTGTTGTAATTTCAAGTTTCTTTTATACCATGAACGATGACGTAGATTATATTGCTGTTGAAATTGACGGAGCAAGTGTAATGGTTCCATCACGTTCAGAATTTACAGTTGAATGTTTACCAGCATTTTCTAGAAGAGATCAAGCAACTTGGTCCATTAATGCATTCGCCAAAGGCGGATTAAAAGGCAAAGGATTTATATAAAATGGCTCTCTATTCTAAAACAAGTTTATATTCAACAACACTACAAAGAAACAGTGCCCTGGGTGTGCTAGATTATATTGAAATACCTAAAAAGGACACAGATGTTGCATATACTATTTTACCTCAATATAATTACAGACCAGATCTGTTAGCAAGTGACTTGTATGATGATCCTAATCTATGGTGGGTGTTTAAAAATCGAAATCCATCGGAGATAGATGATCCTATTTTTGATTTTGTTGCAGGTACAGTTATCAGGATTCCAACAATCGACGCAATTAGACAAGTAGTCGGAGGAGCATAATGTCTCAAAAAGTTGCAGGTGCTTCGGGCAGAACTAAAGATGCAGGCTTCATCGACAAAGCCAACAGTGTTGGAACCGCCAAAGGAAAAACAGGAGTAGTTACAGGTGCTTCTAAATCTGTAGGAACAATGACAAATGTTCAAACAAATACAGGTGAAGCAATCAGTATGCCAAAGTCTATCAAGGTAGACAATCGAAATCCATTCGGAACAAAATCATTTACCGACGAAGAAACAGGAGAAACAATCACAACCGACCGCGATGTCCATATGGCAGACTTTGATATGGAAATGAAGGGAGGTTATAATGTTCTTCACAATTATAATTTGTACAATTATGTTATAACTCTATCAAGTTTAAGTAATTTAGAGGTTAAAGATCCTTCATCATATAAAAAAGGCGGCGTCGAAGGTGCCGATAGATTTATTATATCACGTTCCGGCGGTTATGCAAGATCCAATGAAGCCACTGTCAATGTTGACTTGTCAGTTGATGGCAACACTGTATGGTATAGAGATAACAATCATTTTAAAGACAGCGGCAATCGTCACCTTGATCTTTTTATAGACAATGTACAATTTAAAACCTTTATGGGAATAAATGGTCCTACCGGAAGTAATATGACCTCAGGATCTTTTGAAATTACAGAACCACACGGAGTGGGAGGGTTTTATGAGGCGTTATATAGTGCGGCAAAGTTTTCAGGACATAAAAGTTATTTGGCGGCACCCTTTTTATTAACAATTGAATTTATTGGAAGAAAGACCCAACTGAATTCTGGTGATATAACAACACTAGAAAATGTTCCAAGATCAACAAGACACTTTCCAATAATGATCACAAAAAGTAATATGAAAGTTGATGCGGGAGGTGCCAAATATAACGTAGAATTTGTTTCTAGAAGCCATCAAGAAGCAAACAAAGCCACGGTAACACAGTTAAAAGACAACATCAATGGTCCTGGAACAGTAAAACAAACGGTTGGCTTGGTATTATATGATTTATTTTTGAAACTTAATTTCCAAGAAAACAAAAGAATGGACGACGCCAAAGGCGAAAGTGCATTAGGATTTAAAAAACCTCAACAGGTTGACGAAAAAGTAAAAGCATCACGTGAGGCCGCGGCCACTGCCGCCAAGGATGCCGGTTTAATAGTTCAACCTTTTCTAGAGCATAAATGGTGTGTATGGTTCCCTGAAGCATATCCTAACGAGGAGTTTTCGTTAAAGGGATTAAGTTATGAAACTTGGATTACAGCAGAAATTGATATGCTTAACATAAAAGAAAAAACATACAATCAATATAACAGTAAGGAAAATCAATTAAAATTTGAAATGGCATACAAAAATAAATTCAGTGACTCTCCTATGAGAGAAGATGAATTTACATACTCTGGTCATTTTGAAGTACCTGATATTGAAAACTTTGTTGAAGAACAAAAGAACGTTGTTGATAAAGACCTTGCTCCTAAATTAAAAGTTGCCCAGGATGAAGCAACACTGGCAAAAACATCTATTGCAAAATTAGAAGAAGAAATAGACGAAGAAAGTAAAAAAACAGGATTTAGTATTAAAATGGATGTAGAACCAGAAGGTGAAGGCAGTTACTATTACATTGGTAATGATCCTGAAGCCGTACTTGCAGGTTCAAAAGGAAGTCAATACACAATATCCGATCCCGGAGATGTAAAACAACCAACAGTGTACGAAGCACGAGAAAAATTACAACAATTAATTGATAAACTTAATAAAGAAAGAGAAAGATTAAACAAAGCGGAAAGAGATATTAGAAGTTTAGAAAGCAGATACAAAACTATTAAAGAGAGCGTCAACACACAAACAACGCAAAAATACAAACGTTACGGTGACAATGCTAAAACTTGGAACTGGAAAAAAGGATCAACATTAGATTCAAATATTCATATGACTATATTAGATAGTTCATATGCTACACTATTGCAAAAATCAGGTGAAGTGTTAAACAAAATTAAAACATCTCACTACATACCTTGGTATAAAATTGAAAAATATGCTGTACAGCGTGGATACGACACTTATTATAATCAACCTGTTTATACATTTCATTATTGTATTGTTCCTTATGAACTACATTACAGCAAGATAGCCGCACAGTACGGAATCGCTGGTGCATATAACTATGATAAAGCATACAAAAATGCTGTAAGAGAATACAATTATATTTTTACTGGAAAAAATATTGATGTACTAAATTTTGATTTAGAATATAATAATTTATTTTTTCAAGCAAGTACAAAAGCAGAGGATCAACAAGCAAAAGGTGAGACAGCACCACAGGCAGAAGAAAAACCAAAACCGGTTTATAATACAGAGCCATTAAAATCTATTTTTGCTGAACTTAACATGGTTACTGGCGGTGCCGGTGCGGCATCACAAGAGATGGCGGCCACAGGAGGAAATAGTGCTAGTGGAATGCCGGCTGATAGCGGAACACAAATTGCAAAAATATTGCATGACAGTTTATACAATGCAACTGAAAAAGGTTTATTAAATGCACAATTACAAATTATTGGAGACCCTGTTTATCTAATTGGTTCGGGAATAGATGCTAGACCGCAACTAACAGGACAAAACAGTGAAACAATTGAAGGAGAGGCAAATATTTTTAGTAGAGAGTGTGACATTATTTTTAATTTTAGATTTCCCGGCGATTATCCAACGGCTAATGAACTTGCTGGAGGGTCGAAGTTTGTTGCTATGCCTCAACAGTCAAGATACAGCGGTTTATATCAAGTAGCCACAGTTGAAAATTTTTTAGGCGGAGGCGAATTTAAACAAACACTACAACTATTAAGACGACCTAATCAAAAATCTGATTACGCACAACCTGTTGAAGAAGCAACAGTTCAATTAGATGAAGTTAAAAATCCTTTACTGGATAAAGGTGATCCTGCACAACAAGATAAGATGGGAGAAAAACCTGTTACAGAATTAAAAGGAAAATCAGATCGTATAAGTCAAGAAGAACTTGCAAAAGCATCTGAAGTTGGACCTTTAAAAGCAACAGGAAACTTTATATCAAAAACAGCAACCGAGATTGGTAGCGGAATAAGTCAGGTTGCTGGAGGTGTTGGTACTGTTATTACCGGCGTAGGCGGAGCAATTACAGGAACAATAGGTCAGATTGTTAATACAGTCAAAGGTGCTGGTAGTAATGTAGAAGGACAAATAACTAGTGTAACAGGAAAAAATGTTTCCGGTGGAAACACAACAACAAGTCTTGTTGATAAAGCAAAATCAGTCGAAAACACAACTGGAGGACCTAGATAATGCCATTTTATGATAAAGGAGCAAAGTCAGGAAAAGTATCAGCGGCTAGAGTTTCTCGTCAGGAAAACAAACAAAAACTAACTGATAGTCCTATACTAATAGGTGTTGTTGAGTCAACGACAGACTTTACAAAAACTGGAACTTTTAGAGTAAGTTTATTTTCAACATCAAAACAAACTGATAGAACACAAGCAATAGGACAAGCATCTGTTAGGATGTTATTTCCTTTTTATAGTTTAAAAGATTATAGAAATTCCGGGGACAATCCTCAACGCTTTGGTGACACACAACAAGCATATGGAATGGTGTTTCCAGCACCACAAATAGGAACCAAAGGAATAGTGTTATGTGTAGATGGTAACACATCTAATGCTTATTGGTGCGGATACTTACATGAAGAGGGAATGAATCATGCACTACCAGATTATGCTAACTCAACAAGTATTACTGCTGACAATCAAACATATAATTCTTATAGTTCTGCAACAGGATTACCTGCAGGTGAATACCTAAAAAAACAAGCAGTCGGACAAGTTGCAAACGGCGACGAAAGAAGACCAATTCATCCTTTTGCAGATGTGTTGCGTTCTCAAGGATTATTAGTTGACACTATTAGAGGTTCAACAACATCAAGTTTTTCTAGAGACACATCGAACAGAATGTTTGGTATTAACACACCAGGTGCATTAAGTAATGATCCTTTTGATAAAAAATTAGTAGGACCAAACAAAACAAAATTTAAAGTTACTCCTATGGGAGGCCATGTTTTTGTAATGGATGATGGTGATGAACAAGGTCTTAATAATTTAGTAAGATTGCGTTCTAGAAGTGGCCATCAAATTTTATTGCATGATACAGATGATTTAATCTATATTGGTAATGCTAAAGGAACAGCGTGGATTGAATTGACAGCAGATGGAAAGATAGATGTATTTGCATCAGACAGTGTTAGTATTCATTCTAAAGCAGACTTTAATTTTGTTGCTGATAGAGATATTAATTTTGAAGCAAAAAGAAATATTAATTACAAAGCCGCAAATAGATTTTATATGGAAGGCAGTAAACTAAGATTACTTGCAAGAAATGATGCAACTATTGAGGTTAGAGGAACTGTCGACTTACGTGCAACAGATACAAGGATAGACATTAATAATCTACACCTAAACACACTTAATACTGATTGGGTCAATAGACATAAACTGAGAATGAAATCAGCAAACTTTGATTTATCCGCAGTTAACACAGCAAGAATTACCGCTTCTGAAAATATTGATCTAAGTGCAAACACACCTCAAACTTTTGCTACGGATCATGTAATAGGTAGAGTTTATCATCCTGGTTACCAAGTTATAGGAGAAGGTTACAGTGGGTTTGGTATCTATCAGTGTACAGACAGAAATATCAAATATCCTGAAAGAACAGTTATTAATCCTAATGATGATGGTGCGGCAGATTTCTGGGAAGTTGTTCCTTGGGAAGAATCATTTACAGTAACAAATGAAGGAACACCAAGATATGACATAAGATTAGATTCTTCAGGAGCAGTACCAGGACAAATACATATGTTAACCAACGGACAAATTTATGTTTCTACAGATGACAATATTAATGTAAAAACTCCGGCAACAGTTTACATTGATGGAACACAAGCAGTGCATTTAAATTTACCAGGTGCCATTGATGCATCGGCGGCACTATCGGCTAGTGAAGCGTTAGCAACGCCAGGTAAGCCAACACAAGATTTACCTGTGTGGTCTAATCCTAATACAGATCCAACAGCAAAATGGGACGAATTTAATTGGTATAAAGTTCCTGAAACATTTGACATTGTTAAGAGAAAACCTGTGCATGAACCTTGGGTAAATCACGAAAACATATCCAAGTCTAGAAGTTCTACATCAAGCACAGACAGAGATTCGGGCAATTAATATAGGGGTTAAATACAAGCATGGCAAGATACAATGATATAAGAATTAAACCAAACCCAAATACGCTTGGTAACCAAGGCAGTAGAACCCAGGTTTACCGAGGCGTCAGCACGGTTAATCCTGATAACAGGAGTTTTACTACATATGATATTAATCTTATCAAGCAGGATATTATTAATCACTTTCATATACGCAAGGGTGAAAAGATTTATAATCCAGAATTTGGAACAATTATTTGGAACATTTTATTTGAGCCATTTACAAACGTTGTTAAAGAGGCAGTAGCGAATGATGTTGCTGACATTTTAAACAGCGAACCAAGAATTACAGTAGATAGTTTAAACATAGTTGAAAAGGACTACGGACTTCAAATTTTAGCGTCTGTAACCTATAAAACTTACAACATAAGTGAAACTTTACAGTTAAATTTTGACAGAGACAATGGGCTCATCTCGAATTAACTGGGTAGTTAAAGATAAAGGTAAATATTGCTATGGCAAGTAATAACAGACAGAATTCACTATTAGCGAACGAAGATTGGAGCAAGATTTATAAGTCTTTCACCGACGCTGATTTCACATCATATGATTTTCCTACTTTACGTAGAACAATGCTTACATATCTTCGTAACAATTATCCAGAAGATTTTAACGATTACATTGAATCAAGTGAATATCTTGCCTTAATAGATCTTATAGCATTTTTAGGTCAAAGTATCTCTTATAGAATTGACTTAAATGCTAGGGAAAACTTTATTGAATTAGCAGAACAAAAAGATAGTGTTTTAAGATTAGCAAGATTAGTAGGATATAACACAAAACGTAATCAGGGTGCAAGAGGATTACTAAAAGTTATCGGTGTGCAAACAACAGAAGGAGTACAAGATAGTTTAGGTGTTAGCCTTGCAAACAGATTTATTGTATGGAACGATGAAACAAACACAAACTGGTTAGAACAATTTCAAACAGTTTTAAATTCAGCAATGCCAGGACAAATGGTAGTTGGTAAACCATCACAGTCAAATGTTGTCGGTGGAATTCAAACAGAACAATATAAACTTAACACAACAAACACTGATGTTCCTTTGTTTAACTTTTCTAAAACAATACAAGGAAGAAACGTTACATTTGAAATTGTTAGTGCGGGTGTTGAAAACTCAGATGTTACTGAAGAAACTCCAGTTTTAGGAAACAGTGTTGGATTTTTATATAGAAATGACAAAAGAGGAAACAGTTCACCTAACACAGGATTTTTCTTTCATTTTAAACAAGGATCACTACAAAGTTCAGCATTTACATTAAATGACCCAAGTCCAAACGAAATTGTAAATGTTGATGTTCCTAATATTAACAATTCTGATGTTTGGTTATGGCAAGTAGATAGATTCGGCAACTACACAAATCTATGGACAAAACTAGATTCTGTTTATGGAAGCAATGTTGTTTACAATTCTATCAATCAAAAAACAAGAACAATTTATAGTATTGCAACTAGAGATCAAGATCAGGTTAGTTTAAATTTTGCTGACGGAAATTTTGGCGAATTACCAAAAGGTGATTTCCGTTTGTATTATAGAACTTCAAACGGGTTAAGTTACATAATATCTCCAACTAATATGCAAAACATTGTTATTGAAGTTCCTTATGTAAACAAGAACGGTGTTTCTCATACATTAATTGTACAGATGGGATTACAATCTTCTGTAACAAATTCTTCTGCAACTGAAACAGTTGATTCGATTAGAGAAAATGCACCACAGGCATTCTACACACAAAACAGAATGATTACCGGTGAGGATTATAATACATATCCATTAACAAGTAATCAATCAATTATCAAAGCAAAAGCAGTTAATAGAGCAAGTTCAGGAATTTCAAGACAGTATGATATTGCAGACCCAACAGGAAAATATTCAACAACTAATTTAATTGCTGACGATGGTATTTTATACAAAAATGATTTTGAAACTGATTTTACATTTACATTCCAAACACGTAATGATGTATTGGGTGTATTAAGAAATAATATTGAACCTATTATTACAAGTTTGCCAACAAAAGCATTTTACTATGATAAGTTTCCAAGAATTAGTACAAGCGGTATTAATATTGATTGGGTGCATTCAACATCAGCATCGAGTTCATCAACGGGTTATTTCCGTAACAATGTAAACAATGCTCCAATTACAGTCGGAACGTTTACAAGTAACAACTTTAAATTTGTGCAATCAGATTCAATGATTAAATTTGTTCCACCTAGTGGAAGATACTTTTTGCCTAATGGTACACTAACAACAGTTAGAGGAAAAACAACTTCCAATTATATTTGGGCAAAAGTTATTAATGTTGTAGGTGACGGTTCAAATGGCGGACTAGGTAATTTAGATGATGATACAGGACCTGTAATTTTAAGTGAACAAATTCCTTCACTAGCAATACCAAGTGAAGTTATTCCTAATATTATTACAGATTTACCTACTGATATTGAAACAGAAATTGTTGATCTAGTGTTTAACTACAAAACATTTGGTTTACGCTATGATCAGTCTAGTTTAACATGGAAAATTATTGCTAACGCTAACCTAAACACAAAAGAAGGCTTTAGTTTAGATCGACAAGGTGATACAACAGGAACCAAGTCAGATAAAAGTTGGTTTGTCTTATTTTCTAATGACGGTGAAACATATACTGTAACATATCGTGGATTAGATTATAGATTTGAAAGCGAAAATCTAATTCAATTCTTTGTTGATATTGGTAGTAAAAAGTTCAACAGTGAAACAGGTAAAGTAATTAAGGATCAGGTAAAAGTTCTTAAAGTAAATGAAGATCCAACACAGGATACAATTCTTGCAAAAGATTTCCAATGGGAAATTATTGCTCCTGTAACAAGTATTGATGGATATCAAGAAACTAATAAAATTGCAGTAAACTTTTATGATTCAGATGACGACGGAATGATAGATGATCCTGATTCTTTTATAAACATTGTTTCTCCTAATAATGTAGATAATAGAGGATATAAAAATAAATTTGTTTTCTTTCAAACATCAGTGGTTGGTAACAATACAATTACTTCTAAAGTAAGTTCAGACAACTTTGTAATTTTTGACAAAGAAGAAAAAGTAACACTAGCAAACTTTACAGATGGACAATTATTTTATTTTTATGATCAAACAGAAGATGTTGTAAAACAGTATAATGCAACACTAGGTTCTTTGGTTTTAAAAAATGATTATTATGCAAAACCAGGTCGAGATGCGATCAAGTTTCAGTATATTCATAATGCAGAAAACGATAGACGTTTAGATCCAAGTAAGACTAACATTATCGACCTGTATGTTTTAACAGATACATACGACAATCAATATAGATCATATATTAACGGTGGTGCGTCTAAACCAACTGCACCAACAACTGAACAACTTCGTATGCAGTTTGAAACTGAATTGAATAAAGTTAAAGCAATCAGTGATGAAATCATTTTCCATAGTGTAAGATATAAATCATTATTTGGTGCGGATTCGGAAACAGCATTACAGGCAACATTTAAAGTTGTTAAATCGCCCGGAATAACTCTAAGTGATAACGAAATTAGATCAAATGTAATTGAGGCAATTAATGAATTCTTTACAATTGATAATTGGAATTTTGGAGATAGTTTTTATTTTACAGAATTAGCAACATATGTACAAACCAAGTTAATACCTAATGTTGCAAACTTTGTGATAGTTCCAAGAAGTAGCAGTCAGACTTTTGGATCACTATTTCAGGTATCAAGCAGATCAGACGAAATTTTTATTAGTACTGCAACTGTGGACAATGTTGAAATCATAGATAGCATAACAGCCGCTAACTTAAAAGCAGACGGTAATATTATTACCACAATCGATCAGGTTACAGGCGGAGTTTCAATTGCTTCTGGAACCGCAACATCGAGCAGTGGTTACTAGAAGGTAATTGAAAGATGGCATATAGCGAAGACAATCAAACACCAATAAGTGTTGAAAATAAAGACAAGCACCGTAATAGTGCTGATCTTTTACCTTTGTATTTTAGAACTGAAGCAAATAAAAAGTTCTTAGGTGCAACACTTGACAGTTTAATTTCTAAAGGTAATTTAGAAAGATTAAACGGTTATGTTGGTTCAAGATATTCTAAAAATAGCAAACCCTCAGACGTTTATATTCCTGAACCAACTAATAATAGAAGAAGATATAATTTTCTTCCTAGCGTTGTAATTCGAGATGATTTTGCGGATAAGACAGAATGGGTAGCAACGTATGATGATCTAATAAATCAAATTAATTATTTTAACGGTGAAACAACCAATCATAGTAGATTAACATCAAGCGATTATTACGTATGGAATCCACTAATTGATTTTGACAAGTTTGTTAATTACCGTCAATATTATTGGCTACCTAATGGTCCTTCTCCGGTAACAGTAACAGGAAATTCTGAAGGTACTACAAGCACATTTCAGGTAACAAACAGCGGAAACGAAGCATGGGTGTTTACGCCTAACGGTTTTAGCAAAAATCCTATATTAACATTGTATAGAGGTGCAACATATGTCTTTGATGTTAATGCAGTAGGACATCCTTTCTATCTTAAAGTATCAAAACAGATTGGTGCAGTAGATCAATACAATGATGGTGTACAAAATAACGGAACAGAAGTAGGAGTAGTTACTTTTACAGTACCGTCATCTGCTCCAGACACATTATATTATGTCTGTGGTAGACATCAATCAATGCAGGGATTTTTTGAAATTAAAAATGCCGAAGAAGAATTAACGGTTAATATTAATACAGAAATTTTAGGTAAGAAAGAATACACCAGTGCTAACGGTGTTAAGTTTACTAACGGACTTAAGGTTAACTTTGAAGGAGAGGTTACTCCTACAACTTATAAGAATAGAAATTTTTATGTTGAAGGTGTTGGAGATAAGATAAAACTTATTCCAGAAGATCAATTAAGAACTCCGGAAATTTACAGTTCAAACTTTGACTATGAGTTTGATGTTGAAGAATATGATGACACTCCGTTTGATGATGTTGAGAGTTATCCAACAAAGCAAGAATATATTACAATTAACAGAAGTGCTCAAGATAAAAATCCATGGAGCAGATATAATAGATGGGTTCACAAAGATGTTATCGAAGCATCTGCAACATACAATAACACAGTTATTGTTCTTGATGAAAATCAACGTGCAAAAAGACCTATTATTGAATTTAATCCTAATATTAAATTACATAACTTTGCCTCTTATGGTAGAGATTATATTGATCTAATCGATACTCGAACAACAGATGTTATGAGTGATGTTGAAGGGTCAATTGGATACTATGTAGATGAAGTTATTCTTAAAAAAGGAATGCGTATTATTTTCAATGCAGATCCTGATATTACTGTTAAAGGTAAAATTTATGAAGTAGACTTTGTTGAATTTGAAGGTAAATCAAGAGTACATTTAGAAGAAGTATATACTCCTGTTGTAGGCGACGGTGTTGTTGTTGTCGACGGCGAAGGTAATCAAGGTAAGAGTTGGTTTTATAATGGAACAACTTGGATTCAAGGACAGCAGAAAACTTCTTTAAACCAAGCACCTAAATTTGATTTATTTGACAAAGCAGGTAATAGTTATTCAGATGAAACTTATTATAGTGGAACAACATTTAAAGGTAATGAACTTGTTAGTTACAAAGTAGGTAGCGGATCCAATGACGTAATTTTAGGATTTCCTATCTCCTACCAAAACGTAAACAACGTTGGTGATATTGTTTTTGAATTTGATTGGGACGATAATACTTTTAATTTTACAGACAATACAACAATTAAAACGGTTGACACAGCAAGTGGATATGTTAAAATCTTTTCTGATGCTACAACAAGTCGTTATGAAGGCGGATGGTTAAAAGCAAAACAAAAAACAAGACAAGGTATTATACAGTTAAATGATATTGAACAAGCAACAAATACATTACAAATAGTTTGTATTGATAATCCACATCTTTATCTCAATGATATGGAGATCACAATTGAGTTTAATGATAAGGTATACAAACCAACAACTGACTTTAATCTTATTACAAACGAAGTTACAAACACAGTATCTTTGGTGTTTTCAAGTGTAACAATACCTGCAAATACAAGAACAGTTTTAAAAGTTCATACAAAACAAAAACCAAATGCAAATGGTTTTTATGAACCACCTCTTAACTTAACAAACAATGCTGAAAACAACGACTTAACTACATTTACTTTAGGTAGTATAAGTGACCATTTCAAAACTATATTTGAAAACAATGTTAACATTACAGGCGAAGCATTTGGACCTAACAATTCAAGAGATTTAACAAATATTCATGTAAGTGGATTACGCTATGTTAAACACGGTGGTTCGTTATTGAATAGTATTTTTAGTTTAGTTGATTATGATACTAATCTTATTAAAGCAATTAGAAAACAAGCAAAAGATTATAACTTCTTTAAAGAACAGTTTTTAGTTAAAGGCTTAGAACTTGAATTATCAGGTAACGTAAGCAATGATGTTGACGACATTCTTTATGCAATGTCATTGGATAAAAAAATATCATCACCTTATTACTATTCTGATATGGCTGGATTTGGTAAAAAAGTATCCATTAGAGAATATACAAAGTCAGCACCAACACAACAGGTATTTGGTTTAGATTCTAACTTTAAAATTTCCGAACTATCAAATAGATCAATCTATGTTTATGTTAATGATCAACAATTATATTATGGTCAAGATTATGAATTTGATCCTGTCGATAACGGTGTAACTATTTTAAAGAAAACAGCAGTTGGCGACAAAATTACAATCAAAGATTATGATACAGTTGGTAACGTCATTCCACAAACACCAACTAAGTTAGGATTATATCCTAAATTTAAACCAGAAATTTATACTGACACGTCTTATGTAACTCCTCGTGAAATGCTTAAAGGTCATGACGGATCAATTACAGCAACATACGGCGATGTAAGAGATGACTTATTATTAGAATTTGAAAAGAGAATTTACAACAATATTAAAGTTTCTTACAACAGAGATGTGTTTGATATTAATGAATACATACCAGGTGCATTTAGAGATACAGAATATTCTTTAGAAGAATTTACAAGAATTATGCGTAATGATTTTGGATCATGGGCATCATTATATCAAGTAGATATCACAACAAATAATGTAACGGATGTTGATAATCTTTTTACAATAAATTATAATTCAACATTAGATACAATTAATAACGAATTATTGCCAGGTTACTGGAAAGGAATCTATAATAAGTTTTACGGAACATGGAGACCTAATATTGCTCCGTGGGAGTGTTTAGGTTTTAGTGAAAAACCTGATTGGTGGGAAAGCGAATACGGTCCAGCACCATACACTTCTGGTAACAAAAAATTATGGGATGATATACAACTAGGAAGAATACGATATAAAACAGGAGAACAAATTAATCCTGTTTATGCGAGATCAAAACTGTCAAGCATTATTCCTGTTAATGAGTATGGTGATTTATTAGATCCTGTTAGAGTAGGAATTGTTGGAGAACTTAATAATGCAACATTAACTAGAGACTTTGTGTTTGGTGATTTTCATCCAGCAGAAATTTCTTGGAGAACATCTAGTTGGTATCCATATGCATTACAGATTGCATTAGCACTAACTAAACCTGCACAGTATTTAGGTAGTTTGTTTGATACATCACAAAATGAAATTGCACCTAGTGGAAGTTTATTGTATAAATCATCAGGAAAAATATTAGATTTAACTGATGCAAAAATACACACATTAGATTATAATAATGTAAAGCACTTTGGGTTAGGCTATCATGTTTTTGTTGTTGAGTACTTAAAAAGTTTAGATAAACCTGTTAGTGAAAGTTATTACACAAAAATTTCTAAAACAAGTATGAACTTGGTTTATAAGTTAGGCGGCTTTGCGGCTAAAAGCAGATTGCGTGTTTTATTAGAAAGTTCAAACCCTGACAGCAAAGAAACAAGCATTTTCTTACCGGCAGAAAATTACGAATTAAAATTTAGAACATCTAATCCTGTAAAATCATCAAAACTAAGTGGAATTATTGTTGAAAAAACAGAAAGAGGATATCTAGTTAGAGGATATGATAATTTACAGCCTTACTTTACAGTTTATGATCCAATCCATCAAAAGGACGATCCTGTTATTAATGTTGGCGGAACAAGTGCCAAATATGTTTTATGGACTAGAGAGAAATTCTATGGCATAGGACAAATTGTCGAATCAGGCGGAAGATATTATCGTTGTAAAGAACAGCACACAAGCACGAATGAATTTGATCCTAGCAAATTTACAACATTACCAAATCTTCCTTTAACAGGCGGTGCCGAAGTACAAAAACCAAGACGATGGAAAACTAAATCTAAAGTTGTTCCATACGGCACAACTTATCAAAAAATACAGGATGTTTATGATCTTATCTTAGGTTATGGTAAATGGCTAGAAGATGAAGGTTTTATATTTGACAAATATCTATCAGAATTATTAGAAATTCAAAACTGGGAATTCTCTGGTAAAGAATTTTTATTCTGGACCACACAAGGATGGTCATCAAACAGTGTTATTGCATTGGCTCCTTTTGCAGACGGAATTAAATTTAGTTTCAGTGCAGGACAAGTTGACAATGTATTAAACAGTTTTTATGATTATACTATTTTAACAGCAAGTGGTAGTATATTACCGCGTGATCAATTTAGCACAACAAGACAAGACGGTGCGTTTACAATTAGACCTCGCGATACAAATAACGGAATTTATTTTATACAATTAAATCTTGTACAAAAAGAACACGTTATTGTATTTGATGATAAAAGTCAGTTCGGTGATATTCTTTATGATCAAGAAGCAGGTTATAGAGCAAAACGTATTAAACTATTAGGGTTTAAAACTAGTGAGTGGAATGGTGATTACTATTCTCCAGGTTTTATTTACGATGAAGCACAAATTACAGATTGGTTACAGTTTAAAGATTATTATCTAGGTGAAGTTGTAAGATATAAAAGCGTTTATTATAGTGCTAAAAAGTTTATTCCTGGAGTAGATAAATTTGAAATCAATGATTGGATATATCTAGGAACAAAACCGATTGCTGAACTTTTACCAAACTTAGATTATAAAGCAAGTTCTTTTGAAGATTTTTATAGTTTAGAAAGTGAAAACTTTGATGTTAATCAAACTAAATTTGCACAACATTTGGTAGGATATCAAAAGCGTACATATCTTGACAATTTAATTCAAGACGAAACTACACAGTATAAATTCTATCAAGGATTTATTAAAGAAAAAGGAACAAAAAATTCAATTGAAAAAATTCAACGTTTAAGAATTGAAGGCGTTGACACAAACATTGATATTGACGAAGAATGGGCATTTAAGGTCGGAAGTTTAGGAAGTAATTCGACTGTTAAAGAAATAGAGTTTGCATTAGATGAAACATTAAATGTCGATAATCCTCAAGGTTACGATTTTGTTTCTCAACGATCTACAGGAACTACAAGCAGTAACATTATTAAGTTATTATCAAAAGATATTGCTGTTAAGCCATCGGACTATAATAACAATCCTTGGCCGTTGTATGATAGATCAGTATCTGAAAACACCATTGATTATCTTCAAAAACTTCCTGTTGCAGGAACACCTAGGCTTGATGATGTAACAATAACGCTTTTTAATTATGATGATATTATTGGTAACGCTGTTGTAAATTCTTTAAAAGAAGGAGATACTATCTGGCTTGCTAAAAATAAAAGAAAAGATTGGGACGTTTTAAGATTAACAGGACTTAGATCTAGATTAACACAAACAGAAAACAAAACACCTAGCATTGACGGTAACGGTATTGTAACACTATACACAGATTTACCGCACGGTTTATCACAAGGATCAATTATTTCAATTAAAGACTTTGATCCTTTAATTGATAATGTTTATGAAGTTAATAGTGTATTAAGTTCTGATACATTTACTATAAGAACAGATTATGATACATTACCTTTGCAGTCTGATAGTTCAACAGGCAGTTTATTAGAATTTGTTTCAATCAGATTAGCAAACATTGACGATTTAAATGATCTAAAAGAAGTAACAGAATTTGCTGTGGGAAGTAAAGTATTTGCTGATTCAGATTCTAACGGTAATTGGGGAGTATACGAAAAGTCAACAGCATTTGTAAGAAACAAATTTGGATGTGTTAATAACATTCCTGATCAATCATTTGGTCAAACAGTTATTTCTGGAGACTCAGGAAGATTAATTGTTGTTGGTGCAACACAGGGCGGCGATGAAGGTAACGTTTATATATTAAGAAGAAAATTTAATACTGATATATCAACACTTGAAGGAGTACAAGGTTTTGCTCTCAGTGCCAACGCACTAGACAATCTTGTTGATGGAAGACCTAAGTTCGGTTGGAGTTTAGCACTATCACAAACAGATACACATTTGGTTGCAGGTGCACCGTTTGCCTCAAACTTTAGATCTACAAGCGATTCGAATAAACCTAAATTCTTTTTTGGAGCAACAGGTTCTGCTGTTCAAGGAAGCGTAAAATCAGGCGTTATAAAAGTTTTAAAATACAACACACTAACAAACTTGTATGATACAGAATATGTTTTAGGATCACCAGATCCTCAATCAAATGCAGAGTTTGGTTATTCTGTTGCTATTTCAGATACAAGATTATTGGTAGGTGCCCCTGGACAAACAGGAGATCAAGGTAATGTGTTTATTTTCGAAAAAGTTAATGACGATTGGCGTGTTGCAACAAACTATAAATTAGGATTTTCAAATGCTAGATCGGGAGATAGATTTGGTGAAATTATTGCTTCATCAAAAGACCTATCAACTATTGCCGTAAGTGCGTCAGGCTATGAAGTAAACGAGGATAGCACTTATGACATTTCAGAAGGTGCTGTTCATATCTATACATATAACACATCAACATCTTCATATGATTTATTGCAATCACTAACAGCATCTACACTTGGTCTTGGAATAACAACAGGAGACCAATTTGGTAGAGCAATTTCTTTAAATGATGACGGAACAGTTTTAGTTGTTGGTACACCTTATAGTGATATTAAGACTAATAACAATGGAGCAGTATACTACTTTAAAAAATCAGGTAATACATTTGTTCTTGATCAAGTAATACTTTCGCCAGAAAAACTTTTAGGAGAAAGATTCGGAACCAACATTTCTTTGAATTCTGCAGGTGATTCTTTTGTGGTATATGCTGAGGGCGGTAGAAACGAAACCGAAACAGTATTTGATCAATACATTACACCAAATAATCCTGCTAGTGGTGAGAACGATTTCCCAACTACCTTTGATGCAAACACAACAAAGATTACAGACTTTACACAAGCAACAGGTACAGTTTACTCTTATACTAAACTAGGAACTAAATTTGTGTTTGGTCAAAAGTTGGTTAGTTATGATATTTCAACTAATGATGGTTTTGGTCAAGGATTAGATTATTCCACTAATAGTGTATTAATTGGTGCACCGCAAGGAAATCTTGATACAGGAGAGCAAACTGGTACGTTATATGTTTACCAGAAAGAAAAAACTGCTGGTTGGAATCTATTAAGACAAGAAACAGAATTTACTAACCCTTATAAAATTAAAAACGTATTCACATATGATACAACAAAAAGTGAAGTAAAAGATTATTTAGAAGTGTTAGACCCTGCTAAAGGAAAAATTCCTTTCCTAGCAGAAGCAGAATTAAGTTACAAAACAAACGTAGATCCGGCAATTTATAGCGTTAGTGATAAAAATGTAAATGTTAATGAGAATAAGCCTTGGACTGATGAACACGTGGGCGAGTTGTGGTGGGATTTAGACTCGGTTCGTTATGTTTATTACGAACAAGGAGATACAGAATTTAGAACTAATAACTGGGGAACATTATTTCCTGGATCGTCAATTGACATCTATGAATGGATTGAATCAGACATATTACCAAGTGAATGGAATGAAATTGCAGACACCAACGAAGGTATTGCAATAGGATTTAGCGGACAAGCAAGATATGATAACAACACACTAGCAGTTAAACGTGTGTACAATTCAACCACAAATTCATTCCAAACAAGATATTACTATTGGGTTAAAAATTCAGTTATTGTTCCAGATGAAAATAACAAAAGAAGAATTCCTGCAATTGAAGTAGCGAATATCATTACTAATCCTATTGCTTACGGAATTAAAAGTTTACAAGTTTTAAGTAAAAATAGTATTAGTTTGTCTAATATTAAAACTACATTAGCAGATAAAAATGTAAGTATTGCAATTTACTATTCTAATGTTGAAACAGATTTACCTGAACACAACGAGTGGTTACTATTAAGAAATAATCAAACTGCTAAGATTGATCATAGTTTATTAATCAAAAAATTATACGACAGTTTAGTTGGTTTTGATGATCAAGGAAATGCTGTTCCGGATCCTAACTTACCTGCACAACGAAAATACGGATTACAGATACGTCCAAGACAGTCTATGTTTAAAGATAGATTACAGGCGTTAAAAGTAGTGCTTACATTTGTTAACCAAGTAATGACAGGTGAAAGAATTGTTGATACTAAAAACATTTCAAAACTTCGTCAAAACGACCCACAACCAACTGCTATTTCAGGAAAATATGATGTTAAGGTTGATAACTTTAGCGATATAGAACTTATTGGAACACAGGAACTAATTCAAGGCAAACTATCGCCAGTGTTTAAAAATGGTCGTTTAAGTAAAGTTAATATTGTAACACAAGGATTTGGTTATAAAATTGCACCAGAAGTAGTTATTGTTGGTGACGGTTCCGGAGCAAAAGTTCAAACTACTATTGATAGCAAGGGAAAGATTACCGGAGTTGAAATTCTAAAAACAGGAAAAAATTATACAACCGGCGAGTTGACGGTTAGACCATTTAAAGTATTAGTAGATGTTGACGAAACAGCAAACAACTATTGGACAATGTACGAATGGAATTCGTCAACAGAATTGTGGACAAGAACTAATACACAAACTTATGATTTATCACGTTTTTGGTCATATGCTGATTTTAAATTACCTACCTTTGATCTAGATACTATTATCAATTACAAAATTTCAGCACCTTACCAGTTAGATACTATTGTTCCAACTGTTGGAGATTATGTAAGAATTGAAAACGCAGGCGACGGTAACATTATGATTCTACAACGTGTTGAATCAGGTGGAAGTTATAACAATGAGTATGAACTTGTTTATAAGCAAAATAGCACAATTAAGTTTAATGAAAACTTATATGACTATTCGTTACTAAATTTTGGGTTTGGTGGTTTAGAAAATTTTGATATTAACTTGTTTGATGAACAACCAATTACAGAAACTAGATTAATTTTAGATGTAATTCAAAACTATATTTTTGTTGACGAGTTACGTCCTAAGTGGAATGATTTGTTCTTCATTGCAATCAAGTACGCAATGAGTGAACAGTTATTTGTTGACTGGGTATTTAAAACAAGTTTTGTTAATATTAAAAACAACATCGGCGGGTTTAGTAGAAAACTAAACTACAACTTAAACGATCCTGCATATATTGAAGAATATATCAAGGAAGTTAAACCGTACCGTTCGAGCATTAGAGAATTTATTACTTCATATGAAACGTTAGAACAAAGCAACATTGGTAACACAGACTTTGACTTACCAAGTTACTATAATAGTGAAACTAAAAAGTTTGAAGTTTTAGATACTAACAGTGTTAAAATATCTGAGCAACCTTATGTTAATTGGTTCGACAACTATCAATATAGTGTTGGAGAAGTAAGAATTAGTGACTCAGGCGAAGGGTATACACAAAATCCTTTGGTTGTAATAACTGGAGGTAGAGAAGTAAAACCAGATATCTTACAAACCAGTCCTTTCTTAAGTTTGGTTGATACAGATTATGATGCTACACATTTCTACATCAAGACCAGTAATATTCCTAATCATAATTTTGATTCGGAAAAACTTGAAAGACAAAATTATATTTTTAAAATTGCTAGAACACCACAACAAGCAACTACTAAGGTTAGCACACAATTAGGTCCTATTGCTGTTGCAACTAACGGAGTTGTTATGTTTAATCCTAAAGCACTTGAAAAAGAAAATAGAAATGGTGTTGCGTATCAAATTAATGCAGTTGCTAGTCATGTAGAACTTGGTATTGATGACGGGTCGGGTCATGCACAGGCAGAAGGTGTTTATCATTATCATTCAGATCCTAGATTAATGTATGAAAAAGATAAAACAACACATTCTCCTATTATCGGTTATGCTTTTGATGGACATCCAATTTATGGTCCATATGCATATGAGAATGTTAGCGGACCTAGTCAAATTAAACTTATACAATCTAGTTACAGATTAAAAACAACACCACGTGCTGATGGCTCAATACCTAATGGACGTTACATTGAAGATTATGAATATGTTGCAGGTCTAGGTGATCTAGATGAACACAATGGTAGATATACCGTAACACCAGAGTATCCAAGTGGAACTTATGCTTACTTTGTTACTGTTGATCCTAATGATGTTGATAAAGCAGTATATCCGTATATCATTGGCCCTTCATACTATGGTGTTCCTTTAATACCAAATGGAAACTACGTATTACCAACAGGTGTACAAGAAGATGCACTTGCTCAAGCATTTATTTCTCGAGGAAAATTAAGAGAAATTAGATTAACCAAAGAAGGTTCTGGATATACAACAGCACCAACAGTAAGTATTGTTGGCGGCGGTGGATCAGATGATGTTACCAGATTAGCAAAAGCAGTACCTATTCTTAAAAATAAAAAGGTACGTATTAATACAGTCAAAATGAAGTTTGATAGATTGTCAAGCCAAAAAGTAATTCAAACTTTGAATGCAATTGATACATTTACAGCGTTACCTGGACAAGTTAAATTTAAATTAACGTATGTACCAACTTTAGATAAACGTAAATTTACAATTGATATCAATAACGAAACAGCATATATTGAAAGTTATAATATTAGTATTGCAACTAAAGAAAATGCTACCTACAAAGCACAAGAAGGATACATTATCTTTAACACACCTCCAGGCGATGGTGCAGTAGTAACAATCACATATCAAAAATCAATTGACCTAATGCAGGCAACTGATAGAATTGATTATTACTATTCTCCAACAGCAGGTATGCCGGGCAAAGATCCAGCACAGTTAATGTCAGGGGTTGAGTATGATGGAGTACAAATTCAAGGTTTAGAATTTGGTGTAAGTGTGGGTTGGGATGGATTACCTTGGTTTAGTCATGGATGGGATACATTCTCAGGATCAAATACAGATTATGCTTTTAGAGCCGACGGAAACACAAGTACATTTACGCTTCCTTATGTTCCTGCAAATCAAACAAATGTTAATATCTACTTTGACGGTGTAAGACAAGATCCAACTAACACTCCAACAATAGTTGGAGATGGAACCACAGACACATATACATTGTTGGTGACTCCAGCAGATGGTGTTCTAGTTGTGTTTAGACCAGATACTTCAGACGGAAGTTTAGCACCAACTGACGTTAACAATTTAGATACATTATTAAGCGGTGGTACTTTTGCTACTACTAACGGAGCATTTAATACAGCAGTTGGTCAGAACCCAGAAGATATTGAACTCGATGGTGATGGATTTGTAACACCAGATACAAGTCATGCTCCAGAAGAAGTCGTACCAGGACAAGTGTTTGATACATTTTCGATCAAGGTTTATAATTCACCTGCAGATGGTTCACCGATTATTAAAACTAATAGATACTATGCATCAGGTACAACTAACGAATTTAATTTTGATCAATTACCAGGAACAGAAGCAAGTATTTTTGTAACTGTTGCAGGTATATATCTAAAAGATTCTGAATATACCATTGATTGGGAAAATAAAAAAGTAACACTAGTAACTACACCACAGACAGATGATATGGTTACAGTACAAACTTTAAACATTTCTGGTAGCAAAATATTAGAAAGAGAAACATTTACAGGTGATGGTTCAACAACAGAATTCTTGTTAACTGCGAAATATGAAGATGTACAAAGTGCTTTCGTTACAGTTAATGGCATAAGCAAAAATTATGTTTTAAGAAAAGCAAATAACGGATCAGTTATTGTTGACATTTCATATACAGCCGCTTCAGGTGATGCGATACAAATTATTGTGATGACAACATCTGAAAAAACATACAGCGAAATTAAAAAAGAACAATTTACATATACTGGTACCACAGAATATACATTGAGTGAACAACCGGCAAATATTGCACCGTTGCATTCAATGGTCATTGTTGAAGTTACGGATCAGAATACAAATGTAACAAGAAGATTAAGAGCACCAGATACAGTTTACTATGTATCAAACGGTGTAACGTTGGATTATCTTGTAAGTCAAAATCCAGAGTATCCAACATTTACACTAGCACTTGGTGAATTGGAAGTTTATCTAAATGGTACTAAGTTAACTGCTATTGCAGATTATCAATTTGATACAACAACTAACTTGTTAACTTTCTATGATGGAAATTTACAAGCAGGTGATGTAATTGCAATTACAATTCTAAGAAATCATCAATATGAAATTTCTTTGCAGAATTTAGCAGATAGCAGTAGAGCAAGTTATTTGAATTTAGATGTACCAACACCGTCTCCAATAAATGTAGGTGACGTAATTAGTGTAACAACATTTACTAATCATGACACTAACTTAATTAGAAAAGAAGTGTTTGTAGGAAATGTTGGCGGAACATATACGCTTTCAAGAAAAGCAGTTGATACAAATTATGTTTGGGTAGAACTAGATGGTAAACCTTTAGTAGGAGATGTTGACTATAAAGTACTAGATGATAGACAAACATTCTATATAGATGATAAATTTGAACAGTTACCAACAAGTAGAGTTGTTGCAATGACATTTAGTGAAGAAATATCTTATGATGCGGTTGGTTATCATGTGTTCAAAGATATGATTAATAGGGTTCACTTCAAACGTATTAGTGAGCAAGACAGAACTAAACTTACGGCTGTGTTAAACAAAAATGACAAAGAAATTAAACTTGCCGATGCTAGTTTCTTACCAAAACCAAGCAAACAAAGAAAAATTCCAGGCGTGGTGTTTATTGATAGAGAACGTATTGAATACTACGAAAAAGATGGTAATACACTAAAACAAATTACCAGAGGTACATTAGGAACAGGTGTAAAAGACACATATCCTATTGGAACGTCAGTTGAAGATGCTTCAGTTAATCAAACATTACCATATACTGATACAACAAACGTTTATGAAAGTATTATACGCCCAGGATTACCAAACGGTAGACAAATTCATGTGTTAGAAACTATTAACATTGCTTCTGGAGTACAAGCACATGATCAAGTTGAAGTGTACTTGGGTGGTAGAAAACTACAAAAACCAACTGCAACTGTTAATCCTATTAAAAAGCATGACATTGAGATTGCTTATGATAGCGATGAAACTAACAGTTTAGGTGTTGCAAGTGATGTAGTACAAACTCCAGAATTTACCATTGAGCCAGTAGGAGATAGTACAGGTAAAGGGTATTATAAATTAGTATTACGAGATGAACCTCAAGACGGTTTAGAACTAAAAGTAGTTCAAAAACAAGGAAGAATTTGGTACGAGCAAGGGGTAGGAACCGCGTCAAACGGTGCCACACTGCAAAGGGCAGAAACTAAAGAGGCTAAGTTCTTACTAGAGAGAACCTCTGGTTTACCTGTAATAAATATTAAGGAATAACGATATGTCTAACAACGAAAACAGTAAGGATAATAAGGTGCAAACAGAAAGCAAAAAACCTAATGAAAACTCAGGAGTAATGATGGAGGGTCACATTAAGATATTTGATCCAGAAACTAAAGAAGTTTTTATAGATAAGCGTAATGCTATCCATTATGAAAACATGAGTATTTCACTAGCAGAATCGCTAGGTAATGAAGGCAAAGGTAACATTGTAGAAATGGCCTTTGGTAATGGCGGTACTACTGTTGATCCTACAGGTATTATTACATATCTAACACCAAACAATGCTGGTGTTAATGCTTCCTTATACAATCAAACTTATTACAAAACTGTTGATGATAATAACACAAACAATACAGATCCTGCACGTAACTTTATTGAAACTAGACATACATTAGGTACAACATATACAGATATTTTAATCAGTTGTTTGCTTGACTACGGTGAACCTACCGGACAACAAGCGTTTGACAACTCAACAGACATGGATGGTAATTATGTGTTTGATGAATTAGGACTTAAAGCCTATTCACCAAGCGGTGCTAATCAAGGAAGATTATTAACACACGTTATCTTCCACCCTGTACAAAAAAGTTTAAACAGATTAATACAGATTGATTACACAATTAGAATTCAAAGTTTGACAAACATAAGTGAGATTTAAGAATGGCTTATACCGTTAATTTTTCTAACTCAGTACAAAAGACACCTATAGTTGTTGATGACAACAGTAGAAATACTTCTGATACATCATTAACACTAATTGGTCGTAATGAACCTAGTTACGGTCAGGCTATTGCTGAAAATTTTGTACGTGTTTTAGAAAATTTTGCAAACGACACACCACCTAACAACCCAATTGAAGGTCAGTTATGGTTTGATAGTGGTACGAACAGATTAAGAATAAATGATTCAACAGCAGGTGCAAGTAATTGGAGACCAGCAGGCGGTGTTCATGTTGAAGCAGTTGAACCAAGCAATCCGTTAAAAGGAGATGTTTGGGTAGATACAACAAACAATCAACTTTATCTTTATACTGGTGCACAGTTTCAATTAGTTGGACCTAACTTTGCTGGAGGTTTACAATCAGGTGCACAAGCCGAAGAAGTTATTGACACCAAAGGTGTAACACACACTGTTATTAAAAATTATGTAGCAGACAAAGTTGTAACTATTATTTCAAAAGATCAATTTATTCCAAGACAGGTAATTGAAGGTTTCTCAGAATTATATCCTGGAGTTAATATTTCTGCAACAGACTTTGACGGTAATGGTATAGTTCTTAACAAACTTCATGCAACAGCAACAAAGGCAGATGCGTTAAATGTAACACAACCTTCTATTGAAGTTGTAAATGCAAATAATTTTTTAAGAAGTGACATTACAGACACAACAAGCGGACAATTATATATTAGAAATGACGGCGGATTAACTATTGGATCAAACCAATCAGGAACATTTGAGTATGCGGGTACTTCTAATTCTATTGTGTTGAAAAATAGTGATATTGACGGAAACATTGATTTTAAAGTTTATCCAGACCTAGACAAAGTAGTTAAAACAGTTTTACGTATTGAAGGTAGAAATAAAAGAGTAGGTATTAATAACTTATCGCCAACAGTTGATTTAGATGTTACAGGTGCAGGTCATTTTTCAGATTCATTGATTGTAAGTTCAACTACTAATGTTGATACAACTCTAGTAGCAGGTAACACAGGTGCTTTAAGAGTAGCAGGTGGTATGGGTGTTGGAGCAGGTTTACAAGTAGGTGGAAATGCTACCTTTGAAGGACATTTAGTTTTAGGTGAAATTGGTGGCGGTGGTGGTATTGCTATATTACCAAGAACAACTAATAACCTAACAATCGGGGGTGACCCAGGTGACGGTAATGGAATAAGAAGATTTTCAAATATCTATTCTGAAACATTTACAGGAAGACTTGTTGGTACAATGGTTGGTGATGTAAATGGTAATGTTAATGGTACAGCAGATAGATTAGTTGCATCAACAGTATTTAAAATTGGCGGCCATGTTGCAGATTCAACAGGATTCAGTTTCGACGGACAAACAGGCGGATCAATAAAAACATTTAATGTGTCTTTAACACAAGATGCTATTACAGATCAAGGTGAAGTTTCAAATACAGCAGTTGACGACTTTGTATTAGTTGCCAGAGATGGTGCTGGATTAAAGAAAATATCTTATCAAAACTTCTTTACAGGTGCGGCAACTGTACCAATTGGTGCTATTATGCCTTACGCAGGTGCTACTGCACCAACAGGATATTTGTTATGTGATGGATCAGAAGTTCCTGTTGCTGTGTTTAACGATTTATATAATGTTATTGGTAACACATATGGTACAGGTATTAATCCTGCAACCTTTAAACTTCCAGACTTACGTGGTAGATTTGCACTAGGTAAGGATAATATGGACAATAACAGAACTGTTCAGGATACAAATAACTTACCTGTTGATGCAGGTGGCGGTGTTGCTGGACGAGTAACTGACACTAATGCACAATCACTTGCAGGTTCAGGCGGACGTGAGATTATTACTACTACAAGTTCAGCAGTTGGTACTGGATCACAATTACCTGGAGGTTCGGGTGCTGGTGCGTATACACAATTGAACGTAATGAATCCGTTCTTAACGGTAAATTACATTATAAGGGCGAATCCATAATGAGTTATACAGTTAATAAAACAGACGGAACAGTTTTAACCATCGTTGGTGATGGTACTGTAGATAATACATCAACTGATATTTCATTAGTTGGAAGAAAATTCAGCGGATATGGTGAGATTCTAAATGAAAACTTTGTAAAACTTCTAGAAAGTTTTGCAAATAATACGTCACCAAATAATCCTGTTGCTGGACAAATATGGTATGACACGTTAGAAGGTCGTTTAAAAGTTTATACAGGAACACAATTTAAACCAACAGGTGGACCGTTGGTTAGTGAAGTACAGCCACAGGGATTAGTTAAAGGTGATCTTTGGGTTGATTCTTTAAACAATCAATTATATTTCTATGATGGCATTGACTTAACATTGGCAGGCCCTATATATTCTAATGCTCAAGACGTTAATGGATGGAAAGTAGAAACTATTGTTGATAGTGGAAACAACGGTAGAGTTGTTTCTAAGTTATTTGTTAATGGTTTATTAGTTGCAATATTAAGTAGATACGAATTTACTCCTAAAGCACCGATCACAGGTTTTGCATCTATTAAGGTTGGATTAAATTTTAGCACAAATGTTTCAGGATTAAAATTACACGGTGCGGCAACATCAGCAGATACTATTGCAGGTATTGACCCAGGTAACTTCTTAAGAGCAGATATTGCCTCAAGTGCAAATGCTCAATTAAGTATTCAAGATGACGGCGGATTAACAATTGGTGAAGACTCTGATTTAACAATATCTATCAGTGGTGCAACCACTATTGTTAAGAATAACCTACAAAACAGAGATTTTAAAATACAGGTTAACAATGATGTAACTGGTATATTAGATGCATTATCCATTGATACTTCTCTTTTAAGAATGGATCTATTCACAGGTCAACTTACAAGTACTATTGTTACTGGTGGTAACATGGTTGTTAATGGTAATTTAACAGTTAATGGTGATACAACATATGTCGATACGCAAAATGTTAGATCAAGAGATAAAAATATTGAACTAGCATATGGTGATTCACCAACTGATGTGTTGGCAGATGGCGGCGGTATTACACTTAGAGGTAATACAGATCACATTATTTCTTGGAGCAATGCAAACGACAGTTGGCAAACAACTGAATCTTTTAGTGTAGCAACAGGAAGAGAGTTTAGAGTTAATGATGTGTTGGTATTAAGTGCAGATACACTTGGTACTGGAGTTGTAAATTCTAATTTAGAAAATGTTGGAACACTTACAGAATTACAAATTGATGACATCTATATCAATGATGGTGTTATTAGCACTAATGTTAGTAACGTAGATATTACATTAGACCCTAACGGTACTGGTGCGGTAAGATTTAGCAATAGTCAAATCAAAGATGTTGCTACTCCAACCGATGCCAACGATGGTGCAAATAAATCATATGTTGATGCAACAGTAAACGCAAAAAGTTTAGCATTAACAATGAATGTCACAGGTATGACTGATCCAGAAGGAACTGATATTCCTTTATGGTTAGGAACTATTGCACCTGTAGGCAACTACGAATCAGGCACCGAAGCCAGAGTACTGTGTGAAACATTATCATTAGGTGGCGGTGCAACAGCAATTGATGTTGTAAGATCAGGAACAGGTGTAACTAACCAAGTTGTTGTTACCGATGTTGCTGTTGATAAAGGCGGAGTGTTAAATAGTGCTAGTGCGGTACAAGATTTTAGTTTCCCACTTGGTATTACACTTTCAGGTAGTGCTATCGGAGTTACAAGGGTAGTAAAACTGTTTAGAATTGTAAACAACAACTGGACATTTATACAGGATTTATAGGAATAAGATATGCCATACCAAATAGATAAAACAGACGGAACAAGGTTAATAACACTAGCAGATGGTGTTGTTGATATATCTACGGATTTACAATTAGTAGGTAGAAATGTTGCTGGATATGGTGAGATTCAAAACGAAAATTTCGTAAAACTTCTAGAAAATTTTGCTAGAGCAGATACACCACCAAGCAAAGCATTGGTAGGTCAAGTATGGTTTGATAAAAATGTTAATAAATTAAGACCTGCGGTATTCGACGGTGTTGAATGGCGTCAACTTTCTTTATTAGAAGTAAGCAACATTGAACCACAAACAAGAAAAGAAGGCGATCTATGGTGGGATTCTGTTAACAATCAACTATATGCTTGGACGGCAGACGGTGATGAACACGTTTTAATTGGTCCAGAAAGTATTAAACCTTTCGGAAAAACAAGATGGGTAACAACTGCACTAACAGATACATCAGCAGTTGATCATCCTGTGACAATTGGTTACATTGATAACGCTCCGTATGTTGTTTTAGCAGATACAAACTTTACTATTGATCAAAATGTAACACCGTTGGTAGGATTTACAGATGTTAAACGTGGTATGACCCTAGACGGAACTACCGCAACAGGATTAACAACCACTACAAGATTTCATGGAACTGCAAGTAACTCAGAAAGACTGGGAGATCGACCTGCAAACGGTTATGCTTATATTAGTGACAACGAAGATATTACAGGCGACTGGAGATTTGTAACAGATGCTGGTATTGTTATTGGAGATTCACAAGAAGTATCATTAAAAGTTCAAAATACTAATCAACCAATATTGGTTAACGAGTCAGGAACAACATTAAGACTTGGTGTTGACTATGTAGGTAACACCGGAGACAAAACAGTTGTACTAGTTGACGGTAAAAGTTTTAAACCTTATACAGATAATGAAGTTAACTTAGGTGCTCCAACAACTAAATGGAGAAACATCTATGCGGATGCCATTTATGCTAACGTGGTTGGTGATGCAATAGGTTCATTTACAGGTAATGTAGCAGGTAATGTAGCAGGTAATGTAACAGGAAGTGTAACAGGTGCAGTAACAGGTACATTAAAATCAACTTCTGGATCGGTAATTGTTGATAATGATGCGACAACTTCAACACCAGAGTTAGATAGCACAGCAGGAACGGTTGCTGGACGCTTTAATGGCACAGCAAAATATGTTGATTTTGGTGTTTATAGAAATAACACACAAACGATCACTGGTGACAAAACATTTACAGGCGGCTTAACAGTAAACACAAGTCCGTTGGTGGTTAATAGTACAGCACTATTAAATGGAACATCTCAACATCTTAATTCTCAGATTAAAAAAGTTAAAATTGGTAACACATCAGGTATTAATCCTAGTTCACCTATTACACTATCATCACGTGATGTTGTAATTGATACAGCAAACATTGAAGGCAGTGAAATTACAACAACACTATTCAAGGGCGGTGAACTAAGAGAAGGAACAAAAATTAATGGTGCGTCAATAGGTGATAGTATTCCTGTTACTAAAGTTGTTTCAAACATCTATTATGACACAACAGGAAAGTCGTTTACTAAAATTTCATATGATGATACTTTTGCAAATGCAGACAATACAACTGTAATGACAGCACTTGCAATTAAAAATTACATTGATGCTAAGGTTGATGATGTTGTAAGTGATATTCAGTTCCATATTGATAATAAAGATATGAGTGTTGAAGATGTTAAAACACAATTAACAAGAATTGCACCTCCTTTAGAATATCCAGAAGGAACTAAAGCAAGAATTTTAGGATCTCATTATTATAATAACATTGGTGTTGACTATTACGGTAACAAACGATATGTTACGTTTTATGGTCAAGGACGCTTATACTATGGAATTGGTTACATTGGCGGTAGAGCAACATCTTCGAATGTAAATTCAACTGAAGTTTTAACAGCCAAGAGTGGATTTACAGGTTATCTATTCCAGCGTGAAGCAGGTGGTACACCTATCGTTAAGAATGAAGCAAAAAATAACAGTTCAGATGCTAATAATATTGTAGCACAAATTACAAACAGAACGTTTGTAGGTTGGATTGAATTCGATAATCCAATTCCACAAGCGATTGCAAATGCATTTGGTGATCCTGCTATTGTAAATGCAAGGGTTATTGCTGTAGAAAATGGTATTGTTAGAGATTATTCAAGTACTGCTAATACCACAATTTTATATGATAACGTAAACAATTATCAAAGAGCGTTAGTTGAAGACTACGAAACTACTGCATCTATAGGAGGAGTTAGTGTACACTTCGAGGTTTATGATTATAGTTTAACAACTGTAACAAGTAATGCTTCGTGGGTGTTCAAAACTTATATCTAATGTATAAGATAGTTGAAAATTATATAACAAATGTTGATGAAATTATGTTGAAAGTAAAAGAACACGAACAAAACAATAAATTTACTTTCCGTGGTATCGGCGGTGACGAAAAGCATGGAACAAAATATGGTGAAAGTCATTTTAGTTCATTGTTCCAACGAGATATGGATACAGATTTAATTGAAACTATATGGAAAACTATTCCAAATGAACGTAAATGGTGCAGTCAAGTTGTGGTAAACAAATATGCACCTGGAGATTGGTTAGTCAAGCATCAAGATAGTGCCGGTGGCTATTGGAAATTTAAATTGGTTTATCTAACAGAAGGAAAACCCCATTTCAAATATTGGGATGGTGAAGACCGTGAACATTTAGTCCAAGAGAAAAAAGGTGCAATGTTTGATATGCCAATTGATACTTGGCACGAAGTAACAAAAATGGAAAAAGATGAAGATCCGAAATACAGTCTTTGTCTAATATGGGAATAAAATTATGGCAATAAAAAGTATGGTATTAATGTTTAATAAAAGTAACGGTGAGTTAATCGGCGATTTACCACCTGAACAAAAAATACGAGGACTCAACGGTAATGAAGTAATGACCAAGGTAGTTGAATACGATCCAAGTACTCATGTTTACATTGGCACATACCATGAAGGTAAAGTAGTTGCTATTGATGATATTAGAGCAGACGATGTTCCTGTTATTGACGAAGAAATTTTAAACTTAAATGTTAAAGGTAACATCGAAGGTGAATATCCTTTACACAAACAGTTAAACATTATGATGGAAATGCTAAACAATTCGTCTATTTCTAACACAGAAGAGTTTCAGAAAATGTATGATTACATTAAAGACGAAAGAGAACGTAATAAAGCACGTAAGGATGTTTATAAATCAACTGAATCTTCTTACATATTCATAAGCAAGGAAAATATTAAACTTGCTAAAGATAAAAAACTAGGGAAAGCATAGAGGGTAAATACAGTTATGCCATACATTGTAAACACATATAACGGTCAGCAAATTACAATAGTAAACGATGGAACTATTGATCAAACAACCGATCTTAAACTCATCGGAAAAAACTATGCAGGGTTTGGAGAAATCTTAAATGAAAACCTTGTTTATCTTTTAGAAAATTTTGCTGGTGCAACTGAGCCGCCTAATGCAGTAGCAGGTCAGGTTTGGTTTGACTCTGCAAATAAAGTTTTAAAGTTTTACGATGGTAATAAATTTAGAATAGCAGGTGGTGCCGAAATAGGTGCTAATGCTCCTACTGGATTAGCAAAAGGCGATATGTGGTGGGAAGAAGATGGTGAACAACTTTATGTTTACAATGGACAAGATTTTATTCTAGTTGGACCTGTTGCAACAGGTGGTGAAGGTGTTTCTCAATTATCAGCAATTACTATTAAAGACACACTAGCCAATGATAGAACAGTTCTTAAAGTAACAATACAAGACGATGTTGTTGCTTTAATTTCTAAAAACGAATTTACGATTGATGATAGTAAAAATCCTATTCCAGGATTTAGTAATGTTAACAAAGGATTTAATTTAGCCAGTGAAGCGGTATATCCTGCAATTAAGTATTGGGGAACAGCAAGAAACTCTGATCAATTAGGTGGTATTGATGCTTCTCAATATATTTTAGATAGCGGAAACCAAATCTTTAGTGATTTAGTTAATTTTAATAATGACACAGGTATATTAATTGGTGCAGGTAGTGACTTGCATTTATATATTACCAACGGTGACGAAGTCAATATTACAAACGAAATTGGTAACGTTATTAAATTTGGAGTTAACTCGGGTGTTGGTGCACAAGAAGTTGCACGTTTTGAAAATGCAACTCTTATTCCTGCATCAGATAACACAGGTTCGTTAGGAACACTTACAGTTAAATGGCGTAATATTTTTGCTTATGACATTGCCCTAGACGACAACGGTGCATTGGATGGAAACACAATAGGATTACATACTGGTGATGTTACAGGTAATGTTACAGGTAATTTAACAGGAGATGTTACATCGGGTGGTAATAGCACATTTAATAATGTAACAGTTAATGGAACTATCACAGGTTCACTTGTTGGTACATCAACAACTGCTGAATTAGTAGAAGTTGATGGTGGTGCGGGAAGAGCCGCGGTAACTACTGCAACAGCAAATACAATAGCGGCAAGAGATAGCAACGGTGATATTACTGCTAACTTGTTTAACGGTACATCAACAGATTCACAACAACTAGATGGCTCACCAGCAGATATTACACAAACAGCAGATACTATTGCTAAACGTGATACAAACGGAGACTTGGTTGCACGTAAATTCCAAGGTACTGCAACAGCGGCTCAGTTTGCTGACTTGGCAGAAATGTATGCCAGCGATAAAGATTATGAACCAGGTACGGTTTTAATATTCGGCGGAGAAGCAGAAGTTACAACAACAGATGTTTTCTGCGATCATAGAGTAGCAGGTATTGTATCAACTGATCCAGCACACTTAATGAATAGCACTCAAGAAGGTGTTGCGGTAGCACTAAGAGGTAGAGTTCCTTGCAAGGTAGAAGGTCCTGTCCAAAAAGGCGATCTAATTGTTACAAGTCCTAAACCGGGCGTAGCAACAGCAATAGCCAAAGATAGTGCTATGCCAAATTCAATTTGTGTAATTGGAAAAGCAATCCAAAATAATTCAGATACAGGCGTAAAACTAGTAGAAGTAGTAGTATAAACTACGCATATAAAGGCGTCTTAAACGTGTTTTAAGCGTCATACAGCGGTGTTAATGCTCTAGGACAGTACTTTGCCTACCCTACGTGCATAACGCCTACTTTAGACGCTTGTAAGAAGTCTATTCCGTCTGTGTTACGATAATGCTCACCAAAATAAACTGTTTTAATTCCACTTTGGTAAATCAATTTGGCACATTCTAAACAGGGAGAATGGGTAACAAAAAGTGTTGCTTCATTACCGCTCTCGGTTGAACGAGCCAATTTGGCAATAGCATTTGATTCAGCGTGGAGTACTTCTGGTTTTGTTACTAGGGTAGGATTACCCACATCATCGACGTGAGTACACGTTTCGCATTCGTTCTCCCAACCAGCAGGTGTGCCATTATAACCGTAGGCAATAATTCTATCATCCTTAACGATCACAGCACCAACATTTAATCTTTTGGCATACGATAATTGTGCAAATCGTTTTGCAACATCCATGTATGCATCAATAAACCTTTGTTTCATTTAATGATTTCTCTTTCCGTCAAAGACGCATATAAAATATAAACCCTGTGGACCGGTAGTTACCCTATGATGAACTCCGTCCTTGATTAATACAGTATCGCCTTCTTGCACATATTGGGGAACATCATCTAAAAAGATTGTTCCTGCTCCCTTGATAAAAATGTAAACTTCTTCTTGTCCTTCGTGTTTGTGTCCGGAAGTGCTTTTATAAGGATGTAATTCGGTGCTACTAACAATTAAATTTTTTAGTTCGGTATTATCTTTAACTATATAACGGTCGTCTTCCTTAACGATGTTTCCGCCAATATCCCACTTCTTCATTTTGCCTCTCTTACAAAGTGTTAACCATAGGAAAGATTTTAGAAATTACTTCAGCACAAGCATGAGCAATTTCCATATGTTCTTTCTGCGTACCATTTGCACCACGAAGTTGAATATAATGTACCCAACTACGTAAAGTTCCGTTCATATATAAACGTGTTTTAGTTAAGCCTTCAGGTAATACAGCACGAGCCTGTTCCTTGGCAATACCATTATCAATTGCCCATTCATATGCTTCCTTGGCTTTTGCAATTACTTCACGCTGATAGTCATGCCATTTAATATCAATGTCACCGTGTTCCAGTGCATTAATTTCGATAGAATTTTGTCTGTTCTTTGTATCCTGTAGGCGTGTTTCGCGATATGTAAACTGTTCTCCAAACTCCTTTGGATCAGCATAGCGTTGGCTAAACTCCTGGAAACTGAAACTACGATGACGCACAATCTGATGTGCAATGTCACGTGTGGTATTAATTTCCAAACAAGCACTAACCATTTCAAGTGGTGACCAATGACCCCATTTGATTAGATACCCAATTAATTTTTCTGCTGTTTCTTTATTATATTGGTTTGCTGGATTTGATACCCTAGCACAAAAGGCAATAAGATCTTGTGCATTTTCTAATCCTTCACTAATAAACTCTCCTGTTGGTTGCGAATAGGATACAAGTTTAACTTGGGTCATTTTTATTTTTTCCTTCTCTTTTAATTTTAAAGTTTACTTTTTTTGTAAATTTTTCTCTAGCCTTTGTAACATCGGCCTGCAATGAAGTTACATCTACTGTAAAATCAATACTCTTAATTGAACCTTTGTATTTGCTTATAATCTCATTAACTTTTTTAGTTGCCAAAGTAACAGACATATGACGTAAAATGTTTTTCACATCAATAATTTGTACTCTGTTATTTTGTAAATTTAGTTTAAGATTAACGAGGAATTGAATTGGGAGACTGTCTATGTTTATAGACTCTAGAACGTTCTCCCAATCCTTATTGCTGATTTCTATATGATTGTCCTTTTTCATGGGCAATCATAGTATTATGCAGTGGTCTTAGAAGTTGTTTTTTTATCAACTTTAGTAACAGGATCAATTTCGTCTGCTCTACGTCGTAAGTCAACCACTTCTTTGTACATTGCATCTGCTCTTGCTCTATAGTTCTTAGCAATAGTTTTCTGGTTACCTTGTTCGATTTTTTTACTATCTGAACCAGATGAAACTGCTAAGTCCTCTACTGACACACCCTTTTGTTCTGCAATTTTTAGATTTAACTCATCGAGTTTAATCCAAGTGCTTCTATCAGAAGTTGGTGTCATAGTCACTGAAGCCGTAGGAACTTTTTTAAGGTGTCCTGTTTGATGTAAAACTGGTAACATTGTTGTACCGTCAGAAAACTTTCTAACGCCTAGAACAGTAGCCAATTCAACTGCTTCTTGACCTGCAGGAGAATCCACAACATTAAAAAGTTCGTCATGATACGAACCACTTAACTTTGCTGATTCAACGATCAATGCAGATTGTGAGTCGCCTGGAATAGTACGAAACGGAACAATTACTTTTGCTCCATTATCTAAAATTCCAACGTGCTTAACTGCTTTTGCCATAATTTTTTCTCCTTAGTTGGATGGAACACCAGTAACTGCTTCTGCTGTCGCATCACCTTTTGCTGGAGCAGGTGTTTGTGTACCTTCAGGTTGTGCAGGTTTTACTGCGTCTAAAAATTGCATTAGTCTGTTGTATGTGTTACCTACTACTGCCATTTCTGCCGCCTTAAAAGCACCGCGTGATTGAGCAACATCAATGATTGTTTTCAAGGCCTGTAAATCACTTACTGTGAGATCAGGTGCCGCCGGGGTTGCCGGATTAGCAGGATGATTTTTATCAACCGCTTGTTGCTCGGCTTTGTTTGTTTTTGCTTCTTCAGTCATATCGATATAACTCCTTGTATTATTAATTATACTAGTTTAATGTTGGTGCCATGCAAAACTGGACACCCTAAACTAAACATAGTGGATTCAGATGCTTCTTCGAAGCCAATCTGAAATACAGTTTCCAATTTGTTGTCGACTAGTTTCAAATCTTCCACTATACAATATCTTCCACTTAGATTATTATATATCCATGTACGACATTGGTCAATATTTTTCTGAATCAACCAACTATCAGATTGGACAATAAGTTTGGTAAAATGCTCCGGACAAAATTTTAATTCTCTCATGTCTAAAACATTTAATGGATTTGGATTATCAATTAACAGTCTCATTAAGCCGCCTGTAAATCATAATGGCAAGTAATACCATGAGGTGCTTCAATTGACTTATCAGAATGAATTACCCAAATAGTATCACAGTAGTTTTCGTCTCCCCAATTCCATGAATAGCCATCTGTAAACACAATAAGTTTTTTAGGTTCAATACCATTGTCTTTCATGTATCTCCAGTTAGCATCAAAGTCGGTACCGCCTCCACCGTGAAGTTCGTAGTCAACAATGCTTTCTCCAGAATCAGGAGTAAAGTCTTGTTCGTTATAAACTTCAGTGTCAAAGCACCATACTTTAATTTTGTAATCATCATATTGATCACAAATACCTTTAACTTCGCCTAGGAAATCTTCTGTTTCTTTGCTACCAATTGATCCTGACATATCAAGTGCAATAGCAATATCAATTGTTTGATCAAAGTCCATGCCTGGCAGTACAGCACCAGTATGCCATCCTTTACGTGAAGGACGCATAAAAGTATAATTGCTTTTCATTACACTTTGAATCTGTTGATTCAACAGTTCACGCCAGTTCATTTTAGGATCAGTAAGATCTTTAATAATTCGTGCTACACCTTTAGGAACATTACCAACACCAGCCGCCTGTGCCGCTGATACCATAGCCTCTTTAATTTCATCGCGAATTTTTTTAAGTTCTTCTTTGCTATAAGAAGGTTTCTTGCCATCAGCACCTTTAGGCTTTTTAGTATCGCCATGGGGGCCTTGACCTTTGCCTTTTTCCCAATCAATGTGTTCGTCAAGAAGTTTACCCAACTGTTTAAGTTGTTCTTCATCATACTTTTTGTAGATGTCATCATACACAGCCTCTGATGCCCAACCGTAATACTTTGGATCATGAAAGGGTTTAACCTGTGTGATTACTTCACCGATGTTATGACGAATCAAATCACCGTTAACACAATAGTCGGCGGCAATGTTATAAATTTGAGAATCACGATCATCTCTACGTGTAAAGTGATCATATACACAGTGTAGGATTTCGTGTCCAAATAGGAATTCTGTTTGTTTTTGAGTTAAACTATCAACAAAGTTTTCATTGTAATAGAAGTTACGTCCGTCTGTTGCGGCCGTTGAACACCAATCAGTAGCATCGATAATCTTAAGACGTGTAGCAAGGTTACCAAAAAATGGTTGACGAATTAACAAGGCAATACGTGCCGTTGTTAATTTTTCTTTTACTTTAGCACCGTCGATTGAAGGATTACGTTCGTAGATCTTACCCTCGATCATGCTTTGTTCTACTGCGGTTGTTGCCTGTGACATTTTTAACTCCTATCTAACTATACTTATAGTATAGCATCAAACAGGTATTTGTCAACCTAGAATTGTGATAAAAATGCCTGTTGCATATTCATTTTGGCTTGTAAATAGGACCTAGATTCTTCCAATTTGACCGGTTTATATTCTCCCGGTTTGAATACATATTCTACCTTTTCACTTGGTAATTTGGACGTTTTTAATCCGTCACCTGCATCTACTACATAAGGAATAAGATCCGTTTTGGATATAATTGCTACTGAATCTTTATCGCAAATTAACAGAAATTGTGCATACGATTCTGGTAGTGTTCGTCCTTCACTGCTACCTCGCGAGTTCATAAGTTGTAGATCTGAAACGTGTTTTTTAGGTTGTTTCTTCTTCCTAGTAAACAAACATCCGTCGCTGTACTTCATTTCAATAGTAATACCGTTTGGTCCAATATGATCAACACCTTCTTGATTTACGTATTGTAGATCTTGATTGCTGAACAATTCTAATGCTTTTTCAAACAAATCACTTTTATCAAAACGAAGTTTACGTTCATTTAGTTCGTCGCCAATTTGATCTACAAGCGTTACATACTTGTTCCAATCTACATTATTAGACAACCAATTTTTTAAATCTACAGTTTGCACACTTTTCTCCTTTGCAACTGTAATTATTATAGATGATTATAACTTATGCGTCAACTGATTTTGATAAAATTTCTTCAAGAAGTTTTTTATGATCGTATTTTATTACTTTAGGAATAGGTAATATTATAGTTTCTCGTTGTTTAAAACGTTCGATACTTCTATGAATTATGTAACAGTTTTGTTGTCTGCCTGTTCCACTAGAATTCCTAGAAACAATTTTTTTACCCTCTTTAAAACCTATTACACTTTGTCGTCCTTTATATTTGCTATTAGGACCGTGTAAATTTTCACGCCATTCTAATTCTTTAGCAACAGGATGAATATGATCTTCTATAAAAACATCAACAATATATTTTGTTTGTGTTCGGTCAATACCGTGTCGAACAATTATATCTTTGGTATCTATTGTTTTAAATTTAGCAAAACTTTCTGCTTCAAACTTTTTAAAGTTATCTATTGTTTCTTTACCAATAATTGCAGGATCCTCAATCATATCGTTTAAATGAGGTAACCCTACTCTACGTTGTACAAGTTCAAGAACAGAATTAAAATGTTCAGGATGACTTACAAAATCTCTGCTTGGTGTGTTTTTTCTAATATGGGGTTTAAAATTAACTGTTTTGATATTAAGATTGCTAGTATTATAAACTCCGTCTGCAAGATACTTGTCACCCGGAATGTGTGTTGCATCTAAACAATCACACATAATCTTTTCCCATTCTTCGGAATCAAGATTATTAGTTTTTAATCCGTAATAAACTCTGGTTTTTAATATATCTAAATTAATTTGCATCAAATACTTTTTTATAATGTGGTTTTAATTGTTCTAATACTCTATAATATTCTTTTTCGTCCTTGTACAATTTCTTAGGAACTAGATCTCCTGCAAGTGTACTTTTAATCATATTACAATCCAAACAAAGTGTTTGGGTATTTTGATCGCAATGGCTACCACCGTCTCTTTGCGTTTCAATATGATCTACAAATAACATACCCCATGCAACACGATCACGAATTAATTCATCTTCTATTAGTTTTACTTTAGGATGTTCCCATGGATTATGTCCACAAATTTCGCAAAACCTTTTCTTATTAAATGTCCACGGACGATCCATTCTAGCAGGACCTCCATACTCTCTTAGTAAGCCTTGATGGTGTTCACAAAGACGTGAGCCTGCTCCTTTGTACTTAGATGATTGCTCGTTGCAGTAAGGAAGTTTACAAGTTGTGGTTACAGAATTTTTTATACCTGCATAACCTTGTTTGTGTCTTTCGAAAAAATGTCTGCTCATAGCAACCTCTAATAGAGCGAGGGGATCCGAAGACCCCCTCTATAGTTAGTTAGGACGCCATAGCGGCCTGTACATACTTCCCATACTTACTATGGAAACGGTCAAAGTTTTTAAGATCTTTGGGTGAGAACGGCAACTTGTATGTTGCAATAGCCACCCTAGTACCCATCACTACAAGTTCAGTTTCAAAATTGTCCATCATAAAGCCGAAGAAATTATCAGCCATAGAATTCCAATCTTTAGCCTTTGCCTTAAAAGCCTCTTGTAGTTCATAGCACATAGAAACTGTTAGTGAGTACATCGCTGAGATGTCCTTAGTTTCCATAGACTTAACTTTACCGTTAAGTATGTCTGTTGGATTAGGTAAACTTGAAGCAACCTTACGGTGAGCACCAAACTTAACTGCCAACCCTTCTCCGACTGCACCTGACACGAGGTCTGTCAATGTCGATTCTGCCAAGTCGTCGTCGAGAAGTTCGCTCACAAAACTCCAAGAACGAGGAGTCGCAAATGCACGTGAACTTGACTTAGGATCAAAATCATAAAGATCTTGTTTTGAAAAAGTCAAGTAACCAACTACATCTGGGTGAATCTTGTGTTCAGTTGCCCAAACCAACCAGTCTTCAAAATCCACTCGCATTTCCAAGTGAACAAAACGGTTAGCCAATGGTGCCGGCATACGATAAGTTACACCCTTATCAGTTTCACGGTTACCTGCGGCAACGATCATTACGTTGTCTGGTAGTACATAAGTACCAACCCTACGATTAAGAATAAGTTGATAAGCCGCCGCTTGTACAGCCGGAGCCGCTGAATTCAACTCATCTAAGAATAAAACAATTTTTTTATGCTTCTTGGCCAATTCGGCATCAGGAAGTTCTATAGGTGGTGCCCATTTCATAGTGTTATCGTTTGCACTATAATAAGGCATACCCTTAATATCTGTTGGATCCCACAACGATAAACGAATATCGATTACGTGAGCATTTAGTTGATCACCAATTTGTTTGATGATATCTGATTTACCAATGCCTGGAGGACCCCATAAAAAGATGGGACGCTTCAGCATCATTGCGTGTTGTACAGCCGTCTTCGCTTCATTAGGCGTAACTGTACGACTTTCAGTTGTTGCAGTTGTTTTTGACATTATTGACCTCTCTTTGTTTGTTACTAACTATAATATAATAATAACATCAAACAGGGATTTGTCAACTGTTTTTCCAAATTAATTTTGGAAAAAACTGTCCAAAATGAGGTGTTATTCTGCGGAAATTTCTTTAGCCATTGCACGGGCCAACCCATATTGCTTGATATCGCCAGCAAACATCATAAGTTGTAGTGCCATCTTTTCGCTAAAAACAAAGATTCTTTTCTTTGTAACAAAATACGGACAGTCAATAAATTCGTCTAGATAAAGGAATACTTGAGGAGTAAATTGTATCTCGTTTGGAAATCCAATTTCATATGTTTGAAGTTCTGCTTTATCGGTTGCATACTCAAACCCTTGCCTTGTAAGACGCATACCCTGAGCACCTTTTTCTCTAGTATTCTGCCACCAAAGCATATAGTTCTTTTTAATTGCTTCAGGTGATTTGTCTTCTTCACCAGCACCTATCATAAAGGTTTTGGTGTAGGCATACTTAATATCCATCTAAATTTTTTCGCCTGTAGTTAATTTGTAAACAGCGAAATCCTCTACTTTGTACATAGCATTTAATTTCTTTGCTAGATTATGTGCATGACCTGGATTAGAAAAACTAACTTTTTTATATTTTGGACCTGGTACTGGGGAAACCATATTTGATGTTTTTAGATTAAAGGGTTTTCCTTTGTAAAAAACTGCCCATATGGCATCAGCCTGAAGCACCTGTTCAGTCTTGTAAGTATTCTTGTCAGTATGATCTAACAAAATAGTTGGCTTTGGTCTGCTCATTATACGTAATTCCTTTAAATTAACTACGTATATATTTATCTGATATTAGAAAGATCCGCCATCCATTTGCACGTCGATTGCTTCTTCTTGTTTAGGTTGTGCGTCCTGTAACTCAACTAGACGTGCTAACACCATTGCAATAGAGTCTGCTAGTGCTTTAAATGTGTCTTTTGACAGCATTAATTCTTTTTGTTGTGTTTTTGTAGCAATACGAACAGAATCAAGAAACTGTTCAATAGCAACTGTATTAAGAGGCTTTCGAGACATTTGATAGTACCTGTTTCATTTCGAATTCAGTTTTAAACGGACCTTTGTATCCGTAACGTTGTAGTGTAATAAGTTTAGGACAAAATGATTTAACCCATCCTTTAGCAAATTTAATGCAATAATAACCAGCACAGTAAAGGCTTTTTGACTTTCTACTTTTGCTGTACAAAGGTAACGCATTCTTTACATCATATAAAGGATTGTAAGGTGTTGTTGAAGTAGGATATTCATACACTTCTAAAACCTTTTGATTTTTTGTTTTTGCTTTAACTATTTCTTCAAAGAAGTCATTACCAAAAGTACTGTAAATATCTTCTTTTGTATCAAACCTAATTTTTTCCATCTTAGTCACAAAATAATAACAATTGGTGTCCTTCTGCAAGGTCCCAACTTTCTTTCCATTATCTTGCACGATCCAAAATTTATTAGGCACTAACGGCTTGGCTTGCATATTTTCCTCCATATTTTGCATTTAACGGTTCTGCGTAACTTTGTGCTTGTTCTGTTATTCTATTAAGTTCGTAACTACTTGCAAACTTAACAAGTCTTACGCCAACCTGTTGAATATCTTTGTTAGCAGAAATACCCTCTGCTATTGTTACATTAATTAATTCTTTAATATCTTTTGGTTGTGCAGTTAAATCACAAAGTACTACATTACGATTATAATCATCTAGCACACGATGTTCTTTACCTTCATGATCAACCCAACGTTGTAACATTAAGTTATTCCAGTTATAACCTTTAGACTTTCTATCTTCAAATGCTTCTTGTAAACCGACTTTGCTCTTTGTACCTTTTACACGAACACCCGGATATGCACTAAAAACATTATCACTTGTGTCTCCACGCATACATTTTTCAAACAACAGCCATTCAGGATTAGGTGCAGACTTTTCTTCTTTAGTTTTTTTATCTATAACACGAGCACCTTTTTCATCAAAATAACCTTCGTGTGTAGTTGTTATTTTCATTACACCATTGTATTGTTTTACATTAGGAGCAATCAATTGTGCAAAGTCACCATCTGTGCTAATAACAACATGATCGTCTTCAGGATGTGCTTGAATCCAGCCTGCAATTAAATCATCTGCTTCTAGTTGTGGATGCTGTAATACTGTGCAATTTGTCTTAGTTTCAACAAATTGTTTAAATTCGTCAAAGGTTTCCCAAAAGATTTTATCTTCTTCTTGTTGTGCTACTGTTAGTGCATCGCGACTTTCCTGTCTATTGCGTTTATAAGGTGCATAAAAGTCTTTACGCCAACTTCTTCCTTCTAAACAGAATACAACATGACTGCCGTCAAAGTCCTTCCACGCTTTTCTAATACTTCCAAAGGTTGCGTGTAAGGCCATACCTATCTTAATATCAGCATCACCTCTTACGGCGTGTCTAGCACGGAAAAATGTATTTGCTGTGTCTACAAGTATGTATGTCATTACTAAACCTTTATAAATTCTATTTCGTTGCCGTTTGTAAATTTATCACCTTCAACATATAAATCAAATGCTAAACTTACTCTTTCTTTATTTTCTGTATGTTTCTCAACACTGTGTTTAACATAACTAGGAAAGATTGTTAATCCACCTTTTACATTATTAAACAATTTTACATTCTTTTCGTTAAATGGGCAATAGTATAATGTACTCGTTTTGTAGTTGTCCAAATGCATATTACCACTTAGATATGCATACTCACCTGATCCATGATCGTGTGCTTCAAATTCTTGACCCTGTCTTACTACATTTGCCCAACTTAGAAAAACACAGTTTCTTACTTTACCGTTTGAATATTCATCAATAAATTTAACATATTGATGTTTAATAAAAGAAAAAATATTTTTAAATGCCGGAATATCTCTAGTTAATTTAAACAAATTAAAATAAGGATATTTACTGGTCAAACTATCACTGCCTAATCCAGTGCCGCCATCGCCGTGTGTTCTGTGACTTGGATCATTAAACTGTTCGATAATTTTCTTTTCATTATTAATAATCCATTCTCTTGCAAAATCAATATCTGCAGGATTTGTATACACAGAGTTCCAAAAAGGTATGTTCCAACTCGGTGCAAATTCTGTTTGTGGATGAGAACTTTTCCAAGTCTGGAGCATCAACTTACCTCTGATTTATTATCACCAATTTTTTTAGTGTTGATATAACCAGCACCCATTGGATTATCGTCACTAGCAACACCTTCATCTTTTGCAATATTACCGCAAAGTTCTTTAAACCATGCATCTACAATTTCTTCTTCGCTATCACCTTGATAACCATTTAATCTAAGATCACGAACAAAATACTCATTCCAGTCCAGTTCAAAGAAACCATTACGTGGATTATCTTTTTTCATTTCAACATTAACAACTGTTATGTAAGGTTGTTTCTTTTTTGTTGCTTCTGCTTTTGCATCTGTAGTAACAGTTTTACTAACAGGCTTTTCTTTTTTAGCAAACAAGTTTTTTAGTTTATCAATCATAATGCTCCTCGTTTTCTCATTTCTTCTAGTTTGTCAATTTCTCCATTTAAATTTTTATGTTCCCCACGCATTGCCGAAGATGTCGACGTGTAGTCTGGGGGTATAACGCCACCCTCGCTCCATTGCCAATCTTGCGACTCCTTTTGTGTTGAGCGTGTATTCTTCGTGTCTGCCACCCAAGGGCATAACATATACAGGGACATCAATCCCTGCTTCACGGTATTGACCAACCGCTTTAGAAACTTCGTCCACGTCTTGTTCATCAGCCACAACAAACTTGAAGTACATATCACTGTTAGGTATGTTATAGTATGATAAAGCAATTTCAGGCTGTATCGCATCACCCCAAGACTCTCCTGAAACGGAAAGTTTCGGACTGCACGACCAAGTGATTTTAATTCTATCTTGAGATCCGAGGTACTCTCTGAAATCTCCTCTAAGTGCTTGTGTTGTATTTGTTTCAAATGTAACATTTTTTAAGTCTCTCATTCTAGGATGCTCAAATAATTCTATATAGAGTCGTTGCCATCCTAATAGTGGTTCCCCACCAGTTAAAATAAAATGAACATCCTGTCCGTTTGACATAGTCCATTTGCCTTCAGGAGTTAAACTAAGAATATAGTCTACTACCTGATCAACATCATGATCCTTCATGTATTTTTTAAACTCAGGATAGATACTTGCATATGTATCACAGCCTGTGTGAATAATAGGAAGGTCTTCAAATGTTTCTACTTTATTTGTAATACCTTCGTCCAAAAGTTTTTTTACTTCTGGATTATATTTAACGCCTGTTTCACGCATTGGAGTACCTCTCGGTAATCCAAAGTTCATGCAACGAAAGTTACAACCAAAGGTACGCAAGAATACACTAGGAACTCCTACATATCGACCTTCACCTTGTATGCTATAAAAGGCTTCACTATATCTTAATTTCATTCTATTCAACTCCTATACTATATAATATAGTACATATTTAGGTTTTTGTCAAGTCTATTCTACAATATTTCTTTTTATTATCTTCAAAACTCGTTTTTGCATATTAGCATTAACAAAGTAATCGTAGAGTTTCTTTAAAGGAACCACACCAAACGTATTTTTGGTTAATGTACTACAAATCCAACTTGGGTGTTTTTCTGCCATTAAACGCATTTCAGCATCATCAAATTCAATTAAATTGATTTTATCATTGGTATTAAAACGAATGTAAATTAACGGATCACCCTCTTTAATTATGAGTTGACGTGCATCATTATTAATTAAAAATGTTGGTTTCCAAAGATGAAACCATTTTCCAATATCAAATGTAGCACTTAACACTCTTGTATTTCTTGTAAAACTATTTAGATCGTAATAAGCAGGTAATTGAGTTGCTTCCAAACTTTGTTCAGCAAAGAAGTAATAAGAAAATGCTAATTGATGTAAACCACGTTTTCCTTGTGGAGCACCAAAGAAGTGTTGAACAAATTCATTGCTTTGACCTTGTATATCCCAATTTCCATCGGGCAGGATATTAATTGAAATATCTATAGGTGCTTTAATAACAATAGTATTTTTCATTTCATTTGTTACTGGTGTGCATCTATAAGCCATTTCTCCTAGAAAGTCTTTTACATCTAAATGCTTAATTAAAGTTATAGGAGCAGGATACCTTAGTTCACTAATGTGCCCCGGTGAATTCATAGGTTCTGTTGCTCTACACCAATAAATGTTCATTTTCTATAATTTCCTTTTTCTGGAATAACGTGTCTAACACCACCTCTTGGATCTTCCATATCTCCCTTACGTCTTGGAATTAAATGTACGTGCGGCCACATAATAGTTTGTCCTGCTTCTACACCAACATTTTGTCCAATGTTATATGAATCGCAATATCCCTTTTGTACCCAATCGTGTCCCCAAGCATACGCGGCCTTATAACACTTTGCCAAGTGTTCCCAATCTTCCACTTTAGGCACGAATAGGACATGACCTTCTGTAACAGGATATCCATCTTTAAAAACTGTAAAGTCTCGGGTATCAATCAGTACGTCAGTCCAAGGAACGTCTTTGAATTCTTTAACGACTTGGTGGCTCATATGTTTCCTCATAAAAATGAATTGTATAACCTTTACCTCTGGTGTCCCCACCGTTGTTTTCAACATCTACTTCTTTTCCTTCTTCACCATATCTAACACCCTGAATATAAACTTCATCGTTAGGCATAGTGTTTTGATCTACTATAAGTTTTGTTGGATCAAATGTTTGACCTACCAAATGTAAAACACCATCAAAGAAAGTTCCTTTTTCACTGCTGATCATTTGTGCATACCAACCCTTAGGAATAACTGCATCAGCATCTTCAATTGTGCATTCAATACCATCTTCGTCAATAGCATTATGAAAGTCCTTACCATCGATTATGGTTTCGATTACAGGAGCATTGTACTCGGAAGACTCAAGTTCTTCTATGGTAATGTTTGCACCTGAATCTGACACACCCCAAAAATGTCCTGCTTCTTCCGGTGGTTCATGCCAACCATTATAATAAGTTTCTCCCTTGTCATTTTTAAATGCTAGGAAATCAGCAAAATCTGGAATAGTGTGTTCTTTTACAAACTCTTCAGGATCACTCATGTATTCTTCTGCTGATAGATCTTCCTGTGAGTTCCACCAATCAGCACATTCTTTGGAAACTCTATTCCATACCATTTCACTACCATAACCCCAAATGCTGATACGATAGTATCTATCAGGTCTTTTAATAGTTTCTATTAACTGTTCTTTTTCTTTAAGCGTGGCCATACGTTAGTTCCTCTGTAATGTATCGTTTAAGTTCCTTGTCCTGAACATCGTTGGGTATTTCGTTTTTATAAAAGATTCTGTAACTGTCACTACCGTACTTGCCAATGCCATAAAGTTGTGTAGCATCGTTACCATCCCAATCTTCTATCTGTATGCTCATCTTATAAATGCGTTTTGCTCTTACCTTTTGCATACCCAATGGTGCTAAAAACTCTTCCAGCATAGGAATAGTTGCTGAACGCAATAGTTTATTTGCTGTGGGCCATCGTTTAAAGAATTTTGTAAGCAATGGTTTAGTTTGACGTCTATTAACTTGATTTAAACAGATGACACCAACCATGTGTTGCCATACATTTTTCACCTGTTGTTGTACCATCAAGTCTTCACGCATTAGTACAGTTCTTCTATTTTATCACAAATTTTTAGTTTTTTTGCTTCTTGTGCCGACAACCACACATCTTGTGGTGGTAACAAAATTTCACGTATTTGTTTTTCTGTCATACCAATACACTTTTTGTAGTGTTCAATCATTCTATTAGTTGATAGTTCAAACTCTTTTACTCTAGCATACAGTTCGTGTTCTTTACCCCTGCTACCCCAACTGTACTGATGTGATAGAATACTTGTATTAGGTGTTAATATACGTTTACCTTTAGTACCCGCAATAAAAATTAAGAATCCGCAACTTGCAATTAATCCTAGTCCTACTGTTTTAATAGGAATCGAACTTGCCTTCATTGTGTCAATCAACGCAAAAGCGGCATGAACATCTCCGCCCGGTGAATTAATTATTATTGTTAATTGTGGTAATGGATTATCACTTAAATTATGATTCATTATCCATTTAATTGCTTCTTTGCAACTAGCATACGTAATTTGATCCATTAAAAGATACACACCGTTATTATCGATGTTATTAGGTTGCTGTTGTATTCCTTCTCCTTTTTTAGCCATAGTGTCCTACATTCTCCCAGGGATATACTAACCATACATCCTCTTCTGCTTTGTTTACTTCATCGCACCAGTATGACACATCGTCAAACTCACTGCTTAGGTTTTCTGTTAATACTGCGAAGCGAACGTTGTCTTTCCAAACTTGGTCCCATACAGGACTATGTGGTAAACAACTACTCTTCCAATCTTGTTTAATCCAATTAAATGTTGAGCCAGTATCATTAATATCGTCTATGACAAGAATGTTTTGGCCCATTGGTTTATTTTTAAAGAATCCCATCTCTGGGGCATATGAACCGTTTTCATCGTAGCCGTACGCATCTTCGGCCATCCAAAAGTTGCTTTCGCTTTCACGGCTATCGTCACGCAAACTAACTTTTAGTGCTTCGCAACGTATGCCGGTCATATTTGAAATAATAGTAGCAGGAACGTTACCTCCACGTGTAATGCCTACAATGTAATCAGGACTCCACTTGTCCTTGTACATTTGGGTAACAATGTTTGTACACATTACTTCCACATCATGCCAACTATAAAACTTTTTCTTAATCATTTCTCCTCCCCAAGAGAAAATTCAACTTTTTTTACGTTATCCCATCTAAAAGAACGCCAGCCTTGGGCATTGATATCCCATACACTGCAAACTTTGTCTGCATCTACTTCACGCACCTTTTTTTGACTTTGCGGATCTGTTTTTGTTGCTTGTGGTAAAACAGATTCGTTTAGTGTGCAAGTCATTACACGTTCGTCACCGTTAATCTTTGTAAATGTAACAACTACATTTCTTTCTTTAAGTAGGTCTCGTAGCCAATCACGTCCTTCTGGTGTATTAATTTGATTAGATTCCATTTGCTCTTTCCTTTAAATATATTTCACTTTCAACCCATTTTCCGTCTTTTACAAAACCCCATTTTCCATCATTTACTTTTTTACCCATATAGAATAAACTCCAGCAAGGTAGTTCATTACCATTTTCATCCTTGGCAAGTTCTAGCCTATGCAGGTCCGTGCTCTTGCGGTAACGAAAATGACCTGGTCCTCTCCAAAACTTGCCTTCAGGGGTATGTTCATAATATCCTCCCTTGAGAATTAGAGTTGCATAATTCCAAGGATGATCATGTAAGTCGTCCAAGTCGCTTACAAGAATCTTGTGTAGTGTGATATTAAACGGAAAGTTCTGTCGATCTTTTAAGAAAATATAATACCTTACTAGGTAAGGCACTAATCCTTCTCTGTCATATATAGTTCTTTTTCTGTCTTTAAAAAAATTAAAAAGAGATTGTACCATTGTTCTTTTCATCCTCTTCCCAGTCTCTCTTTACCATTTCGTAAACATATGAAAATTGTTCCCATAATGCTTTACAAGTTGGATTGCTGTCAACAATGTTTTTGTTAACGAATTCTTTGCTAGTATAATCAGTCCATGGATCTACGTTTACCGATGTTGCAGTAAATGTATGTGATGGCATAGATGTTGTATCAATGCTATAAGTCCCTGTGTAATATTCTGCTTCGGTTGTTATACCTGTTGTATCAATTTTAGGAGATTCTAACGTTATAGTATAACTTTCGGGATCATATGATTTAATAGTCATAGTCTTTAACCTTATCTAGGTGCAAACTCCTGTTGTAGTTTGATATTATCCATAAACTCTTTTTTAGTTGCAGGATCGTCTTTAAATGAACCTTTAAGCACTGTTGTTTGTGTTAAACTTGAATGTGCCATAATACCTCTGTTCTCACAACAACCATGTGTTGCTTGAATATAAACACCTAAGTGTTTTGCATCTGTGGCCTTTTCAATTTCACGTGCAATGTCATTACAAAGTTCTTCTTGTAGTGTACCACGTCTAGCACACCATTGTGCGATACGTGTATATTTAGAAAGTCCAATTACCTTACCATTAGGAATAACACCAATGTATGCTACACCTGTTACTGGTTGATGATGATGTGAACAAACACTCTTTAGTTCGCTTCGTACAACAAGCATACCTGTATATGCATTTTCACCTTCATTAGGAAAAGCAGTTGCAGTAGGAATACGATCATAACGTCCTTGCATTAGTTCATTAAAATACATTTTAGCAAGACGTTTAGCAGTACCATGACTGTTAGGATCATTTTCTCTATCAATAATAAGTGAGTCTAGAACACCTTCAAACTTTTCTGCGGCTTCATCGATTAGTGTTTGCTTTTCACCTTCATAGATGAATTCACTAATATTATCACCCGCCCAAAAACGTTTATTAGCATCTTTGATTCTGCGTGTTACTTCTTCATACTTTTTCATTCACTTCTCCGTGCATTATAATATTAATGCTAATTCTAGCAGGACTAGTATTCTTTATTGCTTGATGTTTAATATTGCTATTAAACAAAACTGCTCTATTAGCCTTATGTTCAACAACTTCACCACCAATAGTAGTTCCGCCATCACTATCATTTACATAGTATAACAGACTATATCTATCTTGTCTATCAGTATCTATATGTTCTTCTACCGTTTGTCCCGGCGTATATAAATTGGCTCTACAACGTTCAAACTCAATAAGTTTAAACCAATCTTTATTTTTATCAAACCAATGATCCATTATAAATGTTAGGCTAGGAGCATAATTTAATGCATTATGTCCTCTTGTACTATGAAACAATTCATGTCCAAATGCACTAACATCAGGATGATCACTATATGCACCGCTAGGCCAATACCAAGGAAAAACTCCTGTAGACATTTCAGAGAGATTTCTCTGATATAACCAATCTGGTGCAAAGTTATCAAATATCTTTATCATACTACTATACTAAACTATTTTTTAGGTTTTTGCAACTAAAATATTCATCAGATAGGAATTTTGATAGTTTATAGATCTCTGGTAAATGCTTCTTATGATCAGTCATTACCCATCTAATTTTTTCAACAAGTTTATCTTTGTTTGCAATGTAACTATCCCAATCTTGTGTCCATTCGCTTGGATATTTGAAATAGTCATCATACATTTCTGTATAACTTAGTCTATCTGGTACTAATGGAAACGTATCTACAATAGCACCTTCATATGCACTAATACCTAATGTCTCTTGTAGGTTAGCACTAAAGATCATTTTTGCTTCACCTAGCAAATTATGATATTCAACTTTTGTTAAATGCTGTTCCATACAGATTACAAACTCGTAATCTTCTTGTAGTGTTTCTTTTAAATCTCTAAATATTTCAGGTTGTTTTTCTGGAGCAACTCTGTGTGGGAAAAGAATTAAGTTTTTCTTTTTCATGCCTTTAAATGGTACCAACGAATCTTTGGTATACTCCATTGGCCAGCCTGTGCGAACAATTTTTTTAGTTTCTAAAAAGCGTTTACGTTCTTCTTCAAGATGATCTTTATCAATTTCTAATAGGTTAGTTAAAAACATATCTATATGAAATTCACTAGCAAAGTGATTATGATCATAACTGTGAAAGAAACTCTTTTCAGCAGTTCTTACCCAAGGTTTATCACCAATCAATCTACCTAAGAAATCAGCAGGATCATAACTGCCGGCGTGCCATAGTCCGTGTGTTATTACATTGATACCTAGCAATTCTGCCATGTACTTCACATTAATAATACCAGGATGCCACGCATCTGTAAAGATAACATGATCTCCGTCCTTTACTTTTCCTGCTGTAAAGGCTCTAGAAAGTTTTTCAATCTGTGTACATTTATAAATGTTAGTTCCACCAAAGTTTAAAAATGCACCTGGAGTTGTTGCATCAGGAATGTCATCTGCACCATCCATCACTTCAACTTCCACTGGTTTAGATAGAAATGAAACAGATTTAAGAATCTTAGGCACATGGACTTTCCATTCAGATGTATACCTAGTTTCAACCGCTTCTAAATCTACTAACCAAATTTTCTTCATTAATTTGTCCTTTTGTTTTTATTAAAGGATTTATTCTTCCAATGATTTTTATTGAAAGGCTTTTTTCCTTTATAATTTGACCCTTTAACAGGCCAGTTACTTTTGTTATTTAGAAAACTTTGCCATTCAATGCTTTCATTTTTGTACAAGTTGGCTTCATCCCACTTGTAAGCATTAAAGCGACAAAAGTTTTTAAACTTCTCGAGATCGTTAAAGACCTTAACTACGTCTGGACGTTCTGCAAAATATGACACTGTCATCTCCTTTAATATTTTGCGTATTCAATATGAGCACCATTTTCACCATCTTCGCTGATGTCAATGTGTACTTCTCTATGAGGATATTTTTCACGTATTTTATTATACAAATCATCACTCATCATTTCACAACTTTTATAGTCTAAATTTAATGTACCTTCGCTATATAGTTTCTCCATCCATCGTTTAAATTGAATAAATTCGATATCTCTGTCATTGTGTGTAACAGTGATACCAACCTTGAAATGAAATATGTGTCTGTGAGGATATCCCAAAAACGATACATCATCCCAATCACCTGTTGCCAACTTGGGGTCATCCAATGCCGCAGGATACTTGTGGATACCTTCCTTGCGGAACGTAACCCAAATCATTCTCTTTGCAGTATTCATTACTCTCTCGTGTGTATCTTTTTCGAACGCTTGTTTCATTAAATCATCCATTGTACTCATAGTATAGTGCCTTTCTTATTCTTTGTCAACCGGATTATCGTTGCCATATTTGCTCCAATCCGTGAATTTATTTCTGTCCAAAAGGTCATGAACTTGATGAATCCAAACTCCAGGATTGGAATGATTAAAGTCTGAGTCATCAATCTTAATACAAGCATTGTAGCCTAGTTGATTTACATAGGGTAATTTTACACTTAACAATGGAATAAAGTTGTGTCGTTCACCCATTCCTGTTTCTAGTATCCATTCGTGATACTTAACATCATAATCAAGTGTTACCATATAATTTGTACCCAAAGACGATTTAGCGTCTAATAATCCTAGTACCAAATCTTCCCATTCTTCTTTTGGAACAAAACTATGATTAGCACCAAGATAGATATGATCCACATGGTGGTGTTCTGCTTTAGCAAGAACTTCTTCTAGTGGACGACAACCTACGACAAATAGTGTGTCCATATCATACGCAGGTGTTTTCTCTACTTCAAAGCCTGTAAAGTAGTTAACATCGTCCCTTACGCCATCTGTATAATCACGCTTCATTCTTTAATAGCCTATCAATTTGATCTTTTATATATAATTTTGTTTTCTTTAGTTTCATTAAAAGAGCCTTATGACCGAAGTCTCTATATAGAGTACGTTCTTTTTCAATTTCGTCAACCTTTTTTGCATAGTATTCGTGCTCTTTGGTTAATTTTTTTATTGCTTTGTTTTTTATTTTTGCCATTATACCTCCTCAAATAAGTTCGCATATTGCGTACTTGCATTTACAGTTTTTTTACCCGTTGCTCCTCTAGTGCCAATAATTGACATCCAGAATCTCGAAAATTCTTCTATAATTGCGTTTGCTTCATCTCTGTTTGATGTTGCAAATATTGCCTCCACAACATCTCTAAAAAATAACCTGTCAAATGATTCTTCCACAAGCATTGCCGGATAGATTCCTTTATCATATTGTCTGTTTGCTTCTTGTACTGCATTAATGTGACTCCATACATTATGACCCATTTGGATCGCATATGAAAAACTATCCCAAGATGTTTTTCCTTCTTTACCTATTTTATTTAGGTCGCCTGGTGCGTATATACAAATATCTTTTGCTTGTAAATTTGCTGTAATAGGACTATCTAAGAAACTTTTATGTTTGCCTTCACGTATAAAAGCAGTACCAAAATGTGTTGTGTCAGTTGCTAGTGCTTTGTCATCAATACCAGGAACCATTCTGTAAACCCACTTGCTTCTGTCTTGTGTTTCAAGTTCACAATATATTTGACCATTTGCTGTTGCTAGGAACGGTGAAGCACAGTCAAATGTAATCATAAAATTAGAGTTGTGATACTTGCGTACTGCTCTTTGTACATCAGTTAGCAAGGTTGCCCATTCTAGTTTACTTGTACCCAAGAAGTGCATTACATCATGCTTACCCTTTTCAAGTAAGCCATCAAAACGTAGTGCTACCAATCTCTTAAGAACAAGATGCACATCACACATATTCTGACCACCCATTGACCACCCATTAAAGTGTGTGTCTGGATATACTTTAGGATCACAGTAGTCTTTCATCTGCTGATACCAATCTTCTGCATCAGCGTGATTTTCACCTTGTAGTACGTTTAGAAACTTACAAGCACCTGTTCTGTGTTTCATAAAATAGTCATTGTTAATGCGTGTAGCATTAACGGCATCTTGATAGTTGTCAATTCCAGTTGCTTTTGCACCTTCAGGTGAACGTGCCACCCACGCTGGAATATCAAGTATCATACCATAGTCCATATAAGCGTCCATCCACGCAAGAACTTGTTCACGTTTCTTTTGTGCTTTAGGACAATTAGGATCCTTCCAATCACCTTCCCAAACACCCTTACCAATCTGGAAACCACCTGAGTCGCCAAGTAACCAACTGTTTTCTCGATCACGTTCACGAATCATAAGTTCTTTAGGTGCGTCTTTATTAATATCTAACTCAGCATGACCTGCCGAATATAGTGTCCAATGATATTGAAAGATACCTTTTTGACGGTTGAGCCAATTGAGACCTTCCATGTCGTTATTAGGAAAAGGAATACGACTTTTATCTACATATTCTTCTCTGCGTTGTTTACCAATAAATGTAGCATAAAAGCCACTCAACGCTGGAAGAAATGTTGCGTAATCTTTTTGTTCTGCTGTTAGGTCAGTCCTCAACTCACGTTCTCCTGTTACTTACTTTGTGCTGGTAAGATATATTCGTATTGTGCTAAACCACTGTCAACTGCGATTTGCATTGCACCTTGATCTGAAATACGCATTGTCTTATCACCATCTAAGTTTAAAATAGCCATAACCTGTGCTACCGGCCATGCCCATTCATTCTTAAGTTTACCTGGAACTCCAGTAGCGAAAACAAATTCACCTGCGTGTGTACTTGCATCACCGAATTTAAACTTAACATCATTACCGTCAGCAATTACAGTAAACACAGTTTCTTCTGCGTTAGCAGTTGCTTGTAATTTAAATCTTTGAATACTTGCAACAGTCGGCGATACTTCAACGTCCCATTGAGCACCTTTAAACTTAACTGTTTTAAGTTTTTCATTAATAATGTCAGCGTTCATAAAACGATAATCATTTTTAAAGTCACCTGCTTTGTTTTCAAAGTGAATACCTACAGGAACTTCAGCACCATTGCGTTGTGCTTTAACAACATCAATAGTTGCACCGTCTTTGTATTCTGGACACTTTAAATGGATATCTAGTTTATTTAGATTAGGCATACCAAAGGTACCCTTCATCTCCATTTGTGCTGTTTTAGTATTTGCTTGTAGAATAACAGATCGATCCTCTGCCATGCTATCAATACCTGTTTGTGCATCATCACCGTTTACTTTAACAATGTTTAAAAAGCCAAGTGCGTGTGTATGTGCTACAATGTCTTGTAATATGTCTTTCATAGTTTTCTCCGTTCCTTATTACTATTATATTTAGAAAATCATTCAAAGTCAAATAAATTATTGAATGTATTCTTCTGTTCGGTTGATTTTATATCCCAATCTAGTACTCCAATCAAGTTATCAATCTTGTTATCGATAATAACACTTTCCATTTCGTCGTCTGCAAATGGAAGTTCTTGGAACCACTTTGGAATTCTCATTTCATCCACAGGATACGCAACCGAAGTATATCCCATAGGATTCTGTTTTAGTTTGCAAACGATAACCTTCATACCGTCAACAATTTGCATACTATAATTGTCACTGTTCATTTCACGCAAAGTATTCCAATTAATACTTGCTCTTACGTGACCTGGCATATTAACCTTACCTTGCTTTTTAAGTTTGGCAAGATAATCTGTAATGTTGTTTGCACGTTTGGGCGAACCTTTTTCCCAACCAGGTCGTGCTTTAAATTTTGTTCGGAACTCGCTGATCATATCAAGCACCTGTTCTTCTTGGGCACCTGTTAGCACAGCCAACAACACTTCACTTAGGAAGTCCTGCATAAACACAGGAGTATCTGATCTCTTAAGATCAAGACCCATTGCTTTTACTTTGCCCGGCTTGCCTTCTTGATCAGTTCTAAATCCTTCAAGATCATAAATCAATACAGCATAGCGTTTCTTTGTAATAAACAAACCTTTTGAACCTACTATTTCTCTACCAGCGGCAATAACATCAGTGCTTCTTGATTTTGGACAATGAAATGCATCTGACATAAACTGCGGGAAACTTTCATTTGCTTCGTCGCAAATTTGATCATACAATGCTGTTACAGTTTCTTTTGTCCAAGGAATTTCTCCTTTTTCTATTTCAGGACGTAGGCTTGTGTAAGCACTAAAGTAACAAGAGTCTGTATCACCATATATAATTGCTTTACCTGTGTGATCATATTCACCTGTGATAATTTCATTAACTTTACTTGCCATATGTTTTGTAATACGTCTACCTGTTAGAGTTGTACTTTGACCAATTCGTGGATCAAAGAATCTACAACCAGGATTAAGAATTGCACCATACAAACTATTTAGGTTAATCTTTTTAACAAGTTGTCTTTTATCCCAGAACGCTTCTTCAATTTTGTTGCCGGCATCTTGTGCTTGTTTCTTTTTAGCCTGCATTTCTTTACGTTCACTGTACCAACGTTCTAGTAGTCCTGGAATAACACCTTCGTGTTCTGTTGTAAGAATAGTACCGTTAGCAGTTAGCATCCATGGTTGGTTGCTATCAAAAACAAGTCTGTAAACTTCTGCGGCACTCATGGTATCTTCTTCACCATTTTCCCAATCAATTGTTATTGCAAGATCTTTGCGTTTATCCATTACCGCATCATATTCTAGCGAACCAAATTTTCCTTCCCACGCCGCCGCAAATGATTTCTTTCTAAGAGTCATTTCGTTATCAACGTGTTCTTGTGTATAGTTTGGTCTAAGTTGTCCTACGACAGTTGCTGGATCCATGTTCAATGCACGAATAACAGATGGATACAGTGAATTTAAGTCCATTGATCCAATCCAGTCATGCAATCCTTTTTTAGGATATGCAACATAGGCACCCGCGGCAGGTTCTGAACCTGGTTCTCTGTGTACCCTATTAGGAACAACAAAGCCACGTCTGTGTGCTTCATTAATGATTGCTTGTTCTGTAACTGCCACAGCACCCATTGTGGTGGGTAGCAAAACTGTGTTTGCGTGGGCAAGTTCGTTGGCTAAATCAATGAACCTTAGTTTTTTGTCCAACTTGTCCAGTAGTGCAACGTCTTGTCTGTTGTACTCGATGAACGTTCTGAAGTCATTGTCATAAAGTTGATCGAGCGTACCTTCGTACACAGTTTTTGTTTCGCCAACTTCCATTTCGCCAATAGCGTCAAGTCGATATGTGTGTCTTTCTTCATATGTGTATTTACGATAAAGTTCAAGACTATCTAAATGCTGTCTGCCTATTAGGTCATAGGTTTCTTGTGTTCTACCAAACTTTTCATATTCACGTTTTTTAGGATACTGATCCCACAAGCAGAAACGTCTTGTATCTTCTTTAGAAAGAACTTTTGTAATTCTGTTTACGGTATATGGAATATCGTAACCCTCACTGTTCCAGCCTGAGATAATATCTGCATCTTTAATTAAGTCCAGAAACGTGTCGAGCATTTCGGCTTCAGTTTGAAAAAGATGCGTATTATCAAATTCTTTGACTTGTTCTTTCGCTTCATCCATTGTTAGTGTTTTAGGAGGAAGTGCAAGGGTTACTAAACTATCCATCCATTGCAGATGTACTGTTATTGCTGTAATGGGCATGAAAGCATCTTCCGGAGACGCATAACCACGCAATGGATCAAAGTCTACCTCAATATCGAAAAATGCTTTTTGTAAATTAGGTGCATCCTGACCAAGATAGTTTTCTTCTAGCAAACGATAGATAGGATTAATGTCTGCTTCGTATAAGCCACGATGTTTATTAATTTTTTGTTCTTTTAGAAAGTCTTTCCACGATTTACAAGTAACACGTGAACAAGCATCACCTAGTGTGCTTTTAAATTTTCCTCGGGGGTCTTTATAATAAAAAACATAACGAGTTGGAAACTCTCGAAATTCACGTCTACCGTTTACACGTTCAACGACTTTGATAATATCTTTGTCTCTGTCCCACAGAGCATCTACGTAACTCATTTTTTCTCCTGTTTGTCACTTTCGGCTGACAATACCCAATTAAGTCGTTTTTGGCCGACAACACCCTACTAATAATAATTGTATGCTCTTTACTATTAAAAAGCAACACCTTTTTTCACCAATTAACCTTTATAGAGCCTAAAGTATTCATCTGCATTTATAGCCTTGTCATCAATCCAAATATCATAATGAGGTTTTTTAAAGTTTACACTGGTATACTTAACTCCCCACTCTGTTAATTGCCTTAAAGTTAACTCTTTTTTTGCCTCTAAATTTCCGTTACTCATGCCTCTTGCTGTCCAATAATGTATTTCGTGTCCTTCTTCGTATAATTTATTTAAGTAATCTATACGATCCTCAAAAGGTTTTGCGGATTCATATTCGTTTTTTCCTTCGGGTGTAATATTTAGATTACAAATTGTACCGTCAATGTCAACATAATATCTCATGGTAGTTTCCATTCCATTTCTTCCTCGAGTGCATATCTGGCACCCTCAATATAGTCTTTATCTTCTTCAGATAAAACACTCCAAAATTTTGTTACATTTGATATTTGATTTTCTACTACTTCAGGATCTGTTAAATGAAGATTGCCCTCCATCATTTTTTGTAAAACATCCATTCGTAGTTTAATTTTTTCTTTTAACATTACCACCACCCCATGGCTCTACCAAACCCAAAGATGTGCAAGAATCCAAAGTATGTTGTCATTACCAAAGGCCAACCAGCACCTCTTCTTACAAATGCAATCACACTAAACACAGCACCTGTAAAACTTACAGGATATATTAAGTGCATTGGAGGATGATCAGCAGTTACAGATATCCAAGTCATACTAACAAATACACAAGCACTGGCAATAGTTTCATAATAGAATGCTGTTCTATCGCTGGTATAACTTCTAATCCAAAACTGTTTTACTTTTTCCCAAAGATTCATATTACCACCACCCTGAGGCTACGCCAAAACCAAATATGTTTACAATACTAAAATAACCAGTTAGCATCATCACCCAAGCCGCACCACGTCTAAATGATGCATAGCATTGTGTGATAGATCCTACAAAAAATCCTGGATATACATATAGCATATTTGGATCTTTGGCGTTAAAAGCCAATGTTAAACTTGCTCCAACTGTGAAGATGAAACTTACAAGTTCAAAACCAAAAGCGACTTTATCTGAATTATAACTATTAATCCAAAAAGATTTAATCGCTTTCAAAATTATTTGTCCTTACCAACAGTAACAACAATAGTTTCAAGGTCGTCAAAGTCGTTATAAACTTCTTGCCAGTTACCTTTATGTGCAACACCAATTGCTTTGTTAATTAACGCTGGCTTGACATCCATTTCTTCCGCAATGGCTTTTACAGTGTCTCTAAGACCTTCTTTAAGATCTGCTACTTCCTGCATTACATTAGCACCTTCATTAATTACTTGAATTAGTTTTGCTTTTTCTTCAGGACCGAATACTTTTCCGGACATATTTTTACTCCTTAAGTTTGTATGTTTTTATAGTATATAGTGATTTATCTTAGTTGTCAAGTTTTTTAAATGGAATTGAAACAGATTTATCCAAACAAGTAAACCAAACATTATTTGGACCGTTATCGAAATTACTTGGTAACAGTTCATTTACGGCTTTGTTTACACCTGGAAAATCAATATCATGCCCGCATAACCATCCATTTGATTTTAATTTTGATTTAAAATTTTTAATATCGGTTGCAACACTATTATAATCATGACTTGCGTCTATAAAAACAAAATCTAAATCGTTAGGAACTAGACCGTGTACGTTAAAACTATTTCCTTGTATTGGAATTAATCTTTCACCGTATTTTTCTTTAATGCTTTCATTATAGAATAGTTTAATATCATAATCAATAGCATACATTGTTAGATCGGGAAATGCATCTAATAACCAATAAGTTGTTCGTCCACAGTGTGTTCCTACTTCACAACCTATTTTAGGATTAAAGTTTTTAAGTAAATCAACTAGAAAATGTGTTCTTTTATTTGGACCGTTATATTCTATGGTCCATTTTACTGGAAGTCTATTCTTCTTTACCAACTTTAGGTTTGCTCTCTTTAAGTTCATATTGCCAAGTTGTGCCGTCGCCGTGATTAGCAGACCATTTAGGATTGTCTTCAACACTAAACTCATGTGTACTTACCTTAAAGTTTGCTGTTTTAGTCTCTGAACTGACTAAACTTTGATCGAACCATTTGCATCTATTATTAGGTTGTGCGGCAAATTGTCCGTTGTCTAATCTAATAACGTTGAATGCTTTATGTTCGTTTGGTGTTTCAGAAAGACTTACATTTAATTCGTTAGGTTCTGAATGGCAACTGTCAATGGTAAACATATATTCACCATGATGTAATTGTTTGTCCTTACCAAAGTATGCTACACGACATTCTTTAAGTGTTTCTTTTCTTATAACTGTAATATGATAGGAAAAAGCGTCCCATATTTCTAAATTATCTAACGGAAGAAGTTCTTTACGATCGACATTAGTTCGCCACACATAAGCACTTAAAGGTAACTTGTCATATAATGCACCATATTCAGTTAGCAGTGATTCAATATATAATGCTTTTCCTCTGATGCTTTTAACCGAAACCCATATGCAATGAGCATATTCGCCTTCACCTAATAATTTTCCTGGAAATTCTGGATCAGGAGTTAAATCATACAAGTATTCTTTTCTAACAAAGCACTCAACGGGTGGTATGTTTGCTACCAAGTAGGCCATAGGGTTCCTCTCTTTCGTTAAAAAAGAGGTTACTGAGCAACCCCTTCAGTAGTATTTAGTTTTTTACGTGTAGGAAGGCTCGCTTATCAACCAGTTCTGGATCTCTTGATTTGACTTTTCCTTTAGCATGACCTAACCAGTGAGAAAGTAAACTTCCTGAAAACACATGACTAGTTCCTAGATGACTGCTTAAACTTTTAAAATATTCATCGGGCATTGTGTTTTTTACCTTCCACCAAGCACTGGTATCAAAATAAGGCTTTACTTTGTATATATCTCCCGAATAGTACACTTCAACAAACTGTTCCATAAAGTTATGAAATTCCGGATGGTTTCTATTATATGATATAAATCCAGTTTCAGGACCTGTATCAAAGTGCTGTCCCATATAGTGTGCTAAACAGTTAGGAGTTATTTTGTAAACAAACAAATCATTAATGAAATTACCTACCCATACATCAGCATCTAGCCAAACTAAGGTATCTCTTTCTAATATTTTAGATGCTTCGTGTTGAGCACCAACTTTAATGCTGAGTCTAGCACATTTAGTCTTGTGGCAATTTAATGTAAACTTATTATAAAATTCATTTTTGTTTAGATCGTGCTGTATTATTCTCGGATCATCAACAGGAATGCCATCCTCTGTCCATACATGAAGTGATTTATTTTTAGGAAAATAATGTAAAAATGTTTTTATAAGTCGGTAACCACAGTGTTCGTAGTAGTCTCGACTCATAGATGTAATAACATCGTATGGTGTAGTACTGGTCCTTCTTTGTTCCAGTGAATTACTTCTTTTTTCTTCCTTGACAGTGGGCACGTTGTGAAAATCCTTTTGGGTTATTACAGTTAATAGACTTTTTGTATTTCTCGCTCCACTTTTCTTCTACTTTTTTCTTTTTGTGCAGTTTAGCATGAGGTACTTTTAAGTTCTTTTTTCCGTACACATCACCTATTTTGTGTGTGTAAGATAAATGAGCAGGATCTAAACCGTAGAAATAGTCTACAAATTCTTTTGCTCTCATTTTTTAGTAGTTTCTAATTCTTTTAAGAATGAAGCAAATTCTGATTTAAGAGTATCTTCTGTTTTTAACTCTTTCTTTGTTTTTGCTATAATTTTTTCAGCCGGTGAAAGTTCTTTTGCTGGACCTTTGATTGTAAAAGAATCTCTATTAGCATTGTATTCTACTTCTTTACCAGTAGCCATTTTATATAATTGTTGTACTAATGGAATCATATCCGGATTTTTTGTTGTTTTCCATAATAGATCATCCATTGCACTTTGCATAACATGATTAAATTGTGGCCTTTTAACTACAAGATCACCTTCTTGCATTTGTAAACTTTCATTAAGTTTTTCCTTCCAAGGAGCAGGGTTTAATGTTTCAAAAAGTTTATTAAGTTTGTCTTCCATACTTGTTATTCTATCTAATACATTATCCCAACCAGGTTGCGTAGTGTTGGCATTAGGATTTGCTGGTGTTGGTCTTGGTTTTGGATTTTCACTATACATAGAAACAGATGGTGTAGATCGTTTTACTCCGGCAAGTGTAGCAAAATCATTTGCACTAGTATCACTTACTCCAGGAATAAATTTATTTCCAATACTTTCATTAACTTGTTTTGCATGAGACGATGGACTTACTTCTGTGCTTTCTTGTTTTTTAGGAGCACCTACTGGACCGTCAACTGTTAATCCTTTGTTAACTATTCCTAAATTATTAAACTTATTAAGAATGTTATGTAAATCTGCCATAATTATTTTCCTGTTTTTTCTAAACGATGTAATCTTTTAATCAACTCTTTCTTTAGTTCTGGATCTTTATCTGTGTTAGGATTCATCTGAATATCCAGTAATGCTTTTTTCTTTGCTTCGTAATCTGTCATTTTTTGTAATTTATCTGTAAGTGTTTCGAAGTAACCATCTTTCATATCTCTCATGCTCATCATACGTTTGCGTTCTGCTTCTTGCTGACGCTCACCTTCCATGTATGCATGAAGTGTTTTTAATTGTTCGTGTACACCACTAAATTTGTTTTGGAACCACTCTGGAAATACACCACCTTTGTGTACGTGATCTTTAATTTCGTCAGCGGCATATTTGATAAAAGCAATTTGATTGTCTAGCATTTCTGCTTCATAACTTGATGCTGGTTCATCATAATCTTCTTCGTTAATATCTGATTCAAAAACTTTCTTTAATATATCTTCTTTTTCCATCATTAATACTCCTAACGTTTTAACACACCACCAAATAGCGATGTCCCTTTCATATCTAAAGCATTGTCTGTTGGTTTTTGCATTTTTGCTTTAGGTGGTTTAGCAGGCATACCTTTTTTACCATAGGCATTACGTGCTCTTTTATCTCCAATAGCAATGTGAGGTGATACTACTGTTGCTATATTACCAGAACTTGTAGAACCTGCTGTTGCATCTTCACTCAAATCAACGATAAATTCTTTTATCTTCATTTTTTCTTTCCTCTACGCATATTTAGTTGCCATTGGGCCATGCGTCGACGTTCTCCGGAACTAGATTTTGCTATCTTTTCTAGTTGCCCTAAGGTTGCATTTTTAGGTATTCCAACACGTTTGCTTAGTCCTTTGCGTCCTGGGTTCTTGCCATCAGCAAAGTTTTCTTTACTGATAATTTTGTCCAGTTCTTTTTCATAGGATTCTAACCAAGTTTCTTTTTTCGGCTCTTCTTCAACATCTCCCTTGAAGAATCTGTCCAAACCCATTTTAACAGTTTCTAATGAATCTTCGTCTGCTTGATACTTAATACCGTAACCACCAGCCGCGATCCAGCCACGTATGTTTTGACCCCTATCGTCTATGAGAATGTTCGGGGTACCGTCCGGTTGGGTCGCCCACTTAGGTTTATTACCTGTGATAATAATATCCTTAGGTAGTGGGTTGAGATGCTTTGATATCCAACTTCTTTTATGTTTTTCAGAATTTGAACCATCACCGCGTAACGGACTTGAACAAATATTATAATGATCCACATAACTTAAAACTAACTTTAATAGTTGCGGAACATTAGGAAACATAGGTAATCTTGAAAAGAAATCAGTTCCAATCATTTTATCTAATGTTGGATCAATTTTAGCAGGCGGAATATCTCTATAAGATCCAGTAGGTACTCCTGCCATCTTAGCATATTCAGAAAAGAAATCTGCAAGTACACCGTCCATATCTAAATAAATTTCTGTTTTCTTTTTATCCATTATTTTGTTCTACCTCTAAAACCTTTAAAGCCACCTTGCATATATGGACGTCTAAACCATAATTCAAACCATTCTTTGTCACCAGGCTTAATACCTAACTTACGTTCTTTATCTTTTAACTCTTGAGCAGTATGCGACATATTTTCTAACGATTGTTCGTTATCATTTCTAACTACATTTACTCCTGCTAATTTTTTTAATTCATCTAAAGTCATCGATATTTTTTAGGTTTACCCTTGCCCAGTTTTAATTTTTTAACATTCATGTATTCACCACCAACAGGTACATCTTTTGTTGCATTCTGTTTTGTAACTATGCCAACACCAGCGGCTTCTTCTTTTTTAAACTTATTTGTGAATGCATCTTTATCGCCTTTGGCCGCCGCGGCTCTTCTTGCTTTAACTTTATCTGCAACACTTAATTCTTGTGGTAGAGATTTCTTTTTAATTGTTGTGCGTGGTACATTACGTGTAGCAAAACCAAAAACTTCAGTTACTTCTAAACCCATGCCTGCTCTTACTCTATTGTACATTTGTTTTGCAAGGGTATCATTACCTGGAACTCCAGACTTAAATGATCCAAAGTCTCCATTGACTGCAAAACTTCTAAGTTTACTAGCACTCATACCAGCAACACCTTCGTCATCAGGATCACGTTCTCCACTGCTTACAACTTTCATGTTTGCAAACTTAAATGGAACTTCTCCTTTTTGATCAGGCTTTCCGTTATACTTGTCCATTAAATCTTGATATTGTTGTACCCTGTCACTGCCAGCAACAAGAATTACATTATCATATCCTAATCCTTGTAGATGTTGAAACATCTGAATAATTGTTTTTACACTAGTGTTTCTATCAACCTTAATACTAAACATCTGTTCAGCAAAATGAACTTTTTCTGCGAATGATAAAGGATCTGTTTTAGGCTTTTGTGATTTGCTTAAAAATAAAATAGGATCGCCTAAAAACTTTTGTGCGTACTGCTTTACAGTATCAACTACTTTTTGATGACCAATAGTCGGAGGATTCATTCTTCCCCAAGTAACAACTGCTGTTTTGTTAGGTGCTTCTGTAAGAAATTCTGTTATTTTCATTACGCCTCCTTAGGATCGTAATGCCCATCAACTATATATGGAAGATGCTTTTTTGCTAATTTTTCTTGTATAGAATCACGAACTTCTTTTGAAAACATTTCTTTTGGATCTCCTGTTAATTTAAACTTGTTATAGTATAAATCACAGCCTTTGTCAACCATATCTTTAAAGAAAGGTTTGATTTCCTTTACTTCGTCTTTATTTTCTTTAGCAATACGTTTAAGTTTATCAACTATTGGTAAAAAACATTCTTTGTGTAAAGTATCGTCGTGGTCAATAAAAAATACTACATCATCAGATAGATCTGTATTTTTTTCTTCTTGTTTGGGACTGAAAAGTTCTTTTAATAACATCGTTGATCATTACCACTTTTTGCATGACCAATAACGTGCTTTAGTTTTTGGTCCTGGACTATCGCAGTTGTGTCTTGCACGGAAACTTTTTCTACGTGCAGGAATACTACGTTTAATTTTCATATCAGGATCGCCAAAGTTTACTTTGACAACGTTTCCTTTTGGATTTTTTACATATACCTTAAACTTTTTAACATCACCACGCATTGGTTTGTTTAGTTTAACTGAACGTCCTTGGTATTCTGCTTCTTCAATACTTTCGTCGTCATAACCGACCCAACCAAATGTTTCATAAAACTCATCACCGTTTAGTGTAACATCAATCATGTCTTGAAACCAATCTTCTTGTTCAACTGACTCTTCTTCTTTAACTTTTTTCTTTTTCTTAGGAGCGTGACTGTGTTCAACAACAACACACTCTTTCATGTTAGCAACAGGAATGTTTCTAACAATAAACTGTGAACCATCTTCTCTTACAAATTTAGCATCATAGTGTGTAACTGTTCCGTCTTCACTTAATGTGTGTTCTCCGTGTAGTACTTCACCTTCACCGAACTTATCATGCTTAAATGATTTAGTGCAAGGATGATAAATGTTATCACCTTCTGTAACTTCGGAATGATATTTTTCAAAAATGCTTTCAATTAAATCGTAATCAACAACTTCGTCAAACTGAACACTTTCATTGTGAATGTCATTTGTCTGCATCTGCTGTTGGCCTGCTTTTGCTTCGGCTTTTTTTAACAGTCTAATAAATTCTGTTGATAGTTGAGGATCATTTAGAATTTTTTGAATAGGACCTAAAATTGATTGTAACCCTTGGGCACCCATACCTTGTGCTGTGCCTTTGGTCATTAACGCATTAAGACCAGTAATCATTCTGCTAGTTTGATTACCCATTTTCATTTGACCAGCAACACGTCTTAGTCCTTGTACACCTTTTTGTGTCATCTTACCAATTGCTTTAGCACCAGCAACTGCACCTCTTCCAACTGCTTGAGCACCTTTAACGGCGGCACCGCCAACTGCTTTAGCACCTGCGGCAACTCCTCTACCAATACCACTTGCAACAGCACCGATTGGAATTTCGTCTAGTTGTTCATCGTCATTGACACTATCTTCTTTTGGTACGCAATTAGGAACTTCTTTTCCGCCCTTCTTTTTCATACCAACCATTTCGTATCCAGACCAACAAGGATCCTTCTTACCTGATTTTAATTTTCCTGCTTCTGTTTGAACATCTTCAAATTCATCTTCACCGTCGTTGTCGTCATATTTGCTTTGATCTGGATCTTTTTCTAAAGGCATATCTTTAAGTGCCTTTTTCATAACAGCCATAATAAATGTTGATTCGTCTTTGGTGATTGGATTCTTTCCAGCAATCTTATCACTGATGGAATTCATTAGATTACTAATTTCAATTTGAGTATCATCTGTTGGTTTAATACGTGCCGCGATATCACCCATTAAACGCCCTGGTGATTGTTTTATTTCTGCATTGAATAACTCTGCTTTAATTTTTGGATCGCTAAGATCCTTGTCAGCAAATGCAGGGTTATTTGCACTGCTGTATTTTATCATTGTAGCAGAAGGTGGTGAAAAAACTATTTTGTCTACTGCTGGCATTACGTCTTGTATAGTTAGACGCTGTGGTTCTTTATCTTTTGCCTCGTGTGCAAAAGAATCTAATGTGTTAATTAAATCGCGAAAATCCATAATAATACTCTCCTTATGAGTATTTATTATAGAATGAGTATTAGCGACCTTGTTTGATAACGGTAATATCCGGTGATTTGGCTGTAAACTCAAGGCCAGCCATCGAACCAGCGTATATTTTACCTGTATAAACCAACTTTAAACGCACTGTATTAAGGATGATGTCCATATACTTGCCTTCGACATAACGATCAAGATATGCCTCTGATGTTTTTCCGTTATCTGTACAAGTTACTGTAATTTTTTCTGGTATGCTAGTTGTGTACTGTCCCATTTCGAGTCCTTTAAGAAGTGATAAGGCCCCGTAGGGCCTTATACACAGTTTGGTTAATTAGGCTACTTGTGAAGCAAGTGCTTTGTAACCTGCCGCAATTACTTTACGGCTTGCAGTACCTAAACGATACTTGTTGTACACACGACCCTTTGAGTCAGTCACTGTGTTCAAATAGATTGGAAATCCATTAAAACGTAGTGCTTGAATTACTGCCGCAGGATTGCCAGCACCGAAACGTGCTTTGATCTGCTTTGCAGTTAGTTCTTGACCGTTTTGAAGAGCGGTTAGTACTTTTGATTGAATTGTGTTTGTCATTTTTTTCTCCGATTAAAAATAAATGCTTTTTATTAAGCATCACAATATTATAGTAACAAATTTTAGATATATTGTCAAGTGTTACTCTTGACTAATGTTACCAAAAAGGCCCCGAAGGGCCTTTAAGGTTACTCAAAACTATGCAACGTTTTCGTTGATAACAGTTTTGTTAGTTGTAGATAAAAGACCAATTAATTGCTCTTTTAGTGCTAATGAAGATTGTAAAGTTCCAGTTCCTAAAACTCTTACATTGAAATCATAACCAGCATCAATTAATTTTCTTGTTGCTGTAGATCTTTTCATTTTTAAGTTTGCGAATTTAATCGCACCGCCATTAACTGTACCTTTTACGATATAGTCAGTTGCAGGTTCTACGAATACACCAATTTTTGAATTTACATTACCTTTAGTAAATTCTCTAGTGTATGTAACATATTGCTTTGTTCTAGCCATATGGGTTTTCTCCTTGTTATTGTTATTAAAAAACTTTAAGATTTTTTTAAACATAGTAAGTATACTATACACTAGATAATTGTAAAAAGCAACACTATTTTTTACCAAAAAGAGGTTGACAACTACACACTTTGGTGCTATTATATAAACATACTTAGATATGAGGGTATCATGAACAAATTTGAAATCACAGTTAATCAGGCACTTAATCTTGCTGTTCAGGCATATCACCAGAATGATGGAAAATATGTCAAGTATGATTTTGGAGATAAAAAAGCAAACAAAACAATTATGTTAGAATTGTTACAGTCGGACAGTCCTTATAATGCTGATTATGAAAAAACTGTTGAAGATATCATAGACAGTCAAAAGTCTTTGATCTTTTCTGTGCTGAGTGGTACTGCTAACTCTTATCAAACAAGTATGTATTCTGTTTTGGGTAAAGAAATTATAACTCGAAAAGAAATAGGGTTTATAGCCCCTCTTCCAAAAATGTTTTTTGAAGATCAACGAAGGCAACAGTTTTCTTCAAGCCTATCTAACAGTCAACATCTAAGTCAACTTGGAAAGCCTGTTGAAGGATCTGCTTTTTTATACGACAGTCGTTACATTGAAAGCAGGGGGTTTTTTGTTTACACATTTAATATGGATGGTAATCTAATAACACACTTCAGCAATAAAAGTCCTGATGAGTTTAATTTAATTGTTGGTAAAACTTATAAGATTAAAGCCAAGATTAAGAAGCATGGCGTTAGCAAGTTTTATGGTGATGTTTTAGATAATGTTGTAAACTACTTAAAAGTTAGCGAATAGTTTTTCCGTCGCCGCTTACTTCAATTTCGTAATCGCCAACAACTGCTTTAGAAATCTTTTCAACCATTGCATCAGCATCTTGGTTGGAAAGATCCTTGTTTAGTGCAACTTCGTAGACATACTGTCCGTTAGTTGTTTCATAACTCTCAAAAATAACTGATTGTTCTGATTCCATTAAATGAGTACTAATGGTGCTTTCCATAGCACCTGCGAATGTTTTAATAAAA
>Ga0222714_10000087_pt1 | contig 109622 bp, 100 predicted proteins | sample C33_3DmetaG_FD_165048 | JGI IMG/M metagenome (GOLD analysis project Ga0222714, IMG submission 165048) | Estuarine water microbial communities from San Francisco Bay, California, United States - C33_3D | ecosystem: Environmental > Aquatic > Marine > Unclassified | place: USA: California...
GCACGATCTCTTCGTCGTCAGCTGCGTTGTCTGACATGCTCTGCGCCCAAGCTGGGGCGGAGGACAAGGCAAACAATGCAGCCAAGCAAGCGGCCAAGTATCGCTTGGTCGCTGGAGCTAGGTAGCTTTTATCTGATTTCATATGTTTATGTTGGGGGTGGTTTGTAGTTCCCGGCTTTAAGGCCGGTATTTCTGACGATTAGTTAGGACCGCCAAAAAGTGGGTAAAGGGGCATGGGTTGTCCGCCGCACGATGCCGATGCAATGCCCGGACCGATGTCCGTGGGTGGGGTGCGCGCAGCTCCCTTGTCATTACACCGCGACAACAAATCCCTAGATGGGACTGAGGCCTATGTAGAAGGAGGGGGCGGGTTAACCAAATGCGCTTTGGTCGGGCGGATTTCTTTAATAGTGCTTGGTTTCATACCTGGGGGGTGGGGGGTGGTTTGTCTTCGGACCGAGGGGGGTCGGCTACAAATGCAGTCCAATGTAAAAGGGGTGTGACAACTCATTGCAAGCCTCGTAGTCATGTATATTCATTGAGTGGAGTGCATCTGGGTTGAAGTTGCAATGAGGCTGGGGGCAATTGAACTGCCGATTCGGCCCACGGCTTGAGGATTGTCGATCCGCCAAACGAGGTGGTCGACCACCTTGCGCACCAAAGTGGGCAGGTTGATATCCAGCGCGGCTGGCAAGTGATCCAAATTATGATAAATAACCGGATTATAGTTGCCCAAGATCGCCTCGTAATCCTGTTCCGGTCGAAAGCCAGCTAGGCGCATGGCCCGAAAAAATGAACCGCAGAAATGATCCACCGGCACGTAAAGCCCCGTAGGTCTGGGGCTGGCGAGCTTCACTCTTCGAGCCAGTTGGTCGCTCTCGCTGTGGGTAGGCGTGTGCTCCAAGTAACTTACATCGACTTGAGAATCACCCAAAATGCTATCCACCGCTAAACCCAGCTCCTTGGCTCGTTCGGTAAAGGCTCTCACCCGCCAGGCAATCGCGCTGTAGGATGGCTCGGTGCTGATGGCCGCGACTACTTTGTGGCCCCTGCTATGGAGGTATTCCGCCGCCATGCGACCATTCATATCGTTGTCCGGTTCGACGTAATCCCCGGGATAATCGGTCGTGCGTCGGGTCATGAACCAGACATGCGGGAGACCGGCCAATTTCTGCATGCAACCGGCTGAGGGCTCCATGCCTTGGATGATGACACCGTCCACTTGGCGTTCCAAAACAGCCCGGGGCAGTTCATCCGGTGATTGTGAAAACAGCAGCGAAAGCTCCATGCGCTGACGTTCATTGGAAGGCTGAACTTGCAGCAGTTGATCTTGGAACCAGTTGAGGTTGGGGTTTTTACGTGCGCCCACAAACCATACGCCGATTTTTTTTGGGGCGGACAGCCGCGATTTTGGGCCCCGACGACGATCAAATGGAGTCGGTTTATAGTTGGCTGCTGTCATGACCGCCTGCACCTGAGCCAAACGATCAGGGGCCACCAAGTGGGGCTGATTGATGACTCGAGAGACGGTAGCTGGGGAAACTTTGGCCTTAAGGGCGATTTCGGCGATAAGCATGGATGGGGGTAATTACCGTGATTATTCTAGAAAATCACACGTTGAGTATTCACAGAGTCAAGGGGTTTGTCGGTCATACACCCTGCGCAAGCGTTTCGATTCCGGCTACTTAATCCGCTAGCTTTCAGTTCATAGCTTTGGCGGCCTCGGTAGCCGAATGGCTTTGGCCGCGGCAATTCACGAGCTATCCGCTCTATTCGGGATGACTTTCATCCGCTGGACCAAGGCATCCCCATCCTTTTCTCCGATGCATACTGTTCTCCTGAAAACGACATTCGTCATATAACTGAATTTTCAGGAAAGTTGCGGGTTGAAATACCCGGCGAGGCGCGCACAAGGTGACTTTTAGTCTTTCAACCACCCCCATGACACATTTACGGCCGGTTATTCTTCGCGCGATCACCGCGTGCCTTCTCCCTTTCGCCCTGACAAGCCTGTCAGGCGAGCCCACGACCAAGTCGCCTGAAGTATCGGACGCTACCATCACCGCTCGATACCTTGAGCGGCGCAATATCGTGTTGGAACAGTCAATTAATACCGTCACCGCCACTGACCTGACCAAGGGCAACTATGTGGATGTAGCGGCCTGCCTGCAAAGTGGTCGCAATGTGAAAGCCGCCTTGGCCCGGTTGGCGGTGCTGAATGAGCCGATGCCGACTGCAAACATGTTTTGGGCATATCCGATGGTATCGGTCATGGTCGCTGGTCGCGACAATCTCGATGAGGCCTCATGGGCTCGTATTCAAGAGCTCTGGAAAATTTACTGGCCGAGCCGGGGTGATACGGAAAACCACTGGGCGATGTCTTACGCGGCCCGGTATCTGGCTGCCCAAGCCCGGCCGGACGCCGGTCCCGACGAATGGTTCAATGGTCGTTCGTCCGCCGAAAACCTGGCCGAAGCCCGCGATTACCTGAACCACTGGATGTGGATCGCGACCAGTTACGGACAGGGTGAATACGATTCCCCGAACTATATACAGGAATACACCATACCGATGATCCTGCTTGCTGGTTGGGCCGAGGATCCGGTCATGCGCCAGAAGGCCCGGATGATGCTCGATTATCTTATCTATGACTACCTGATTGAGCAGGTGGAGGGCTATTACGGTGGTGCCCACAGCCGGGTTTACCCGAAGCAAATTATGACGCCCGGCCAAACCAACAGTTCCAGCTTGGGCTGGTTGCTCTTTGGCTATGGGGATCAGCGTGTGGGCAATGATCCCGGCAATGTCCTGATGGCGATGTCCGGTTACGTGCCGCCACCGATTTTCGAGCGCATTGCCCGCGACCGCGACCAGCCTTATGTCGAACGCGAGCTCAAGCGTACGCGCTGGCGCATGCGCAATGCCGGTCCCAATTCGTTTGTCATCTACGACAAGCGCACCATTCCGGTTTACAAATATAGCTACGTTGACCGGGACTTTGTCCTTGGGTCTTCGCAGGGCGGTCTGCTCCAACCCATCCAGCAGCAGACATGGAGTCTGACTTGGAGCACCGACAAACCGACGATGGAGGCGGCCAACACCTTTTTCGGCACGCAGCCGTATTCGTCGCCCCTGGAAGGCACGATGTTCTTCGGGGAGAGCTGGGATACTGTCACCGATCTGATCGCCCGTTCGAAGGCCGATTACGATTCCGAGGACAAGCTGCCCAGCGGTTCGCCCTTTGAGCAGGTATTCCAGCACGGCAAGGCCGTCATTGCCCTATACGATATGCCGGCGAACAACCGCTTTCCGCAAATCACGACCTTTTTCTCCCGCGACTTGGTTAACACCGTCGAGGACAAATCCGGCTGGATTTTCACCCAGGGTGGTCCCGTTTATATTGCGTATCGGCCTTTCGCTCCCGGGGTATGGAAACCGGTTGATTGGACCGGCCTGTTGGCTGGTGGCGCCGGTGGGTTTATCAGCACGAATGCCGACCAATGGGCCAAAGGCCATCGCTGCCTCGTGAGTGATTCCCTGAAGAACGGCTATGTGGTGCAGGTCGCACCAACGCGCGACTACGCTTCCTTCGAAGAGTTCAAGGCTGCCGTGCGAGCCCTGCCGCTGACCATTTCCACTGAAACCGTCCCCGAGGCAAAGTTTACCGCCCTGGACGGCAGTGTGTTGCATGCTCGCTATGGCGATACGCCAACCGTGGACGGCGTGGCGGTAGATTATGCCAATTGGCCGCTGTTCGAAAGTCCCTATGCGCATGAAAAGCGCGGGAGTCAGAAACTTGATATCCACTATGGCGATGAACGCTACCGGTTGGACTTCACCAAACCCTCCCTTTTGCAATCCGTCGACCAGACCAAGTGATCCAGTGATGAAAACCCCACTTTATACCATTCTCGCACTCACCACTTTACTGGCCACGGCCCGCGCGGTCCCCGCCACTGATACCGGCTATGAAATGTATGCCGCGGTCGCGATGACCAAGGCGCAGAAAAACAGCTCCACCCCGGCGGACTCGGGACTTTATGTGCGCCAGCAGGACGGTTCCTGGGATATCTTTGGGCCGCGGGTTCTCGGCGTGTATTCCGTCGCAATCCAACCCGGCAGTGATGGACAAGTGATGTTGATTGCCTGTGCCGATGGCATCGTTCGCTCCACCGACGCCGGCAAGTCCTGGCGCCTGACCACCGGCTGGGACGTGATTGATGTGCGCACCTTCGCCTTTAACCCGGTGAACCCCGACGAGATTTACGCCAGCACCTGCTGGGGTCCCTTGCGCAGTATCGACGGCGGGGCCACTTGGAGCCAAGCTCAGGCCGGGCTGCATTTGCTCTACGCCCAGTCGATCATTGCCGATACGCAAACTGCCGGTCGGGTTTTACTCGGCACTGAGGATGGCATTTACCTCTCCAAGGACGGCGCCAAGACATGGGCTCGCACCGATTCACCGCCGGCCACGGCTCTGCGTTTGGTGCAGAGTTCGGTTAATCCCAATTTGTTACTCGCGGGCACCCAGGGTCGCGGCGCTTGGATATCCCATGATGCCGGCGAGTCCTGGACCCAAGTGGACCCAGATTCTGCGACGGCCAATCTGTATGCGGCGGCGCTGGACACCCACGATGTGAACCGGATGGCGGTTGGCGGGTGGGGTCCCGGCGTGCGGGTTTCCAACGATGGCGGCAAAACCTGGGTGGATCGTTCCGCCGGATTGCCGGTGCGCAATGTGTTTGTGCTGGCCTTCGATCCAGGGAAACCCGGACGCCTCTGGGCTTCGACCTTTGAGGAAGGCACCTTTTTCTCCGATGACCTCGGGGTAACTTGGCAGGATGGCGGCCTCTATGGGGCCTTTGGTTTCGATTTTGTTTTTGTGCCGGTGCAACCGTAACCAACCGCCAGTTCATTTTTTACCCGTGTCCGCAAAACCTTTTGTGAATTCCGCCTCGTGGATTTGGTCCGCCGAGGGTTCCCACAGTGCACCCCTGCCCGGGGAATCGACGCCTTCGCACTACCAAGTGCGCTACTTTCGGCGGACGTTTGATCTCGCCGATCCGGGGCAGGTCAATCTGCGGGTCGATCTTTCGGCCGACAGTCGTTATCTGTTCTATTGCAACGGTGACTTTGTGGGCCGTGGACCGGCCAAGGGTGACATCACGCATCACTTCTACGATACGTTCGACCTGACGCCGCATCTACGGGCGGGTCACAATGTGCTCGCCGCCATTGTGCTCGACATGTCGCGCGTGGCTCATCGTCCCGCCTTACTCGGGCCACCGTGCTCGGTTATGACCTACACCGGCGGCTTTGTGCTCGAAGGCGCCCTGCAAAATCTCGCCGGCGAAGTTGTGGCTGATCTGAGCACCGACGCCACCTGGAAGGTCGCTGTGGATAAGGCTCATCATTTCCAAAACGAGAACACCACCTTCGAAGGTTACCTTGGCTATTTTGAACATCGGCACTCTGCCTTGATCCCGACGGGTTGGAACACCGTGGAGTTTGACGATGCCGCCTGGTCATCGGCCCATGTGCTGTTCAAGGCCGAACTGAAGGAAAACCGCCGCGACCCCGCCAGCCCCTACGGTCTCATGCCGCGCATGATTCCAATGCTTGAGGAAGGAGTGCCGGAACGGTTTCCTGACGCTTATCAAAATGGTGGCGAAACGGTATCGCCCGAATGGACGGCCCTGTTGCGGGATGACAAACCACTCACGCTAGCCGCCGGCAGCACGGTGGATCTGGTCCTCGACATGAAGTCGTTGACGACGGCATTTCCGCACCTCGTGGTCTCCGGCGGGGCCGGCAGCATCGTGCGCCTGACCTATGCCGAAGTGTTGCGTCTGGCATGGGACACTCCTGACGCCAAGATGATCGGCAAAAAGCAATCGCTGGCCAATCTTGCCTCACACTTTGCGGACGAAAGTCGCGGCTGGACTTTTGACCGGCGCGGCGAAGTCACCGGCTGGTGCGATATCTGGGAAGTATCCGGCGAGGATGAAGTCTTTGAACCGCTGCACTGGCGGGCATTTCAATTCATCGGCCTGCGCATCAAAGTCGGCGCGCATCCGCTGACGATCCGGGCCATCAAACAGCGTTTCACCGCCTACCCCTATCACGTCAAAGCGAAGTTTACGTGTTCTGATCCCGCGTTGGAAAAGATCTGGCAAGTTGGTCTCCATACGATGCGGATGTGTTCGCACGAGACCTTTGAAGACTGTCCGCACTATGAGCAGATGCAGTATGCCGGAGACACGATGATCACCTCCAAACTTGGCATGCTGACGACGGGTGATTACCAGCTCAGCCGACAGGCGCTCTATCATTTCGACTGGTCCCGCATCACTGACGGTCTGACCACGGCACGTTATCCCTCGCGATTACTGCAGGTTTTGCCGGCCTGGAGCATTCACTGGATCACGGCGGTCAAGGACTACTACATGACGACGACGGACCGCGGCACGCTCAAGGATCTGCTGCCCGGCATGCGGTCGGTGCTGGATTGGTATCGTCGTCACACCAACGAGGCGGGGCTGCCGTCCAAGCTGCCTTATTGGAACATGACCGACTGGTGTCCGTGGTGGCCGCGCGGCGTGGTGCCCGGGGCCGATGTTGGGGCGACCTGCATCCATTCTGCCCAATACATCAACGCGCTGGATGAATTGGCATGGATGACCGACTCGCTCGGCCATGCGGGCGAGGCGACCACCTTGCGTGACGAGGCCGCCCGACTGCGGAAAGTGGCGCACGCGCTCTTTTGGTCGGACAAGGAGGGATTGTATTTTGATCAACCCGGCGGACCGGAAATCAGCCAATACGGCAATGCGTGGGCGATCGTCGCCGGTATTGCCGGACCGGCGGAATGCGACCGCATCTTCGAACGGTTTCCGCGAGACGAGAAACTGGCCCCCGGCTCATTCTTCTGGCTGCATTTCGGCTTTACCGCCATGGCCAAGGCCGGCCGCTACGACGCCATTTCGGAACATCTTGGTCCTTGGCACGAATCGATCTCCTATGGCCTGTCGACTTTCGTGGAGGAAAACAGTTACTGGCGTTCCATGTGCCATGCTTGGTCGGCCCATCCCGTGCTCGAATTTCAACAACGCATTCTCGGTATCACCGCGGTCAAACCCGGTTATGAGGTGGTTGAGATCAAGCCCCTACCGGCCGGCCTGACCCATGCCTCGGGCAGTCTGTGCACTCCGCGTGGCTTGATCGAAGTATCCTGGCGCATTGCCGATGGTAAGTTTCACCTCGAGGCCAATGTGCCCTCCGGCACCCCGACCACTGTTACGGTGCCGGGTGGATCGTCCCGTTCGTTTGACGGCGGCAATTTTAAGGAAACCTTTGATTTGTTATGAGCACTCTACGACTTGAACACACAGAGAGCTCGGCGGTCGGGCTGTTTTTTAATGATCGGCTGTTGTGCCGCTATGTTTATCAGCCGACGACGGCGGCGAAGGAGTCACCCAAGCCCTATTTCCATCCAGTCAACTCTCTGGCGGGGGACACGCTGACCAATTTCCGCCCCAACGATCATCCGTGGCATCATGCCCTGAGCTTTACCCTTAACAATGTTTCGGGTGCGAATTTCTGGGGCGGGCCGACTTGTCTCAAGGATGGTTACAAATGGCGTGATGACCACGGGGCCCAGCACCATATCGCTTGGACGCAACTCGTAGCCAACGGCACCACTGCCACTCTGAATCATAATCTCGCATGGCGTCGTTTGGACGAAACAATCTTCAAGGAAGAGCGGTCCATCGTGATCAGCGTGGATGAAGCCAACCAAACCTGGAGCATGCATTGGCGCGGGCGTTTGACGAATGTCTGCGGCCGCGAGCTGTCGCTCGGCAATCCGAGTTCGCTCGGAGGCTTGAAGGGTTCCCACTACTGCGGCCTGCAATTTCGCGGTGCACGTGAACTGCTCGACGATCATCTCGACCCAACCATCAAGATCACGGCATCCGACGACAAGGACGGCGTCGATCAGGTGCATGGCGCCGCCGCCGATTGGATGGAATGGCACGGGCAGTTTGACGAGACGCTTAACCGGGTCGTGGTCCGTTTTGCGAACAACACCGGTCCGCTGCAGTGGTTTGTCCGTCGGAACTATCCGTTGGCCGCATTCCCGATTCAGGCGGATGAAAATCTGCCCGTGGCCGTCGGTGCGGACCTCAACATCGACCACACTCTAACCTTTAAGTGCGTAGCTTTATGAACCGAAAGACATTCATTCGCGGCATCGGTCTGGGCACCCTCGGTGCCTTCGCCAGCTCCAGGGTTGGCTCTGCGACCACGATGCCTGCCGATGCCGCCGACGCAGCTTTGCCGGATTACAGCGCGGCAAATGACGCCGCATTTTGGAATGCGGTGCGCGGGCAGTATGTTCTCGAACCGGACCTTCATTATATGAACACGGGTGGGCTTGGGCCGGCGGCCAAGCCGGTGCTCAAGGTGTTTGCGGATGCCGTGCATCATAACCAGACGATTTCCGAACACGACCATCATGCCTTTGAAGGTGCCCGGGAGGTCACGGCGGGCTTTTTCGGCGCGGAGGCTTCTGAAATTTGTTTCACGCGAAATGCGACGGAAGGAAATTCAATTATCGCGGGTGGGTTGACCTTGGCGGAAGGCGATGAAGTCATTTTCGAAAGTCACGCGCATCCCGGAGGCTCCGGGCCTTGGTATAATCAGGCCAATCGGCGCGGAGTGGTGGTGAAGTTGTTTGAACCCGATTCGAAAAGCGTGGCCGCCAATCTGGCGAATATCCGCGCGTTGATTACACCACGCACCAAGGTGATTCAAATCAGTCACGTGACAGCACCGACGGGCATTTTACTGCCTGCGGCGGAAATCGCCAAGCTGGCGCATGCGCACGGCATCTGGTTCCACGTGGATGGGGCGCAGAGCGCCGGCATGTTCCCATTCACCATGGCGGAGATCGGTTGCGATTCCTATGCCACCAGTGGCCACAAGTGGATGGGCGCACCCCATGAAACAGGCATTCTTTTCATCCGCAAGGATCGCAACGATGAGGTTATTCCGATTAGTGCCGGTTCCTATACCGGTCGGATTCCGATGAATAAAGATAACCGTTTGGTTGCGGACGGCGCCATGGCTTATGCCAATAATGCCTCGCGTCATGAATATGGCACACGCAATGCCGCGAGTATTCTCGGAGTGGCTGCGGCGATAAAGTTTCACGATAAAGTGGGGCGCAAACGGATCGCGGCCCACGGGCGAGCCTTGTCCACGCAATTGCGCCAGGGCCTCCAGCAGATTCCTTCCATCGAAGTGCTGACGCCGGAACCGCCGGAGATGTGTGCCTCGATCATGGGCTTCCGCACCTCCCGAATAGACTACAACGATTTACTCGGAGTGCTCGCGCGCGAGCATCGCTTTCGTCTCCGTCCCGTGAGCGAGCAGGGGCTGGATTCGGTGCGCGTTTCCACGCATCTGTTCAATTCTGCTCAAGAATGTGAACTCCTGCTCGCGGCCATCAACGATACCGTTCGCAAGGCCTGATTCTCATGTCCGCTTACTCAGTCCGTGATCTCGACGATCATCTCGATCTCCACCGGAGCTCCAGCGGGCAGCGAGGCAACGCCGACGGCGGCACGGGCATGTCGCCCGGCGTCGCCAAAAATTTCGACCAACAGATCCGAAGCGCCGTTGATCACCTTGCTTTGGGCGGTGTAGTCCGCCGGGCAATTGACGAACCCACCGACGCGCACGATGCGTTTCACTTTGGCGAGGTCACCGATCTCGGCCTGCAACACCGCGATCAACTGCACCGCGCAGATGCGGGCCGCGGCCGCCGCTTCTTCCAAGGTGAGATCCACTCCGACCTTGCCCGTGATGAATTTGCCTTCGTCGTTTTTGGCCAGCTGCCCGGCGAGGAAAATCAAATTGCCCGAACGCACGGCCGACACGTAGTTGGCGATGGCCGCCGGGACGGCTGGCAACGTAATGCCCGCGGCGGCGAGACGTGCGGCCGGAGTATCTTCCGTGGCGATCAGGGCGGAGGAACCGAGGCAGCATGCCCCGCAGAGTATCAGCAGGAATTTTTTCATCGTGGTTGGGTCATGACGACAAGCCCCTCCCGTCGCAATGCCAGAACAACATCATCTTTATGTCTAAATTGAAATATACTCATCTTTTGCTGGGTTTGCTCCTTGGAGTGACTGCCGCCTTGGCGGCGCCCCAGTATGACCTGATCATCTGTGCTAACGTTAACAAAGGCTACGTGATCGGTTCCAAGATCGTCACGACCAACGGACTGTTTCGCCTGACTGAGACCCGTGAATGGAAGCACTTCGGGGCCAACGACACCACGTTGACCGGCGCCGCAGTGGATCCACGTGATCCCTCGGTAATCTACACCTCGGCGCTGAACGGCCTGTGGATTCCGCTCAAGGGCAGTCCGACCGGTCGGATGGCCAACAGTTGGGATCTGACCGAAGGCCGCGACGTGGCGCTCGATCCCAACGCGCCCGATACCATTTATCTCGCGCATACCGAGGGTGTCGCCGTTTCCACGGACAAGGGACTGACGCTGGAGCACCGCAATCATGGCTTGCCCGCGCGCGGCCGTTTCGCCGAGACCATCGAGGTGGATCGCACCAAAGCGGGCCGGGTTTTCGTCGGCTGCGAAAAGGGTGTTTTCCTGACGGATGACGCCGGCTTGAACTGGCGGCAGGTTCTGCCCACCGAAGCACAGGTAAATGATATTCAACAATCGGCACTCGATGCCGATTTCTGGATGGCGGTGACCGATGAGCAGGGCGCATGGGCTTCCCATGACGGCGGGCTGACGTGGATGCAGGTCACCGGACTTCCCTCCGAGCACGCCCTCTACAACATCGCCTTTGATCCCACCAACGCGAAGCGCATCGTGGTCGGCAGTTGGACCTACGGAGTTCAAACCAGCGAGGATGGAGGCAAAACGTGGACCACGCGCAATGAAGGACTTCCCGAAAATCCCCGGGCTTGGCGAGTCGGCGTCAATCCCAACACCGGTCGCCTTTACGCGAGTGTGTTTCAAGAGACCCTTTATCACTCAGATGATTTTGGCCGCACTTGGCAGATGGATACCTTGGCCGATGGCTCTCTGATCAACCGCTTTGTCTCCGTCCCTCGGATCAATCCTTAACCCGGTTCCCATTACCATGAAACCAAAGACAATTTTTATCGGAATTCTGATTAGTGCGGTTTGCTCGGCCCTGTCGTTGCACGCCCAACCGGCCTTTGAGGGCCCACCACCATCACGCGAGGTATTGCAAAGCGCGGACCAGCGTAATGCTGCCTATGCCGCCCGCATCAATGAGGTGCTCGACTGGCGCATCGGGCTAGCCAAACCCGAGACCTTGGATATGGCGACCATCGCGATGTTGCTCGTGCGCAATCAAGACATAGAGCTCTGCAATCAGCGAGTTATCGAGATGATGAAGGAACCCGGCACGGGTCCGTTCTGGATGTTTCCCAGCACAATCGTGGCCTTCGCGGGCCGGGATAAACTTTCCCCTGAAGCCCAGGCCTCAATCCGCAATGCTTGGCGCACGGAGCGCCAACTGCGTGGTGATACGGAGAACCATTGGGTGATGTATCACACTTCGATGTATTTGATGTCGGAGCTCTATCCCAATGAGCCGGCCGTGACATGGTCCGACGGCAAAAGCTCTGAGGAGAATTTGGCCGAGACCCGCGGTTGGTTGATCGATTGGATGAACCTGACCACCACGATCGGGCAGGGTGAATACGACCCGACCCATTACATCGGCGAGTATGCCATCCCCATGGCCATGCTCGCGACTTGGGCCAAAGACCCCGAGATGAAGCAACGCGGGCACATAATGCTCGACTGGATCTTTGCCGAACTGGCCAACCAGACGCTTGAGGGTGTATTGCGCGGGCCCAATTCGCGCACCGATGATACCTCGGTAACCGAGCGCTGGAATTCCCTCGCTTCGTTTTTCTCGTGGATCCTGTTTGGCAACACTCCGCCGACCGCCGGCTATGGTGGCTGGGGCAACTACTTCGCGGTGCTGGCGCCCAACTATCAGGTGCCTGAAGTGATCTACCGCATCGCGACCGACCGCCAGCAAGACATCTATCAGCATGACCATGCCCGCACGCGCCGCATCTGGCGTTATAGTGACGAGCACATGCCGCCGATCTACAAGACGCAGTATCTGCGCCATGATTATGCGGTGGGTTCGCATCAAGGTCGCCTCAGCGATCCCATCCAAGGACACGTTTGGGATGTAACTTGGCGCGAAGATGATCCTCGCGGGAAATTCCCGACGATGTTTTCCGTGCACGCTTACTCTTCGGGCAAGGCTTTGCAGATGTTTTTTGCGACTTATCCGGAGCCGATGCCGAAGGGGATCTATCGCGAAGGCAAACCGTCCTATGACGCCCCCGACAAGGTCGTCGGCACATCGCCGTATGAGAAAGTTTTCCAGGATCACGACACTGTGGTCGCCCTTTACGATATTCCCGCCGGCACGCGTTTCGAACAGGTCAATGGCTTCTTCTCAAAGGATCTGAAGCACGTGACCGAGGACAAGTCGGGTTGGATTTTCGCCCAAGGCGGGAATGCCTATCTCGCGTATCGGTCGCTGACCCCGTATCATTGGGAACCGCATTTGAATTATCGGCAGATTCCTTCCGATGCCGGTTATGCCTTTGAACGTGATGACACCGGCAGCAAGATTCTGGTGAGCAATTCACTCAAGAATGGGACCATTGTGCAGGCCGCCAGTGCGGATGAGTTTGCCGACTTCGCGGCTTTCCAAGTCGCTATCAAGGCGTTGCCCTTGAAGTTCAAGCTGGAGCCCTTGCCCACGGTCAGCATGACCACATTGCGCGGTAAGGAAATCACCTTTACCTACGGCGAGGCTCCGGTCGTCGACGGAGTGGCGGTCGACTATTCGAAGTGGAAGCTCTTTGAAGGCACCCACCTCAATGCCGAATTGGGCAGCCGCAAACTCACCATCACGCATGGTCGTTTGCAACGGGTGCTGGATTTCAACACGCTCACTATCGCGGATACCGTCACCCCGGGAAAATGATTTCACTCCAACGCGCCCTCGGTTTACTTGCCCTGATCGCACTCCCCGTGGTTATGCCCGCTGCTCCAGCGTATGATTTTTATATCTGCGCGAACATCAATCGGAACTATGTGATTGGTTCCAAGATTGAGACGGTGAACGGGGTCTATCAGCGGAACGACGATGGCACGTGGCAGCACATGGGCTATAACGACACCAGCATCACAGCAGTGGCCTTTGATCCGCGTGATCGCAACGTGATGTATACCTCGGCCAATAACGGTCTCTGGCGCACGCTCGACGGCGGTCAGCATTGGCGCATCTGCAATGATTGGGACATGACGGAGGCCCGCGACGTGGTGGTTGATCCGAATGCACCTGATCACGTTTATCTTGCCGTAACGGATGGCGTGGCCGTCTCCACCGATCGCGGTGAAACCTTGCACCGGCGTGAACATGGTTTGCCCGTCCGCGGCAAATACACCCAAGCGCTGCGGGTCGATCGCACCCAGGCTGGCCGGGTTTTTGCCGCCTGCGAAAAAGGCATCTATCTGACCGAGGACGGCGCGCTAAACTGGCGGCAGGTTTTGCCCACCGAGGAAATGGTCAACGATATCCAACAATCGCCGTATGACCCGAATTCATGGCTGGCGGTAACCCAAAGCGCCGGCGCTTGGAGTTCGCACGACAATGGACTTACCTGGACCCGGTTCACCAATGTGCCGGCGACGAATTCGCTCTATAACATCACTTTCGATGTGACGAACCCCGCACGATTCGCGATCGCGAGCTGGGGCCTCGGGGTATTGACCACAGAAGACGCTGGACGGACCTGGACCGAGCGCAACGCCGGGCTGCCGGAGTTACATCGGGCGTGGCGGGTGGGGGTGGATCCGAATGGCCGATTGTATGCGAGTATCTTTCAGGAAACGCTGTTCTATTCTGATGACTTTGGCCGCACTTGGCAGCCCGATGCGCTGGCTGGTTCGCTGGTAAATTATTTCATCATGTTACCCAAGGATGCGCCATGAAATCGCGATCCATCCGAATAATGCGAACTCCTCTTATCCTACTCATGGCTACGTTGACGACTGCAGTAACCGTTTCGGCGCAACCCGCGTTTGATGCCCCGGCGCCGTCAGGAGAGGTGATGGCCGATGCAAGTTTGCGGCGGGCGGCGTATCTGCAGCGCGTCAATGAAGTCCTCGAATGGAAGGCGGGAGACCGTCGCGTGGCCACCGATGATCCGGCTAATTTGGACATGGCAACGATCGCGACCAAACTGGCCCTCGGTCAGGATGTGGAGCAATGCTCCGCCCGCGTGATTGAAATCATGAAGGATCCGGGCACCGGGCCTTTCTGGATGTTTCCCAATGTCTGCGTCGCCTATCTCGGCCGGGATCTATTATCGGCTGAAGCCAAGGCAGCGATGAGGGACACTTGGCGCACCACCCGGCAACTGCGCGGTGATACCGAGAACCACTGGGTGATGTATTACGCTTCACTCTATTTGATTTCGGAACTGTATCCGAATGAGGCCGCCGATACGTGGTATAATGGCCGTTCTTCTTCGGAGAACCTCGCCGAATCCCGGGCCTTTCTACTCGATTGGATGAACACCACGACGACGGTCGGGCAGGGTGAATTCAATCCGACGCACTACATTGGTGAGTATGCCATCCCGATGCTGTTTCTAGCCTCTTGGTCCAAGGATCCTGAGATGCAACAACGCGGTCACATGATGCTCGACTGGCTGTTCGCCGAACTCGCCAACAACACCCTTAGTGGTGTGTTGCGCGGACCCAACTCCCGCACCGATGAAGGTTCCGTGATCGAGCGGTGGAATGCGCTCGCCTCCTATTTCAGCTGGATACTCTTCGGCAACACGCCTCCGACGAAAGGCTATGGCGGCTGGGGCATTTATTTCGCCACCGTGGCGAAGAATTACGAAGTGCCCGAGGTCATCTATCGGATCGCGACCGACCGGCAGGGGGATTACCTGCAACGAGATCGGGCCCGCACCCGCCGCCGCTGGCGCTACAGCGACGAACTCTCGCCTCCCGTCTACAAGACCAATTACCTGCGGCACGATTATGCCGTCGGCTCCACTCAGGGTGGCCGGATTGATCCGATCCAATCCCATGCTTGGGATGTGACTTGGGCCGAGGCCGATCCGCGCGGCCAACACAACACGCTGTTTTCACTGCATCCCCATTCGTCGTCCGTGGCCATGCAGATGTATTTCGTCGCTTATCCGGAACCGTGGATCAAAGGGGTCACGTTCGAAGGGAAACCTTCCTATGATTCGCCGGACAAGGTCGTGGGCAGTTCGCCCTACGAGCAGGTCTTTCAGGATCTCGATACGGTCATTGCGCTATACAACATTCCCGAGGGCACCCGCTTTCCTCACATTAACGGATTTTTCTCCAAGGATCTGGTTAATCTAACTGAGGATAAGTCCGGTTGGATCTTCGCCCAAGGCGGACAAGCCTACATCGCCTATCGTCCGTTGGCCGGTTATCACTGGATTCCCTATCTGCATTACAGTGGCGGCTGGGCCAAAGAGAAACTGCCCCTCGGTGGACAGCTACTCACCAGTCCCCATCTCCAAAACGGCACGATTGTCCAAGTGGCGGCTGTTTCGGAATTCAAGTCATTCGACGAATTCAAGGGAGCGATCCTTGCCCTGCCGCTGGAGTTTTCACTCGCTCCGGAACCGTCCGTTACAATGACCACGCTGCGCGGTCACAAGTTGAGCTTCACCTACGGCCAGACCCCGATGGTCAATGGTGAACCGGTGGATTATTCGAAATGGAAACTGTTTGAAGGTCCGCGCCTCAACGCCGAGATCGGCGGTCGCAAATTGACGATCACCCACGGAAGTCTGCAGCGGATTTTGGATTTCAACACCCTGACAATTGCCGACAGCGTTATCCAACCTTGATGGATTCATGAGCAAACCCACCTGTATCGCCCTGCCCAAAATTAGTTTCGAGCGCGGTTTCCTCGCCGACCGCGCGCGCCTCGTTCGGGACGTGGTCATTCCCTATCAGTGGGAAGCGCTCAACGATCGCGTCTCCGGAGCCGAGCGCAGTGGCACCGTGCACAACTTCCAGGTCGCCGCCGGGGAAAAGCCCGGCGAGTTCTACGGGTTGTGGTTTCAGGATTCGGATTTGGCCAAGTGGCTCGAGGCGGCCTCGTTCTCCCTCGCCACGCATCCCGACGCCAAGTTGGAGGCCGACCTTGACGGCATCATTGCGACGATTGCGAAGGCGCAACAACCCGACGGCTATCTCGACACCTACGTGCAGCTGACAGCCCCGGACAAGCGCTGGACCAATCTGTTTGAGTGGCACGAACTCTACATTGCCGGTCATTTCATCGAGGCCGGGGTGGCGCATTTTGAGGCCACCGGTAAACGCACGTTGTTGGATGTCATCTGCAAATTGGCCGACATGATCTGCCGAGTATTCGGACTCGGGAAAGATCAGATCAACGGCTACCCCGGGCATCAGGAGATTGAACTCGCCCTGATCAAGCTTGCCCGCGTAACCGGCGAAAATCGCTACGTCCAACAGGCCGCTTACTTCATCAATCAGCGCGGCGCTGAACCCAGTTACTATGAGGCTGAGGTCAAACGGCTTGGCCGCGAGAAACTGCCGGTCTATTTTTATCATAATCGCTGGAGTTACCTGCAGGCGGGCAAGCCGGTGCGTGACGAGGCCGATCCCATCGGTCACTCGGTGCGCATGGTTTATCAGTTATCGGCGATGGCCGATCTGGTGCGAGAGACGGGCGAGGAGTCGTTGCGCAGCGCCTGCAAGACTGTTTGGCGCAATCTCTGCGACTATCATTACTATGTGACGGGTGCCATTGGCTCCGAGTGGAACGGCGAGCAGTTTTCCGGCCGTTACGATCTGCCTAACGACCGGGCCTACGCAGAGAGCTGCGCCGGGATCGGTCTGGTGTTCTTTGCGCGGCGGATGCTCGATCTTGAACTGAAGGGCGAATACGGCGACGTGATGGAGCGCACCTTGCTCAACAACGTGCTCGCCGGCATGGCCCTCGACGGGAAGACGTTCTTCTACGTGAATCCGCTCGAAGTGCGTCCGGCCGAGGCCAAACGCCGTTTCGATCAGCACTACGTCAAGACCCAGCGCGTCCCATGGTTCGGCTGCGCCTGTTGTCCACCCAACATTGCGCGCACCCTGGCATCGCTTGGCTATTATACGCATTCCGTCCAACCCGACGGATTGGCCGTGCATCTTTATACGGACTGTTCACTCGAGACTGCGATCGGCGGATCCAAACTCAAGCTGGCCATGGGCACGGATTATCCGTGGGACGGCAAGGTGACGATTACCGTTGATCCTGCGACCGCGACCAATTTTAGCCTGCGTTTGCGCATCCCCGGTTGGTGCACCGCACCCACCGTATCGGTCAATGCCACCGCGGTGGATATCGCCGCGAACAATGTAAATGGTTACCTGCAGCTCACACGCGAGTGGGTGGCCGGAGATGTGGTCACCATGGATTTACCGATGCCAGTGCAACGGGTCCGGGCTCATCCACATGTCATCCACGATATCGGGTGCGTTGCCTTGCAGCGCGGTCCGCTGATTTTCTGTGTCGAGCAGGTCGATAATGGCGATCAGCTCGGTTTGCTGCGGTTGCCCAAGTCGGCGGAACTCAAGCCTCGTTTTGCTGCCGACCTGCTCGGGGGCACCGTGATCCTCGAGGGTCCGGCCGAACGGCTGCAACCCGCCAATGACGAACTTTATTCCCGGGATGAACCCGGGGTGATCCCCGCCAAGATCAAAGCCATCCCTTACAGCCTCTGGAACAACCGGGGCGAAGGTGAAATGCGGGTGTGGATTCGCGAATCATGAACACGATATTTAACTACCTTAACCGCCGATCCGGGATCCTGCTTGGCGTGGCGATTACTTTGCTCGCCCAGCCCGTTTCGGTTCGGGCGCATTATAATGAGGCGGATGAATCTGAAGGTGCGGCAACTGCCAAGCCGGTCGCGACCAACGCGGTCAACCACCTCCCGCCGGAACAGCAGGCCGTGCAGGCGGCCATGGTCGCCGACGCCCTCGAGAGTAATCCCGGCTACGAATATCTCGGTCACTTGTGCGATGATCACGGCCCCCGCCTGACGGGATCGCCGGCAAATCAAGCGGCACTGCTCGACACTTTGCGCCAGTTGCAGGCCATGGGTGTGGATGCACACCTGCAGACTTTCAAGATGCCCGGCTGGGTGCGTCTCGATGACGAGGCCACGATGGTGGCCCCGATTAATCGCAAGCTGCGGGCAGTTACCCTAAGTTATGTCCAGCCGCACGCTCCCTTTGAGGCTGATGTGGTCGATCTCGGTAACGGCACCGAGGAAGCGATCGAGGGACTCGATACCCAGGGCAAGATCGGCCTGCTCGCCCCCAATGCTCAGCAGCGCCGTGGTGGTTACAACGAATATGCCAGTACACTCGGATTGAAGGGCTTGATCCGCACCTGTCGGGTTGCTGGCGGACAATTGCTGTGCCGCACCGGTTCTTTTCAAGGAGAGCCGATCACGATTCCGGTCTATTGCGTTACCCAGGAAGAGGGCCTGTGGATGAGTCGTTCGCTCAAGCGGGGCATACCCGTGCGCGTGCGCTTGCATACGCGTTCCTTCAGCAAGGAAATCGATACCGCCAACATCGTCGCGACCTTCCCGGGAAAGACCGCGGACACGGTGGTGGTCGGCGCGCATTTTGATTCGTGGGATTTAGGGCAGGGGGCAATCGATAACGGCATCGGCACCTCGCAAGTCTTCGCCTTGGCCAAGTTGTTGCATGACCACGCGCCCCATAATCTGCGCACGGTCGAACTCGTCTGGTTCAATGGCGAAGAGCAGGGCTTGTGGGGCTCGCGCATGCATGTGCCCACGCTCGTGGACCGGCCTGTCGCAGCGATGGTGAACCTCGACATGGTTGGTTTCCCGAAGTCCGTTAACGCCCTTGGGTTTGACGACATTGTGCCGGTGCTTGAGCAATTCGATGCGTCCCTCGGCGAACGCAATTTGGAGAAAGGGGTGGATAATATCAATTGGTTCGGCAGCGACCACACACCGTATCAATTGGCGGGAATTCCCTCCATCACCTTTGGCGCCTATATCGACCCGGCCGTCGTCCGCTATTACCACGATTTTGGGGATACCTTTGACAAGATTGATGCCAAGATGATCGCCGAATCCTCCGCGACGATTGCGGCCCTGACCTATCAATTGGCCAATACGCCGGAACTTTCCACCGAGCGGCTGAGTCGCGACGAAATCGTCTCCTTGTTCGAAAAGGCCAAGCTCGTGGAACGCATGCGAGCTTCGGGCATCTGGCCATTTGGCGATGAACCGGCGCCGGTCGAAGTGGCTAAGTAGCCGGCGGGACGTAACATTTCCCAGGCGCTTGCGGCCTGGGCTTGCGTTTGGACGACAACCTGCGCTTAGACCGTGTGTTTTTGGCATGACCACCCTTGCTGATATTCAGATCCGCGATCCCTTCATAGTCGCCGATCCGGCGGACAAACTCTACCGGCTCTACGGCACGACCGGCTTTGGTGGCACGCAAGAGGCCCCTTTGGGTTTTGTGGTGCGCCACAGTCGCGACCTGAAAAAATGGAGTGAGCCGCAATCGGTGTTGTCGCGCATCATGGGGCCGCAGGAAGCGGATTACTACTGGGCTCCTGAAGTGCATCACTATCGGGGGCGTTGGTATCTCTTTGCCACTTTTGGTCATGGGGTCTCGGTCCTGAAACCCCGGGCACGTTACAGCAGCATTTACGTGTCCGATTCGCCGAACGGTCCCTTTGTGCCTCATTCGGATGGACCAGTCACCCCCTTGGGCTGGTTGGCGATTGATGCCACGCTGCATGTCGATCTGGTCGGCCAGCCGTGGTTGGTTTTTTGCCGGGAGTGGGTGCAGACCCGCAATGGCGAGATGCACGCAATTCGGCTGGGCGCGGATTTGCGGCGGACGGCGGGTGAAACCCAGTTGTTGTTCCGGGCCAGTGAGGCGCCGTGGAGCCGGTCGCAGAAAAGTGAACTGGGCGAAGGTTATCGCGTGACGGATGGTCCCTGGCTGCATCGCAACCAGGATGGTTCATTGCTGATGTTGTGGTCGAGTTTCGGCCAAGGCGGGTATTTGACCGGGGTGGCGCGCAGCGCGAGTGGCGAGATTTCCGGTCCTTGGTTGCAATCCAGCGAACCCATTTATGCCCACGACGGTGGCCACCCGATGACGTTCCGCACTTTTGAGGACCGATTGGTGATGGTGCTGCATTCGCCCAACAAGCCGGGTGAAGAACGCGCCCGGTTGCGACCGATCAAGGAAACCCCCGGCGGGCTCGAGTTAGTCCGCCAAGGTGGATAATATTTTATGATGTCCCTGAGCCTCCCCAAGATTCATCGCGAGATCTGTTGCGGTGCGACGACGATCCTGTATGTCCGCGATGATTCCGGTGAAAAACTCGGTCTCTGGCTGGTGCCGACCAAGCTACGTAAGAACATCGTGGCTCGTCGCGAGGTGTTGAGTGGCGTGGAAGTGGAGGGACTGGCCTTTGGTTTCAGCGATGTGGCCTTACCGGCTTGGGGGGTGGAGTCACTCATGCAGGTCAAGGCTCTGAGTGATGACCAACCCGCGGGGTTTGCGCAGGGCCGCACCCTCCGCAACAGCCCGACGGTGGATAAATTGAAATTCACGAATCAAACCGTGAAGCAGCGCAAGGGTGGTCTGTCGGTGCGCACGACCTTCAAACATGCCGACCATGGCTGGCTGGCTCATCACGATCTCATTTGGCATTCTCGGCAACATGATCATCGGCATCATTGGTGCAGCGCTCGGTGGTTGGCTCTTCGATGTGTTGGACATCTCGATTGGCGGTCGCTGGCTGGGACCCATTGTAACCGCGACGGTCGGCGCCGTGCTGTTGCTGCTGGCCTTGGGACTGGTGCGTAAGAAAAAATAACCTCAACGGCGAGACCGGCGGTCACGCCCTACCCCAAATCGGATTCGCGAGGAAAACTCGCGCATCGCACACGGTTCACGCGACCGGACCAAACTCGTAGGTCAGGCTCCAAGCACGGTCGGCGCCGGGCGCGAGTTCGGTGGCCATATAGGGCTCGATCGACCACGTGTTGCTGTTGCCCCAGACCGGGCAGGAATCGGGCACAAAATCCGTGGAGAAAACCACCCCCGTGAGTTTGGGGTGGGATAGCTCGGCCCGGAGCGGAGTCTTGGCGCCGACAATCAATTGTTCGAAGTGACCGTCGTCGCGGTGTTGGAAGCGGCGTTTGAAGGTGAGCCGATGCTGATCGTCGAATTCGTAACCGACGTTGACCGCCATGTCCCAAGTCGCGGGCAACCCGCAGGTGATGAGCCGATCATCCAGGGCGAAGAAAGGATGAGCGAACCAGTGCAGCGGCAAGGGGCGTTCTCCAATATTGGTCAACCGCGTGGAAGAAGTGAGGGTGCGGCGATTCAGGGCGATGCGTCGGGTGAGCTGGCAGGCATATCCATTACCTGTTTGCTCAGTGCAAAACTCGATGGCTCCGTGGCTGGTGGTAATTGACCAGAGACAGGGTGTGGCCACATCGAGAGCACCGGCCATGTTGCGCGCGACGTCACCAATGCCGATGATGAAGCCGCGCAAGTTTTCCAAAATCAGGGGCCGGCCGGTGCCGAATTCGGCATGACGAAATGATTCGGGCAGCCCTTGGCCATTAAAGGGAATTGGGTTTTTGACCGGCCACTCGGCTCCGGCGAGCAAGGGTCCGGCGGTGGCGTCGGTGACCTGCCAAATATAGCCGCCCCAACAGTAGCGGGTGCCCAGGTGTTTTTGATCGGCCGGATTGGCTGGATCAAGAATGGCGACACTTAGGTCGGCGTTTTTGAGCTGCAACATGGCGGATGCCGCTGGGCCGTTGGGAAATACCGCCAACTGGCGGAACGATTACTTCACGCGCCGGATACGGACGGTCGTGTTCTTGCCTTCGATTTCAAGGGCGAACTGGCCGTTGGGACGTGGGGCGATGGTGATCTTGCGATTAACGAGTTCGTAAGGGATGGGCTCCATGCCTTCCCAAACTTGCCCGTTGTCGAGTTTGAAGCTGTTGCCGCCCACCCAGTTTGTGACGGTGGCATCCAGACCGGGTTCTTCTTTCCATTCCTGGCTAAAGGAAATGTCAGGCAGGCCAAATCGCTGCAGGATGGTGCGGCGTTCTTCCTCGGCGATGGTCTTGCGCATCGAGTCAGTCTTTTGGGTGACCTGAGTCTCCACTGCGCCGACGTAATGCTTGGTGATGGCGTTGTTGAGGGCGGTGATTTGCTCGGGAGTGAGCTGATCCAAGCCGGTCTTATGGAACTCCTCGAGTGACATGATGTTCTCGACGCCGGGGAATGAAGTTTCAGCACAGACAGCCGTAGTGGTGACAAGAAAGGCGAAAAGGAGTCGTTTCATGGGTAGGGTCAGATTGGGATGAAAAAGGGTCAGGGGCAAAACATCTCTGCCGCCCGCGGAGGTTTCAAGTGGCTTCGGTGGTATCGAGCAAATCGGACCCGGTCGACTGGGCGGCAATCAACTCTGCAAAGACGCCTTTTTGCGCATTGAGTTCCTTAAAGTTGCCTTGCTCCACGATGACGCCGTCGCGCAGGACGATAATGCGGTCGGCGTTTTTGATCGTGCTGAGACGGTGGGCGATCGTGATGACGGTGCGGCCCTCGCTGAGGCGATCAAGCGCCTCTTGAATGAGCCGCTCGCTCTCGTAGTCGAGGGCGGAGGTGGCTTCATCGAGGATAAGGACCGGCGGGTTGCGCAGGATGGAGCGTGCGATGGCGATCCGCTGGCGTTGACCGCCGGAAAGAGAGGCGCCGCGTTCACCGACGAGGGTCTGGTAGCCCGCGGACATTTTAAGGATGAACTCCTCGGCGTTGGCCTGTCGGGCGGCCTCGTGAATTTCGGCTTCGGTGGCGTCAGGTTTGGCGAAGCGGATGTTGTCGGAGACGGAGCCTGAGAGCAAAATACTGTCCTGCATGACGACCGCGAGCTGGCGGCGGATCCAGCGCATGTGCCACTCCGATTGCGGCACGCCGTCGATCAGGATGCGACCACCGGTCGGCGCGTAGAGCCCGAGCAGGAGATTCGCCAAGGTGCTCTTGCCCGAGCCGGAAGGGCCGACGAAGGCAATGTGCTCGCCGGGCCGAATGGTTAGGTCGAGGTTCTTGATGACCTGCTTGTCCGGGGCGGAGGGATAAAAATAGGAGACGTTTTCGTAAACGATATCGCCACGCAGACGGTCTTCCCGGCGTGTGCCATGCCATTGTTCGACATAGGTGGAGTCGATGAGCTCCTTGATGCTATTGTAGCCCTCCTGAGCGTTGAAATACTGCTCGCTCATGCCGATGAACATGTGGACCGGATTAAGGATATAGCCGAAACCCGCCATGAAGGCGAACAACGTGCCGATACTAATATGGCCCTTGATCGCCATGATGGAACCGCCGGCAATGACGATCAGTGTGAGAAACTGCATGCCGACGTGCACGTAGGTGCCGAAGAGGGCATTCACGTAGGACTGGGAGACGCGGCTGGTGGCGAAGGATTCGCTGCTGCGGTCGAGTTCGCGTTCGACTTGGTCTTCTTCACCAAAGCTGCGAACGAGCCGCAGCGCGGAAATGTATTCGGAAGCGGTGCCCGTGAGCTTCTCCTGCGCGAGGCGGTTTACATTGTTGGCGATCTTGATGTTGCGGAAAAAGAAAAACTTGGCCGTGGCGTAAACCGGAATGGCCAGCACGAGAACCAACATCAGAAACCAGTTCATCCAGGCGAGAATGATGAGAATGCCAATGCCCAGCGCCAAGTTGGGCAGCAACTGATTGAGCACGTTGTAGACCAAGGCTTCGACCTTCTGGGTATCGAAGGCGTATTTGGAGAGAAGACGTCCGGTCTTTTGCCCGTCGAGATAACTGAAACTCAAAAATTGCAACCGGTAGAAAATGCGGCTGCGCATTTCCACCATCAGCTGGGAAGTCATTTTAGCGAGCAACTTGGCCCCCCAGACCGAGAAGAGGTAGTGCAGGGCAAGACACGCGACAAACCAACCGCTGTAGTAGAGGACCCCGTCGATATTTTTATCCTGCAGCGGTTTGTCCACGATCCGTTGGATCAGGATCGGGATCGGGGCTGAGGCGGCACTGCGCAGTAGCACGAGGAACAGCCCGCTCCGAAAACGAGACCGAGTGGCCCAGAGATACCCGATCAGGGACTTTTGCTCCAGGGGAGAGGTGGGAATGGACATGATGGTGGCCCGAAGAACTAAGCACGAGCCGCGCCGCCGCGAGACTAGATGTTACTTTTTTTCCCGAGGCGGGGCCATGCCGCCATGCAGCACGGTATAGAATGGATCTCCGGCCTTGATGCTGCCGCGCTTGACCGTCGTGTCAGTAAAGGCCGATTTATAAATGGCCGTCAGAAACTCGAGCGTGCGGCGCGCTTCGTCACCACTGGTGAGCGGCGTGGTGTTGGTGTCCATGTTCTCCGCCATGGCGAGGAGCTGGGCGCCGTGGATGGATCCGACATCGGGCGGGAAATCGTTCCATGCTTTCTGCAGTCCGGCATTTTCGGAATCAGCCGGGGTCATTTTCCAGTTCTCCTGCTTGTAGGCGTAAACATGGGTGAGCTCGATGGTGGCCTTTTCACAGTCGAGCCGCAGATAGGTTTCCTGCCGCGGGCACAGGGTGCTGTTGATAATGGAGGCGCGCGCCCCGTTGGCGAATTTCACGAGTGCCATGGAAACGTCCTCCACTTCAATCTCGTGGTAGAGCGTGTCGGTCACGGCTTTCACTTCGCTCCACTCGCCGAAGAGATGCAGCAGATGGTCCATGGTGTGAATGCCCTGGCTCATGGTCGGACCGCCGAGCTCAGTCTTCCACTTGCCGCGCCAAGGCACGGCATAATAGGCGGCATCGCGATACCACAGGGTGTTGCAAACGGCGACCAACGGCCGGCCAAATTCACCGTCGGCGAGCAGGCGGCGCACATGGGTGTTCGACGAGGCAAAGCGCATCTGAAACACACTGGAGGTGTGGCAGCCGGTGCGTTTTTCCGCGGCCTCAATCTGGTCGAACTCGGCCAACGAGGCGCACAGCGGCTTCTCGCACAGCACCCAGGCCCCGGCTTCCATGGCCTCAATGCTCATGCTCATGTGCAGTCCCGGAGGCGCGCCGATCAGCACGATGTCGGGCTTTTCCACCCGGAGCATCGTGGCGTAGTCCGTGTGGGCCGCCGGGATGTTGAATTTCTTGCAAAATTCGCCGACGCGGGTGGCGTCGATATCGCAGGCGGCAACCAGATGAACACGGCCTTGGGTGAACTCGGCGGCACGCACATGCGCTTCGCCAATGCCACCCGTGCCGACTAAAACAGCGCGGTAGGTTTTCATACTTTAAAAATTAATTGGCAGCCAAAACCACCGGAGTTTTACGGGGTGTATAAACGGTCAACCCCAACAGGGATTGAGTGGGAGCCGGGAAGAAAAGACTCGCCGTGTAACCCACCAGAATGGTCGTGAAATTGGCGATCATGATATAGAAGACGGGATGGACGGCATTTTGGGTCCAGGCGTAAAGCGTGAGCACGATGCTGACGGCCACGCCGATCATGGCACCTTGCCAATTGGCGCGTTTGGTAAAGAGACCAAGAGCATAACACCCGGCGAAGCCACCCCCCAGCAGACCGCCCAGAGCGAATGAGGTATCCAGCGCGGATTTGATGTCCGCCGTGGCAAGTAGCAACGCCGTGCCGATGCCAATCAAGCCGCCGACCACCGTGGTGATCTCGGCCATCGCGAGGCTCTTTTTCTGGGTCGGGTTTTTGGCGTAGCGCTCGTAAAAATCGACCGAAACCAGCGTCGCCACACTGTTGATGCAACTGGACAGGGTGGACATGGAGGCGGCGAAAATACCCGCGATGATAAGGCCGGTGACGCCGGCCGGCAGTTCAGCCGCGATAAACTGAGGGAAGGTCGAATCGATGCTCAGCATCGGGTTCAGGTTGGCGGGGTGCTGCTTGTAGAAAACGTAGAGGGCGGTGCCGATGCCGAAGAAGGCGAGATTGCCCGGGACAATAATGGCCGCGAGCGTCCAGACCGAGCGACCGGCCTCCTTGTCGGATTTCGTGGAGAGCACGCGCTGCATCATCACCTGGTCCTGCGGATAAACGAGGACGCCAAGGATGTTGAGCATCAGGAAGCCCCACACCGTGGCTTGAGTAAGGTTGAAGTCCCAATCGAAAGTCTTCAGTTTGCCGTCTGCTATCGCGACCCGGAACATTTCACCCAAGCCTCCATCCACGTGGGTCACGATGTAGCCGAAAGCCACGAAGGCGCCGCCCAGCATGACCACCACTTGAATGAAATCGGTCCAGATCACGGCCTTCATCCCGCCGAGCGCCGTGTAGAGAATGGTGACCACGCCCATGATGAGGATGGCGTGCGTGACGTTGATGCCGGTCACCGCCGCCATGGCGAGGGAGGGCAGATACAGCACGATACTCATGCGGCCGCCGAGCTGTAGGACAATCGCGAGTGCAGAGGCGAGCACCCGGATATGCGGATGAAACCGCATTTCCAAATAGTGATATACCGACATCAGGCTTAGCCGGCGAATCAGAGGCACGATCCAAGTGGCCACGAAAATGGTGCCGACCATGCCGACGACATTATTGGCCAGGAGCACCCAGCTGCCGGCAAAAGAATACGCCGGCGTCGCAATGTAGCTGATGGCGCTGGTGCCGGTGGCGTAGAGGCTGACGCCAGCTGCCCACCAAGGGATGTTGCGCCCGCCGAGAAAGAAATCCGCGTTGTCCTTACTGAGCTTATCCTTGCGGTAATAATAATAACCGATGAATGCGGTGAATCCGAGATAGGTCGCGATGAGAATCCAGTCGATCGGCTTGAGCAGGCGTTTGGTCAGCGCGACATTGATCCGGGTGTTGGTTTCGTTGCCGGCTTGGTCGCGGGCGGTGAGGATGAAACCGTCCTTTGCATGGTGCACGGCCTGCAACGTGCCATTCACAGGCACGTGGCCGATCAGAGCCCAACTGCCCGTGATGGTGTGATAGGTATAAAACACTGACTGGCCGGCATCATAAGTGCCCAAGGCGAGCACATGGGCCTGACCTCCAGACTGTAATTCGGAGATTTTGCCGGGAGGATTTGTTTTGCGGGTCCAGCCGTGCTTGTCGTGTTTAAACCAAGCCTGATTCCCGTCGGCAGTTTCCGCGAGTAACCAAAGTGCATCATTGTGGAACAGCTGATCGAGGGGTTTTACTCCCGCGGCGACACCGTCCAGTTTCGGCAACTCGGGTTTGGCTGTTTTGACCGTGAGTTCCCGGGTTTCTGTCTCACTCAGAAGCGCAGTGCTGAGGGATACCAATCCGTCGGCGCGGGCAAACAGTGCCAATGCAAAGAATAAAGACAGCAATGCGCAGGTGCGCCAGGGGTTAAGGGGCATGGGGCGAAAATTGAGGGTCGGTTACCCCTGAATTTCAAGGCACGATTTCACGAATAATCACATCATTTGCGTGATGACACAAAAAATCGCCGTCCGGGTGGGACGACGATTTGAAAATGCATGGGTGAAGGTCAGTTGACCCCGGCCAATTTCAGGATCTTGTCGCCGGTGAGGCGTTTTTCCTTGGGCAAAGAATGCGGGGTCTTGTTGCCGTGGATTTTGGCAACTTCCTTGAACTTCTCCTGGGTGGCTTTGACGAATTCTTCCACCGGCCGAGTTTCGCCGAACTGGGCCATCATTTCCGGCAACCAGCGGTGGCCGAAGCGCACGTGGTTTTGTTCGTCGTTCCGGTCGAAGGCGAGAAGGGTGTCGGCTTCGAAATCGTTGAGTTCGCGCACGCGGTCCATCACATGGGCCTTGGTCGGAAAACTGCCGGCCTCGAATTCCATCGTCATCATGGCATAGCGTTCATGGGCGGGCATCTGGATGAGGATGTTATAAAGCTCGAGCGACTGCTCCACCGTCATGAGATCAACGCCGAGTTTGGGCAGCTGACGGAAGCCGAACTGACTATGGCGCGATTCATCCCAGAGATGGCGGGTAAGATCGTGATGTAGATCGAACGGTGCGTCCGGCGTGTCGATGAACGCGGTGGCGAGATAATCGATGGCGTCCATTTCCATCATCAGCCAGACGTAGACCATGAGGCGGATGACGCGGGCATCGGTCTTTGGGTCCGTCAGCCACGGGCGGACGATGGGATCCTCGGTGGGATCCATGCCGAAAATACTGGAGCAAACCGGATACTTGCCGCGGTTGCAGGTCTCGGGATGGGTGTAGGGCGTCTTGGTTTGCTGCCAGACGTAGTTGGTGGCGAGGGGCAGACGGGTTTCGTGGCCGAGCCAGCCGCCCAGATCGTCGAGAGCTTGGGTGAGATGGGTTTCCCATTCACGTGCTTCGACGCCCTTGAGATACGGAGCTATTTCGCGCAAGTGGCGTTCTTCATCAGCGATGAATTCCTCGACGAGTTTCTTCGAGGGCCAGTCCGCGAGCGGGTCCGTAACCTTAAGATAATGTTTATAGGCCGCCAGCATGGCGGGTTTCAGCACGTGGTAGAAACCGGCGGTGATTTTAAGCGGATCAGCAGTGCCGGTGCCCACGGCCTCCACGAAGACGCGCCGAATACTGTCACGCACGGTGTCGGTGGTGCCGAAGGTGCTGAGTTCGCGACCGCGTTCACGCAGAAAACGCGCGTGCCCGGCGGATTCCCAGGCGTGCTGGCAAATGAGATATTTCAGCTCGGGCTCACCCACGCGATAAACCAAGGTCGTGACGGTGCGCAGGAACTCGCGCTCCACCTCGAAAAGGAGGCGGAGGAGGCGCGTCATTTCGTTGACGGCGGCCATGCGGCCGGCGGCGGGGCGTGATGAAGTAGTGGTAGCCATGGGATAACGGAATTGAGGATTGGTAGGGGCCGATCTCCGAGCGGCCCGCCCCCGGAGGTCGGGCCCTACCTGAAGAGGCGCAAGATTAAGATAACGACTATGAGAAGGATTTGCTTAACAGATCAGCCCACGTTTGCCGTTGGGACCGTGGGCGGGCGGGTTGACGCCGACCCAACGCTCGTCGATCGGCTCCGAGGCGCGTTGGTAACGACTGTCACTGGAGATGCGCAGGCGGTTGGTCGTGCGGTTGTCGAGCGAGGCGTGCACGGTGAACATGCCGAAGGTGAGGAAATCACCGGCTTCAAATTCAGTCGTCAGCCAGCGACCGCCGAATTTATTGCGGACGGCCGGAGGATTATGGGAGAGCGTGCCGGTGAACGACCAGCCGCCGTTCTTGGCCTTGTCGACTTCCTTGGCCTTGTTTTCGCAATAGCCGTCGACGTCGCGGTAGACGTAGTTCTGGAGCAGGTCCATGCGCTTGTGCGAGCCCTCAAGAATCATGAGGCCACCAAGTTCGAAGGAGATGTCTCCGTAGGGCATCCAGCAAGTCATGTGCTTGTGCGTGCCGCGCCCCATGTAGGGCAGATCACAATGCGGATTCGTGCCTTTACCCGGACCAATCGCGCGCAACCAAGTATAGTCGTAGTGGCGGATTTCCTCACCGTAGAACTTGCGGTAGAAATCCGTCAGGCGCCCCGAATAAAGCAGGTCCTGCACGGGTTGGCAGCCGTTGGTGATCTCAGGTTTAAAGATATAACCTGCGTCGGGTTTGGCCACGGCATCCATCGTGGGATAGGCCGGATCGAGCGCGCCAGCAGCGGCGAGTCGGTCGGTAATACCGGCACGGGCCGCGAGCACCTTGTCGCGCTCGAGGTAGCCCTTCATGAACAGGTAGCCGTCTTCCTCGAAGCGGCGGTGCAATTCGGCGACATCATCGGCCACGTCCGTCGAACTACGGAGGATCCCGAATTTGTCTTCGCTCATATCGAGCTCATGACCATAGGAAACGATTTGGGGCAGCGTAGCGGTGCTCATGGGTAAAAAAGTGGTCGGATTTTGGGTAACATGGGCCTTTTGGCCCGGCGGATGATTGTTGAGCGTCCACTATATACCTGAAGTGGGTGATTATAAATGGTTGAAATGTGATTTCGCATGTAAAAAATGGGAATAAACCATGCCACAAGCAGTTACCGACCCATTTCATAGCGAAGCCTGGCTGGAAAGCCCGATTCGCTTGCAAAATGACGAACTGCAACTCGCCGGAGCCTTACGCGATGTGCCGGGGTTGGATCCACAATCGATGCGTGTTTTGGGAAGTTATTCCTTCATCTACATGGTCAACGTGGACGGTTATTACGCCGATGCCAATGGCCACACTTGTGATCTGAGCAGCGGGGATTTGGTGCTTATCTTCCCCGAACTGGCCCATGCCTACGGTCCGAAACCTGGCACGAGTTGGGATCAGCTCTACTGGGTCTTCAATGGCCCCCAGTTTGATTTTCTGCGGGGTAGTGGGCTTTTGCATCCTTCGCGCCCAGTCTGGCATGTGGAGCCGGTGGATTACTGGCACCGGCGTTTTCATGAAGTGCTGGCGGGTGATAACTGGCATTCGGAGGTCGCGGCCCGGCGCATCATGGGCAACTTTCTGCACTTGGCCTATGATTTGGCGGCCGCGGATGCCGAGGGCACCGCTCGTCAATCTAGGGATCACTGGTTGGAGGAAGCGCAGCGTTTGCTGGCCAACCGGAGCGACCAAGGTTGGCTTTCCCCGGAACGAGTGGCCCGACAAGTAGGGTTGAACTACGATAATTTCCGAAAGCAGTTCGCGCTCAAGCTCGGCACGTCCCCCGGCCAGTTTCAAAAGCGCAAGAAAATCGACCGGGCCTGTGCCGCCATCTATCAGGGCAGTCACGGCTTTAAGGACTTGGTGGAGGAACTGGAGTTCTGCGACGCATTTCACTTTTCGAAAACGTTCAAGCAAGCGATGGGGATTACGCCTTCCGAGTTCCGCAAAAAAGCCCACGGCGGTTAACCGTGGGCTTGTAAAACAATAGCCTGCAAATCAATCGAACTCAGGCCACTTACTGCCGGGGATGGGTCGCCAGAGGATGTCCTTGTCGATGCGCGGTTTCTTGTGCCGGTATTTTTTCATCAGCCGGATTTTTTCGCGGAGCAGGTCGGGCAGGTCCTCGCCGTAACAGAACGTATTGTTGCCGACAGCGGACAGGATCATGAACTCCGTGCGATCGGCCTCCAACAGATCGATGAGGTTCTGTGTGTTGACCAACTCGGCGTCGATGGCGGCTTGCAGTTGTTTTTCAAACTTACGCTTCTCTGCCGCCTTGGTGCTATCGAGGTAGCCATAAACATTGGCGCACCAAGCGGCGACCATGCGGATGGATCCGCAAACGGCACGATAACCGCGAGCGCGATCGAGCAGGTCGATGAAGACTGCCTGAGCCTGTGGCTCCTTGGCTGTCTGGGTCTCGAGCTTGGCCAATTCCGCGATGAGTTTGTCGATGCGAGGCAGGCATTCCTTGTCGTAGTTCGCGGTGGCCTTGATGCCTTGGTCCTTCGTGATGATGTCGAAGAGCACATCTTTGCCGAGATCGTTCATGCCGGGGTTGTTGTGCTGGAAGCAGCCATGGCGCTCGTAGTAGGCGCGTTCCTTCATTGGAATGGCCTCGATATCGGGCACGTAAGGGCGATCGAAGGTGCGCTGCCAGGTAAAGGCAAAGCCGCTGAACAACATGACCGGAGGTTGCCAGCTGACCGCCTCCTCAAAGGCATCCCAACACGCGACGAGTTTGGCGGCATAGTTATCACCGACGAAACTGCGCGCCGCATTGAGCAACACGTCGTCGATGGAAACTTCCGGCGTGAACTGCGTGGCGCGGAGCACGATCGGGTTGGGCCAGTAAGGACATTGCTGCGGATTACCGAGGGCACCGAGCGCACTGATGCGTTTGAGTCCGAGGTCTCGCATGGAGATTAACTTTTCGCGCAGCAACCGCGGATACGGCACGCCGATCAGGGGTTCAAAGCACGCGGTGGTGCCGGCGGCGTATTGCATCGTCGGTTCAGCTCCACGTGAGCGGGATTCCTCCAGCACTTTGCGTTCGCTCGGATCTATCTGGGTTTGCAACGGACTGCCGGCCGCGCCGCTCATCTCGGGGTATTTCGGGTGGGCATACGGCAGGGAGTAGCCGCGCACGAGGAGACTTGGAGCCTCCCATGTGATATGTTCGTTCATGCCCGCCTTGATGTGATCTTGTTCAAGTTTGAACGGTTCGAGGCGGAGGATGACGTCGAAGTCCGGATTGATTTCGGCCGCGGCGGATTGGATGTTTTGCAGGTAACGCGCGATGCTTTCGCCCGCGGCTTGGGCGATTTTCTCGTGATTGCGCCATTCGCGAATCATGTAGGGTCCACCGTTGCGGCCGACGTAGAGCGACCCGGTGTGCTCAAAGCCGGCGCCGCTGTCGTTGCTCCACACGCTCATATAACTGATGTCGGGTGCGGCCTTCATCAGGTTCTGAATCGCTGCGCGGTAGTGTTGCTTGGTGACGGGATGATCTTGGGCGAGGCAGTAGCGCGGCAGGCGCGAACGGAAAGGATGGTCGACGCGGACACCGCGCAGCGTGGGATAGCGTTGGAAGAAGCGCTCAGGCAACGTGCGCGGTTCGAACATGCAGACGCCGGGCTTGAGGCCGTATTTGCGACCGAGGGCGGCGAGGCTTTTCAGATTGTTCAAGTTCGCTTCAAGGTAGTGCGGTTGCCAGAGACCCTGCGTCAGTGGCGTATCAATGAAGTGATTGAACCCTGCGGTATAGGTGTAGAACTGGGGATAGTATTCCGACTGCACCGAATCTTCGATTGGCATGTGGGCTTGGAGGCCGTTGACCTCGACATGGGTGAAGCCCGATTCAGCCAGCGTTGCCACATAGCGTTCACGGTCGAACTTGCGTGCGCTGCGCCAGTATTGAGTAAGACAGCTGTCCCAATGCGGCCGGTGCCAGGGAAACGTGGCGGGCAAAAACAGTCCCTTCGCGAGCTTGCTGCGCAGTTCATCCGTGAGGCCGTTGCCGAGCAGGCGCACCGCGGCATAAAGCAGCGATCCGGCATCGGCGATGATTTCACCGGTGCCATCGTCATCGAGCTTGAGCCACATCCAACCAGGCTCGGCGGCCTTGGACTTTGGCAGCAGCTTGGCCCAATCGCGCGGGGCGAGGGCGACGTTGACGCCTTTGCCGGGTCGGCCGGACTTGACCGCGGTGGCACCGGTCAGACGCGCGAGCTCCATGGCGGCGGTCTGTTCAACCGGCTGAAACTTCGCGGGATAGGTAATGCTGCGCACGTTGAGCGCGGCGAGAGGGGCGGGTTCGTTGCTCATTAAAGGAAAGTAAGGCCCATGCCAGACCTTCGTTCCCATGGGTGCAAGCACCCCGGTCAAATGTGAGGATTATTTACCAGAGTTCCCCATTTGAAACCAATGGCTCACCCTTGATCGGCCGAACCAAGCCACTGCAGTTACCGGTTACTTCTGGAAGGGAAACCCTTCCGGCCAAGGCTGGCCGGAGGCCGGTCGCCAGAGGATGCCTTTGTCTATTCGCGGCTTTTTGTGCCGGTATTTCTCCATCAGGCGAATCTTGGCGCGCACATGATCGCCGAGATTCTTGCCATAGATGAAGGTGTTCTCGCCGGTGGCGGAAACGACCATGAACTCGGTGGGTGAATTTTCGAAATGCTCGAGAAAGCCGCGTGCATTCACGAGTTCGAGGTCGATGGCGGCCTGCAGAAATTTCTCGTGCTGCTTTTTCTGCGCAGCAGTTTTGCTCTCGAGATAACCGTAAACGCCCGAGCACCACGCGGCGACGCTGCGGAAGGTCGTTGCCCAGTGCCGATAACCTCGCAGACGGTCGCGCAGATCGATGAAGACCGCCGTGGCTTGCGCATCGTCCGCACATTGCGCGAGCGTAGTGGCGACGAACTTCTCGGCCTTCGCGATACGCGGAAGCAGTTTCGTATCGAAGCGCGGCACCATCTTGTCAGCTGACTCGCGCGTGATGAGGTTGAACAACACGTCCTTGCCCAGATCGTTCATGCCGGGGTTGTTGTGCTGGAAGCAGCCGTGTCGCTCGTAGTAGTGCCGTTCCTCTGCCGGAATCGCCTCGATGTCGGGCACGAGTGGACGATCCCAAGTGCGCTGCCAGCAAAACCCAAAACCGCAGAACAACGGCACGATCGGTTGCCAGGTGACGGCGTCTTCAAACAACGCCCAAGCCTTCGCGAGCGCGGGACCGTGTTTTGGACCGGCGAAGCGCACGGCTTCGTCTGCGAGCACTTCATCAATGGAACGCTTCGGCGTAAATTGCGCAGCTCGGATCGCGGCGGGGTTGGGCCAAAAGGGAGTGGCGGTGGTGTTGGCGAGGCCGCCCATCGCACTGACCATATCGGTGCCGATATCCTTCAGTTGAGATAGCCGCGCATGGATCATGCGCGGCCACGGAATCCCGATCAGCGGCTCCTGATTCCAAACCGGGCCGGGTGAATACGTGAGGATCGGCTCGATGCCCTGGGCGCGTTCCTTGGCGAGCTCGGTTTTTTCGCGCTCGTCCATCTGGCAGTGAAACATGCCGCCGGCGACGCCCGATTGATCGGCGTAGTGTGGATGACTGTAAGGCAGGGAGTAACCGCGGGCCAGTAACGAAGGGCCTTCCCAATGCACACCGCGACCGAGCTCCGACTTGAGATGATCGTGCTCCACCTTGAAAGGCTCGATGCGGAGGCTGAGCTTGAAGTCGGGATTAATCTCGGCGGCAGCTTCGCGCAGGTTGCGCAGGAATGCGCCCATGCTTTGGCCGGACGCTTTGGCGATGGCGTCGTGACTGCGCCACTCGCGGATCATATAGGGGCCACCGTTGCGGCCGATGTAGAGTGAGGCGGAGTGCTCGAAGCCGCCGCCGCTGTCGTTGGTCCAGATCGACATCGCGTCGAGATCCGGCACGGCCTGCATCAGCGCCTGGGTAGCGAGGCGGAAGTGATGTTTCGTGACCGGATGGTCCTGGGCCATCGTGTAGCGCGGCAAACGCGAGCGGAAGGGATGATCGATTCGTGCCCCGCGCAGCGTGGGGTAGCGTTGGAAGAAACGCTCCGGCAGACTGCGCGGTTCATAGAGGCACACGCTGGGTTTCAGACCGTAGCGACGGGCGAGGGCGGCGAGGTTCTGCAGCCGCTCGAGATTGGCATCGATATATTGCGCCGGCCAGATGCCGCGCGTGAGGGGCGTGTCGATGAAATGGTTGAACCCGGGGCAGTAGGTGTAGAACTGCGAATAGTATTCGCCGGGCACGGAATCCTCGTAAGGGAAACTCGCCTGCAGGCTGTTGACTTCGAGGTGGGTAAAACCGGACTCGGCGAGGGTGGCGGTGTATTGCTCGGGACAGAATTTGCGGTTTGAGCGCCAGTATTGCGCGAAGGAACCGTCCCAGATCGGCCGGTTCATGCTAAAACTGCGCTGAAGCAAAATACCCTGGGCGAGCTTTTCCCGCGTGGCGCCCGTCAGCCCATGTGCCAGCAGGCGCACCGCCGCGAAAAGTCCCGAGCCTTCGCTGGCGATGATTTCTCCCGAGCCGGATTGATCGATGCGCAGCCACATCCAATGCGCGTGGCCCTTCGCAGCCTTGACGGCGGTGGGTGCCCAATTACGCGTCGCGAGGGCCAGATTGATGCCTTTGCCCGGTCTGACCGCATTCTTGGCCGGCGTGCCTGTTAGACGGGCCAATTCTTCGGAGGCGGTTTGTTCAACCGGCTCAAATTTCGAGGGATAGGTGATGCTGGGTGGATTGAGGGCGGAAAAACTGGCGGGAGATTGGCTCATGATACGGTTGGGGTTTCTGGGAAGCGGGCTTTGGAGGAAAACTCAAGCGTCCGTCGTGTCAGCGGCGATTATTGGTCGGATAAACTGATGCGATGGATTGGATGGCGGGATGAACGCTTGTCTTAATTTCACCGGCTGGCGAATGTTCATGGTGATTATCCCTTGCATTTCCCCGGCTGCAGGGGCACCCAAATTTTACTGTTATGCGAACACTGCATTACCCCGCCTTTGATCAACTGGAAATCCGCGATATTGATGAAGTCGCTCCGCAACCCGACGATGTGAAGCTCAAGGTCGCCGCTTGCGGAATTTGCGGCAGCGAGCTGGAATCCTACAAGAATAAGAGCCCGCGCCGGCCGCCACCGCTCGTCATGGGACATGAATTTTGCGGAACGATTGCCGAGATCGGTTCTGCGGTTAAGGACTGGCAGGTGGGTGCACGCGTGGTGAGCAACTCGCTCGTGCCCTGTGGCAAATGCGTGCGCTGCGAGCGGGGTGACACTCATCTCTGTGCGTCGCGCCAAATCTTTGGCATGCATCGCCCGGGAGCCTTTGCCGAATACGTCAACGTGCCGGCCCGCTGCCTGATTCCTTGGCCGGAAAACCTTCCGGCGGAAGCGGCCGCCCTCGCCGAACCCATGGCAAATGGTATTCACGTGGTGCGGGTGAGCAAGCATCTCCCCGCAAACATCGTGCTTGTGATCGGTGCGGGCCCGATCGGGTTGTTCTGCCAGCAGGCCCTGCAGGTCCTGCGCGGCGCCAAGGTTTACGTGGCCGATCTCAGCCCCGAGCGCCTCGCCGTGGCGAAAAAGCTTGGGGCCGTTCGCGTGATCAATCCACGCGAAGAAGACGTCACGAAGATCATCATGGAGGCAACTGGCGGGGAAGGGGCCGACCTGAGCGTCGATGCCGTGGGGTCCGGCCTGACCAAGCGCACCTCGCTTGATGCGATCCGCCCGGGTGGTGCGACCGTGTGGATTGGGCTGCATGAAAATTCGATGACCTTCGATTCCTACAACATCACCCTGCCGGAAAAACAGGTGCTAGGCACTTACGCAGCCACGATCGAAGAGCTGCAGCAGGCCCTTGATCTGATGTCTGCCGGAAAGGTGGACGCACTTTCCTGGGTGCAGCGGTTTACCCTGGCAGATGGCGTGACGGCTTTTCAGCGCATGCTCGCAGCCAAGGGCGCCGACATCAAAGCCGTGGTTTGTCCCTGAGTTATATTTCCCCAACCCCTACGCATATGAGTCCCCACGCTACCCGCACCCCAATCAAGGACAGATTCAAAGGCAAAGTCGCCCTCGTGACCGGCGGCACCAACGGCATCGGTCACGCCATTGCACTCGAGTTGTTGCGCGAAGGCGCCGAAGTCGCGGTGAGTTGTTTGCCCGCAGATGTGGAGGAAGGGCGGGCCTCATTCAGTCAGGCTGGATTCTCGCCCCTGATTATTGCAGGGGACATGAGCAACGAGGAGTTTTGCAAAAAACTGGTGGCCGACACCGTGGCAAAGTTTGGGCGGCTGGATTGCCTGGTGAACAATGCCTTTTCCTTTATCGCCAAAGGGCTGGATGCCACGCGAAAGGATTTCCTTTATTCCCTCGAGGTCGGTCCGTTGGGCTTCGCCCTGATGATCCAACTGGCTTCGGAGGAGATGAAGAAAGTCGGCGGCGGCGCCGTGGTGAATGTTTCGAGTATCTCCTCGTGGATCGCACAACCCAACCGCTGGACCTACAACATGTCCAAGGGGGCGGTGACTCAGCTCACCCGCTGCGCGGGGCTTGATCTCGCGCCGCACAAAATCCGCGTCAACAGCATCAGCCCGGGTTGGACCTGGACACGCGAAGTGTTGAAGGCGGCCGGAGGCGATATCGCGAAATACGATCCGATTTGGGGTCAGTTTCACATGCTTGGCCGCATGTGTTACCCGGTCGAACTCGCGGGTCCTGCGCTCTTCCTGCTAAGTGACGATGCCTCCTTTATCACGGGCACGGATTTGCCGGTGGATGGTGGCTACAACGGCCTTGGCCCCGAGGGCCTCGGCCAGAATACCAAGATTGCCGGCAGCAAGTAGCGCAGACAGGTAGGGACGCGCGGCTCGCGCGTCCGCGGTCGGGCAGGCTGCCCGACCCTACCATCCTATTCCAATGTAAAAATCAGCGATCCCGCCCCACAATTTCCACCACCAAGTCACCACCACCAGTTATTCATGAGTAAATTCCGCGTTGTAATCACCGATCACGGTTTCCCCAATCTTCGCCACGAGGAGGACGTCATTACTTCCGCCGGTGGTGAACTAATCGTTGCCCAATGCAAGACGACTGCCGAGGTCAGTGCGGCGGCGCAAGGAGCCGATGCGTTGCTGGTGCAATGGGCGCCGGTGGATGCCGCGGTGATTGCGGGTCTGGAAAACTGCAAGGTAATCGTCCGCTACGGTATCGGCTATGATAATGTAGATCTGGCCGCAGCCAAGGCGAAGGGCATTGCGGTGTGCAATGTGCCCGACTATGGGATATACGAGGTTGCGGAACACGCCGTTTCACTGGCCCTGGCGTTGACCCGACAGCTGTCGGCCATCGATGCGCGGCTGCGCGCCGGCACGTGGAAAATCACGCCCGACCGCCAAATGCCTTCGCTGCGCGACATGACGTTTGCCACGGCGGGTTTCGGCCGCATCGCGCGCTCCGCGCATCACATGATGCGGGGCTTTGACGGCAAGCGTATCGCCTACGATCCCTTTGTGCCAGCCGATGTCATGCAGATGGAAGGCGTCGAGAAAGTGGAGGTGGACGACCTTTTCACCCGGGCCGACATCATTTCATTGCATCTGCCGCTGACCGCCGAGACCAAGCATTTCGTCAATGCCGAGCGGCTCAAGGAAATGAAGCATACGGCTATCATTGTGAACACCGCCCGCGGTCCCTTGATCGACACGATCGCGTTAGCCGATGCGTTGCAGAGCGACCAGATTGCCGGCGCGGGCATCGATGTTTTTGAGCAAGAGCCACTGCAGGCTGATCACCCGCTGTTCAAGGCACCACGGGCTGTGCTCACATCGCATGTCGCCTGGTATAGCGAGAGCAGTATTCCTCGGCTCCAACGGTTGGCCGCTGAGGAAGTCGCGCGCGGCCTCAAAGGCGAACCGTTGAAAAATCGCGTCAACAAGTAAGCTTTCATCAACCCCATCCCCCCATGCCAAACTTCCCCATCGTTGATACCCACCTGCACATCTGGGACCTCAAGCGTCTGCGTTATCCGTGGCTGGATAATGTGCCGATGCTCAACCGCGATCATCTGATCGAGGAATACCGCAAGATTTGCGGACCTGTGCAGGTCGCCAAGATGGTTTTCCTGCAATGTGAATGTGAGCAGGCGCAGTTTCAGGACGAAGCCGACTGGGTGACGGAAGTGGCGGCGATTGATCCACGCATCCGCGGCATTGTGCCGTGGGCACCGCTGGAAAAAGGAGATGCGGCGCACGCCGAGTTGGCGAAGCTCGCCTCGAATCCGCTGATCAAGGGTATCCGGCGCATCATCCAGTTTGAGGCCGATCCGGAGTTTTGTCTGAAGCCGGATTTTGTGAAGGGCGTGCAGTCACTACCCAAGCACGGCCTGTCCTTCGATATCTGCATCAATCATACCCAGATGGCGAATACCCTGAAGCTCGTGCGGCAGTGTCCGGACGTGCAATTCATCATGGATCACATTGCGAAGCCCGACATCAAGCACGGCCTACTCGATCCGTGGAAACAACATCTACGCGAATTCGCCGCACTGCCGAATGTATGGTGCAAGATGTCCGGACTGGTAACGGAGGCGGATTTTCAAAAATGGACGCCGGTGGACCTGAAGCCCTACATCGATCACGTGGTCGAGTGCTTTGGTTTCGATCGCATCATCTTTGGCGGCGACTGGCCGGTGGCGTCGCAGGCGACGGATTATCCGCGTTGGGTCAACACGCTCGATGCGGCGCTTAGCGGCTGTTCACCCGACGAACTGCACAAAGTTTACGTTCGCAACGCGGAAAAGTTCTACCGGGTTTGATCAACCCGTCCTCACCGCGCGATGTCGTGGTGGGTCAGCACCTTGAAGCCGCGGCCGTTGAGCGCTTGCGCGGCGGTTTCAGGTTCTTCCACGTTTAGGGCCAAGGCCAGTTTGTCACCGGGGCGCTTCAAAAACGAATAGACGTAGTGCAAGTTGATCTCGGCCTCGAGTAAAGCTGCCAGCACACTCTTGAGGTGCGCCTCGTTGGGCACTTCCACGACGAGCACTTCGCACTCCACGTAGGGAAAATCATTGTTCACCATTAACTCGCGGGCCTTGTCCGGGTCATCCACGATCATGCGCATGATGGCGCTGTCGGTTGTGTCGAGCACGGTCAGAGCCATGATGTGCACGTTGTGTTCCTTGAGCAGTGCCGTCAGATCAAAAAGCCGGCCGACGCGGTTTTCGGCGAAAACCGAGAACTGCTTTACGGGATCGACGGCGTTGGTGGTGTTGAGGCCGGCCATGGAAGTGAATGGCTATATGAACCCCCTGATGCTGGCGGTCAATTACGGCCTCGCGCCGGTTTACCCTAATCTTTAGCAAGCACTCTGTGTCCGTGATAATCCCCGATGTTCATGCTGCCAACCGGCAGCGCGCCTACGCCAGTGCCAGGCTGGTATTGCGGGGTATTTTCCTGAATCTGGTGCTGGCGGTGGTGAAGTTTGCCGGCGGCATTCTGGGACACACCTACGCACTGATTGCCGATGGGGTGGAATCGCTGCTTGATGTGTTTTCCTCGATCTTGGTGTGGGCCGGATTCCATGTGGCGGGCCGACCACCGGATGAGGATCATCCTTATGGGCATGGCAAGGCCGAGCCACTGGCTGCACTGGCGGTGGCGCTTTTTGTCTTTGTCGCGGCTGGCTGGATCGGCTGGCACGCCGTGCACGAGATCATCACGCCGCATCAAGGGCCGCATTGGGCGACCCTGATCGTGCTCGCACTGGTCATGGCGACCAAGTTCTCGTTTTCCCGCCGGCTCTCGCATGCCGGCGACGAGCACGGCAGCACGGCGCTGGGCGTCGAGGCGTTTCATCATTACTCGGATGCCCTGACCTCGGCGGCCGCCTTTGTTGGCATCAGCATCGCGTTGGTCGGCGGCAAGGGTTATGAAGCGGCGGATGATTGGGCGGCGCTGCTGGCCTGTGTAGTCATCGCGGTGAATGGCGTGACGATGTTCAACCGGGCGGTGGGCGATGTGATGGATACGGCGGTAGCCCCGGAAGTGGAAAACGAAGTGCGGAAATTGGCATTATCCGTCACGGGAGTGTCCGCGATTGACAAGTGCCGGGTGCGCAAAAGCGGACTCAGCCACTTGGTGGATATTCACGTGCGGGTGCACGGAGAACTGTCGGTGCGGGTGGGGCATGATATTGCGCATGCGGTGAAGGATACGCTGATGGCATCGGGGACACCCGCGATCACGGATGTGGCCGTGCATATCGAACCGGCGGACTAGGTTGCAGATTCTATCACGTTCTCTTAAACCTTGTTCCTACGGAGAAACGAATCCGAGGAGAACGATTAAGATAAAGAGTAAAGATTGATCGGACTCAGCGGTCCAACCTCAGGGCGAGTTTCCAACCCGCAAAGACTCCGCCGATGCTACCCACGCCGCTCAAAATGAATGCGCCCCAGAATCCCCAGCCGAGGGCGTCACCCAAATACCAGCCGATGTAGCTGCCGGCCATCATCCCAACGAAGATGCTCAATTTCATCATCAGTCGTAGCATGCCTTGAACCCGGCTTCTGTCGATAGTCGGTTATACGGCATACGGAACTAATACGTAACGGGAGGGCGTATTATTACAGGAAGGGATTATGCCTTTGCGGTTTACGTGCATGCGGGGCGGGGTTAGGCTCATGTTATGAAGACGATTCCTGCCTCCACCCCTTTGAGCACCAACAAGCACTTACTGCGATGGGTCGAAAAAATGGTCGCTCTATGCCAGCCGGAGGCGGTGCACTGGATCGATGGTTCGCAGGAGGAGTATGATGCCTTGTGTGCGGGGATGGTGAAGTCGGGCACGTTTATCAAACTGAACCAAAAGAAATGGCCGGGTTGTCATTTGGCGCGTTCAGATGCCAGCGATGTGGCGCGCGTCGAGGACCGCACGTATATCTGTTCGCTTTCGAAGGAAGCGGCGGGGCCGACCAACAATTGGGTCGATCCCTTTGCGATGCGCAAGACCCTCAAGGGTCTCTTCACTGGCTGCATGCAGGGTCGCACGATGTATGTGTTGCCGTTCAGCATGGGTCCGCTCGGTTCGCCGATGTCGCAGATCGGCGTGCAGCTCACCGACTCGGCTTACGCGGTCGTCAACATGCGCATCATGGCGCGTATCGGCAAACCGGTGTTCGAGCTGATCGACAAGGATTTCAAACGCGTCGTGCCCTGCGTGCACTCCGTCGGTGCGCCCCTCAAACCGGGGGCGAAGGATGTGCCGTGGCCGTGCAACAAGGAGAAATATATCGTGCACTTTCCGGAGTCGCGCGAGATCTGGAGTTTTGGTTCGGGTTACGGCGGCAACGCCTTGCTCGGTAAAAAATGTTTTGCGCTGCGCATTGCCTCCAACATGGCCCGGGACGAAGGCTGGATGGCCGAGCACATGCTCATTCTCGGGGTCCAGGACCCTGAGGGTCACAAACACTACATTGCGGCGGCCTTCCCCAGCGCCTGCGGCAAGACCAACTTTGCGATGCTGATTCCCCCGTCGCATTTTAAGAAACAGGGGTGGAAGGTCACGACGGTCGGTGACGACATTGCCTGGATCAAGCCGGACGCCAACGGGCGGTTACGGGCGATCAATCCCGAGGCGGGTTTCTTCGGGGTCGCCCCAGGCACGGGTAACAAGACCAACTCGAATGCAATGAAGACCCTGGCGAAGAACACGATCTTCACCAATTGCGCACTGACCGACGATGGCGGGGTGTGGTGGGAGGGCATGACGGACGAGCCGCCAAAACACGCGATTGACTGGCAGGGTCGCGACTGGACTCCGGCCCTGGCCAAGAAAACTGGCGCCAAGGCGGCGCATCCCAATGCGCGCTTCACGGCGCCGGCGAGCCAGTGCCCGACCATGGATGCTGATTGGGAAAGCCCGGATGGCGTGCCGATTCACGCAATTGTATTTGGTGGCCGACGGGCTCGCACCATGCCGTTGGTTTATCAGGCGTTCAATTGGTCGAGCGGCGTTTACATTGGAGCGACGATGGGATCGGAAATGACGGCCGCGGCCGCAGGCGCGATCGGCAAGGTCCGCCGTGATCCGATGGCGATGCTGCCGTTTTGCGGTTACCACATGGGCGATTACTTCCGCCACTGGATCGGGATGCAGCGCAAGCTGAGCGAGACCCCACGCATTTTCCACGTGAACTGGTTCCGCAAGGATGCCGACGGCAAATTCATGTGGCCGGGATTCTCGGAAAATATGCGCGTGCTGAAATGGATCTTCGACCGGGTGCGGGCCGGTGGCCGCGCCCAGGAAACTCCAATCGGCTGGGTCCCGCGTTACAAGGACATCGATTGGACCGGGATGAAATTTTCCCAGGAGAAGTTCGAGGAATTGCAGGCCTTCGATCGCGCCGGCTGGCGCGCGGAGATCCTCGGCCACGAGGAACTCTTCATCGACCTGCATACCGCACTCCCCAAGGAAATGATGTTCGAACGCGAACTGCTGATCTGCCGGATGTAGTTAGAATTGCTGCCCGGTTAGATCACATTTATAGTCTCCTTGGGAGTTAGCTTGCCGGCCTTTGCTTTGCCCGGTAATACCCCAATGTGAAAGGCTGGCTCGGCGATATTATCAATATGGTTTGGGCGTTGTTCTATTGGAACACGCGCAAGACCATCTTTCGTCTTCGCGGGGCCCGTGGGGTCCCGCCGTGTCACAATACCAGCGATTCCGGTGTCGCGATGAAAACCGGCTGCGAGGCCTGCATGGGCTGGAACCGGCCGGCGCGTTTCAAGCGGATCTGCCCGTTGCTGAAGCAGCATGAAAAAGGGACCTGGGTATGCAGTGTGAACGCGTCCGAAGTGAGGCCTTTCTGGGGCCGGGCCTTCGGCTACTACGGCTCTGGCCTGACGGTTGGGTATCTTATCCTGGCGGCCATGGCCTTTGGCGGCATGCACTACATCGGCTATCAAGTGAGTGTCCGGCAGATTATCTGGCCCCCAGCTTGGCAAGAGCTGAAGGGTGTGCGGGCGGATTTGTTTATCGAACAGGCGCGCGCCAAATATGCGGCGGGTCAGGTGCGAGAAGCGATCCAATCGCTCAGTATCGCCCACGAACTCAACCCCAAGCATTACGAAGTTGCCATGATGCTGGCTCAATTTCACCAAGCCGGCAGTCCCACCCAAACGGATCGACTATATCAGCAGCAAATGGAACTGCATCCGGAAAAGCGCAGTGATATTGCCCGGGCGTGGTTTCAAAGCATCTTGGCCCATGGACGGATGATGGATATGGCGAAGCTGGCCCGGCGCCAGTTGAGTGCCGAACCAGCGCAAGCGGCCGCTTGGACCAATGCATTGTTGTTTGCTACACGGCATGGGGTTGATCCGAAGATTCTGGATGAAATCGTCGCCTCGCTGACCGTGCCCCTGCCCGCCCGCCAACTGATCGATGCACCGGCCCGGTAATATCAACCGATTGGTGGTTGTTGGCACTGAAGGTTAGTTTCAGAGGGTGGGAATTTCTGTGACCCGGGTCAGCACCGCTACCCAGAAAAGTAGGATCATCACAAACGCACAGGCCAGTCGCGCGAAAGTGGACAGCAAAAAACCAGCCGTGGCGCCAACTCCAGAACGCAGCGAATCTTGATGGGATTTTTTGGCGCCAAATTTTTCTGCGGCCACGGCTCCCAGGAATGTGCCCAGTAGAAGTGCTGGTAGAGAAAAGAACATTCCGATTAGCGCTCCGCCAGTCGCGCCTGACATGCCCCATTTGGAACCACCAAAAAGTCGGGCTCCGATCAGGATGCCGAGGAAATCAGCAATTACCGACAACGCCCAGATCGCGGTAATCCAACCGACTACGCTCCAGCCCAAGGTGAGGGGCAGGAGAAGCTTTTGCAGGAGCACGCCAAGCAGGATGAACGTAGTGCCCGGCAACATCGGCACGATGCAGCCGATGAGTCCGACCAACATCAACAAGACGGTGCAGCTCCAGATCAGATAGTCCACGATTTCAAGACACCTTGGAATAACCCTTGGTTGCAAAACATTCTTCGTCGGACGACTCGGCGATCAGTTGTCTTCGGCCGGTGTGAATCCACGGCGCATGACATTTTCCACCACGACCCGAGGAAAGAGAAAATTTTGCAGATACTCTTTGCCGCCAGCCTTGGTGCCACCGCCTGACATCTTGAACCCACCGAAGGGATGTCGCTCCACGATGGCTCCGGTAATCGCTCGATTGAGATAAAGATTTCCGACCAACAATTCCTGCCGTGCGCGTTCCAGCGCCTTGGGACTGCGTGAGAACAACCCGCCGGTCAGGGCGTAATCCGTGCCGTTCACCATGGCGAATGCCTCGTCCAGATTTTTAGCGCGTAGAATGGCGACTACAGGACCGAAGATTTCTTCGCGCGCGATGGCGGCGGTGGGCTTGGCATCCGCAAAGACGGTGGGTGGAACAAAATAACCTTCCGTGGGAGCTTGTCCCTGCCAGACGAGGCGCGCCTCCTTCTTGCCGTGCTCGATCATGCCGAGGATCTTGGATTTCGCGTCGGCGTCGATGACCGGCCCGATGATGGTGCCAGGCAAGGCCGGGTCGCCCACCGGGATAGCCGGGCACGCGGAGGTGAAGCGTTCGACGAATTGATCGTAGACCCCGTCGAGCACGATCAGTCGCGACAAGGCGGAGCATTTTTGGCCACTGAACCCAAAGGCACTGTAAAGTGCGGCCGGGATGGCCTCATCGAGATCGGCATCGGTATCGATGATCAGGGCATTTTTCCCGCCCATTTCGCAGACTACTTTTTTCAAGTTTTGCTGTCCGGGTTTGGTCCGGCCGGCGGTTTCCCAAATGTGGCAGCCAACCGCGCGCGAACCGGTGAAGGCAATGAAGTCAACGTGCTTGTGCGCCACCAAATGCGCCCCGACGTCTTCGCCCAGGCCCGGTAGAAAATTGACGACCCCGGCGGGTAATCCTGCTTCGACCAATATGTCCATCAGGGTCGCGCCGATCACCGAGGTTTGTTCCGCCGGTTTCATAATCACCGTGTTGCCGGCGACCATAGGGGCGACGACCAAACCAGTCAGGATGGCCAAAGGGAAATTCCACGGTGCAATGGCGACGCCAACCCCACGCGCGGTCCAAGATTGGGTGCAGCGCTCTCCCGGCACCGGTTGCGTGATCGTGGGAAGAGCGAGCTTGCGCATTTCCACGGCGTAAAAGCGGCAGAAATCAATCGCCTCGGAGACATCCCCATCGGCCTCAACCCAGGGCTTGCCGGCTTCCAGAATGAGGAGCGCATTCAATTCCATCCGACGTGTCTCCATCAGGTCTGCGGCGCGTTCCAGCACCGCGGCACGATCCTCGACGGATTTGGCTGACCAAGCAGGAAACGCGGTTTTGGCGGCGGCAACCGCAGCGTCGGCGTCGGCGATGGTGGCGCGAGCCCACGCACCCACAACTTGATCAGGCCGGGCGGGATTGACCGAAGGCACGTAGTCGCGATCGGCAATTTTTTGTCCGGCTATGACCAGGGGATATTTTCGGCCCAGCATTGCGGTGTAGGCGGTCAGGGCGGCGCGCTGGCTCTCGCGATTCTTCGTTTGGGAATAATCCGTATTGGCGGCATTAACGAATGCGCCGCTGGGCCGCGGCTTGCGTTCCATTGGCGCAGGAGCGGCGGCGATCTGATTCGCGGGATTGGCGAGCAGTGTCTCCTTGGTGGCCTCGCCCATGTTTTTGATGCGCAGAAAACCTTCGTTGGAAGTGTTCTCCAACAGGCGACGCACGAGGTAGGCCATGCCGGGCAGCAGTTCGCCAATCGCGCAATACTCGCGCACGCGATGCCCCATTTTGATCAACGAAAGCTTCAACTCATCCGCCATGCCGTAGAGCGCCTGGAATTCGTAGGCGCGCGGATCGATGCCGAGTTGCTCGGCTTGGGCGATCGCGTGGGCGCAGGAACGCACGTTGTGCGAGGCGAAGTTGGGCGTGACGATGTCGATGTTTTCCAGCAACAGCCGGGTAAGCTTTTCAAAGTTCGCGTCTGATTCCGGTTTCTTGCTCCAGACCGGGACTGGCCAGTCGCGCTGCTGCGCAATGATGGTTTCATAGTCCCAGTAGGCGCCCTTCACGAGACGAACATTGAGGCGACGCTGCTGCTGGCGGGCCCAAGTAATCAGAGCGCCCAGGTCCTGCTCACAGTCGCGCAGGTAGGCCTGCAATGCGATGCCGATGGCGGGAGCTTGGCGGAATTCTTCCTCCTCAAAGATGGATTTGAACAAGGCCAAGGTAAGGTCCTTGAGCTTGTAGCTTTCCATGTCGAAATTGATTAGTGCGCCAACCTCCTTGGCGCGCCGCAAAATCGGGCGTAGCCGTTCCTTCAATGCGGCGATGGAATTTTCCGGATCGGCGGGATGCACATCGGGCGTGAGCGCGGAAACCTTCACCGAAAGATTGAGTCGTGGCAGTGCGCCATCCATCCCCAAGTCACTGAAGCAAGGGGTGGTTTCCTGACGAAAGTGTTTCGATACGGAATCGAGGATATCGAGATTACGTTGAAGAAAGGCGTCGGCCTCGGCGCTGCTCACCACGGTTTCGCCCAGCAGATCAATCGTCGTGGCTATGCCCTGCTTGGCGTTGCGTTTGATTTGCTTGATCAGGTCCGCGCCGTCTTCGCCGGCCACAAACTGACTGGCCATATCGACGATCTGCGCCTTGACCGGCGTGGCTACGAGGGCCGGGGCGAAGGACGAGGCTGCCAGTCCGGCTTTCAAGGCGGGCTTGAGGGCGACGGCCTTGTCGCCCAGATATTCCTGCAGATGGCGCACGATTTCGGCGGAGGTGCCGAGGGTAGGCAGGACATCGACAAAACGGAACAGTTGGGTTTTGAAGGCGGGGTCCTTCATGGACCAATCCATCAAGCGAGCGTAGGCTCCTTTTTTGGAAAAAAGAGCCGGCGTGGGCTGTTGTTCCATCAACTCGAAGAGCTGCTGGCCCTTGGCTAGAATGGCCGATTCAATTTTGGGGTCCGGGATAAGAAAGGAGGGCATAATGACTAATTTATGACACAATTCCTGTCCGGTTCGCTTTTGGCAAGAGGGACCCAGAGCCTCGGCGGAGTTGAATACCGACTTATCGCCCGAGTAAGCCCATGGTTTAAGCCAGTTTGTAACACCCGATACGGGGCTGATTTACAAAGCTTGGCGTGGGCCGAAGTTCGTGTCATACAGATTTCTGCGACTTTGCGGCACGGGCCGTGTTCTGGGCATGAACGATGAAACTCCAGTGTAAACTAACCCAGAGGGGATGATCACCCCGATCGATTTCACCACGTTTATGCGCAACTATCAGAATATGGTCTTCTCCACGGCGGTCCGCCTTGTCGGTAACGAGGCGCAGGCGGAGGACATCTCCCAAGAGGTTTTTCTGAAGGCGTATGAGCGGTTCGATGATTTGCAGACCAGCCCCACCGCCGGTGGCTGGCTGAAAACCGTCACGACCAACCTTTCGCTTAATCATTTGACGCGATACCGCAATCGCTGGCGCTTTTTCTCGGAATTCACCCGGCATGGTGATGCGGCGGACGACAGCGATGCCCCGGAGGTGGAATTTGCTTCCCCGGAAAACTTCCTGGGTGAACTCGATTCCGGCGAACGCCGGGAATGGGTGGAACGGGCCCTTGAGGAATTACCCGAACACCAACGCGTGCCACTGGTCCTCTTTCATTTTGAAGAAATGCCCTACGACGAGATTGCTAAAAAACTCCGCGTTTCACTCAGCAAGGTAAAAACCGATATCCTGCGCGCTCGCGCGGCCCTGGCCCAGGTGCTCATGCGCAGCGGCGCCAGTCACGAAACTTTCAACGCCTGATCCACATGTCCTCACCTAATCCAGAAGAACTCGAGAAGCTGATTCACCGGACCTTGCGGTCACTGCCGGATCGGCCGGCCCCCCGTTCCCTTGAATCCCGGGTGCTGGCGGCCATAGCGGCGCGCCAGTCACTGCCGTGGTGGCATCAATCGTTCACCCACTGGCCGGTGGCGGCACGTGGTGCGTTCCTGGTGCTCAGTGGCGCATTGGCTGCGACCCTTATTATCTTGGTGATCCGCGCCGGGGCGGAGACCACCACTTCCACCCTGTTCTCCGGACCAATGGCTCTCCTCGGCCAACTCAAGGCCGGAGCCAACGGGATCCTGAACTTTGGCAGCCTGATCTTCCGCAGTATCCCCAGTTGGTGGATCTACGGTGGCCTCACCTTCATGGCATTCATGTATGCGACCCTGATCGGACTTGGGGCCACCGCTTACCGCACATTTTTTAATAACCGTTAAACCCCACCTATTCCATGCATACGCGATCCAAGAATCTTTTCGTTAGCGCCCTCATTGCGTTGAGCCTCGCCTTCACCCTTGTGGTCGTGGCCCGCGCGCAAGAAGCCACTCAGCCACCCGCACCCCCGGCGCCGGAGGCCCCGGCGATGCCAGACACTCCGGAACCCGATACATCAGCGGCTGCTATAACCTCAGACGAAGATGAGCTCCGCCGATTGGACGAAGCCCCCACTGAAACCGTGGTTATGGCCGCAAGCGATACGGACGAGAACCCGGAAATGGCGGGCGGTGAAGAAGGTGATGCCGACGAATCAGTCTTCACCGGTGACAAGGAATACGAAATTACCGACGACGTTGGTTTAAAAATCGGCCACCATCGTCGCCGTGGACCTGCTGAGGAAATGCCCTTCGGCAATCATACCGTCCCCGCCGGCAGCACTGTGCGTGAGCTGGTCTCGATCTTCGGATCCTCGGTCGTTGACGGTGAGAGCGAAAGCGGTGTGGTATCGATTCTCGGTAATTCCACGGTTAACGGCAAATCCGGTGGGGAAGTCGTATCGGTTCTGGGCAACACCACCATCAATGGTGAATCATTTGGCGAAGTGGTTGCGGTGCTCGGCAATGTCAATTTGGGGCCCACTGCGATTGTCCATGGCGACGTGGTGGCGGTCGGCGGTGTCCTGAATCGGGATCCGGGTGCGGTCATACACGGCAATGTCCAAGAGATTAACTTCCTCGGAGCGCACGATCTCACATGGCTCTCAGCCTGGATTCACAAGTGTCTGCTGTGGGGTCGCCCGTTGGCCTTTGGGGAAAATCTGGGCTGGGCATGGACCATCGCGATCGCCGTGTTCATTGCTTATGTTTTCCTGGCCCTGCTTTTTCCCCGGGCTTTTGAGAAATGTGCCGAGACCTTGGAGCAACGTCCGGGCTATTCCATGCTGGCGGTGCTGCTCACCGTGCTCATCACGCCGGTCTTGATCGTGTTACTCATTGTTACCGGAGTGGGTATCCTGTTGCTGCCATTTGTGATCGCAGCCCTGCTATTCGGTTCGATCTTCGGCAAGGCGGTCATGCATGCCTGGTTGGGTCGTCGGATCACGAAGTATTTCGGAGCGGGTCCGATGAACAACATCGCAGTGGCCACCTTGGTGGGCAGCGTGCTGATCCTGTTCCTCTACACCGTGCCGTTCCTCGGATTTTTCCTCTGGAAGGTCCTTGGAGTGCTCGGCCTGGGTGTAGTGGTTTACACGTTGGTGTTGACCATGCGGACTGAAAGAGCGGAAACACAGCGGGTGGCCGCGGCCCAAGCGGCGGCCAATGCTCCGTCGGCACCGGTTCCGGTATCGGAGGAAAATGCGACCCCGACGGCAGCTGTGGTTCCGCCAACCCTGCCGGTAACGGCATTGCCCCGGGCTGGTTTCTGGCTGCGGCTGGCCGCTTCATTGCTGGATGCCGTGATTATCGGGGTGCTCGCGGCGGTAACGGAATCCGGTGCATTCTTCATGTTGCTATATGCCACCTACTGCGTGGTGCTCTGGGCCCTCAAGGGCAGCACGATCGGCGGTATTGTATGCGGGTTGAAAGTTGTGCGCCTGGATGACCGCAAATTGGATTGGACCGTGGCCATCGTGCGGGGTCTCGGCGGATTCCTATCCTTGTTTGTGGCTGGTCTCGGCTTTCTCTGGGTGGCGTTCGACAAGGAAAGACAGTCCTGGCATGATAAAATCGCCGGCACGGTCGTGGTGATTGCGCCCAAGGGCACCCCACTGGTGTAAGTCCAATGCGAAACGCGATGATTATCTTAGGATTCCTACTTTGGTGCTGCCTCTTGGTGCTGTGTTGGCCGCTCGCAATCCTAGCGGCGATGCTGCTGCCGGTCGTGTGGTTGCTGGCCCTGCCTTTCCGCATGCTGGGGTTGGTGGTCGAGGCTTTGTTTGCCCTGATCCGGACCCTGCTATTTATCCCAGCGCGAGTCTTGGGCTATCGTCGCAAATCCGCATAGGAACTGTCTTTTCAGTGGTGACAGAGGCGTCCGTGTGCCCATGAATCCGGTCATGGCAAAACCATTGGTCGGTATTATCATGGGCAGCACCTCGGATTGGGAGACCATGCAGCATGCGGCGGCGACCTTGGAGCTACTTGGGGTGCCGTTCGAAAAGCGAGTGGTCAGTGCCCATCGCACGCCGAAACTTTTGGTGTCGTATGCCAACAGCGCTGAAAAGCGCGGACTCAAAGTGATCATAGCCGGGGCGGGTGGGGCCGCCCATTTGCCGGGGATGACCGCATCCATGACCATCGTGCCGGTGCTGGGCGTGCCGGTGGAGTCTGCCGCTTTGAAGGGAATGGATTCTTTGTTATCCATTGTGCAAATGCCAGGTGGGGTGCCGGTCGCGACTTTTGCCATCGGCAAAGCCGGGGCGATCAACGCCGCCCACTTTGCCGCCCAGATTCTTGCTCATGGCGACCGGACCATAAAGAAGGCGGTGGAGACCCACCGTTCCGCCCAAACGGGCAAGGTATTAAAGGCCCGATTGCCTTAATCCGCCGGATTTTGCTTTCCCAGTTCAGCCGGGTGCCTCTTGTTGGCTGCTTGAAAGCTATGATTCTACCCGGAGGAACAATTGGAATCCTTGGTGGCGGCCAATTGGGTCGCATGTTGGCTCAAGCGGCCCAGACCATGGGATATCGGGTGCATGTCTACGAGCCGCAGGCTGATTGTCCGGCCGGGGCAGTCGCCAATCGCGAGTTTAACGCGCCCTATACCGATATCGCGGCCTTGAGCGAGTTTGCGCGCAGCTGTGACGTCATCACCTATGAATTTGAGAATATCCCTGCCGGACCTCTGCAAGAAATTGAAAGGCTGACTCAGTTGTATCCGCATTGGTCGGTGCTGGAGATTTGCCAAAACCGGCGCCGGGAGAAGGCTTGGTTGCGCGAAAACGGATTTCCCCATGTCAATTTTGCCAACGTGGACGAGCAAGGCGATCTGGCGGCTGCAATCCATGGGATAGGTCTGCCGTGTGTGGTGAAGACGGCCGATTTTGGCTACGATGGGAAGGGCCAGCACAAGGTAACCAATGCGGCCGGTATCGCTGATGCGGTGAAGCAATTTTCCGGACAACGGGCGGTGATTGAGCAATTCGTCACTTTTCAATGCGAACTATCGGTGGTTGTGGCGCGATCAGCCAACGGTCAGACCAAGACGTTCCCCGTATCGGAGAACATTCATACCAATCACATTCTGGATTTTTCCATCGTGCCGGCGCGGGTAGAGGCTGAGATACTGTCCCAGGCTGATTCACTTGGTCGGGCAATTGCGGAAAGGATCGGGGTGGTGGGATTATTGGCCATCGAATTGTTCCTGACCAGTGATGGCGTATTACTAGTAAACGAATTGGCCCCACGGCCTCATAATTCTGGTCACTACACGCTGGATGCCTGCCGCACGTCGCAATTTGAACAGCATATCCGTGCGGTCTGCGGTCTTCCCCTTGGAGATGTGACGCTGGATGCACCGGTAGTAATGACCAACATTCTGGGAAATGCATGGTTCGCGAAATCAGACGGCTCCCCCGTCATTCCGAACTGGGCGCTATTATTGCAGGAGCCTGCGACCAAATTGCACTTATACGGAAAGAAAGAAGCCCGTCTTGGACGCAAAATGGGTCACTTCTCCATCAGGGCCGAGAATGCCGATCTGGCTTTGGCTTTGGCGAAAGTCCTGCAGGCCAATTTGTAAGGATTATTTTTGGCTATTTTCACCATTGTTGTAAAACATTGGTGTATATTTATTTATATAAATGATCATGTGATTTCTGGACCGTTACCCAACCGTAACGAAATTTGGTTGATTCCCGGCATGGAAGTTGCATTTGTCATAAACAAGAGAACATGCGGTTCCGGCCGCTCTCTTGCCTTACAACACAACACACACAACTGAACTATGAACACACTTCCCGACTGGAAGGCGTGGAACTTCCGCGCCCTGTTGGATAGTCTCGTTTTGCTGAATGACTCAGCCAAACGATTTGCCGCTCTCGCGGCCGTAGCCCTGTTGGCGACCTTGGTGGTCACCAATTCCGGCTATGCCCAATCAAACGTAACCGGATCAATTACCGGTGATGTCGGTGCTGGTAGCACCGTCACTGCCGTTAATCTTGAGAACGGTTTCACCCGCACCGTTACTGCCAACAGCAGTGGTGGTTTCACGATCACTAACGTGCCGACCGGTCGCTACAAGGTGACCGCAACTGGTCAGGAGAAAGAGCCCATTGTTGAAGTCAGCCTGGCATCCACTGCCGTGGTCAGCTTTGGTGATGACGCCATTCTGCAGCTGGAAAAATTCAGCGTCAGCGGCATGACTTTCAACCCGATCGATTTCGGCCGCACTGAATCTGTGACGGTTATCAGTGCGGTGCAGCTCAAGTCGCTGCCGGTAGCTCGTAACACGACCGATGTCGCTTTGATGGCCCCCGGCACCGTAGTTGGTGACCCCGGCTTCGGTAACCTTGCTTCCTTCGGTGGCGCGTCTGTCGCTGAAAACGCCTACTTCGTAGACGGTTTCAATTTGAGTGACTTCCGCACCGGCACCAACCCGATGAGCATTCCGTTCGAGGCTTACGAGCAGTTCGAAGTCAAGACCGGTGGCTACTCCGCTGAGTTCGGCCGCTCCCTCGGTGGTGTTATCAATGCCACGACCAAGACCGGTTCCAACACCTTCAAGGGTGGTTTTAATGTGTATTACATTCCGGATGCTGGTTATGAAGACCGCCCCAACCGGCTCTACACTAACCAAGCTGGCACCGCCGGTTCCGTCTGGAACTACAATGGCGACGACGAGTATGATAGCCTAGACCTTAACGTCTATGCGAGCGGTCCGATCATTAAGAACAAGCTGTTCTTCTACGGCCTCTACAACGTTCGCAACATTGAGACCCAGAACGTCATTTCATCCGGCACCCGCATCCGCCATCAGAAGTTGGATGACCCGTTGTATCTGGCCAAGTTGACCGCCAATCCATTTGCCGGTCACACCTTGGAAGTCACCTATATCAAGAATGAGTCCACCACGGTGAACAGCGATACAGATTACGACTATGCCACCAAGAAGGATCTCAACACTGACCTGACCACGATCAACGCCACCTTTGGTGGTGATGTCCGCATCGCGCGTTATATCGGTAGCATCACCGATAACTTCACGGTTTCGGCCATGTTTGGCAAAAGCGAGAACACCCTCTCGACCCTGAGTAATCAGGACACGGTTCCCCTCGTCATCGATGCTCGTGCTGGTGGCGCTGGAGTGCTCTCCGGGTCCACTTCGCTGGTCTCCGCTGGTTTTGACACCCGCGAGTCCAAGCGCCTTGACCTTACCTACACATTCAGCCTGTTGGGTGATCATACATTCCGTGCTGGTTACGACGCTGAAGACAATAATTCGGATGACGAAACGTCCTATTCCGGTGGTATCTATTACCGTTATGTGACGGTCAGCCCCGGCTCCACCCTCTCGGGTGGCACGGTTCCTGCCGGTGTGACCCAAGCTGTCCGCGCTCGTAACTACCAAGTTCTGGGTTCCTTCCAAGTAACCTCCGAAGCTTATTACGTTGAGGACAACTGGAGTCTGATGGACAACCGTTTGCTGCTTCGTCTCGGTTTCCGTAATGAGTCTTTCGAGAACTTCAATAAGGAAGGCGATTCATTCATTGCGATCGACAACCAGTTGGCTCCCCGTCTCGGTGCTTCTTTCGACCTTTTCGGCGACCAGAAGACCAAGATTTACGCCAACTATGGCCGTTACCACATGCCGGTTGCATCGAACACCAATGTGCGTCTCTCCGGTGGTGAACTCTTCACACAGGATTACTACGTGCTGACGTCCATCAATGCTGATGGGAGCCCCGTTCAGGGTGCCAAAATCGGCACGACGACCTTCTACTCTGATGGCAGTATTCCTGACAAGGACACCATCGTAGACAAGGGTATCAAGCCAATGTATCAGGATGAGATCATCGTCGGTGTAGAACATTCACTGAGCAATGACTACAAGGTTGGCGTTCGCGGCACCTACCGTGAGTTGAAGTCCACCATGGACGACATGATCATCGACCATGCCTTGACCGAATACGCCCAGAATACCCTTGGAATCGCAGGTGCTGATTTCTCCGGCTACTTCCACTATGTCTTGGGTAACCCCGGTAGTGGTATGCAGACGGCTTGGGATTTCGAGGATGGCAATGGTGTCGTTCCCGTCACCCTGACCGCTGCGCAGCTGGGCTATTCACCCGGTATCCGTAAATACGCCGCCATCGAGCTGTTGTTTGAAAAGATCTGGGACGGTAAATGGTCTGCCCAGTTCTCCTACACTTGGTCACAAAACTACGGTAACACCGAAGGTTGGGTTCTGTCGGATAACGACCAAGACGACGCCGGTATCACGATTCAGTTCGATACCCCGGCTCTCCAGACTAACTCTTATGGTTATCTGGCCAACGACCGTCGCCATGCCTTCAAGTTCTTCGGCTCCTATGCACTGACCGATGAACTGACCCTCGGCACCAACCTGCGCCTCACCTCGGGTCGCGGCCTCAACAAGCTCGGTTGGTATAACGACCCGGTCGTAGGCACTGCTTATGGAGCGGACTATTACCTGACTCCTCGTGGTAAGGCTGGTCGCATGGATTGGACCTTCGAGAACAACTTCAGCCTTCGCTACCGTCCGCAGTGGGCGCAGAAGAAGCTCTCCCTGCAGCTCGATATCTTCAACTTGATGAACTATCAGGCCGTTACGGAACGCGTTGAGATTTACAACATCAGTCTCGCTGGCACGCCTAACGCGACCTACAATCTGCCGACTTCTTGGCAGACTCCCCGTCGCATGCAGTTCAGTGTTGGCTACGACTTCTAAGCGAAGTCCCGCTAAAGTATCCGCTTAACAAGGCGGCCGGATTTAATCCGGCCGCCTTTTTGTTGGACAATTTCCCCGACGCGTAGGTCAGTCCTTCGCTGGAAACGGAATTGCCCACTGGTCAACGTTATCACCCCATAGCAGTTCGGGTAACCCTTGTTTAGGAGCCGTTTTCCCCAGAATGATGCTGCGGGGGTATTTGAACAGGATGCTATGTCCATGGCGCAACTCGATGCGTTGCAGCTTCACCCGTCCAAGCCCACGTAGAGCGATGCGCAATCGCGGCGGGGCTGAGGCATTGCCATCCCAGATCACAGGGGCGGCATGTTCGCGTATGACGGCACCACTGGGCTGGGCGGCTCTGGTTTGGAATTCTATGGTGTGGCAGGACTGCAACACCTGCCATGCGCCATCGGATTTTTGCTGCTCCACCAGCACCAGTTGCAGGCACGGCTCAAAATTGTGGACCTCATAGCACACCTGGTAGGGTGGTCCAAAGACGGGCTCGCCACGCTGCCACATGGAGAATCTCTGTCGGTCCATGCTAAGGATGCGTTCATTGGCGCCTTTGACCCGTCGATCGCGGGTAAATCGCCACATTTCCCGGGCGGCAGTTTGCCCTGTTTTCAACACCTTGGAAAACGACCCTGTTACATTGGGAAAATTGACGGCTGTTTTGTGCCTGGAATGGTGGCCGCTGTGCTGTGCAGCGGTGTGAGTGAATAGATCCCGGGCGGCAAAATAATGGCGCAATTGCACGCTCGCTTTCAACGGAGCGGGGAGACCTTTGGCTTGTTTGGCCAATTTGGCGAAATAGCGCTCCTCAGTTTTGTGGACTGCAAGCGACGTGCGGCGTGAAACCGTATCCCAGCGAGTGTTACTCTGCCAAAGCGGGTAACCACTAAAAGGATAGCGATCGCAGGCAATCGCCACCTTGGCCGAAGTGCGGGCAGTCTTTGATCCAAACACCCGAGAGAAACCCCGAGTTAGCATTTCTTGTGGATCGGTGACCCCGGGATTCAGCCACAGAGAAGCTGCCGCTGCATCCACCACCGTGGTCATCTCCAGCGCCAGGCGGAATGGTTCCCAAGAGGTAACCAGCATTCCTTCGGTGCCTATGCGCTGTCCATGTCGCCACCAAGACAGAATGTTGTGCAAGCGGTCCGTAAAATGCGGCAGCGGTTCATAACGGGCGGAGCCGTTCATCGGACATCCCCATACTTTGAAACCGCGGTCACGTAATTGTTGGCCCAAACGGCTTTCCGCGAAGTTGAATAACTCAACCCGTGGTCTCCGCCTGAACCCATAGTAATACCATTCGTAGATGGTCACATCCTTGGGTAAGAGCGGAACAGCTGCCGGTAGAAAATAGAGCATGTCGCCCCACATTCCCATCTTCAGATTCATGGACTGAGTCAGTGTGTGCAGACGCCCCACATGACGGGCGAAATGCGCGGGTAAACCGATACGTTTGATCTCCCGCTGGGTCGTCGGATGCTTGCCCAAGTGAAAGGATTCATCGAGTCCCACGTGCACTTTGCCGGCGGTGCAGAACGGGGCCATGTCATGCAATAATTTTTCCGCGACCTCCAACGTGCGGGGGTGAAGAGGACAGATCTGTCCATCTGCTTGTGCTGAGCCGTTAGGGTGGCGCAGTTCGTTTAGGTCGCGCAGTTCGGGCACTTTGATGAGATATTGAGTGTGCCCGAGCAAATTGACGATGGGCACCACCTTGATGCCAACTCGGCTGGCGGCTTTAACCAACTGCTCAAATTGACGATAACTGTAGGCATCCTTCCGGGCCACTAGTGGCAGGCTCGGATATTCCACGGCATCCTCTAGGTGAAGATAGAGCTCGTTGTAACCCCACTCAGCGTAACGAGGCAATTGGGCCAGCAACCAATCCAATCGCTCCACTTGACGGGCGAGGTCCCACTGAAAACCGCGTATCATGGCTTGCGGATCAGACATCGCTGCCATCGGGGTCTTGTGTCCCCAAATCAATGTGCCCAACGTGGCGGTTGTGGAAGTGCACATCCGTCAAATTTTCGTCTCCCCGGGACATAACTATTTTGGTCACCACGGTCAGCCTGCCGGGGAGGAACCCACCTTGGAAGTCAATACGATCAACTGTATGGCGGGGAGAGGGATTGAAGGGGATCGCTTCTACGATTTTAAACCGGACTACAAAGGGCAGATCACGTTTTTCTCTTGGGAAACTTATACCGAAATCAAAGCGGCCTTTGGCTTATCGGGACTATTGCCCGGGGCATTCCGCCGCAATGTGGTATTGTCCGGCGTTGATTTAACCCAATTGGAATCGTGCCGGTTTGAAATCCAGGGCGTTGAATTCGAGGGCACCGGTGAAGCCAAACCCTGTTACTGGATGAACCAGGCTGTGGTCGATGGCGCGGAGACATGGCTCCAAGGCCGAGGGGGGTTGCGCGCCAAAATACTCCGTGATGGGCAGCTCACAACCGGTTTAACCGAGCTCAAGAAGATCGGCTCTGTTCTCAGCCCAGCTTCTTCTGCAACAACTGCTCAAGTTTGACGATATCGGCTGAAAACGCGCGGATACCTTCTGCGGTTTTTTCAGTCGCCATTGCATCTTCGTTCAGCGCAAAGCGGAAACTCTTCTCATCAAAGCTTGCCCGTTGCAGATTTGCTCCAGCTGCCGAGGTGGCATCCAGTTTGCAATCGACTGGATCGGTGGAAGCCTGGAGCTCACCCAAGAGCGAAGGGGCAATCGTCAGGAGATCGCAGCCGGCCAATTCGAGAATTTCACCCTTGTTACGGAAACTTGCTCCCATGACTTCGGTTTTATGGCCGAACTTTTTGTAATAGGTGTAAATTTCCGTGACCGATTGCACCCCGGGGTCTTCCGATGCCGAGTAGTCTTTACCGGTGCTCTTTTTATACCAATCGAGGATCCGTCCGACAAAAGGGGAAATCAGTTGCACTTTCGCTTCGGCGCAGGCGACGGCTTGGGCAAAAGAGAAAAGCAGGGTCAGGTTACAATGGATGCCGTCCTTCTCCAAAGCCTCCGCGGCTTTGATGCCTTCCCAGGTAGAAGCGATCTTGATCAGCACCCGGTCGCGGCTGATGCCGGCTTTTTCGTATAGATCAATGATCTCGCGGGCCTTGGTGACGGTTCCGGAGGTGTCGAACGACAAACGCGCATCCACTTCAGTTGATACGCGCCCCGGCACAATTTTAAGAATTTCCAAACCAAAGAGCACCAACAGACGGTCGATTACGGTTCCGACCTTTGCCCCGGTGCCCGCGTCCGCCACGGCTTTGTCGATTAACCAGGCATAGTCTGACATTCCTGCTGCTTTGAGGATCAGGCTGGGATTGGTCGTCGCATCCTGAGGCTCAAATTGCTTCATGCTCGCGAAATCGCCGGTATCGGCGACTACCTTGGTGTATTGTTTGAGCTGCGCTAGTTGGGTTTTCGACATGGGTAAAAGGGTAGGGTCAATCAACCTAGGTGTAATGGATGTTCGCGCAAATAATTTTCCAACCAGCCCCGGCCCGACGCTTCGTCAGTGAAGGCTCCATCGAGTTGGGCCTCAAAGGCCGTATCCAGGATGGATTTGAATTTCGGGCCGGGAACATGCCCCAAGGCGATGAGATGGCGACCGAGGATGAGTGGTTGGGGGGCATTCGATTGCAGGGCCAGTTCATGCGCTTTTTCATTCAAGGCAGCTATCCGGGCCAGAGAATCAGGTGATTGCAGGGGCGGGCGGCCGTCGTGGTCTGCACGCATCACGATGATGAGATCATCCATACTCGCGGGAGCCAGTTTGCGAGCCAGTCGACGCACGCTGCTGTCACTGAATTCAGCCGTGCCGTGATGGTGGGCGAGGTGATGGAGCACCAAGGGTTTTACCCGTGGTAGTAGTTCCAAGGGTGCGCCGATCCGGCTGAGAAAACTTTCCGTTGGAGGACCACCGGCTGCTTCATGCCCAGGGCTGATCCAGCGTTCACGCCCCTTGCGTTCGGCTTTGAGGGTGGTGGCAGGTTTGCCGAAATCGTGAGCCAAAACGGCTAACATTAACCGGCGTCGCCGGTCCGGAGTCGCTTCCGCCCATTCTGGCAACTTAACCAGCGCATCGAGACAATGTTGGGTATGCTTGAAAACGTCCCCTTCCGGGTGCCATTCCGGGTCCTGGGGAGTATCACGCAGCGCAGCGATTTCAGGGAAATGTTTCAGCCAGTCCGTTTCCGCGAGCACATCCAGTCCCCGTGAGGGTTTGATCGACTTAACGGCCCACTTTTCCCATTCCGCCCAGACCCGCTCCACCGGCAGTTCAGTGTAGGTGGGAGAGATTGCGCGGCAAATTTCTGCCGTCGCCGGAGCGAGTTGAAAATCAAAGCGCGCCGCCAGTTGAAATCCACGAAGGACGCGCAGTGGATCTTCAGAGAATGCGGGGCTTGTATGCCGCAGGATGCCTTTTTTTAAATCTGCCTGCCCATCGTGGGGATCAATGATTTCTTCAGTGAAGGGGTCGTAAGCAATCGCGTTGATCGTAAAATCACGTCGAGCTGCTGCGTCCGCATCACTCAGGAGCGGGTCCGGTTGCACGGCAAATCCACGATGCCCCGCCCCGGTCTTGGATTCGCGCCGGGGGAGGCTGAAATCATATTCACGTCCATGCCGGCGTAGCTTGATCACGCCAAAACTTCGACCCACGATATCCGTGGCCCCCCAAGGGGTTAATACTCGCTGCAATTCATCGAAATTCGCCCCGCCAACCTCGATATCGTAATCGACAGATTTTTTACCCAACAGCCAGTCACGGACTCCGCCGCCCACCAATCTCGGTCGACCCACATGCCGAATGGCCTCTAAAATGGGCTTCAGTTCCGGGGGAAGGTGCATTGATTGGGAAGTTCAACGCGTCTTTGATAAGCTGCGAGCCTCGATAATCAGCGAGCCCCATCCTAGGATGAAGGCCAAGCCGCCCAACGGAGTTATCGGTCCGAAGAAACTGGGGCCACCCAAGGCCAGCACATAAAGAGAACCTGAAAATAACACTACGCCCGCCATCCAGAAACGAACCGTCCAGGGGAATAATGAGACCTTGCCATCACGTAGGGTGGGTCTGCACAAGACTAAGGTCAGCAGGGCGAGCGTATGGATGAATTGATATGTAACCGCGGTTTCCCACACCTGTAATGAACCCCGGGCGGTAAGCGTTGCCCGCCATGCATGAGCCCCAAAAGCACCAAGTGCCACCGCGGTGATACCAAATAAACCAATGATTATAAATGAGTAACGTTGTAACATGATTTTTTTTTGGAACTGGCCCGGGGATTGCTAAACTAACTGCGGCTAGTCCGGTCATTCAGACCAGTGCGGGTCGTTTAGGCAAAGCCAGTCTTTACCTAAACGGTCACCACGGGTGACTGGAACAGTCAACCTAACCCAGAAAACTACCAAACTAATGAAGAAGACACTACTTGTTATTGCCGCACTCTGCTCCTGCTTGAGTCTGCGTGCTCAGGACCCTGAGCCAGCGAGCTCCTATTCTGTGACCGTTGATTTCACGTATGCCACGCGCTACGTGTTCCGCGGTGTGCAATTGGCCGATGATACCTTGATGCCCTCGGTGGAAGTTTCCTCCGGTGCATTTACTGCCGGTATCTGGTCTGCCCAGCCTTTGATCGACAATGTCGATAACGAGGTCGATTTCTACGCCGGCTTCGGTATCCCACTCCAAGGTGAATGGGCACTCGATGTAGGCTTCTGCACCTACTACTATCCCGAATTGGACACCAGCGGTGGCGCTGATGAAGTCACTTGGGAGCCGTATATCGGTATCAGCGGAACCGTCGGTGGAGTTTCTCCTGCCCTCTATGTCTATTACGACCTGACGTTGAAAGCCTTTACCTACGAAGGTTCATTGGGTTACAGCGTTCCATTGGAGCCAGCTGGTGCTTCATTGGACTTCAGTGCAGCACTTGGCCGGGTTAACCCGGATGTTGGTTCCGGCATGACCTACTACAGTGTTGGCGCCAGCGTGCCCTTTGCACTGTCTGAGTCCGGCACCCTGACGGTTGGGGTTAATTATGGTCACAACAACATTGCTGGTGGCGATTGCTACGGCAAAAACAGCCACTTCTTTGGCACCATCGGTGTTGCGATCGGATTCTGATAATACCCGGTCATAGCTAGTATTTGACCCGCCCCGGCCTCCGGGGCGGGTTTTTGCTATCAAAACAGTTTGACACCATCTTTTAAGACCGTAGCTATTGGCCTCTTTTCCCATGAAAACCTTCCTCGCCAAAAAGGAGACCGTGCAACCCAAGTGGCATCTCGTCGATGCCGAAGGGCAAGTGCTTGGCCGTCTCGCAGTAAAAATTGCCAACATTATCCGTGGCCGCCACAACGCACACTATACTCCGCATGTTGATACGGGCGATTTCGTCGTCGTAATCAATGCCGAGAAGGTCGTCCTCACCGGTAAGAAGGAAGAGCAGAACAAGTATATGTTCTTCTCCGGTTTCGTCGGTGGCGAGAGCTACCGCAAGCTATCCGATGTTCGGAAGAACAAGCCTGAGTTCATCCTCACGCACGCGGTCAAGGGTATGCTGCCCAAGAATCGTTTGGCGGCCAAGATGCTGACGAAGCTGCGCGTGTTCGCCGGCCCGACCCATACGCACGAGGCTCAGAACCCCGTCAAAATTTCCCTCTGATTAGATCATGAGCACCGAAACTACCGTTTTCACCGCCACCGGCCGTCGCAAGACCGCCACTGCCCGGGTTCGTATCACTCAGGGCTCCGGCAAGCTAATTGCCAACGGCCGCGAGTTTGGTCGTCATTTTTCTCACGAGGACTTCGCCAAGCAGGCCTACGCGCCTTTGCTGACCGTTGAAATGCGCGACAAGATCGACGTCACCGCAAATGTGGTTGGCGGCGGAGTTGCCGGCCAGGCGGTTGCCGTGGCCCATGGCATTGCCCGCGCCCTGCAAAAGCTCGATCCGGAATTGCGTGCCGCCCTCAAGAAGGCCGGTCACCTGACCCGCGATCCCCGCGAAAAAGAACGCAAAAAACCCGGCCAACCGGGCGCCCGCAAGCGCTTCCAGTTCTCCAAGCGCTAATCGAGACGCCTCACCCATTTCAAAGCGGGCCGGATTTTCCGGCCCGCTTTTTTTATGTCCGCATTTTGCTACTGACTCAGCTCCCTTTAATCCTGAAATCATCATACCATGAAAGTTGGCATCGTTGGCGCAGCCGGTTACACCGGTGAAGTTTTGGTTCAATTGCTGTTGGGGCATCCTCAAGTGCAGCTGACAGCCGTGACCTCCCGCACCCATGCCGGGAAACCGCTCTCCAAGGTCGTGCCCGCCCTCCGGGGCATCGATCAAGGCTTGTGCTTTGTGGACTCTGATCCGGCGACCTTGGCGGCGAGTGAGACCGAATTGTTTTTCCTCGCGTTGCCTCACGGCGCGGCAGCGACCTATGCCAAGGCTTTGGTGGCTGCCGGTAAAAAGGTCATCGATTTGAGTGCCGATTTCCGGATCTCTGATCTGGCTACCTATACCAAATACTACGGGGAGCATCATGCACCGGAGTTGCTCAAAGATGCACGTTATGTGGTGCCGGAGATCACAGCGGGGACTTGGAAAGCAGAAGCGAAGTTGGTGGCTGCTCCGGGATGCTATCCGACGAGTATTTTGGTTCCATTGGTGCCGCTATTTAAAGCGGGCATAATTTCCAAGGAGCATATAGTTGTTAACTCCTTCAGCGGGGTCAGTGGCGCCGGGAAGAAGCTTGATGAAGCCTATCTCTTTGTCGAACGGGCGGAGAGCGCCAAGGCCTATGGATTGACGCAACACCGGCACTTGGCAGAGGTAGAGGAGCAACTCTCGCTTTCGGCCGGCTCGCCAATCGTGATCCAATTCAACCCACATCTCGCACCGATGCGGAGGGGGATTGCCACGACCATTACCGTTCCGGCCGCACAGGTTGACATCTCTGCGCTATATGCGGCTTGGAATGCCACTTATGGCAATTCGCCCTTCGTGCAGGTGCTGCCTACCGGGGAGACTCCTGATACGGCCTACGTGGTAGGCACCAACCGCATCGACATCTCGGCAGTCTATGATGCCCGCACCAAGAATTTTGTGATCACCTCGGCCGAGGATAACCTGATGAAAGGTGCCGGCGGCCAAGCGGTCCAGATCATGAACCTTTGGTGCGGCTTCCCGGAAACAGAGGGGTTGATCTAATCCCGCTCAACTACGGTAGTCGGCATTCTCACTCACATATTCGTGGGTGAGATCACCACCCAGCACCGTGGCATTTGCATCACCGACACCGAGATCGACCACGATTTCCACGCAGCGCTCGTGAGGAGGATAATCCACTGCGGCGGCAAACACACCGTCAACCGGCGGGACACTTTGATAAAGCTCGGCGGCGCGTAGATGTTCGCCAAGAGCCTTCTCCTTAAGGGGATCCAGTTTGAAAATTCCATGGGCGAAAAGTTCGATTCCCCCCATGTGCAATTGTAAGCGCGACAGCTCCAACCCATTGCCATGGGCCCCGACATGCTTGCCGATCGCCTGCACCAAACGGCCGACGTTGGGGTCATTGCCAGCCACGGCGCATTTGAAGAGCGGGGCATTGACAATGGCTTTGCCCAGCTGACGCGCCGTAGCGGCATTCGGTGCATTGCTTACAGCTACTCGAATGACGTGGCGAACTCCTTCGCCATTACGCACTACATCCTCGGCCAAGTCTTGGCAGACTTGTGCGAGACCGGCCTCAAAAGCGGTCAGGTCGGAGCAGGGAACCAAGGAAGAGGAAATTAGCGCCACCGTATCCGAAGTGCTGGTGTCACTGTCGATGCTGATACTGTTGAATGAAGGCTCCACTACACGCTTGAGCATGGCGCGCAATTCATCCCGTGGGACAGCCAGGTCGGTGAGGATGTAGACGAGCATGGTGGCCAGATTGGGCTCGATCATCCCCGCCCCTTTGGCGATGCCTACGATGCTACCGCCCGCCAGATCGAACCGCCGAATTTTCGGATAGAGATCTGTCGTCACGATGCCCTCTGCGGCCGGCAAAATGGTCTGGCTTTGCAGGTGGGGCAGCGCGGCCGGCAATGCACTTAACATGGCAGCCACGGGCAATCCCCATCCGATAACCCCGGTTGAGGAGGGCAGCACCGACTTGGCCGTAACGCCCAAAAGTTCTGCCGTTCGCAAGCAGATTTGTTCGGAAGCGGTTTCCCCATCGGGTGCGCAGACATTGGAGATCTTGTTGTTGATCACCACAGCACTCAGTTGTTTTTCGCCAAGACGCCTGCGCCCGACCAACACCGGGGCACCCGGCAAGGCATTGCGGGTGAAAACGGCGGCGAAATCTTCCGTAGGTTTGTCCAGCGCGATCAAGGTCAGCGTCATCTTGGCCGGCTTGGGTGCTTCCCGTGGCACAAACTCAAACCGGGTTGAGCCCACGCGAAAACCTGCCGGCAGTTTTGCCTGACTGAGCAACCAGGCTCGATGAGCGTCGCGGTTGGAAAATGTTAATGTAGTGCTGGCCACGGAGGATAGAACTGAGGGCGGGACGGCGGAGAGTGAAGCGAAAATGGATGCGGTCAAAGCGGGTGGTTTTGCCCAGCCCAATATTTTGGTGGAAAAGCTGGGGTGAAGTGAGTTAGAGCGTTGTGCACTTTTCCTCGTATCCATCCACTCAAGTGACCATCACCTCCACCTACTTCATCTGTTCATTGCCCGAACACTCTTCCATAACCTTTGATGAATGTTTCTGAAGTAACCGCCAAGGCCAAGGTGCTCCTCGAGGCTTTGCCCTACATACAAGATTTTCGTGGCACTACTTTTGTCGTCAAATATGGCGGGAGTTTCATGGATGATCCCGATCCAGCGACCCGAAATTTTGTGGCCTTCGACATCGCGTTTCTCGCGGCTGTCGGCATCAACGTTGTGGTCGTTCACGGCGGCGGCAAGGCGATCACCCGAGCGATGGAAACATCCGGCCTCCCATCAAATTTTATCAACGGCCTGCGGGTGACCGACGAGGCAACGGTGGCGGTCGTCAAGAAGACCCTCGACGAGATCGTCAATCGCGATGTATGCGCCGCTATCAGCACCGCCCGCGGAAAACCCAAGGGATTGCCCGGCGACACCGTGCTGGTTTGCGAAAAATTGCTGAAGGATGACGACGGTAAGGCAATTGATCTGGGTTATGTGGGCGAAGTGACCGAGGTGAAGGTGAAACTCATCAAAAAGGAAATCGGGGAAGGTTTCATTCCGGTGATTTCGCCGGTTGCGGAAGGTTATGATGGCAAACCCTACAACGTGAATGCAGACACGGTGGCCAGTCGGGTGGCCAGTGCGCTGCGAGCCCGGCGTTTGGTTTTCATGAGCGACGTGCCCGGTCTGTTGGCCGACCCCAAGGATCCAACTTCACTCATCTCCACCTTAAAGATCAGTCAGGTGGATGATCTAAAAAAACGCGGGGTGATCGACAAGGGAATGCGACCCAAGGTCCACAGTGCCATCCGTGCCCTACAAGAAGGGGTGCAACGGGTGCACTTCGTGGATGGACGGCTGCCTCACAGTCTCTTGTTGGAAATTTTCACCGACAAGGGTATCGGCACCGAGATTGTGCACGGCTAAGCGCTTATTTTCGGGTCCGACCTTGATTGTTAACCAGCTCGCGTCGTTAACGGATAGGGTATAGCAAGCAGTAGAAATTTCCATGAGCGATCCCACTATCACCCGCACCAACACCGCCGATCTTTACGACGCCCATGTCGTCAAAAATTATGCCCGAGCTGCCCTCACGTTGACTCGGGGACTTGGAGCTCAGGTATGGGACGATGCCGGGAATGCTTATCTGGACTTTACGTCCGGTATCGCGGTGAGCGCACTCGGACATTGTCATCCTCATTGGGTCGCGGCAATTCAGCGTCAGGCCGCGGAGCTCGTGCACACCAGCAACCTGTTCCGGCATCCCAACCAGGGTGAATTGGCGCGGCGACTGGTCCAATATGCCGGCCCGGGCCGGGTTTTCTTCTGTAACAGTGGCGGCGAGGCCGACGAAGCACTGATCAAACTGGCCCGCTTGCATGGGGTCTCGAAGAGTGGCGAGGACGGCAAGTGTTACAAAATTGTCTGCGCCAAGATGGCCTTTCACGGCCGGATGTTTGGCGGCATGAGCGCGACACCACAGGAAAAAATTCAAAAAGGCTTCCGCCCGTTGGTGCCAGGTTTCTCGTTTGGAGAACTGAACAACCTGCAGAGTTTTGCGGATCTGGTGGATGCCGATACTGCCGCCATTTTGGTGGAGACGATTCAAGGGGAAGGTGGCGTTAATCCCTGCACTCAGGAATTCTTGATCGGTCTGAGGAAGCTCTGCGACCAGCACAACTTGCTGCTACTGCTCGATGAGGTCCAATGTGGCATCGGTCGCACCGGCACTTTTTATGCCTTTGAATCGGCCGGTGTGCGGCCTGACGCCATAGCCATGGCCAAGGGGTTGGGCGGCGGATTTCCCATCGGGGCGGTGTGGACGAGTGAAAATTGCGCCAATCTTTTTCAACCCGGTTCACACGGCACAACCTTCGGGGGCACCCCCTTGGCTTGTGCGGCCGGATTGGCTGTATTGGATGTGATCGAAAAGGAGCAACTTCTCGCCAAGGTGCGCGCCCAAAGTTTGGTCTGGATCGCGGCACTGGAAAAATTGGCTTTGAGTTTCCCTAAGCATCTATTGGGCGTCCGTGGCCGTGGTTATCTCGTCGGGTTGCAGATGAATGGTGATCCCACTCCTTATGTGACCGCACTCAGGGAAAACGGCCTCTTGGTCGTCGCGGCGGGTAACAATGTTATCCGGGTATTGCCGCCCTTGGTGGCCACACCGGAAGAATTGGCCAAATCGGTGGCGATTATCCGCACCGTTTTAGCCGCCAAAGCGTAACATTTCTTTTCACTTTTCCCTCGTGGGAACTGACGGTCAGGTATAAAACGAACGGCTTTCATGAAACACTTCATCAAAGAGACCGACTTCAAGGCACACGAATTGCCGGGGTTGTTTGCGCTGGCGCAAAGTCTGAAGAAGGGTCGCGGCCGCCACACACCACCGGCCATTGCCGGTCAGACCTGGGCGTTGATTTTCGCCAAGTCGAGCACGCGCACCCGGGTTTCCTTTGAGGTCGGTATTCATGAGCTCGGGGGCAACCCACTTTTTCTAAACAAGAATGACATTCAGCTCGGTCGCGGTGAATCCGTGGAGGATACCGCGCGGGTCTTGTCCCGTTTTGTGCACGGCCTGATTGTGCGCACCTTCGATCACGCGGAGGTGGAGCGTTTGGCTGCCGCAGGCTCGGTGCCCGTGATCAATGCCCTCACTGACTTTCTGCATCCCTGTCAGATCTATACCGACGTGTTCACCATGGCGGAGCGCTGGGCCAAGGATAGCGACATGGTCGGTTCACTCAAGGGCCGCAAAATTGCGTTCTTGGGCGACACGGCCTGCAACATGGGCAACTCATGGATATTGGGTGCGGCCCACTTTGGGATGAAATTATCACTGGCAGGTCCGGCCGACTTTGCGCCGGGACCGGAGATAGATGCTTTGTTAGCCAAGGAAGGTTTGCCGAAGAACTACCAATTCACGACTGATCCCATGGAGGCCGTGCGTGATGCCGATGTCGTTTACACCGATGTTTGGGTGAGCATGGGCAAGGAGGAAGAGACCAAGGAAAGGCTCCGGGTCATGGCTCCCTACTGCGTCACGGCCAAGGTGTTTGCGGCGGCTAAACCCGATGCACTTTTCATGCATTGTCTGCCGGCCCATGCCGGGGAGGAGGTTGAACAGGCGGTGCTCGATAACCCCCGCTGCATTATTTTTGACGAGGCGGAAAATCGTCTGCACATGCAAAAAGCCATTGTTGCCATGTTGGCCCAAACGGTGCGTTCCTAAATAAATTCCAAACCAATTTCGCTTATGAAAATCGTCCTCGCATACTCCGGTGGTCTCGACACCTCGGTCATCGTCAAATGGCTCAAGGAAACCTATTCCGCTGACATCGTCACCTTTGCGGCTGACGTCGGCCAGGAAGAAGAATTGAAAGGTTTGGACAAGAAGGCCCTGAAGACCGGTGCCTCCAAGCACTACACCCTCGATTTGGTGGAAGAGTTCGCGAGCGATTACATCTATCCGATGATTCGCGCCAATGCGATCTACGAAGGCCAATATTACCTCGGCACGTCCATTGCGCGCCCCTTGATCGCCAAGGCCCAGGTGGACATCGCCAAAAAGGAAAAGGCCGACACGGTGGCTCACGGAGCCACGGGCAAGGGTAATGACCAATGCCGGTTTGAACTGACCTACATGGCGCTGGCGCCGAATTTGCAGATCATTGCGCCTTGGAAGATGGAGGAATACCGTAACCTGTTTCCCGGTCGCGCGGAGATGATCGCCTATTGCGCAAAGCACAAGATCCCCGTCGAGGCTTCGCTCAAGAAGCCGTATTCGATGGATCGTAACCTACTCCATATCTCCTACGAGGCGGGTATTCTGGAAGACCCCTGGTTTGATCCGACGACCAAGGCCAACAAGGGCATGTTCAAGTTGTCAGTTTCGCCCGAGGATGCGCCGAACAAACCCGAATACGTCGAACTCGATTTTGTGAAGGGCGATTGCGTGGCGATCAACGGCAAGAAGCTTACTCCCGGCGCCGTGCTCAAGGCCCTGAACAAACTGGGCGGCAAACATGGCATCGGCCGCGTTGACTTGGTGGAAAACCGCTTTGTGGGCATGAAATCGCGCGGAGTGTATGAAACCCCCGGCGGCACTATCTTGATGCAAGCCCATCGTCAGGTTGAGTCCCTTACCTTGGACCGCGAGGTGTTGCATCTCCGCGATGGCTTTATCCCGAAGTATGCCGAGCTCGTTTACAACGGCTTCTGGTTCGCACCAGAACGTGAGATGCTGCAATCGATGATCGACGAAAGTCAGCGTTATGTCACGGGCACGGTTCGTCTCAAACTCTACAAGGGCAATATCATCACTTGTGGTCGTAAGTCCAAGTATTCCCTCTACGACGACAAGATCGCGTCGATGGAAGGCGTGAAGAGCTGGTATAACCAGAGTGACGCCACGGGATTCATTCGGTTGAACGGCCTGCGGTTGCGGGCGCGTAACCTTTCCCAGGGCGGCCCCAAGACCTGAGGTCTTCCCAAGCCATCCCTTTCAAGCCGGTCCCTTCATGGAGACCGGCTTTTTATTGTTCGGAAAGGACCGCTCAGAACAACGCGTTGGCGACTACGCCCACTGCCGTGATCGGACCGGAATCAGCCAGACCATCCAAGGCGCGATCGGCTTTCTGCAGGGTGCTTTGGGCTTCAGAATAGAGACTGTCGTCATTGATGAGTTTACCGAGCGTGCCTTCACCCTTCGCAAGTTTGTCGGATACGCTGCGGAGATTCGCCGTGGTGGCTTTTAGATCGGCACCGGCCTTTTCGTCGTAGATCAGCGCTCCGAGCGTGCCTTGCCCGGATTTGACATGGTCCACGAGCGTCTGAGCGTTGGTCATAAAGGTGCGGGCATCATCCGCGGCGGTCTTGATCTCCGTAATAGCCGAGAGCAGTTCATCATGCAGTTGGGGATCATTCACCAGTTTGCCCAAGGTGCCGTCGCCATGGTTCACTTTGTCGGTGATCTCCTGGAGGTTGGTCATGGCTTGATTCACCTTGGCACTGTTTTCGGTGAGCAAGGTATCCACGCGCTGGAGTAAACCGGGATGGTCCGAGTCGCCTTTGAAGACTTCTCCGATGGAACCCAAAGCGTCTTCCAATTTACCGCCGAGTTCACCGAGTTGAGTCATGATGGTGTTGAGATCGGCTGAGTTATGAGTGCGGATCTCGGCCCCAGCCTCAAGGGGTGGCACATTTTGACTGCCCAACTCGACCGCGATGTAATTGGTGCCAAGCAGACCGGCCGAAGAGATGGTGGCGGTGGCGTCACTTGGTATTTTGACGGTCTTATCGATCCGGAACACAGCCTCGGCCCGGCTTCCGGCCAGTCGGGTGAGCTCCACGGCACCAATTCGGACGCCGGCCATGCGGATGTCGTCTCCGGCCTTCAGCTCCTTGAGATTGTCGAATCCCGCAATCAGCGTGTAACCGTTTTTCTTGAGACTGGATTTGTTGCCGAGGGTTTCGTAGGTCACCCAGATGAGGGCGATGCCAAGGAGGAAAAATAGTCCGACGCGGGCGGTGTAGTGGGCGCTGTTCATGATTTAGGTCTCCAATTTCTTAAAACGCGGTTGGTGCAGGTCTATCTTGGGATTTAAAAAATCGATCACCCGGGGGTCAGTGTTGGTTTTCAATTCGGCTGGGGAGGCGACCGTGATGAGTTCGCCATCCATCAGGAGACCAATGCGGTCAGCGATGTTAAGGGCGAGGTCGCGGTCATGGGATACGACAATCGAGGTCACGTGATATTCGTGTTTCAAACTGGCGATAATCTCACTGATGGTCGCCGCCATCACCGGATCGAGTTCCGAGGTGGGCTCATCGTAAAGCATCAGCTGCGGTTCCATGACCAGGGCCCGGGCGATGGCCACGCGTTTTCTCATGCCCCCTGACAATTCAGAAGGGAATTTCCCACCGGCACTTTCCAGGGAGAGTATCTGCAGGGCGTGCATCACTTTCTCCCGGATGGCGGCCTCATTGCCGAGCCGATGCTCACGCAGATAAAGGGCGAGATTGTCGTATACCGACAGCGAATTGAAAAGTGCCCCGGCTTGGAAGACCAAGGCCATCTTTACTTCTTCCCGGGTTTCAGGATCGGCCGCGTCCTGACTATCGACGATCACCCGTCCACTCGTGGGTGCCTCCAGTCCGACAATGTGTTTGAGCAATACGCTCTTCCCGGACCCGCTGGGACCCATGAGGACAAAGATTTCACCGGGCTCAATCTGCAGGCTGATGTCTTTCAGCACGATGTTTTTCCCAAACTGCTTGCTCAGGTTTTCGAGTGTGACTCCGACGGCCGGACTCTCTTCGGCGGTAAATGGATTGCGAGTGGAACTGGAGGTCATGTCAGAGCAGGGCCTTGGTGACGAAGTAGTCGAGCACCAGAATGAGAATAAGTGAGGTTACCACGGCCTTGGTGACGGAAGCGCCGATTTCGCGCGGTCCACCGGTGGTGCGCAGGCCGATACTACATGAGACCAATACAACCACGAAACCGAAGATCTCGGATTTGACGATCCCGCTCCAGACATCGCTGAATTCGGTATAGCGTCGCAGCGTTTCGAAATATTTTTCTGGGGACAGAGCAATGAAGCTCACATTTTGGGCGACCAAGGCGCCACCATACCAACCCACGAGATTGGCGATGATCGCCAGAACCGGCATCATGACCGTGATCGCCGCCAACCGGGGCAAAACCAAGATGCGCTCGGGCGGGATATTCATGGTCAGCAAAGCGTCGACCTCCTGGTAAACCTTCATTGACGCAAGTTCCGCTGCGATGGCCGAGCCTACCCGGCCTGATACCAACACCGCGACCATGACCGGACCCAGTTCCCGGGCCATCGACAGGCCCACCAATGAGCCGATGAATTCCTTGGCCCCAAAATTCTCCATGCTGTAGCCGCTTTGCAGTGCCAGCACACCGCCGATAAAGAAGCTCAGGATCGCCACGATGGGGAGCGTGGTATATCCGATCAGGTAACATTGTTCCACGAACCGTTTAAACTGCCGGGGTAAGGTGCCGATGTGACTGCACGACCGCACCAATAGTATCACAGTGCTACCGAATCCTTCGAGTATGGCGTTGATTTGTTTCATGTCACTTGGTGGTCGACGGCTCACCTTTGTGCTTCCCGCGAGAAAAATCGAACAGGAACAGACGCCATTTTTGTTTATCGGCATCGCGCTTCATGCCGATCAAGCCGTTACCGATGGCTACGCGGGCACCCGAGGTCCCACGTTCTGTGCTCAAGAGAGGCCCAAGGTGAAATTCGCGTTTTCCCGGACTGCGATGCCAGGTGATGGCATTCCAGAGCAGCGCGTGGCGCACATCATCGGGCGTCTTTTGATCATAGCGATACAGCGCAAACAACGGAGTATAGAGCTGGCGGACTTTTTCATTGGTGGGAAAAAAGACCGCGAGGGGGCTGGGGAACTGGGCCTGCCGACGTCCGGCCCCATTATCCCATACACTGAGCAGTGGCCAGAGGTGAGTTTTGTAGGCGGCGGCCAGTTGCGGATTGCGAGCGCTGCGCTGCTGGAGGGACCAATAAAAAAACCAGACAAACTGATCCTTGTTCTGAACGAGACCGTCCGCGGTCCACTGCTCCGTTCGCAACAGCGGCCACAAATACCACTTCTTATCGATGCCCTTGCGGTTTGAGTGGGTATAGATGGGCGCCCACCGGTTCACGTAGCGCTCCTCGCCCCGGCCCTGCACCAGCAACGGCCAGAGATACCGTGTTTCGTTATAGGTGACGGGCGTCTGCTGCTTGGTGTAGCCAAAGAACGGCCAAACAAAATTTTCACTGATGGCCCCGGCCCGTTGTTCACGGGTATAAAACGGCAGGAAGCCCTCTTGCACGCTTGGCACCGGTTCGGACAGGCGGAATTCGTTCTTATAAATCAAAGGCCATAGGTAGAATTGCTGGCGATACTGGCCGGGTTTCTCCCCGTGACCGAACAGCGGCCAGACTGCGAATCCCTCATGACCGTTGCCCGTGCTGCGTTTGATAATGGGCCATGGAGTCGAGGTGGACACCACGCCGGCCTTTTCAGTCTGCATGAATAGCGGGAAGACCATCCATTGCAGGCGATCAAAACCGAAACGGGACTTGATGGTGCCGGCGACTGGGAAAAGCGCATGGTAGCTGGTCTCCGGAGCTCCGGTATCGCGGGAAAAATACAATGGCCAGACATCGAAGGAGTGCGGCACTGCCCCCGGTGATTGGGGATCAAGGGGTCGTGTGCGGTTGATCAGGTTGAACACGGTCCAGCGGGAAACTTTCTGATCACGCCGGATGGAAAAGAGGGGATAGAGAAACGTGGACTCCTCGTAGGTCTGCCGTTTGTCCGTGTGGTGCAGATAAAGCGGACGCAGTCCGGAGAAGTTGGATTGGTCCGGAGCGATGGTCCGGAAAAATAGCGGACCCACCGCCTGCCATTTTTCTCCCGGCTCATTTGTGACACCGGGCCACCTTACACTCGCCGGCCACAGATTAACCTCTTCAGCAGCGCGCGCCCCGCCAACGCCCAATATGAGCGCGCATCCTGCGAGGGTGATAATCTGGCGCATAGTCATGGTTAACAATTCGATAGCCGGTCACTATCCAAGTGTTACAAGGCCGGCAAGGCCCCTGTCGATCATACACCGCAGCAGCCATGTCGTCCGTAACACAGTCAGGATGGTGGAGTGCGTGGACGACGTAATGTTCCCAATCGTCCTTTGGTTTATGACCATCATGTCAGATGTTAAGCGTCTCTCCCGGTTCAATAGCTTGAAATTGATTTTTTGGAATCGCTTGCCCGGCCAAGGCTGCAGCCAAACCGACCAACGGGTCCTCCCGGCCCTCATCGGTGAGTTGAAAGGTGCCCCAGTGCATGGCCACGCTCTTACCGGCACTGAGGTCGCGGTGGATTTGCACCGCTTCGGCCGGATTGCAGTGCTGCGGGGCCATGAACCAGCGCGGTTCGTATGCGCCGATGGGAATCAGTGCGAGATCAGGGGCACCCAAGCGACGTTGAACCTCGGTGAAATAGTCGGAGTCGTAACCTGTATCCCCGGTATAGGCGACGCGTCGTTTTGAGCTGTTGAGATAAAAACCGCCCCATAAACGGCCGTTGCGCGGCCCGCTCAATCGGTTGCTCCAGTGCCGTGCCGGGGTCAAGGTGATGTCCAGCTCGGCGTGGGCCCAAGACTGCCACCAATCCAGCTCGATGATCCTATCGGTCGGAAAACCAGCCCTGCGTAATAGTTGGCCATTGCCCAACGGGGTGATCGCGATCGGTGAGTGCTCAGCGGCCAATCGGCGCAGGGTTGGCAAGTCACAGTGGTCATAATGGTCATGACTGAGCAGCACTACATCAATGCGTGGCAAATCGGCAAAACGTATCCCGGGAGGATGCACCCGTTTCGGACCCAAACGGCCAAAAGGTCCCGCACATTCACTGTAGATCGGGTCGATCAGCACATTGACTTTCGGAAACCGCATTAAAAAGGACGCGTGGTTAATCCAGGTGCACGCCAGCAGGGCATCGCCCTATGGTGGCAGGTTCTGAGCGGTTTTTATTTCAACCTGTTTGGGCCACGGCTTGCCCTTGCTGGTGCGCCGCCATTTCAGGACATCCAACCAAGTCCGGTTGACGTGGTTTTGCGGATTGAAAAAGCGAAAACCGTCACAGTGGTCAGATATGGGATAAAGAGAAGCGACGGCCATGGGTTCAGGTTGTCGAAAGTGTGCACATGGATTCGCGTTTGCCAACGCGGCGCCGGGCTTTTGTCTGCGGACATGCGGATAACCGGAGGCCAAGCTCGCGGGATTCCCTTGGTCACACCCAAGGGGGACGCGGTGCGTCCGGCAACCGATGGTATGCGGCAGGCGGTTTTTTCCAGCATCGCACAACGCGTGCCGGGCGCCCGCTTTCTCGATCTATTCGCCGGCAGCGGTGCCTACGGATTGGAAGCGTTAAGCCGTGGCGCATCGGGTGGAGCCTGGGTTGAAAAAAATAACAAGGCGGCGGAATGCGTGCGCCGCAATCTGGTCGCAGTCGGCAAGAGTCTGGGCCGGGAACTATCCGATACGGCGATCAGTATTGCTGATGCCACCCACGTCCCCTGGCCGTTATCTGGCTTGCCGGATATGGTGTTTGTTGACCCGCCCTATGAGATTATCGAGGAAGTGGCTCCGGGTATTTTTGCGAAATTGTCGGATTTGCTCAAATCGCATCCCGATCCTTTGGTTATCTTTGAAATGCCCGGGAAAATTACGCTGTGTCCCGCGGGTTGGACCTGTGTCAAACGATTGGGCAAGGGGGCGCACCAGCCCTCGGTCGGATTTTTCCTGCGGGTGACTACATAAGATTTCGTTGTGCTTTCAGCAGGGTCAGGGCTGCGACTACTGCGGTCTCCAATCGCAATACACGGGTGCCCAGATGGGCGAATTTGAATCCACCGGAACGTAAAATTTGCCGGTCATCTGCGGTCCAGCCGCGCTCGGGTCCCAACGCACAAACAATGGGAATGTCACTTGAGAAAGGACATGCTGAAAGCCGGATCGGGGATTCGTAATTATCCAGCGCAATGCGGTTGTCTGGGTCGGGGAAAGTGGCCACCACCTCGCTGAGGGTTTGATGGTAGGTGACAGTGGGAACCCGGGAGCAAAATGCTTGGGCGGCGCCGGCATCGAGGTGACGCTGCCACTCACCGGAATTCCAGAGAGTGCTTTCCGCGTAGGATGGTTCACTGCGGCTCACCTGCACGAAATGAAGGGCGGTAACGCCCAGACTGGTGGCCTCCTGCAATATTTTGCGCGCGGTCTGGGGACGCGGTAGTCCAATCACCAATGTAACCGGGTCCGGTGGGGGCGGGGGCGAGCCCCAGCGAAATTCCAATATAAGATGATCCTTGGTTGCTTCGCGCAACGTTCCTTTGCCCATGGGGCCGTTGATTAATCCAGCATCGAAACTATCTCCCGGCTGCCGGCGCAAAACCTTCATTAGATGGATCGCCCGGGGATCAATCATGGGTAGCGGTCGGCTAATTTCTGCAGGTTGGAACAGGATTAGATTCAAATGGGTTCAGATTGTGGATTGCAGGGAATGTGTCGCGCTATAATTTCCCCGGTGTGTCTACCTCTGCTCAACTCGTATCAACCGCTCCCGGATTTAAACGCGCCACCCTTAAGGATACCACCGTATTGCTGGTGGCAGCTTGGCTGATCCCGTTTCTGGTGCACTTGGTGCCGTGGGGGGGCGAGCGTCCCTTGGGTGCTCATCTGTTGCCAATGTTTTGGGCGGCATTTGTCGCCGTATATTTTTTCGGTCTCCGAATTGGACTTCTGGTAGGTCTGTTTGCGCCGGCACTTAACCTTCTGCTCACGGGGTTACCCGCTTTGCACGGGCTATCACTGATGAGTCTGGAGCTGGTCGTTTTCTCTTTGTTTGCTTGGTGGGCGGTTCGCCGCGCGCCGTGGTTATGGGTGGTCGCGCCGGTAGGCTATGTCATCGCAAAAATTGCTTCGACCTTGGTGCAACAGACCGCGGCTCCAGCATCCGGTATTTTTATTGAGTCTTTGCGCGCCGGCATCCCAGGTTTGCTGGTCTTGCTGACCATTAACCTGGTCTTGGTTTTTGCCTATCCGAAATCGACTGGCCAAAATTCTCATGACGCCACTGGCGTTTGAGGATATTGCGAGGCGCTTGCGGGCTTGGTCATTTCCACCGGATATTGATGGGGTGATCGGCATTGCGACCGGTGGAATGGTGCCCGCTGCCTTGGTTGCAGCCCAATTGGGCGTCGGGTTGAAAATGATCACGCTCAACTACCGCAATGAGGCCAATGAACCGCGTTTTGCTGAGCCGCAACTGTTGTCCGATATTCCCGATCTGGGAGCGTGGAGGAAAGTCCTGCTGGTGGACGATGTTTACGTCTCAGGTCAAAGTTGGAACACCGCGAGGAAGCTCCTGCCGGATAACGTCGAAGTGCTGCCTTTTGTCCTCAAAGGCAAAGCCGACTTTGCGCTCATCCAAGAGGTTAGAGGCTGTGTGGCCTGGCCTTGGCGTGTCTATTGAATGGAGCGGGTGGACGGAATCGAACCGACGAGACCACTTTGGAAGAGTGGAGTTTTACCACTAAACTACACCCGCGAACGTCAGGGCAGCTTCGCGCACCCATCGTCGCGGTCAAGCCTGTGTTGCGCTAAACCGACCCGTCTTCTGGGGTAATTTATCGCTTAATTTTTACTAAATCACTCAGCAAATGGGGTTGCCGCCCGTGAGACGGGCTGTTTCTTTTCCGGAATGGCTATCATTTCATCTTCGTCCTCTGCCTCCACCGCAGCGGCGGCCAAAGGGGCAAAGCAAAAAGGACGCAGTGGTGTCCAAGCAGCCCAAGCCTTGGCCAAGCAGAAGAGCTTGGAGAAGAGGGCTAAAAAATACAAACTGCCCATGGGTGAGCTGGCCATTTTCACCCAGCAACTGGCCTCACTACTGGTGGCTGGCCTACCCTTGGTGCAATGCTTGGAGGCCTTGCAGGACCAGACCGAGGATCCGGTTTTCCAAATCGTCATCCGTGACGTGCGCGGCGATATATCAACCGGCAATTCATTTTCCACCGCGGTTAAAAACTTCCCCAACTCATTCAACACGTTGTTCGTTTCGATGGTGGAAGCGGGTGAAGCCAGCGGTGGCTTGGCGGAAATTCTCGGCAAGGTGGCTGGCTATTTTGAAGCCTCGGTCAAACTCAACAAGAAGGTGAAATCCGCCATGACCTATCCGATTGCGGTTATCGGTCTGGCCGTGGCCTTGGTTAATGTGCTGCTGATTTTTGTGATTCCGGTGTTCGCCGCCATGTTTGCCGACTTCGGCGCCAAGTTACCCGCACCGACCCAGTTCCTGATCGATTTGTCCGACTTCATGAAAGTATGGTGGTGGGCGATCGGCATGGGCCTTTACGCCGTCTACTGGCTCACCGGCAAATATGTCGCCACGCCCAAAGGGCGCCGCAGCAAGGATATATTTTTGGTCAAGGCGCCAATTTTCGGCAATTTGATCCACAAAATCGCCCTTTCGCGGTTTTGTCGCACCTACGCCACCCTGATTCGCTCTGGGGTTCCTATCTTGCGGACTTTGGAAATCGTCGCGGCGGCCAGCAATAAGGTCCAGATTGAGGATGCCTGTGACGAAATTGCCAAACACGTCAGTCAAGGTGGACAGGTTTCCGAAGTGTTGGCCGCCAATGAGTTTTTCCCGCCCATGATGAAGCACATGGTCAAGGCCGGTGAATCCACGGGTAATGTGGATGGTATGATGACCAAGGTGGCGGATTTTTACGACGTGGAGGCTGAAGCCACAGTGGCTTCCCTTACCTCGCTGATTGAACCATTGTTGATTGTGTTTCTCGGTGTGGTGGTGGGTGGCATTGTCATGGCGATGTTTCTGCCCATCTTCCAACTCGGTGCCGTTGCCGGTGGCTTGCAATAGGGCGTGATTCGCTCCGTTGACAGACCGCAACACCTCGGAAAGGTATAGCCCGATGTCTTCCGTTCTCATCGTTGATGACTTGCTCTCGATCCACGAGATGCTTGAAGCCGTGATTCAACCCACCGGGTTTAACACGGCTTTCACCACGGACGGAGAGAAGGCCTTGGTTCGTTACAAGGAAGAAAAATTTGATCTGGTGCTGGCCGACATCGATATGAAGCCGATGGATGGGATCACCCTCCTGAAAAATTTAAAGCAATACGATCCCAGTGTGGTGGTGGTGATCATGACTGCCTACGCCGGCACCGAGAGCGCCATTCAGGCTTTGAAGTATGGCGCATTTGATTACCTGCAAAAACCGTTTCGCGTTACCGAACTGATCGAAACCCTGAAACGAGGGATCGAATTTAAAAAATTTCAGTCGGAACGCGCGATCTCGGGCCTCGCGCCGAGCGGAAACAAGTTAGACATCGGACATCGCATCATTGGCCGCAGTCCGGTGGTGGTTAAGCTTGTCCAACAGGTCAAGAAACTGGCGACAGTGCAGACGCCGGTCTTGCTCCAGGGAGAAAATGGGACCGGAAAAACGGCCGTGGCCGAAGTCTTGCATTCGGCTTTGGGTGCCGACGAAAGCAAATTGGTCCGCATCGACTGTTCACTGAGCTCCGCGGCTAATTTTCGTGAAGGATTACTGGGTGAAAACGGCGCGGGTGGCACTTGGGTTGAACAAGCCAAAGGCGGCACCCTTTTCCTGCAGCATCTTCAATGCCTCCCCACGGATATTCAGGAAGCTTTGGTGAGTGTCCTCCGTAATACTGCACACGGATTTCGACTCATTTGCACCTCCGCCGTCGATTTGGAACAACTGGTGGATGAAGGCGGATTTAATGATGAATTATTTTACCGGGTGGCATCGTTTCCGGTGCAAATGCCACCGGTGCGGGAGCGACCCGAGGATATACCCCTGCTGGTGAAGCATTATGCCTCCAAAGTCGCCAATCCGCACTTTGATGCCAAATTGGTTGAGTTTACCGAAGATGGGATGGCGCTGCTCACGACTTATCATTGGCCGGGTAATCTGACCGAGTTTTACCAAGTCATTTCGAAAATTGTATCCGCTTCGGAAACCCGGGTCATCACCTCCCAGCAACTGCCCTTGCGTCTGCGTGAGATCAAGCACTGGCCCAGTCTTTCGGAGTATCTTTCCGGGCAGGAGAAACAGTATGCGGACATGGTCTTGCGCGCTTGCCATGGCGACAAGGTCCAGGCGGCCAAAGTATTGGGCGTGGAAGTTTCCCGACTGGGATAAAATCAGGCGCGGTTGGGCGTAAAATCGCGTTCCGGCGGAGTTCCCGCTTGCCGCGTCAGTTTGTGGGCGCAACCCTCCCCCTAATCTACGTCCATGCCCAAACGCACCGACCTCCAGTCCATCCTTATCATCGGCGCCGGCCCCATCGTCATCGGCCAAGCTTGCGAGTTTGATTACTCCGGCACTCAAGCCTGCAAAGCGCTCAAAGAAGAGGGTTACCGGGTTATTCTGGTTAACTCCAATCCGGCGACGATCATGACAGATCCGGAATTTGCGGATGTCACCTATATCGAGCCGTTAACGGTGGATATCCTCGAAAAAATCATCGCGGCGGAACGTCCATCCGCTCTGCTACCCACCTTGGGCGGGCAGACGGCGCTCAATCTCTCGATGGAACTGCACGAAAAAGGCATCCTCGGGAAATATGGCGTGGAAATGATCGGGGCCAAACCCGAGGCGATCAACAAGGGCGAAGATCGCGAGCTCTTCAAACAGGCCATGGTCAAGATCGGCCTCGATGTAGCGCGTTCCAAGACAGTCAAATCAATGGAACAGGCCTGGGCTGCGGCCGATGAACTCGGCAATTATCCATTGATCATCCGTCCTTCATTTACCTTGGGCGGCTCCGGTGGCGGCATTGCCTACAATAAGGATGAATTTGAGCAGATCACGGCCAATGGCCTTGATCTGTCCCCTGTGCATGAGGTCCTGATCGAGGAATGTTTGCTGGGCTGGAAGGAATACGAGATGGAGGTCATGCGCGATCATAAGGATCAGTGCGTCGTCATCTGCTCGATCGAGAATTTTGATCCAATGGGCGTCCATACGGGCGACTCGATCACGGTGGCGCCTGCCATGACCCTGACCGACAAGGAATACCAGACCATGCGCGATGCCTCGTTTGCGGTCATCCGCGAAATCGGGGTCGAGACTGGCGGGTCCAACATTCAATTCTCCGTGGATCCCCAGACGGGTCGCCAAGTGGTGATCGAGATGAATCCTCGCGTCTCGCGCTCCTCCGCACTGGCGTCGAAGGCCACCGGGTTCCCCATTGCCAAGATCGCGGCCAAGCTGGCAATTGGCTACACGCTCGATGAACTGCGCAACGATATCACCCGGCTCACCCCGGCCTCGTTTGAGCCGACGATCGATTACGTGGTGACCAAGATTCCGCGGTTTACCTTTGAAAAATTTCCCGATGCGGATTCGACCCTGACCTCCGCCATGAAATCGGTGGGTGAAGCCATGGCGATCGGTCGCACCTTCAAGGAATCGATGCAAAAGGCGTTGCGTTCGTTGGAAACCGGTGCCCGTGGTTTTGGCGGGGGCGGTAAACACGGGCTGGATACTCCGCCGGACCTCAAGGTTATCCGCGCCAAACTGGCCACGCCGAATGCCGAGCGCATCTTTTATATCCGTTATGGCTTCATGTGCGGCATGACGGTCGACGACATTTTCGAACTATCGAAGATCGACGTCTGGTTTCTCCACCAGCTGCGGGAAATCTACGAGATGGAAGTCTCATTGAAACAGCACACGCTGGATAACATCGCGCCCGACCTGTTGCGTCGCGCCAAGAAATATGGATTCTCGGATGTCCAGCTCGGGCACTACTTCGGCTGCGACTTCACGGCTGTCCGTGACCTGCGCAAAAAGATCGGGGTCAACACGACCTACCGGCTGGTCGACACCTGTGCGGCGGAATTCGAGGCCTTCACACCTTACTATTATTCCAGTTACGGCGACGAAAACGAAATCATGCCGCCGAGCGGCAAGAAGAAGATCATGATTCTCGGCGGCGGTCCCAACCGGATCGGGCAGGGGATCGAGTTCGACTATTGCTGTGTGCACGCGAGCTTCGCCCTGCGCGAGATTGGTTACGAAACCGTGATGGTTAACTCGAATCCGGAAACGGTTTCGACCGACTATGACACGAGTGACCGGCTCTACTTCGAACCGCTTACGCTCGAGGACGTGTTGGAAATCTACCGGCAGGAAGCTTGCGACGGAGTCATCGTGCAGTTTGGCGGCCAGACCCCGCTCAACCTGGCCTCGGCGCTCAAGTCGCACGGCGTAAACATTATCGGCACGTCACCGGAAAGCATTGATACGGCTGAAGATCGTAAGCTCTTCGCCAACGTCCTGAACAAATTAAACCTCAAGCAGCCGGCCAACCGCACGGCGATGAATCAGGAAGAGGCGTTGATCTTCGCCAGAGAGGTTGGATTCCCCGTTTTGCTGCGTCCCTCGTTCGTGTTGGGCGGCCGTGGCATGTTTATCGTTTACAACGAAGAGGAATTTCAGGCGGTCATCCGTCAGGCTTTCGACGTCATGCCGGACAAGCCGGTGCTTATCGACAAGTTCCTGGAAGACGCGATCGAGCTCGACGTCGACTGTATCAGCGACGGCGAGACTTCAGTGATCGGCGGCATGCTTGAGCATATCGAGTTTGCCGGGGTGCACTCGGGCGATGCGTCCATGGTGATGCCTCCGCATACGCTTTCGAAAGACATGCTCAATACGGTCCGCACCGCCACGCATGCACTGGCGAAGGAGCTCAATGTGATCGGCCTGATGAACGTGCAATTCGCCATCAAGGACAATCAGCTCTACATTCTCGAAGTGAACCCGCGGGCTTCACGCACGGTGCCCTTTGTGGCCAAGGCCATCGGGGTGCCGTTGGCGAAATTGGCAGCCAAGGTCATGACCGGTATGAAACTGCGCGACCTGGGTGTTACCCGTGAGCAGACGCCGAAACACTGGTGCGTGAAGGAAGCCGTATTCCCATTCGTGCGCTTCCCCGGGGCGATGATTACCCTCGGACCCGAAATGCGTTCCACCGGCGAAGTCATGGGTATCGATGCCGACTTGGGCATCGCCTTTGCCAAGGCTCAGGCTGCGGTCAAACCCGGCCTTCCAACCAGCGGCAATGTATTTCTTTCGGTCAAGGATGCCGACAAACCGCGCGCGGTGGAGATCGCCCGGGAACTCACCGCCTTGGGCTTTGAGGTCTATTCCACGAGTGGCACAGCGAAGATGCTGGCGGACAATGGCGTTCCGGTCACCCGCTTGGCCAAGATTGACGAGGGTCGGCCGACGGCAGTCGACATGATCAAGAACGGCAAGATTCGCATGGTGATCAACACCCCCGGCGGCATGATTCCGCGCCGCGACGAAAACGCGATTCGGGCGGCATCCTATGCCCATAACGTGTGCATTATGACCACGATTACAGGGGCCTTTGCCGCGCTACAGGGTATCCAAGCCTTGAAACGCGAAAGTGTCGGGGTGAAACCGATCCAGCACTACAAGGGTAACGTAAACGTGATTTGATCCGCTCCAAGTTCTTGTTTATCAAGCGGCTTTGGGAGAGTTAGGGAGAAGTGTGAACCTGACTGCCTGACCTCGGTCAGTATATTATCATGAATATCACACGCTATCATAGCTTACTGCCACTTGTCTTCAGTCTGGCCCTGTTGGGTGGGGTCGTTCTTGGATCGACCGGTTGTTCCAGCGTAATGGTCACGAAGGAGGATGAAGGTGAAGTCCGTCTCGGGGAGCTGCAGGTCTTTGTGGATCACGATTTTGCCACCGTTTACAAAGCCGCCAAGGCCGGCATGGCTGATTACGGGCTTTTCCAAACCAAGGACGAGAAGAAGGTCATCGAGGCTGAGTTGGAGGGTCGTGACCGGGCGGACACTTTGGTGACGGTCAGCATCAAGGAAGTCGCCAAGGAGCGCACCAGTATCAAAATCCGCTTTGGCATCACCGGCGATACCGTCCAATCACAGAAGCTCTTTGTGGCGATTAAAGAGCATCTCTGAGTCGCTCCAGTCTGTAACCCGACCCGGTGGTGTAACTGTTCACCGTTCGAATAAGCCGTGCATGATCCTGTGCGGCCATTCTTTGGGGCGGCATCGCACAGGGAGCCGCTGATTTGAGCAATTGTAGAAGAACGGTAACCAGGGTCGCTGCCCCGGATCTTCGTTGGTGGCGATCTTCCCAGTGGTTACACGACCGGGCTCAGCGAAGCCGCCGCAGTAGAACTTTATACGCTCCGGCCTGGAGCCCAGGGTGCTGTTTCCGGCATTTACATGCAGCCGGGGGTTTGTTCTGCTGGCTTTTTTCCGAAAACAACACCCTTGCGCATGAGCACACCCAACCAACCCGAATCTTCTCCCGCTGCGGATGGAGAGATCAATGTAACTCCCGGTATCGAGGAGAAGCTGCAGCACTTTTGGCTGCGCAACCAGCGTGGCCTACTCGCGCTTGGCGTCATCGTGCTGCTGGCGATTGTCGGCAAAGGAGCTTGGGAATACATGGGTGCGCAAAAAGAAAAGGAAATCGGCCGCGCTTACGCTTTGGCCAAAACGCCGGAGCAATTGCAGGCTTTCGCCAAGGCGGAGTCCGGACATGAACTCGCCGGTGTGGCTTGGGTTCAGGTTGCCGATGCGGCTTACGCGGAAGGTAAGTATGCCGATGCGGTCAGTGCTTATGAAGAAGCACACAAAGTTTTGACCGATGGTCCGATTACGGATCGCGCCTCCCTCGGTTTGGCCATGGCTCAAATCCAGTCGGGCCAAGTATCCGCGGGTCAGTCGGGTTTGAAGCAACTGGTTGATGCCACTGCCGTGTCCAAGGCCGTTCAAGTTGAAGCGGCCTATCAATTGGCCAGTCTCGCCCACGCCAGTGGCAATGCCGAGGGTGTGAAACAATATGCAGATCGCATCATGCAGATCGATCCTGCCAGCCCTTGGGCCCAACGGGTGATGACCTTGCGGATGACGGACGCGCCAAGCGCAGCTACCACCGTTTCTACTCCCGCCGCGGCGACTCCGGCACCTGCCGAATCCACCGAGCCGCTCATCAAGCTGAACCTCGGCAAATAAGCCAGCGCGTCACTATTTCGCTCTAACAAAAAGGCCCGCATGATAGCGGGCCTTTTTGTTGTGGGAAGAAAGAGAGATTTACGCCGCGCTGAATTTCTTGCGGCGGCGAATTGCGATCACGCCGATCAAAGCAACTCCGCCGAGAATCGCAGCATAGGTTGAAGGTTCGGGGACCGCGGCAAGTTCTGAAGACCCGTTAATTGCTAAATTGTCCAACCGGAATGTGCCAGAAGTGCCTTCTGCGTTATAAGCATAAATCCTGAAAGTGATGCTCGAGGATATACCGGTAAAATTCAGTCCCGACAGTGTAATTGAATTTCCAGAGTATGTGGCCGTGCTGGTATTATCCGTAAACTGGAAAACATTGCTAGAAACTATGCTGACTGCCGGATTGGATGCAGATGAGGTCAACGCAGTAGTAAATGAGTCGATACTCGATCGCGCTTCGAATTGACGGGCTCCGGTCGAACTTCTGCCCGCGTCAAATGTTATGCTGGTCAAAGTATATTGATAACTTGAATCTGGGGTGACGGTAAACTGATAATAATCTGAAGCATCTAGTGCACCTGAAAAAGTGTCAGTCGAGGTCGTAGCTCCAGTGCTCCATGATGTGAAAGAAAAGACGCCGCCAGCGTTTGATGTGGCCGATACTCCATTTGCAGTAACTGACGAAAATGTCAGGTTACTGGAAGTCCCCCCCACCCGAAGTGGATGAATTACCCGCTACCACATCTGCAAAATTATAGGTAAATAGTTGGGCATGCGCTACACACCCAATACCAGTTGTTAAAAATGCTGTAACAAGGATCCGCAGTGCTTTCATGTTGGTGGGGAAACTGCTGAAACCGTGCCAGAAGCCTGAGTTCACGCAAGGAGTGTATCGTGTCGATTTTGTGACAAACCGGAAAATTCAGCCGGGTAATGTTCCAAATCCACGTTATTACCGTAATGAATGGTCGGGGCGGAGAGATTCGAACTCCCGACCTCCTGGTCCCAAACCAGGCGCTCTACCAGGCTAAGCTACGCCCCGACGGCAGGGGCCCAAGGGGCACGAATATCCTAGGCTTGTCAATGATTGGGATGAGATTGCTTCAAATTCAATTATTGGGGTGCTCGGACCTGACTCGGGGTGGGATGGAGCGACGTCGAAGTTACGTGGAAAAGGGCTGAAAATGGGCAAGTGATTGGCCGGCTAGTAATCTATCCTTGCGTCAGGGGAGCGAACGGTTAGACCTCGAAATGCACCCTTCTTTATACATGGACACTATTTCTCGTGAAAATAACAGCATGCTGCCAGTCGGCGCCATAATCGTTGGCGTCATCGGCCTGTTGCTCGGCGGCTATTCCGCCATTAAACTTTCCAGCGTCAATCGGACGCTGGCCGCAAACGAGGAGAAGATGGCCCGATTAGACACACTCGAAGCGCAGGTCAGCACTGCCTCTGCCGCGAGTGAGAAGGCTGGTCGTGATATCGTTTCCCTGACCCGCTCCACGCAGGATGCCTTCAATCAGATGGGCCCGATGCTCGCTGATATTAATGGCAAAATCGCCAAGTTGGAAGAGGCGCCCAAGGCTTCAGTCAAAACGGGTGCCAAGGGTGGCGCTCCCGCCGTCGCTGGTCCCGATGAGTATATCGTCAAGTCGGGCGACACCGGTGCCAAGATTGCCCGCGCTAAAGGCGTGGCGCTTTCCGATTTGCAGTCAGTCAATGCCGGCGTGGATTGGAATCATCTCGCCATCGGCCAGAAGCTCAAGCTCCCGAAGAAGTAATATTTTCTTCGCGTAATTTTTCATGCCTCCTCGACCATCGTGTCAGGAGGCTTTTTTTTTGCCCAAAATGAAACTCCCTCCAGAAGGTCCCGCGGAATGGAATGAGCTTGGCCGCAAGCTGATCACGAAGACACGCATCTTCGAATTGGACAGCGTGAAATTTCGCCATCCAGTGCGCGAGACCGAGCGCGACTTTGTGGTGCTGCGTCCACCAGAGTGGGTCAATGTGCTGGCCCTCACGCCGGATCACCAGTTGGTGCTTGTGCGGCAATTTCGCTACGGTCTCAAAACGTTTTCCCTCGAGATACCTGGAGGAATGATGGATCGCGGGGAGTCGGCGTTGGTGGCGGGTCAGCGTGAATTGCTTGAGGAAACGGGATATCAGGGTGGCACGGCAGAAATACTTGGGGCGATCGCGCCCAACCCAGCGATCCAGGATAATCACTGCCACATTGTTCTCGTGCGGGACGCGGTGCCTTCCGGTTCGATCGCATGGGATCCCGATGAGGAAATCGAGATAGCCTGGCTACCGGTCGATGAGGTGCTGGCACTGGCCCGCAACGGTGGCATTACCCATAGTTTGGTGCTGAGTGCCCTCTTTCTCTTTGAGCCACTCTGGCTAAAAATGAAGGCCGACCACGTTTGACTTACCCGGCCTGAGGCATTTCCTGCCCAAAGCACCCGACATGTCCGCCCCCTCATTTGCCAACTCATCTGCCGTCTTGGGCTCATCCGATGCCGAGCACCTGCCTGCTTCGTTGGAGTCGGAGATTCGGCGGATATATGCGCGCAGTCCGCTCTATGCCCAACGTTTCCCGTTGCACAACGAGCCGTTGCAATGGTCGTGCTATCGGGAGATGCCCGCACTCTCCAAACAGGAAATCATCGAGCGCGGTCACCAGGCATTTTTCGCGGACTATGCGGAGATTGAACGCGGTTTCGCACAGAAGAAATTTGAATACGAATCCACCGGTGGCACCACACAGTCACCGATGACCGTGGTGATGGAAGAGGGGTGGTGGGATGAGCAAACCAAGCGGGCTTATCTCGCCTCGCCGATTCTCGCGCAATTTGTCGGCCGCCCCTATCGCAAGTGCGTCCTGGCCCCGATCGGATGTTCGAGCAATCTCTGCCCTTACGAAGATCACCCGTTTCCGCACCGCTACTTTGACGGCACGGTTTATCTGAATCTTTCCAGTGATCCGTTTTCCTTTCCGGAAAGTGAGTGGGATCGCATCGTGATGGAATTACAGGCCACTAAGCCTGAAGTAATCGAAGGGGAGCCGGTGTATCTTTCCCTGCTGGCCCGGGCCGCCCAAAAGCGCGGCGTAAAGGTGCCCAGCGTAAAGGCGGTGATCCTGACTTACGGCAAGGCGAGTCGGCAACATGCCGCGCGGGTAATGGAAGTGTTTCCGGCGGCGCAGGTGGATCTCTATGGTTCGACCGAAGCGGGTTACTTGTTCGTGGGAGAAGCGTTCAAGGACGATTCACAGGTGATCGATAGCAATGCCTTCATCGAACTCGCGCCATGGCGCAAGGAGTTGAGTGACGTCTTTCAGATCTATGTGACCACGCGCGATCGTGAGGCGATGCCCTTGCTGCGTTACCATACCGGTGATATCGTGCAAAAACTGCCGACGGGTTACCGTCTGCTTGGTCGGGAGCGCGATCTCTATTTCCGGCCTGATGGTTCCATTGTGTCGGTCTACGATATCGATGCGGCGCTGCCGGATGATTTTGCCTGCTGGCATTACAGCTTGATGCAAACCAGCGAGAACCGCTGGGACTTCCACTATGTTTCCGATGAGACTGCGCCGGCTGGGTTGGAAACGGGTCTGGCTGCCATGCTGGGTGACGGCGTCCGGGTGAATGCTTTCCGCCGCCGCGTGATTGCTCCGACCGCGAGTGGCAAATTCACGCTGCTCAAGCCATTGGTCCGCTGAAGCCATTAACCGGCAGGGCTTTGCTTCTCCTTTGGGTAAGCCCCCCTAATATTCAGGTGTGTGGATTGTCCCATCTGGCGCAGGTCTTTACATCCGGGGTGGGTTTTGTCTTATCGGTATTGGACTGACGCTTAAATTTCGTCAGCGACCTTTTAGTCCCGCCCCAATGAGTCTACTCGCAACACTCTTTCGCTCTTCGATCGGCAGGAAATTTCTCATGGCCATCACTGGTGTGATCCTGATCGGTTTTATTGTCGGGCACTTGGCGGGCAACCTGCAGATTTTTGAGCATCCCGACAAAATCAACGGCTACGCCCAATTTCTCCACCAGACGGGTCCTTTGTTGTGGGTGGCTCGGATAGGATTGCTGCTGGCGGTAGGGTTGCACATCTGGGCGGCAACAGTTCTGACCTTGGAGAACAGACGGGCGAGAGGCGTAGGTTATGGGGCCGGCAAGACTTGGATTCGGGCTTCGCTGTCCTCCCGCTATATCCGTTGGACCGGCTACGTGGTGCTGGCCTTTATTTTGTATCACCTCGCGCATTTCACGCTCGGGATTACCGATCCGGCCGATTTCAAAACCCAGCACGCGTATGTCATGCAGCATGATTACGCGGTGGCGGGCTTCCCCGTCGTGGCGGCCGGCACCGAGGTGCACAATGTCTACCTGATGGTTTACCGCGGGTTTCAAAGCGCGCCGGTAGCGATTTTTTACATGATCGCCGTGGGGCTCCTGTCATTCCACCTCCTGCATGGCATGGAGAGTCTTTTCCAAACCATCGGCTGGCGTTCGCAAACCTGGGCCAACGTCCTGCGCAAGCTGGTCGCCCTATTCTGCCTCCTCTATTTTCTCGGCAATCTGGCAATTCCAGGGGCCATTCTCACGGGAGCCTTGGCGCCGCATCCGGCCGCCATGGCTGATGCTCCCATGCCTGATAACAACTAAGAGCCCGCCATGGCCCAACTCAATTCCAACATTCCCTCCGGTCCGCTCGCTGACAAATGGCGCAAGCACAAGATGGACATGAAGCTGGTCAACCCGGCCAACAAACGGAAATACGAAGTCATCGTCGTCGGGGCCGGCTTGGCTGGTTCCTCCTCGGCGGCGACGATGGCTGAGCTCGGTTACAAGGTTAAGAGCTTTGTCTTTCACGACAGTCCGCGCCGGGCCCACTCCATTGCGGCTCAAGGCGGCATCAATGCGGCCAAGAATTACCAGAACGACGGCGACAGTGTTTACCGTTTGTTCTACGACACAGTTAAGGGCGGCGACTATCGTTCACGCGAAGCCAATGTCCATCGCTTGGCCGAGGTGTCGGTCAACATCATTGATCAGTGTGCGGCACAGGGTGTGCCATTTGCCCGTGAATACGGCGGCCTACTGGCCAATCGCTCCTTTGGTGGAGCCCAGGTTTCGCGCACCTTTTATGCCCGTGGCCAAACCGGCCAGCAGCTGCTCCTCGGCGCCTACAGTGCACTGTCGCGCATGGTGGGATCGGGTGGAGTGGAGTTGCACACTCACACCGAGATGCTCGATCTCGTGTTGGTCGACGGGCATGCCAAGGGCATTATTGTCCGCAACCTGATCACTGGACAGATTGAGCGCCACAGTGCCGATGCCGTGGTGTTGGCGACGGGCGGTTATGGTAACGTTTTCAATCTTTCCACCTACGCGCGCGGATCCAACGCGACCGCGATCTGGCGGGCATACAAACGCGGCGCTTGCTTTGCCAATCCGTGTTACACCCAGATTCATCCGACCTGCATTCCGGTTAGTGGTGATTACCAATCCAAACTGACTTTGATGTCGGAGTCATTGCGGAATGACGGTCGCATCTGGGTGCCGAAGAAGGCTGAAGATCGTCTGAAGAATCCTGCCGATATCGCCGAAGCGGATCGCGATTACTTTCTCGAGCGCATTTATCCAAGCTTTGGTAATCTTTGCCCGCGCGATGTGGCTTCCCGGGCGGCCAAACGCATGTGCGACGAGGGTCGCGGCGTCGGCGAAAGCGGGTTGGGCGTTTATCTCGATTTTTCCGATGCGATTGGACGTTTAGGTGAGGACGCGGTGCGGGAACGCTACGGCAATCTGTTCGATATCTATCACGAGATTACCGCCGAGAGCGCCTATCAGACCCCAATGCGGATATTCCCTGCGGTGCATTACACCATGGGTGGTCTCTGGGTAGATTATAACCTCATGTCGAATGTCCCCGGTCTGTTCGTGCTCGGAGAAGCAAATTTCTCTGACCACGGGGCCAATCGTCTCGGAGCCTCCGCCCTCATGCAGGGCTTGGCCGACGGCTATTTTGTTTCTCCCTACACCGTGGGTAATTATCTCGCCCAAGTAAAACCGGGCACCCGGCCCAAGACAGACGCCCCGGAGTTCAAGCAGGCAGAAGAGAACGTGGCGTCGATGACCAAGCGGTTGCTTGAAAACAAAGGCAAACAACCTGTCAGCTACTTCCACAAAAAGCTTGGCCAGATTATGTGGAAATACTGTGGCATGGCGCGCACGGCTGAGGGGCTGAAGCAGGCGTTGGTGGAACTCCCGGCCCTGCGCGAGGAATTCTGGCAGAATGTGAATGTGCCCGGTTCCGGCGACACCCTAAATCAATCTTTGGAAAACGCCGGCCGGGTAGCCGACTTTATCGAGCTGGGTGAACTCATGTGCCGCGATGCGCTGACCCGCGAAGAAAGTTGTGGCGGCCATTTTCGCGAAGAGCACCAGCATCCCGATGGTGAGTGCAAACGCGACGATGAGAATTTCGCCCATGCCGCGGCCTGGGAATATCAAGGCAGTGACAAAACACCGCTGCGCAACACTGAACCGCTCAATTACGAGACCGTAAAAATGAGCACCCGTAGTTACAAATAAGCTCGAGGAATTTACACCATGGTCGCCGAAAATAGCACCAAGACTTTTAACGTTACCTTGCGCGTCTGGCGTCAGGCCGGACCGGGCCAATCCGGCCAGTTCAAGGAATACCCGGCGCATGATTTGAACCCCAACATGTCGTTCCTGGAGATGCTTGATGTCGTGAACGACGAGCTCACCGCCAATGGGGAGGAACCGATTGCTTTTGCCCACGATTGCCGGGAAGGAATTTGCGGCACTTGTTCGTGCACCATCAATGGCAAGCCGCACGGTCCGGGCCGCGGCATCGCCACCTGCCAGCTTTACATGCGCAGCTTCAAGGATGGCGATGTGATCACCGTCGAACCATTCCGTGCAGCAGCCTTTCCGTTGATCAAGGACCTCGTGGTGGATCGCAGTGCCTTTGATAAGATTCAGCAGTCGGGCGGCTACATCAGTGTGCGCACCGGTGCGGCACCCGATGCGAACTCCATACCCGTGCCCAAGGGAGATGCGGATCTGGCCATGGACGCGGCCACCTGCATCGGTTGCGGCGCCTGCGTGGCGGCCTGTAAGAATTCCAGTGCAATGCTTTTTGTGGCTGCCAAGGTTTCTCACCTCGGTCTGATGCCCCAAGGCCAGCCCGAGCGCGAATCACGCGTGCTGGCCATGGTGCAGACGATGGATGAAGCCGGTTTCGGCAATTGCACCAATCAATACGAGTGCAGTGCGGCCTGCCCCAAGCTGATATCCCACGATTTCATTGCCCGCATGAACCGGGATTACATCAAGGCATCATTTCATGGTGCCTTTAAGATGAATTCTAACGCGGCCGGTGACTGAGATTGTAGGTGCGCAGTTAGGGCTGCTTTGCGGATAAGAATGGGCGCGAATGCGTCGGCACGAAATTTTCTGCAACTTTCGTGGGGTGATCTGCGTTCTCATGGCAACAAACCTATCAGCCATGAAAACGAATCTATATCTCAGCTTTATCCTAATCAGCGGTTTCGCCGCTCTTGCCATCGGCGCCAGCTTGATGGCCGTCTTCGGAGTATTCATCGGAGCCACCATTCTTGGAATGGCGTGCAACGATTACGCCCCTGCCCGGATTACCTATTTCGGGTCGGCGGTCTGATCCCCGACGATCTGCACTGGAAGCGGTCCCTGCCTTTGGTGGGGACCGCTTTTTTTATCTCATTTACCCAGCAATGGGGTCAAATCCACGCTGCCGGAAGTATCAGCTTTGATGGTTTCCGTTTGATCACCGCGTTGATATTCCATCGAGCTGGTGAGGCGGTAGCTAACAGCGTGGCCGTCACTACTGCCGGCCAGTTGACGGACCAAGCCCGGATTTTCAAAAAATACGGCCACATCCACAGTGCTGGTGTTGGCGGCGGGGATCCCCACCGCCTGGTTGTTGAGGACTTTGCCGACGTAGGTGCCGTTAAGGTAGAGTTTGTGGGTGGAACTCGTAAAAGCCACCGGGGCTAGATTCTCGTTGATAAACCGCAGGGCCATGATGGCCCGGGCTTCTGCGAGTGAACTGCCAGTGGGCTGGAAATCGACCACCGTGACCGAAATTTCACCAATGCTTGAGCGCGTTTGGCAACCCGCCAGCAAGAGAGCAAAGCCCAAGGCAAATACAGAAATGAGTCGTGCAGTTATCATGGGGCTCATGACAACGGTCGGTCTGACCGACCGCAAGACTGCGGATGAGAGATTCTCAGAATACCGAAAGCGCCTTGGCACTCTCGATCACCACCCAAGCGAATCCTACCGCAACCAGCAGGACCAGACCGTGCCTTAGCAGGCGACGTCCCCGGATAACCGTATCATGGAAATTGGTGTCCAGAGTCTTACGATTAGTCTGGGCCATGAAGCTGACGAACCGTGGATCGCGCAAGTGTCCACGACTATCCCGGGCCATACCCATTCGAATAGTGGGTCGATGGAGAAGATTTTTCACGACGCGCCACACAGTATGCCCATTGGCAAAATTTGCCCGGGAAATTTCAAGGTCAAACTCGCCAACGGCAGGCTTTTGACATCATTTTCTCTCCGCGGTCATGCATCACTTCGCTTACATCGATCAAAACCTCCACTGCGAATCGGTCGATCTGGCTGCCGTTGCGAGTCTCTACGGCACGCCGACCTACGTTTATAGTGCAGCCACGATTGAGAGCAATTACCGCCGATTGCTGGCCGGGTTCCCCGGGCTCGATGTGCAGATATGTTATGCGATGAAAGCCAACTCGAACTTGGCCATTTTGCGGCATCTCCACAATCTTGGGGCGGGGTATGACTTGGTCAGCGGAGGGGAGATTCGCCGGGTCGTTGCGGCGGGGGGGGATTTACAACGCAGCGTTTTTGCCGGCGTGGGCAAATCGGAGGATGAAATCCGACTGGCTTTGGAAAATGGTGTTTTCGCGTTTCACGTTGAAAGCGAGCCCGAGTTGGTCCGCATCAACCATGTAGCCGGGACGCTCGGACGGGTCGCTCCAGTCGCGATCCGGATCAATCCCGATGTCGATGCTCGCACCCACGCGAAAATCACCACGGGCAAAAGTGGCAACAAGTTCGGCATTTCTCTGGCGCAGGCTTCTTTGGTTCATGAGGCGGTAGCCAAGCTCAAGCATGTGGCGCTCAAGGGTGTGCAGATGCATATCGGTTCACAATTGACCGCGACCGGGCCCTTTGTGGAAGCCGTGCAGAAAGTGCTGCCGTTTGTGTCTGAACTGAAACGCAGTCATGACATCGGGTATTTCTCGATCGGTGGTGGCATGGGTATCGTCTATCAGGATGCCCTCGCCAGCGGCCGGGCAGAGTGGTGGGAGCGGCGTGACCAGGCCCAGCGACCCATAACGCCGGAAAGTTATGGAGCCGCTTTGACCCCTCTTTTGGAACCGTTGGGGCTCAAAATACTTCTCGAGCACGGCCGTTTTATGGTAGGCAATGCCGGTATCCTGCTCACCCAGGTGGAGTATCTTAAACGGGCTTCGGGTAAGAACTTTCTCGTGGTCGACGCCGGGATGAACGACCTCATTCGACCTGCGATGTATGAAGGGTATCACGAAATTGTCCCGCTCCATCGCGATACTTCACGCCGGGCCATGGTCGCGGATGTCGTGGGACCGATTTGCGAAAGCAGTGATTGTTTTGCGCATGATTATCAGCTGCAGGAGGTCGGCGAAGGTGAGACGCTGGCTTTAATGAGTGCTGGCGCCTATGGCTATAGCATGGCGAGTCGTTACAACTCGCGGTTGCTGCCCGCCGAAGTGCTCGTCAAGGGAAGTTCGTTCGAATTGATTTCGGCCCGGGAGACTTTTGAGCAGCTGATTGCCAACGAGCGCATCCCGGCATTTCTGTAATCGGGTTTTGCGACCTCAGCCTGAACACGAAAAATATCCGTGCCGACTCAGTTAATCCCTGATTAACCCTAGTTATGAACTTTGTGGTCATAGGAGCCGGCGCATGGGGCACTGCATTTGCGGTGCACTTGGCTCGGTGTGGCCATCCGGTAAGCTTGGTGCCGCGGCGGGCGGAGCATACCGGGGCGATGCTGACCGCCCGTGAAAATACGGACTACCTGCCTGGTATCACTTTCCCCGATAATCTCGTGATCACGTCGGATCTGTCGGTCGCTTTGGGGGACGCGGATATCGTGCTGCTGGCCTGTCCTTCCCAGTCACTCAGGGAAACGTGCCTTCGGGTTCGTGCCGCTACCAATGAAGCCGTGCAATTCAGTCTGGTCTTGAGTCTGGTCAAAGGGCTGGAGTTGCAGACCCATAAGCGCCCTTCAGAGGTAATTGCCGAGGTTTTCCCGGCAGTAACCGTGGGTTCCCTGACCGGACCAACCAACGCCGAGGGTGTTGCGATGAAGCTACCGGCGGCAATGGTGATGGCTACGCCCCAAGCTGACGTGGATTTAAAAAGTGTGCAGGCCGCCCTCAGCAGCCCGATGTTGCGGGTTTATACCAGCGGGGACTTGGCTGGGGCCGAGCTCGGGGGGTGCTTGAAGAACATCTACGCCATTGCGGCGGGTTGTTGCGACGGCCTCAAACTAGGCGATAATGCCAAGTCGGCTTTGTTGACCCGAGCCTTGGCGGAGATGGTGCGGGTCGGAGTCGCATTGGGTGCCCATGCTGAGACCTTTTATGGGCTGAGCGGATTCGGAGACTTAGTGGCGACGTGCCATGGAGAGTGGAGTAGAAACCGCCAGTTCGGGGAGCTCATTGGTGCAGGGGCCAAGGCGGCCGATCTTATCGCCAAGCGCAAAACTGTGGTCGAAGGCTACAAGACAACGCAGGCATTTGCCGGTCTTTGCACGGTACGGGGCATTGATGCACCCATCCTGCAGGAAATCCATTCGATCCTGTTTGAAGGCAAGGCACCTGCGGCAGCACTGCATGCCCTCATGAACCGGGGATTAAAGAGCGAAACGCTGTCGCCATTCCCCGAAGCCGCGCATTAACGGATCACTTGACGCGCATGTCGCGTGGGAAGCGGATGTGGTCCACAATATCCTGCACATCGGCGGGTGGTGGGGCGGTGAATTTCGATATGACTTGCGCCACCACGATATTGAGCACCATGCCGAGTGAACCGATGCCTTCCGGTGATATGCCGAACCACCAATGGGCGGCATTATTTTGTTCGGGGTGCACAAATTTAAACCAGATGATGTAGGCGGCGGTAAATACGATGCCTACGACCATGCCACTCACCGCCCCTTCGCGGTTCATGCGCTTTTGGAAAACACCCATGATGATGGCGGGGAAGAACGACGCAGCCGCCAAGCCGAAGGCAAACGCGACAACTTGGGCCACAAACCCGGGTGGGTTGATCCCGAAATAGGCGGCTACAATTACGGCGGCACCGGCGGCGATGCGTGCACACGTGAGTTCGCCTTTTTCGCTGATACCAGGTTTGGCCCAGCATTTGACGAAATCATGGGCGAAAGCGGTGGAGATAACCAACAGCAGGCCCGCGGCGGTGGAAAGTGCCGCAGCCAGTGCACCGGCGGCCACCAGGCCGATCACCCAGTTGGGCAGCCGGGCAATTTCAGGATTGGCGAGGACCATGATGTCGCGGTCGATGGTGAGTTCGTTGCCGTTCCAACCGGCGGCGCTGGCCTTGGCCAGGAAGGCTTCGTCGGTGCTCTTGTCGTTGTAGTATTGGATGCGGCCATCGCCGTTCTTGTCCTCAAAACTGATCAAGCCGGTCTTTTCCCAATTGTTGAACCATTCCGGGACTTCGGCATAGGTTGCATTGTTGACCGTGTTCAGGAGATTGGTGCGGGCAAATGCCGCGATGGCTGGTGCGGTGGTGTAGAGCAGGGCGATAAAGAGAATCGCCCAGAATGCAGAGGCGCGTGCAGCCTTGACGCTCGGCACGGTGTAAAATCGCACGATGACATGAGGCAGGCCTGCGGTGCCGACCATCAAGGCGAGGGTGATGGCAGCTACATCGATGGTGGGGCGCACGCCGGAAGTGTAAGCCGCAAAACCGAGTTCGGTGCTCAGTCCGTCCAGTTTGTCGAGCAAGTGAACCCCGCTGCCATCACTCAGCGCGGCACCGAAACCGATTTGCGGAATTACATTTCCGGTCATCAGGATGGTGATGAATATGGCCGGGACCAAATAGGCGAAAATCAGCACGCAATATTGGGCGACCTGAGTATAGGTGATGCCCTTCATGCCGCCGAAGACGGCGTAACAGAACACGATGAACGTGCCGATGATCACGCCGGTATTGATCGGAACTTCCAGAAAGCGTGAAAAAACGATGCCTACTCCGCGCATTTGACCGGCTACATACGTAAATGAAATCATGATCGCGCAAAGGACGGCGACCAAGCGGGCGAATTGGGAATAGTAGCGGTCGCCCACGAAGTTGGGAACGGTGAACTTGCCGAATTTTCTGAGGTATGGCGCGAGTAGGAGCGCGAGCAGGACATAACCTCCCGTCCAACCCATGAGATAGACCCCGCCGTCACGTCCCATAAAGGAAATCAATCCGGCCATGGAGATGAAGGAGGCTGCGCTCATCCAGTCGGCGGCCGTGGCCATGCCGTTGTGCACGGGATGCACTGACGATCCTGAAACGTAAAACTCACTCGTCGAACTCGCACGGGAGCGCCAGGCGATGTAAAGGTAGAGCGCGAAGGAGATGCCGACGATTAGGAACGTCCAGTGCTGAACAGTCATGGTGGGGTAATGGGGTTGCTTGAAGCGGGTTGGTCGGCGCGGGCTTAGTCCTCGTGCACCTGGTATTGCTTATCGATCCGGTTCATGCGCCACGCATAATACGCGATCAGCAGCACGAAGACATAGATCGAGCCCTGTTGGGCCATCCAGAATCCGAGTTTGAAGCCACCGATCTTAATCTTGTCCAGTTGGTCGACGAAGAAGATGGAGCAGCCGAAGGAAACGAAGGCCCAAATGCAAAGCAGAGAGGTAATCAGTCGCAAATTGGCCCGCCAGTGTGCCAGACGGTTTTCAGGGGTAGCCATACGATCCCCAAACAATGCCGACCCTCACGGTTGGTCAATCGTGGAGTAGTCGGGTCGGCGCGGGAATTACTTCGCCTGCTCGAGCACGGCGACTTTGCCATCACGGAATGTAATTCGTATCCGGTCTTCAACCCGATCGCGGTAAACATCCACCCGCACCGGTTCGTAGTAAACGATGTAGGATTTTGTGATCCGGTTGTATCCGGCGATAGCCCACGTGTTCCGAACCACTGTATTCCGTGTAGTAGGAATTATAGATCCAGGTTTCCTCACGCCGGTCGGCCGTAATCTGCTCGGATTTGGAGTCCGGCTGGCCAAGGGCGATGAAAACCATGTCGGGCGTGTTGCCAATTTCGATGACCCCCTTGCGCAATTTCTCCTGTGTGGCCGGATCAAGTTGCGAATAGACCGCAGCTTTCTCCTCGGCTCGTTTTTCGAAAGTGCTACAGCCGGACAGCAGAAGGGTCGCCATGACGATAAGGATGCTCGTTTTCATCTGAGTGTATACTGAACACATTGGCTATATTGGTTAAACATGCAAATGCGGCTTGGCCTTCCGAGATGTGCATACACGATAGCTGCCATGATTCATTCCGGGCTAGTTTCGGTCACTTTCCGCAAGATAGCTCCTGCCGAGATCGTTTCGCTGGTGCGGCAGGCGGGTTTGCATGGGATCGAGTGGGGCGGTGATGTGCATGTCCCCCACGGTGACCTGGGCCGGGCACGGGAAGTAAGGGAGATGACACATGAAGCGGGTCTGGCGGTTGCGGCATACGGAAGCTACTTCAAAGTCGCGCACAGCGAGGACAACGGGTTGCCGTTTCAACAGGTGTTGGACACGGCCATGGAACTTGGTGCGACCACGATCCGAGTCTGGGCTGGCACGGCCGGTTCGGACGCGACCGATGAGGATGCGCGTTGGCGGGTGGTTGCGGACTTGCGCCGTATTGCCGATCTTGCGGCCAAGTCCGGGGTGCGCATCGCCACCGAATTTCACGGTGGGACTCTGACTGATACCAATGAATCAACCAGCCGGCTCCTGTTGGAAGTCGACCACCCCAATCTCTACTCCTATTGGCAACCGTTGGGCGGCATGACCGACGAAGTCTGTTTGGCCGGTCTGACGCAGCTCGCGCCCCGCTTGGCCCACCTGCATGTTTTTCATTGGCAGACGACCAAAGACCGGCGGCCTTTGGCGCAAGGGATCGAACGTTGGGGGAAGTTCATTTCCTTGACCGCCCAGATACCGGGTGAGCGCTATGCGATGTTGGAATTCGTAGAAAACGACGACCCGGAGAGTTTCCTGCGTGACGCCGTCACCTTGCGGGAATTGCTCAAGAACCAGTCCTGAAAGGTTTACCCCAACCCTGGTAAGTCGCGTCTCAGGTCGGCAGTAAATCGATCATGATTTGGTTTCCATGTTCCGGGTTTCTGCGAGTCCCACGGTTTGCCGGGGTGAAACCGTGAGTCGGTGGCGGTTTCTTTCAGCGGTAATAATCACAACCGCCGCGATGATGATCACACTGGAGACCAAGGTGCGTGTGTTCAAAGTCTCATCCAGAATCAACCAACCCAGAAATACGGCCACGATGGGGTTTACGTAAGCGAAGGTAGCGGCCAGAGCCGGCGGCACATTTTTAATCAACCACACAAACGTGGAGAATCCCACCAGAGAGCCCATTACGATAAGATAGACAAAACCGAGCCATGATTGCGTGGATATCGCAGCTAAATCGACGCGAGAGAAATCCCCCGCCAGCAGGGCGGTAATACCCAAAGCCGTGCCGCCACAGATCATCTGTTGTGCGGCGGCTACGAATGGGTCGGGACTGTTTTTGGCGTGACGAGAATAAATGGAGCCGATGGCCCAGCAAACACAGGAGCACAAGATGACCAACACACCGACTTTATGGAATCCGCCTGCCGAGGAATCCGTCCATGGCGCGGCCAGCCAGACGACGCCCGAGAGTCCAAGTAGCAAGGCACCAAATGTGACCAAGCTGGGTTTTTGACCCCCCGGCCAAGCCCATTCCGTCAATACAATGAATAGCGGTCCTACTCCGATAATCAGGGCTGCGATTCCGGAAGGGATGAACTGCTCAGCCCAGACCACGAGCCCGTTGCCGCCCAGTAGTAAGAGGGTGCCGATGATCGCGTTGTCTCGCCACTGACTCGCGGTTGGTTTGGCTGCGCCCCGGAGCGGAAGAAACAACAACAAGGCTGCCCCTGCGATCAAGAATCGAACGGACGCCATAGCAAATGGGGGCATGGTTTCCACCGCCACTCGGATCGCCAGGTAGGTGCTGCCCCACACCAAATAGATAGTGGTCAAAGCTAGGATGGTGGCGGTGCGTGAGGCGGGATTGGTCACGGTTGCTCATAGAGTAGCAAGTTTGCCGTTCTGCAACTCCGGCCAGTGGGTTTGCCTATGACATCATTGAATACTCCATATATCCAGCCGTGTTCGTGGCGACGGCGGATCCGGCGAAACGGCCAACCATATGCAGGGCGCAGTCAATGCCTGCCGCGCCGCCCGCGGCGGTCAGGACCTTGCCGTTATCGTGAAATCGCGCGGAGTCATCCACCCTGGCGTTTGGTGCCATACGAGTCAGCAGTTCAATCTGGGTGTGATGGGTGGTCACCCGCAAACCATCCAGCATACCGGCTTTGGCCAGCACAAGTGCGCACTCATGGTGAATTCAGCATGTTTGGTTTTATGCCGAATCCATTCCAACAAGGTGGGCTGCTTTAACAGGGCGTGGGCGCCAAAGCCGCCTGGCACAATCAGTCCATTTGGTGCCGGACACCGCTCCAAAGCATAGTCCGGCACAACCTTCAGACCATTGCGTGTCCGGACGGTGCCGGGTAGCAACCCCACCGTAAATACATTGAAAAGCTGGTGGTCGTGCTGTTCGTCTGCCACGGAAAAGACTTCATAGGGACCGGCAAAATCCAATACTTCAACCTCATCAAAAATTAGCAGGGCAATGTTACTTCGCATGTTACTACTGACAGGTGGGTGCCACAAATGTTGTCAGCTTGGCCCCATTGCAGGATATGAATGACGGTTTGATCTGGAATAGTTCTTGTAAGCGTATAGGGGCATACCTCTGATACATTAATATGTCCTCCCGCACGGTCATCATTGAAGACGAGACGGTTTTTCGTCAGATGCTGGCGCTAGCTTTGGGTCGGATCAACCGGCCTGCGGTTAATTGGCGAATTGGCTGACGGACGTGAGGGCTTGGAGTTTTGTTTGCGCGAGAAGCCGGACCTACTGGTGGTGGACTTGTTTTTGCCGGGAATGCACGGACTTGAGATTGTGAAGATCGTCCGGGAAAAATTGCCGGCTACCCGTATCCTTGTCCTGACGAGTCACCCGGACGGCGAATTACCTTCGCAATTGATTCGCCAAGGGGTGCACGGATTCGTGGATAAGACGGCGCCCCTTAATTACGTTTTGCAGGCAGTGGAATCGGTGATGAAAGGAGGGATGTTTTTTGCCGCAAATGTGCCCCCGCGCGCCAATGCCGCTGCCAGCGATACAGTCCCGGTGCGTCCAGCACCACAGGAACAACCGCCTCAATCCGCGCCGTCATTGGCGGCAGCCAAGACGCTGACGCCGCGTGAGATCGAAGTTGCACGTTTGGTCAGCGAAGGCCTCTCATCCAAGGAAGTCGCCTCACAATTGAATCTCAGTGTCCGCACGGTGGAAAAGCACCGGGCCAATATCATGGACAAACTCGGGGTCCGGGAAGTGGCCAGCTTGGTCCTTTACTGCATCCAGGCTGGAATTGTAAAATCCTGACGCGTTTGGTTTATTTGCCGTTGGCAAATTTCCGCAGCGGCAACACCGCCTTTTCGAATTCGCCGGTAATCGTTTCAATGTCTTGGGCCGTTACTTTTCCGGTGGGGAGGAACAAGCGCGCTTCAAGTGCTTCGAGTCTACGCACGAGCGTAACCAGACCCATGTGCCGCGAACTACTCTTTAGCGAATGGGTGGCGCGATGCTGGGATTCGCGATCACCAGAGACCATGGTGCGAATCAGACCGCTGTATTCTTCCAGATAGAGTCGCACGAGGTCGCGAGTATCATCAACCCCAAGTGCATCAATCAACTGGGCTATGGATTCATTGGGGTCTGTAGGGCTCATGATTCTGTGTTGTCGATACTAATGTTATAAAAGGGTATGCGCCCATGGCGATATTAGCCGGCCAAGTTGCATTTTTTAATCAGGCGTAGCGGCTCAAGGCTGGTCCGGCGAGCCGACATGTTGTCCAGTCGGTCATGCGGCTTGCGCCAAGGGATTCGTAGAAATCAATGGCCGGCTGATTCCAGTCCAGCACGTTCCATTCCATACGTCCGCAACCCCGGGCATTAGCGAGCCCTGCGATATGCAGCAGCAGTGCCTTGCCCATCCCTTGACCGCGATAATTTGGTTTTACGAATAGATCCTCCAAATAGAGTCCGGGCTTGGCCAGAAAAGTAGAGTAATTGGTGTAGAAGACGGCAAACCCTGCCGGTTTGTCATCGGCAAAGGCTAAGATGCACTCTGCCGCAGGCCGCGGACCGAAGAGTGTCTGTTCAAGTAGCGGTTCGGTGGCCGTTACTTCCGACGACAATTTTTCATAATCAGCCAGTTCCCGGATAAAGCTCAAAATCAGGGAGACATCGGCAAGGGTGGCGGACCGGATAGTGATGGGCATAGCTTTCTAGACGTTTACCAAGGCCCCGGTGTCAAGGTAAGGCGCTTGACCGCATACGGGGTTGCAATGCGGGACGAAACCACGACGCTGGTTAACTCTACCAACATGTTTAAAAAGTTAATTGCGAAGCTGCGCGGCAAACCGGCACCTTCTCCGGCTAAAAAACCGGAATCACCTGCCAGCCAATCTCCCTCTAAAAAAGAACCGCAACCTCAGCGCTCTTCAGGTTCAAGACCCCGAGACAGGGGTGGGCGGGGCCCATCGCGCGACGCGCGACCACGGGGACGGGATCGCGGAGGTCGCGACCAACAGCGGCGCGGCGAAACCAAACAACCGGTCAGAATCCATGATCGGGATTACGATCATCCTCGTCGCGAGCCCATTAAACCGGCCGTGCCGGTGGACGTGCCGAAAATGGACACGGCCTTTTCCAAGCTCGGACTATGCGACGCCTTGGCATTTGGCGTGCAGGAGAAGGGTTACACCGAGCCCACGCCGATTCAGGCCCAATCAATCCCACAAATTTTAGCCGGTCGCGATGTCATTGGTTCAGCCCAGACGGGCACGGGCAAGACGGCGGCGTTTGCGCTGCCCATCATCCAAATGCTTGCCGGCCATGGGGCATTGCGTTGCCTCATTCTCGAACCGACCCGTGAACTGGCGCTCCAAGTGGAGGAAGCCTTTCAAACCTACGCCAAGTTTACCGACTTGCAGGTCACGATCGTTTACGGCGGCGTCGGCTATGGAAAACAATTGGAGGATCTGAAGCGTGGCATGGACATCTTGGCCGCCACGCCGGGACGTTTGCTTGATCATTTGGAGCAACGCAATTGCTCGCTCAAGGACATCGACGTGCTCGTCCTCGACGAAGTCGATCGCATGCTCGACATGGGCTTTTTGCCGGATGTGAAGCGGATCGTGGAGCAGACGCCGAAATCGCGGCAGACCCTTTTCTTTACGGCAACCCTACCGCCGGAAATCGCGCAACTCGCCAGCTGGGCTCTCCGCGATCCAGTCAGGGTGGAGATTGGCCGACAGCGTTCGCCGGCGGAAACGATATCGCATGCTTTCTATCCGGTGGTCGCCTCGCAAAAGTTCGATCTGCTGCAACTTTTGCTCGAACAGACTGATTTCAAGAGTGTGTTGGTCTTTACGCGCACTCGCATGGGCGCCGATCGAATCGCCCGCCGCCTGCAGAATAACGGGCATACAGTGGGGGTGATGCATTCCGATCGCAGTCAGCGCGAACGTGTGGAGGCATTGGATGGATTTAAGAGCGGAAAATTTGAGATGCTGATCGCCACCGATATTGCGGCTCGCGGTCTCGACATCGCCGGCGTCTCCCATGTCATTAATTATGATGTGCCGGAAAATGCCGAAGACTATGTTCACCGCATTGGCCGCACAGGTCGGGCGCAGAATACGGGTGATGCCTTTACGTTGGTGACCGAAGATGATGTGCGCGATGCCCGTAGCATCGAGCGTTACATGGGCGTGGCCGTCGAACGTAAGAAAGTGGAAGGGTTCCCCTACATCTACTCAGCCCTGTTTGATGAGAACGCTCAGCCGGCGACGGCCAAGCCCACGAGTCGCCTGCATCGCGGCATGCGGCGTTAGTCCCGCCTAGGTTCCGCTCCGCCGATAATTGGCAGGCGGTATCCCGGTTTGTTTGCGGAAAACCCGACTGAGATAATTTTCATTCGGGAAACCGCAGCGAGCGGCGATTTCCTTTAGCGGCAGCTTGGTCCCACGCAGCAGACGGGCGGTTTCCTTCACGCGTTGCTCCACTAACCATGCCGCCGGGGGCAATCCGGTGTGCGTGGCAAACAGACGACTGAAGTGATAGCGCGACATCCCTGCGCGCCGGGCAAGATCGTCAACGGTCAGAGGCTTGGCAAAATTTGCTTCGGCATACAGCCGTGCGTTTTCTAATCCGGGTTGAACCTTGGGATTAGTGCGCGGATGAAGTGCCTCAGTGGAAAGCAACATCAGTAGTTCGTAGGCCAGTGCCGATGCGCTGTAGGCATTGAGTAGTTGGCCCCCCAGTGCCTTGCTTACGATCCGAGCTGTGTGCTGCACAATCAATGAGTTGGGCTCCAGGCTCACCAATGGACCCAATGCATGCTCGATGCTCCGCCAAATGCGCGAAACCTCTCGTCCATGTAAACACACATATGCAAATTCCCATGAGGCTGAATCCGCTGGAAGCCAGTATTGGTTATCGTCCGGAAAGTGGAGCAACATTGCCATGCCGGGTTTCACTTCCTGCTCCTTTTCCCCGATCCGTAATCGGCCCTGTCCACTAAGGGTGTATTGTAAGAGGGAGAATTCAGCGCGGCCGCGTTTATGTCCGTGCCAATTGTAGTCATGACTGCTGACAGTGGTATGACCGACGTTGCCCAGCATGGCTCGCAGTGGAACAGTCCGTTCGGGGAAAAACACGCTGTGTTCACCGACCGGAATGCTTGGGGGGTTAGATGGCACAAAAAGACATGAATTAGCACAAGCTTACTCTAGCAAGAGCTAATCGGATTTCGTATGTTTAAGCACGAAATTACCCAAAACCCTATGCCTATCAAAATTGCCTTTATTGGAGCCGGTTCAATTGGTTTTACCCGTCGTCTAGTTGCCGACCTGCTCACGGTCCCTGAATTTGCCGGGATTGAATTCGCTTTTACGGATATCAATGCCCGCAACCTGAATATGGTGGCGGAGATTTGCCGTCGGGATATCGAGGCGAACAACCTGCAGACCAAGATCACGGCTACGACCAACCGTCGCGCCGCACTTAAGGGTGCAAACTATGTATTTTGCGTCGTTCGAATCGGCGGCATCGAGGCATTTGTTCACGACATCGAGATTCCCTTGAAATACGGGGTGGATCAATGCGTGGGCGATACGCTTTGCGCCGGCGGCATCATGTATGCCCAGCGCGGTATCGCTGCCATTTTGGATTTCTGCAAAGACATCCGGGAGGTAGCAGCGCCGGACTGCCTGTTACTCAATTACGCCAATCCCATGGCAATGATGACCTGGGCGGCGAATCAATACGGTGGCGTCCGTTGCGTGGGTCTGTGTCACGGCGTGCAACACGGGCATCATCAAATCGCCAATGTGCTGGGGCTCAAGCAGGAGGAGGTCGATATCATCTGCGCCGGGATCAATCACCAAACTTGGTATGTTTCGGTTCAGGCCAAGGGACGCGATGTCACCGGCAAACTGCTGGCGGCATTTGAAAGGCACGCTGAATACTCGCAAACCGAAAAGGTGCGCATCGATATGCTGCGGCGGTTTGGCTATTATTCCACTGAGTCCAACGGACACCTGAGCGAGTATGTGCCGTGGTATCGCAAACGTCCTAATGAAATTATGCAGTGGATCGACATGGGCTCCTGGATCAGCGGCGAGACCGGAGGTTATCTACGGGTTGTCACCGAGGGCCGCAATTGGTTCCGGGCAGAGTTTGGCCGCGGCAAACGGCCGGAAACCATGAAGTATACGCCGGAAAACCGCAGCTCCGAACATGGCAGCCACATCATCGAGGGCATGGAGACTGGCCGAATCTACCGCGGGCATTTTAATTTGGTGAACAATTCTACGATCACGAACTTGCCGCCCGACGCTATCGTCGAGGCTCCCGGTTACGTGGATCGACATGGGTTCAACACACCCAGTGTAGGCGATTTGCCCTTGGGTTGTGCGGCAGTCTGCAACGCCAGTATTTCGGTGCAGCGGCTTGGCGTGGAAGCGGCGGTTCACGGTGATGATACCTTGCTGCGTCAGGCGATGCTGATGGATCCTTTGGTCGGGGCGGTCTGCAACCCTCCGGAAGTGTGGCAAATGGTCGACGATTTCCTCGTAGCTCACGCTCCTTGGTTGCCGCAATATAAACGGTCAACTAATGCAGCGAAAAAGCGGATCGCCAGCGGTCCTCGTATCAAAACCAAGGCATATAAAGGCGCAGCCCGTCTGAAGACGCGTTCCATGGCCGAGCTCAAGCGATTGGAGAAAAAGAATCCCCGCGCTGGACATTAATCTAATCGTAGCCGGAACTCCGCGATTGCCACTCAGTCGGCTGCGCGGTGGGCTGGGCGCTCTATGCAATTGGACATACCGGCAGGTGAATTTGCGGGTTACATCTTCGATTTGGACGGGACCTTGGTGGACACCATGCCCCTCCATTACCAAGCGTGGCGTGATGCCCTGCGTGAGTTTGGCCTGGATCGGGATCTTGATATTGACCTGTTCTATTCCTTGGGTGGCGTGCCAGCCATGCAGGTGGCGGATATCTTCAATCGCCACCATGGGACTGATTTTGACCCGTTGGGTTTGCGCGATGCCAAGGAGCACAAATTCACCCGGTTATTGCCCACAGCACCGCTCATTAGGCCGGTCGTAGAGTTCGCCCGGAAGATGGCGCTGACCCATCCCGTGAGTGTGGCGTCAGGAGGTCCCCGGGATGTCGTTTTGCATACGTTGGAGATCAAGGAATTGGCATCGCTGTTTGCGGTGGTGGTATCCGCGAATGACGTCCAGCAAGGGAAGCCGGCGCCGGATACCTTTTTGTTGGCCGCCCAGCAAATGGGGGTTCCTCCCGCGCAATGCCTGGTTTTTGAAGATGCCGAATTGGGCATTCAGGCGGCGGAAGCCGCGGGCATGCGTTGGGTGAAGGTAAACTCGCAAACGCGCTAGACTTTTGCCGGCCGCGAAAGTGTTTTGCGGTCGGGCTGCTTTATGTTGTGCTGCCACGATGAATTTCGAGGAGTTGGCCAAATCAGAAGTGAGATCGCAGCCGGTGTATGAACCGGGTAAACCGATTGAAGCGGTCGCGCGTGAGTTGGGATTGGATCCTGACAGTATCATCAAACTAGCATCCAATGAAAATCCATTGGGCGCATCGCCTTTGGCCGTAGCAGCTGCGCATCAAGCGCTCGACCAGGCGGAACTTTATCCCGACGGCGGTTGCTTTGCCTTGCGCGCAAAGCTGGCAGAAAAATGGGGATTGGCACCCGCTCAATTCGTTTTGGGGAACGGCTCAAACGAAATCATCGAACTGTTGGGCCACGTTTTCCTAAAACCCGGCGACGAGGTCGTGATGGGTAACCCTGCCTTTGTAGTCTATAAACTCGTGACTCTTTTGTTCGGGGCGAAAGCGGTTGAGATTCCTCTGGTGAATCATCGGCACGATTTGGACGCGTTGGCCGCTGCCGTGACCCCGCGCACGCGATTGGTATTTGTGCCCAGTCCGAATAATCCCACCGGCACGGCCAACACCCAAGCAGAGTTGTTGGCCTTTGCCCGTCGGATGCCTGATCACGTGATCACGGTGTTCGATGAAGCCTATGCCGAATATCTTGAGAGTATCCCCGATATGCGGCCCCTGATTAGCGAAGGACTTAAAGTTATTTGCCTTCGGACTTTCTCCAAAATATACGGCTTGGCCGCCATGCGAGTGGGCTATGGTTATGCCAGCGTTGAATTGGCGAACTTACTGAATCGGGTGCGACAGCCGTTCAATGTTAACGCCATTGCACAGGCGGCGGCTGTGGCGGCACTGGATGACAATGAGTTCGTAAAGCGGTGTCGGACCGAAAACCTATCAGGTATGCGTCAATTGGCGACCGGCTTTACGGAGCTCGGCTTGGAGCATGTCCCCAGTGTGGGGAATTTCATTTTGGTGCGCGTGGGAGAAGGGCAGAAAATTTTCGCCGAGCTGCAGCAATTAGGGATTATCGTCCGGCCTATGCGTGCATACGGCATGCCCGAATGGTTGCGGGTAACGGTCGGCACGATTGATCAGAACAAACGTCTGCTGGCCTCATTGGAAACACTTATCACCCAAAGTTAATCACTCGCCGTAGCTTTGTTCGTTTTGTTGAGCGTGGCGCCAAGCGGTTCGAGCAAATTTCGGCGATTGCTCAAAAAGAGATAGGAATCACTGCGCAAGAGGATTTGCGCCTGGGCGAGCACGCTGGGCGACGGTCTGCGCATGCTGAACACTTTTGGCAAGTTGGC
>Ga0222714_10000088_pt1 | contig 109619 bp, 116 predicted proteins | sample C33_3DmetaG_FD_165048 | JGI IMG/M metagenome (GOLD analysis project Ga0222714, IMG submission 165048) | Estuarine water microbial communities from San Francisco Bay, California, United States - C33_3D | ecosystem: Environmental > Aquatic > Marine > Unclassified | place: USA: California...
CCGACTATGGGGTCGGCATGTATTGTAGTCGATGCGGAAGTCCTCAATGACGACCCTGGCCTCCGTGAGGGTCCACAGTTGTTCGCGGTTGAGACATTCATCACGAAAGCGGCCGTGGTTGATACGGAGGCGTAGGCCGCGGCAATCGCCGAGACCGAAAAGATCGCCACCGTCAGCATGGTCGAAGCCAGGATGCTGAACAAATTGACGAGGGTCTCCCGGCTGATGTCGATGCCCCTGGAACCCTGCAGAAAATATTCCGCCACCGTGCCGAGGAAAACCCAGAACAAGGCCGCCATACTGTAGCAGGCCGGCCGCACCCAAAGCTGCGAGGCTAGTTTGTTCAGAAGGAATTTAAGTTTGCTCATCGCAAATAAAGGAATCGGTGCCCCATCACCACAGACCCCAGGCTTTGAACATGCCACCTAAATCCACCAAGCGTTCGCTCCATCCCGCTTTGATTAGGTCTTCTGCCAGACCATTGTGCAGAAGTGCGGACAACGCATCAGGGAGCGCATGCCTTCATCTTTGGCCATCACTTTTGCGTCCGGCAACGGTTCATCAAAATGCTTCAGCTGAAAACCATTGCTCAAAAACGCGGACATATAGGCGGACAGCGGCCGATGCCAGTTGGTCACCGAGATGCCGGCCCACTCGGCCTTGGTCGACCGCTCCACCATGTAGTTGTCCATCGTCCAATGCAGCTTGTTGTTGTCCTCGTCTCGCGCCCAAAACTTCGTGGTGGCGGTGTTGAAGCCATTGAGATTAGCCACGACGCAGCGACCGCCGGGTCGCAGCACGCGCCTCATCTCGGCAATCGCCGCCTTGTAATCCGCAATATCGACCAAAGCGACGTAGCTCACGGCAAGATCCATGCTCGCATCCGGCACGGGTAACGCCTCCGCCTTGGCAATATGGAAGGTGGCCTCCGGCTGGCGCCGGCGTGCCTCAATGATCAGTTTTCCCACCGGATCAATGCCCGTCAGTTTGGCCCCGCGTTTCCCCAACATGCGACAAAAGCGTCCTTCCCCGCAGCCGATGTCGATCACGTCAAGACCGGACACCTCGCCGCACAAGCCGAGCATGACGTTATCCAGTAGCAGCAACCGGTTGGGGTCACCCTTGGCCATCAGCCGAATCCACGGATCCGCGGATTGATCCCAACCGTAATTTCCATCCGCGGAGTTAGTCATGGGTGCGAAGAAATCGGTGATTGAGCTCCGGTCAATTCAACTAGTGCAGATCAAAGAAAGTCACAGACAACCAGGCCGAAGTGATGGCCGCAAAAAGGCACAAAGAAGTGTGACTGCGTGCAAAGCTCTCGCGCGCCTTTAGGCGCGACGCAAGGCTGGTATACCGACTGGTCTTTTGCGACTTTTTGCGGCCATTCCCGTTGTCACCATCCAAGTTCGGCGGCGTCTTCAGGGTGTGCAACCAACTCATAAGCCGTCTGGTCTTTGTCCAGTGACCTTCATCGTCGGCACAGTGCTCTGCGGGTTGCTCACCTCATGCGGTATCCTGCATGGTTCGGCACAAATCGGTTCGGACCTCAAACCCCGGCTCGGCACCAGTATCAGTGTGCCATTGGGCAAATAAATCCTAAATGACCGGGGCAACTAGGCGCAGACTTCAGCCTTGGCGTCCCAGCGATTAAAAAAAGTCTCGTTCCCTTCGCTGGCAATCCGGCGACGCGTTTCCAGCCACGAGGCCGACCATGCATCAGGATCGTGCAACTCTGACTCAGGGTTGGCCCGGCTACGCGCGACGAAACCGGGGAAAGCTTTGCGGCCCGTATCCTGGCCGATCGGATTGTAACGCAGGTCAAAACTCCAACGCACGCGATTACTGATATTGGGCAAGGAGGCGTGGCACATGCGGCGATGGAGAAACAACACGTCACCACGCTTCATTGGCAACGGCACCGCCTCGGCTTGCTTAATCAGTTTAAGTGGAATGCCCGCGCCGGCCGCGCCGAGTGGACAGTGCGTCACCAGACCATCGTGGTGGCTGCCAGGCACGACCTCCAGGCAACCGGACTCGATCGGAGCGTCCCACAACGAGGACCACACCGTGATCATGTCCGTCTCGTCCGCCTCGGGCAGGACGACGCCGTTGTCTTGGTGCCATGGAGTCGCGCCCTGCACCAACTGACCGGCCTCGTCTGCAATACCCCGACTCTCGGGCAATTTGAGCCGGACATGCTGCACCGGGTTGGAATAGATTTCGGGTCCAATTAAACTTTCAATCGCATCCAACACGCGCGGATTGCGCAGCACGTTGAAAACGGCCGGTCCGGTCCAGATCGGGGTATCGGCTTGGATGTTTTTTTGTGGCAGGGAAAAATCGAAATGTTGGGCCAGCACCTTGCCACTCTCCTGGCATACATGGATCAGACGTTCGCTGAAATCCTTGTCCGCATGGGTGGACTTGATCACACCCTTCGCGAACAGATCCTCTGCGAGTCGATCCAACACCCCGGCGTATTCCGCCATGACCGGATCCAAGTCCTCCACGGGATCAAGGTAACCGCGTACCACGAGATAACCTTCGCGGTTAAACTGTTCAACTTGGGCTGGGGAGAGACCGGACATGGGTGGCAACAGGGATTGACTCCGACTTCGGCATTAAGTCTTGGGACACTTGGTGAGGCAAGTTTCCAATACGGGAGGATCCGGACAACCGTGTCACTTGGCCATCAATCGTTTGACCAAGGGCTTGAGCGTGAGCCCTTGGAAAACGATCGAGAACACGACGATGATATAGGTGACCGCGAGGATAATTTCGCGCTCACGAATCTGCTTCACCGCGGCATCACCAATCGCATCAGTGAGATACTGGCCCTCGGGTCCGTCGGGCATCGTCTCAATCCCCCACGGACTGAAGTAGCCGTTATTCGGCATGCCCCAGCCACAACCGCCAATGTTCACGTCAAAGCCGTGTTTTTTCGGATAAGTCAGTCCGTTGCCCAAGTGCCATTTGCCGATGTGCCAAGTCTGGTAACCGCCGTCGCGCAAGGCAGTCGCAATGCTACGCTCGTTCATCGGCAGGTGGTGCATGTAAGGCACGTCGAGCAGTTTGCCCACGGAATGCCCGCCGATGAAATTCGTCACTCCTACCCGAGCCGGATATTTTCCCGTCATCAGGCTGGCCCGGGTCGGCGAACAGACCGGTCAGGATGCGTAGGCATCGGTGAAGCGCATGCCCCCCGTCGCCAGCAGGTCGAGATTGGGCGTCTCATAAAATGAACTGCCGTAACAGGTGAGATCGCGCCAGCCAAGGTCGTCGATCAGGATAAATAGGATGTTCGGCTGCATGGGGTGGCGCCATGCTGCGTCTACCAACTGGCACGTCAAAAATTTACGCCCCAGGCCGGGAAAAAATTGTGCGCTACAATTTGTAGCTGAGAAACACCCCGGCGACGACTTGGTCGGCGCTGCCCCGTTGCTGCACCAACGGGGAATCGACGGCATCGCCCAGCAGCCGACTATAATTCAAGATAGCCACCAAGGTCAGTCGACCGCTCAAGGGCTGCACCAGTGTGGTCCCCCAACCCGCCGATTTCAGGCCCACCCCCGCACGATAAACCGGCAAGCCCGAACCCAATGCATCCCGTGCACTGACCCCATAATAAGTCGACGTATAGTCCGCATCCGCCCAGCTCACCCGGGGACCGGTGGCAAAGATCAGCGGTGGCACAAATCGATCACCTCGGGTCGGTCGCAGATTCGCACTGTATTCAAAGCCCAGTTCCGCCGTGAGTCCCTCATGACCATTGAGGCCCTGTAGTAATTCCAAGCTGCCCGACCAAGCATCCCATTTGCCCTTGAGAAAAGCCCCCGCCTGCACCGTCCCGTCAACATCGGCAAAACCGGTCAAAGCGGTGGAACGTTTACCCGCGATCCGAAAAGGACTTTTGCCATCCGATTCGCGGCCAAAATCATATTTTACCAAGGGTCCGGCCGACCAATTACCCTTGGCTAACATAGTGTAACCTACCCCATCTCCCACTGAGGCAAAAAATGTGTCACCATAGGTAACCCGTAGGGCGGGCACGGCCATCAATTGGTAATCCTCTGAGCCACTGAACGCGGGGGCATAGAGCACTCCGCCACCGACATCGACCGACCAGCCCGCCGGGGTTCGCGGCGATTCAGCCGCAGTCATACCTATTCCACCCACTACAATCAGGATCGAAAAAATCAGTTTGTGCATCTTATGGCATACGCGCGATCTCGGCGGCTGGATGCGCCACTTCGGTTGAATCCGCAGGTTCTTTGACGGCTTTTTCGCAGATTATTCCGCATCCAAGGGCAACCGCGGCGACCCTTCGCACGAATCACTGGGATGCATGAAACTAAATATCCGGTCAGTTTGCGGCCGTCACTCGCGATCAGTTTCGCAGGCTTTTCACACAACCCTCATTGCTTACACCGGTCTGTAATCCTATGCTAAATTCTGCGATGAAATCATCGGCCCATAGCACGGCAGCACAATCTTGGCGGATCCTCTATGCGGATGACGTGCGCGAACTGCGTCTGCTGATGGAGCAAATTCTCGCCTGCGACGGTCACACCGTAAAATGCGTGGAGGATGGAGTGCAGGCGTGGGCCGAATTGAAAAAATGAAATTCGCCTATGATGTGGTGATCACCGATCACAACATGCCACGGATGAACGGGCTCGAGTTGGTGCAACAATTACGCGCCACTGGTTACCCAGGCAAAATCATTGTCGTAAGTTCCGATTTAAGTGAGGCCGTGGATCAAACCTATCACAATCTGAACGTGGATCGGGTATTCAAGAAGCCATTTCAATTCGCCAGATTAAGGGATTTGGTGAAGGAATTGCAGCAAGCCACCGTTTAAGTATCCCAGCCGCCAAACAAGTCCGCCCAGCAATGCGCGACCGCGGCGTGCTCTCCCTCCGGCAGTTTCGGTGCAAACGGCAACCGATCTCGCTGCGCCATATCCGCGGTAAACTCCGCGATCGCACCCAGCGATGCCGCCATCAAATTTACGTCAACGCGACTCAGGTCATCATCCGCCCGGTGATGAAAGAATCGACCGCCGGCACAGTTGGGACGCATGAGGGTGAGGCCGGGCACCCCGGCGGCATTGAAGGGAAAGTGATCGGCATACGGCAGCACGCCGTAGTCGCGTCGATAATACTGCCCGTGCCGCGCAAAATAATCCGGCAAGAGGGCATCAAGTTCCGCCGGACCACTGCCGGAAAGACTGTTCCACCCCAGCAAAGAACCAAAGCTGTCGAAATTGATCATCAACTTCCCGGATTTCTCCAATTCGGCCCGGTGCCGACGCACGTAGGCGGAACTGCCGACCGAAAGCTGTTCCTCCGCCCCAAACGAAATTAAACGGATGGTGCACTTGCGCGGCAGCGGGGCGAGCACCCGCGCCAGTTCAATCAAGCCTGCCGTGGCCGAGCCGTTGTCATCCGCCCCCACCGAATCGGCCTGCGTATCATGATGCCCACCCAAGTAGAGCACGCCAGCCGACGGATCCGCACCCGGCAATTCTCCGATGATGTTGGCCGATTCGGCAGGACGCGGCCCGCCAACTACCCGGAAACGCGCCCGGGTTGCCCCTCGTTCCTTCCATTTCCAGGCATCGAGATATGCTACATTGAGTGAAGTAACGGCGCCACAGGCTGCCACGTAGGTGGGAAATATCGCATCCGCCAAGGCGGTCGCCCCGGGATAGCGCAAATCCGCCATCAACACACCGGCCGGCTGCGCTTCCACCAATCGGCGGTAGTTATCGCGCGATTCGATGTGGCAGCCGAGGTGCATCACTACGTTGCCCCGCATCAGCCTGGGCAGATCGGTATTTTGATAGCCGGTCGGACCATCAAAAAACACCAACGGTGCCTCCACCCACTCGCCTTGGGTGCCGGGGGTATTCGCAAACAATGAACACCCCGCGTCATGCCACGCAGCATCATGAAAAACCTGCAATTGTTGTTCCTGCACGTCCCGCATTTGCACAGGAAATGACTCACGACTCACCACCGCCCCGACCCGCTCAAATTCCGCCGCCACATAATCGGCGGCGGCAGATTCACCGGCAGAACCGGCCAGTCGCACCCCAATGGTTTCGACCAAGACACGAAGATGACATTCAAGTTGGGCGGGATCGATCGGCAGCATGGTAACCCGCGCAGCCAAGCCGGCTCGATTCAGTGTGGCCACACCGAAAAACCATCCCGCGAAAAAAATCAGGTTTTACTCCCACCGTATTGTGCGGCCTGTTGGATGGACCCATGGCCAACGATATCGTGCTTTCCCTTGCCGCCAAACCCGGCAATCCCCGCAACTCTGAAGGTTCCTTTGTAAACCTCGCCAACGGCGATATCCTTTTCGCCTACTCACGCTATACCGGTGACAGTTGGCAGGATCATGGCGCCGCCGACATCGCCGGCCGTTATTCCCATGATGGTGGACTGACCTGGAGTCAGGAAGACCAACTCATCGTGGCCAACGAAGGCGACTGTAACGTCATGAGTGTTTCACTGCTCCGACTGCAGGACGGTCGCATCGCTCTCTTCTATGTGCAGAAAAATTCCGCCCGGGACTGTCGCCTGCGGATGCGCATCTCCATGGATGAAGCTGTGAGTTGGGGCGAGCCCGTGCTCTGCAACCCACCCCAGGGTTATTTTGTCACCAACAACGACCGGGTGGTGCAGCTTGCATCGGGCCGACTGATCGCGGTCGCTTCATATCATAAGCCCAAGTCAGTCGATGGTGACATCGAGGCCGGTATCGAATCACACGGCGAGTTGGTTGTATTTATTTCAGATGATACCGGCGAAACTTGGCGCGAAGGGGCCCAACGTATGCGAATTTCTGAAAAAATTCATTCCGGCATCCAGGAACCCGGCATCATCCAAAGAGGTGATGGCACCCTCTATGGCTGGTGCCGCACGAGTGCGGGCCAGCAATGGGAGTTCAACTCCGAGGATGACGGCGAAACCTGGAGCAGCCCCCACCCCTCCCGCTTTAAATCCCCCACCAGCCCGCTATCGCTGAAGGTCATCGCGCCGGGGCCACTCTGGTTAGCCATTTGGAATGAACCACTCGTGCCGGTGGAAAACGAAACCGGGTTTGCTCAGAATTCGAGTTGGGGTCGCACGCCATTGGTCGCGGTTACCAGCCGAAACGAAGGCCGGACTTGGTCGGAACCTGTGTTGCTGGAAGACGACCCCGAGCGTGGATTTTGCTACACCGCGATACACCCGGTGGGAGATACCGTGCTCCTCGCGTATTGCTGCGGCGGTCGCGGGTCCGCCGTCCTGCAAGATTCGTGCATTCGCCGCGTGGCACTGGCGTCTCTCCTGCGTTGATTCTCCAGCTTCTGGGCTGGCCATTGCACGTCGCAGGATCCGTCGCGAGTGGGTCTTGCGTATTGCATGATTTTCGGGCCCTCGGATTGCCTGCTACTGTCGAAGTGAAATTTTAATTCATTTTACGGCAATGATTTAAGTGCTACCCGCCGTTACCGCGGCATGAATCTGGCATCTGAGATAGGCAGTTCAACCAATCGCAACCTCAACGAAAGTATATCCAATGTTAAGCTGGACTCTCACATTTCTCATTATCGCCCTCATTGCGGGCGTGCTCGGCTTCACTGGTATCGCAGGCGCGGCTGCCGGTATCGCGAAGGTGTTCTTCTTCATCTTCCTCGTGCTGTTGATCGTCTCCGCCATCGCTTCGGCCTTGCGAGGCAGACCGCCGGTCTGAGTCAGGCCGCATTCGCCTCGATCCCCATCAACCCAAATAAATCCAAATATTTTATGAACATGAAAAACCAACGACCAAAAGTCCTCACCGCCATCGTCCTCTCTGCCCTCGCGCTCACCGCCTTCGGCTGTTCCAAGAGCGATCGCGAAACCGCATCGGACAAAGTCGAGCATGCCTACGACAAGACCAAGGCAGCCGTGTCCAATGGCTGGAGCGACCTGAAGGACTATACCTTCGAAAAGAGCAGCGATTTCAAGGATCGGGCCGCGGCCATGTCCTCCGATCTCGACGCCAAGCTCGAGAAGCTGAAGGCGGACACCGCCGACGCCAAAGCCAGTGCGAGCCGTTCCGCCGCGTGGGAGGAAGTGAAGAGCTCCCGGGCCGACTTGTCGGACAAGCTCGACGCATTGGGTAACGCCAGCGCGGACACTTGGGACAGCGCCAAGGCCAACGTCATCGCCGCCGCCAAGCGCGTCGAGGCCGCCTACGACAAGCTCAAAGCCGACATGTCGTAATTGCGGGAACACCGCATTTTGTTTCTAACAAGGCCGGGGCATATGCCCCGGCCTTTTGTATACTGAACCAGACCTTCAACCAACCACCCTCATGCCTTCCGCCAAATCCACCCCGCCCAGCTGGTTCAAGTCCTTCGGCAATGCCATCGTTCGCTACTTTGCCCGTGGCGTGCTGATCTTTGCCCCGATCCTAATCACGGTTTCGATCCTGCACTGGATATTTGTCAGTCTGGACGGACTGCTCCAACCCTATGTCCAGACCCCCGGACTGGGATTCGTGATCGTGCTGGTCGCCCTGCTCGTGATTGGCTGGGTCGGTTCACTCTTCGTTGTCGGTCGGTTGATTAACTTGGTCGATTCCTGGTTGGAGCGATTGCCCGGAATCAGTTTTATCTACACTTCGGTGCGGGATCTCTTCAAGGCGTTCGTGGGCAACAAACGGCGCTTCCAACATACCGTGCGAGCCCGGCTCTATGCATCCGACGATGTCTGGGTGATCGGTTTTCTCACGGACGAAGATCTGCAGAGTTGGGAACTGGGCAAGGATCACGTCGCCGTGTATGTCCCCCAAGCCTACAATGTCGCGGGTCAGCTCTACCTCATGCATCGCGATCGGGTCTGCCCGTTGAAAAATGTCGGAGCCGGAGAGGCTATGAAGTATGCCGCCACCGGGGGCGCCATAGAAATGACCGCCGCCAAGGAATCTCCCAAGGTTTAGCGGCCGGGATCAAATGCCGTAATCACGGGTAACGCCCCGTGGAATCCGGCACTAGGGGGGCACCCGGCCCCCCCCGGTAATTTATTGTGTCATTTTTGTGACACTCAGCCTTGCCGCCTGCACTAGGGGTTCTCCATGGTCGGTCACCAAGACCCCACATGATCGGCACTACACTCACGATTCTCGGCAGCTTGGGCCTGTTCCTTTTCGGAATGAAGGTCATGAGCGAGGCCCTGCAAAAGCTCTCCGGTGAACGTCTGCGCGGCATGATGCGCAAGATGACCAGCAACCGGTTTATGGGACTCGGCACCGGCTTTGGCGTGACCTGCCTGGTGCAATCCTCTTCCGCGACGACGGTGATGATCGTGAGTTTCGTCAACGCGAGCCTGCTGACCGTCACCGAAGCCATTGGCATGATCATGGGTGCCAACCTCGGCACCACCACGACCTTTTGGATCGTCTCGTTCCTCGGTTTCAAGTTCAGCATCTCATCCATCGCGTTGCCCATGATCGGACTGGCTCTGCCGCTGATCTTTTCGCGTCAGGCCAAACTGCGGGACACCGGTGAATTCATCATGGGCTTCGGCATCCTGTTCCTGGGACTGATGTTCCTCAAGGATTCGGTGCCGGATATCCGTAACAGTCCGGAAGTGCTGACCTTCGTGCAGGGCTACACCGGTCGCGGGCTCATCTCCGTTTTGTTTTTCTTCGCGTTCGGCACGATTCTCACGGTGATCGTCCAATCGTCCTCGGTGGCCGGCGCCATCACTTTGACCATGGCCTACAAAGGCTGGATCGATTACCCCAGCGCCTGCGCCATCATCCTCGGTGAAAATGTGGGCACGACCATCACCGCCAATATCGCCGCGATGGGTGGCAACACCAACGCCAAGCGCGCCGCCCTCGCGCATCTCGTGTTCAATCTAATCGGCGTGATCTGGGCCATCGCACTGTTCAAGTATTTCGCCAATTTTGTGGACATGGTCATGCCCGGGGACGCCTTGGAAAAGAGCAACATCCCGCTGCATCTGGCCGCCTTCCATTCGCTCTTCAATCTCATCAACATCTGCCTGCTGATCGGCTTTGTGCCCCAGCTGGGACGCTTGGTTGAGCGCTTGATATCGGACCGGAAGGGCAAGGCAGCCGATCACGTATCGCGGGGCGCTTCCTTCCTCCCGCAAACCGGCGAACTCAATATTGCCGAAGCCGAACGTGACGTGCAACGCATGGGCCAATTGACGCGCGACCTCATGACGGGATTCGTCGAACTGTTCCTCAATGAGGACAAGGATTTGGGTGAACGCGTTAAGGAACTGAAAAAACTTGAGGAGGAAAGCGACCGGCTGGCCTACGAAACCACCAGCTACCTGCTCGAATGTTCGGCTCAGGGCATCAGTGACACCAGTATGCTCAAGGTCACGGCCATGTTGCGGGTGGTCGCCGAACTGGAGGACATCTGTGACTGCGGCTACCGGCTCGTCATGCTGGCCGAACGCAAATACCGGAAGCGTCGCGCCCTGCCGCCGGAAACAATCAAGCAGGTCGAGCAATTTGCCAAAATCGTGCTGCAGTTCATGGACTTTTACTCCTCGCGCATCGTGCGGGGCGTGGAAATGCAGGACATGGAAACGGCTTACCAGTTGGAAAACACCATCGACCGCTTCCGCAAATCCCTGCGCCGTGAATCACTCGCGCGCATGTCTTCCAGTGGCGAAACGGTGAAGGCCGAGATGATCTACATCGATATGCTCAACAACATGGAGAGCATCGGTAATCACTCGCTCAACGTCCTGCAGGCCCTGCGCCACCGCGACTAAGAGAGGATGCCGCCACTCGTGCTCAATCCGGGCCGGCAACCAAACTGACAACTAGGGATGCAGCGGGCCGCATTCTATTATTTTTTAAACTACGTCACCCATCCGACCGTGAACGACGTCAGTAATACTATGTCCTTATTCAACGCCGCGTCTACCCTCGCCTCATGAAAATCGACGTCGCCATCATTGGAGCAGGCCACAACGGCCTGGTCGCAGCCACCTACCTCGCCCGCGCCGGCCTCAACGTTCACGTCTTCGAACGCGAAGACAAAATCGGTGGCGCCACCCGTAACGAGGAACTCTGGCCCGGCTACATTTTCTCCACCTGCGCCCACTTGCTCCACGTATTTCCCGCCCGGCTGGTGCGTGAACTCGGTTTGCGCGAACGCGGCCTGCAGGTCGTGCACCGCGACGAGGTCATCTTGCTCAAACGCGACGGCACCTATCACTCAAATCTGGATTTGAATTTGCCCAATAACCTGACGGCCGCTGCCAAACTCAGTGCCGAAGAACGTGCCGGTTGGGATCGCTATGTCGCCTTCAAGCAAATCATCGCGCGGCTGGTTCGGCCCCACCTCATGTCGCTGCCCCCCACGCTGGAGGAGCTGACTGCGCGCGCCGCCGGCACCCCCGCCGAGGAGGCCCTTCGGCTCGCGACTTCGATGAGTTTGTGGGAAGTTCATGACCATTTCCTGCCCACGGATCGCCTGCGTGAACGCGCCGCCTTGGATCTCTCCGCGGTGTCGTGCAATCCATCGGCCATGGCATTGACTTACACCGCGCTGGGCCAACCCGATCCCGAGACCGGCGAGGCGAACCCGTGGGGTTTCGTCAAGGGCGGGATGGGCCGCCTCGCCGCCGTGATTGCCGATGCTGCGATCGAAGCCGGTGCCACGATTCACACCGATACGCCAGTGCAGGAAATCCTCGTGGAGCAAAACCGCATCACCGGTCTGCAACTAGCCAACGGGCAAACGATCCAAACCCCCTGTGTGCTCTCCTGCGCCGATCCGAAGACGACCTTTCTAAAATTGCTCTCACCCGCAGCCATGCCCCCCGGACTGCGCGAACGGGTTGAAAGCATCAATACCAGCGTCGGTTGTTTCAAATTGGTCGCCGCCGTCAGTGAACTGCCGCAGTGGAAAGGTTGGGACGGCGATCCCGACCTGCCGCACCGCGGCTCCGTGCAATTGGAAATGAATCGTGACGCGATTCGCACCAACTATGCCGAGCTCAAGGCCGGAATCCCTCCCTCCCGCCCGATGATGAGTGTAAATGTGCCTTCCATGCTGGACGATACCATTGCACCTCCGGGCAAGCACACCGTATCGATCTACGTTTACTCCGCCGCGGCCAAACTAGCCAAAGGCACGTGGGACGATCACCGCGTCAGCAGTGCAGAAAGTCTCATCGATCAGATCACGGAATACGCTCCCAATTTCCGCCGCTCGATCATCAATTACGAGTTCCGCACCCCGCTCGATCTTGAACGCAAAGTCGCGCTGACCGACGGCTCCATCTGGCACGCGCACCACGACGCACATCATCTGCTGGCCAATCGGCCATTGCCTGAATTGTCACACTACCGCGCGCCAATCAGTGGACTCTACTTGGGCGGGGCGGGCCAGCACGGCGGTGGCGAAGTCAGCGGTATCCCCGGTCACAATTCCGCACACGAAATTCTGAAGGATCTGCAAAACTCATGACCCACTCACCCCTGCCTCAGGGCCTGCTCTTCGATCAATCCGAGCTTCCTCGTATCAAGGAAACTTTGGCCCGCCCCGAATTCGCCTCGTTCTGGCGTTACGCCCGCGAAGCTGATTTGGCCGATGACGAGCGCTTCCTGCGCGACGAGATCAAGCTCGACCACGTCAATGCCGACCTTGGCCGCGCCGCGAATATTCTGCAGCGCTGTGCATTCGTTCACGCCATTGCACCAGACGCGCGGCAGCTCGCCCTCGCCAAACTGGCCTTAAATCGTGTGCTCTCGTTTCGTCGTTGGGATTGGATCCTCGAAGCCGGCAAGGACACCGTCGGTGTCATGCGCAACGGCACCACCAGCATTGCGGTCGTGCTGGCCGCGGATTGGCTGGCCAACGATTTGACGGACGAGGAACACGCCGCCGTCGTGCGGTTCATCGGCGATGAGGCCGGACCCGCCGCCGAGCGGGCCGTCTTTGGCATGACGCATCCCGATCAAGTCATCGGTTGGGGCATGGATCCGGAGGCCAAGGGCTTTGATCAAGCTTACCTCGACATCGATTTCAGCCGCTGGCCGCGAATCCTTGATGTCAATAATCTCCGTATCATCGCCAGTTCCGGACTCGCCGCTGCCGCGGCATTCCTGCAAGGCCACCACCCACGGGCCACGGAATGGGCTGCGATGGCCGACGCCAGCCTGCGCCTCTTCGTTTCGCGTCTGCCGCAGGACGGCGCGTTTCCCGAGGGGCCGGACTACTGGCACTTCACCTTCAACTATTACTGCGTGTCCGCGGAGCTGTTGCGGCGGCGTTGCGGTATCGATGTGCGCGATGCTTTCGATTTTCCGGCGATGACCCGCTATGTGCAAATGGTCTCGGTGCCGACAATCACTCAGCCCGATGCCTGCCTGAACATCGGCGATGCTTTCAAAATGTCCGGCGCGGAACCCCTCGCATGGATCGGGCGCCACTTCCGTGATTCCACGGCCAATCAATTGGCCTTGCAACCCGGCACCGTGCGCGATCTGCCCGTGTCTGCCTGGGCTGCAATCTGGTTCGATCCGACCGTGCCGGCGCGACGCAGCGCCGACCTCCCCCTGGATCGTGTGTTATTTCCCGGCATCGTGATTTCGCGCACCGGCTGGAGTCCGACCGACACGGTGCTTTCGCTGCGTAGCGGTGAACCGGAGAATCACGAACACGCCGACCGCAACAGTCTGATATTCGTCGCGCATGGGGAGCGCTTGTTACACGATCCCGTCAAGGCCAGCTACATGCGCACCGATCCCAAATGGCAGCTGCGCCTGACCGCCGCACATACCGCCCTGTTGATCGACGGTCGCGGCCACCAGTATCACAACGGCGAGGAAGGCACCAACGCCTCGCAAGCCCACGCCACCTTCGTCGATCATCGGTTCGGGCGCGATTGGATGAGTGCCACCAGTGACGCGGCAGCAGCCTACGCCAAGGCCGGACTTCCGGTCACCCGCGCCCAACGCACCGTCATTTTACTCAAGCCGGATATCCTTATCGTTTGCGACGAGGTCGACCTAACCGTCGCCCTGCCCGTGCAAACCCGTTGGCAAGTGTTCAACGACGACAGCCAAGGCACGGTGCAAACCCAAGGCGGCACCTTCACGATTACGCGACCCCATGCCAGTTTGCAGGCGTCCAGCGCAGCATTGGGTGAAGCTATCATCACCACCGGCAAACTCACCATTCCCGATAAAGACGGCGTCTATCCATTTGTCGAAGTGACCAGTGCATCGGCTGTGCGGCATTGCCTGCTCACCATCTGCACCGCCGCACCGAAGGGACAACCCCACGGGAAAGTGTCCGTCAAACGGGAAGCCGATAGTTGGCGGATCACCGGTGAACATCGGGGGCAAGCCGTGGCTGTTTCCATCGTCCCGCGCGAATCTGGTGCGCCGCGGATTACGTTATGAGGCCGCACTGGAGGAAATAATATATTTCGTTCTAATAGGTTGTCGGCTGCTTCGTCACCGGATTGAAAGAAACCCTCAAACCAGTCCAATCGCCAAAACATTTCTTATGAAAACCACTTCCCTTATCTCCACACTCGGACTTCTCACAGTGCTCGCTTTTACCACTTCGGCTACGCTCGCGGGCACTGCGACCAAGCCCGCCAAACCAGAGCGCATCGCCTTCGGTCAGGAAGTGGACATCACTCAATATCTCGTCCCGGGCAAAACCGTGGTGTTTGATTTCACGAGCGAGTATTGCCCGCCCTGCCGCGCAATCGCACCGCACCTCGACCAGCTTCACGCCAACCGCGCCGATGTCGTGGTGGTGAAGGTGGACATCAACCGTGAAGGCCACAAAGGCATCGACTGGGAGTCTCCCGTCGCCGACCAATACAAACTGCGCAGCATCCCCCATTTCAAAGTCTATAACCCGCAAGGGAAGCTGGTGGCGGAAGGCAATGCCGCACGCGAGATGGTCAGCGCATGGTTCGAATAAACCGTTGGTAAATTCTTCGAATAGGAACGCGGCCCGGCGATGGCCGCGTTTTTGTTTTTTAGACACGGGATCAATCCAATCTCGCAGTATGCAGGACGTTCTCACTTATTGAATGTCCCCTCTCCGTTTTGATGCCCCGCCTTTGCTTATCCGTCCTGTTGCTTTGCTGTGCCCTGTGTGGCAGTGGCCAAACCGCTGAAGGTGACGCGGAAATCCAATCAGGCTGGCGGGAGTTGAGCCGATTGAATCCAGTTCCTGCCGAGAAGCTCTTCGCTTCCGTGCATTCGCGTGAAGCCCGGCTGGGCGCGGCCCTCGCCACCTTCACCATCCAGCCACACACATCGGCCCGCAGAGAGGAGGCCCAGCGCTTGTTGGCGGACTTAATCGAGGAAAATCCCGACGACGACTACGGCATCGCCGCGACCTATTACCGCACGCGGTTGTCCACCGAGGGAAGTCCACCAGCGGATACGTTGACCACGATCAATGCCTATCGGCAATTGCTGCACGAGCACCCAGGCAACCCCATTGCTGAACTGGCTGCCCCCAAGCTCGCCATCCTCCTGCTCTACGCGGACGTGACGGCGGAACTCTGGGAAGCGCACGTCGCCGAAATCACCGCTCTACTACCGCAACTCGTATGGCCCGCCACGCAACGCGATACCCGGCTGGCCCTCGCCGATGCATTATTAAGATTGCACAGTGACCACGCACGCGCCCTGCCTCTGATCGCCTACTGCCTCGACCGTGACCTGATCGTGCGGCCGCCACGTCGCGGCAACCTGTTGCTCCAAGCCGCCGAGTCCGCCCGCCTGCTGCACCAACCGCAGGAAGCCATTCGTTACTACCGGCGTTATCTTGAGGAATACCCGCGCGAATTCCGGACGGATGAAATCACGCGACGACTGCAAGCGTTGGAAACGGAGGCTGGCCCGTGAAACCCTCCCAACTCATTCGCCGCGGCCTGCTACTGCTCGGCACTGTATTCGTGCTGTTCTGCGCGTGGCAGGCACTGCGACCATTGGGCAAACCTTCAGCCGACGGCAGGATCACGATTCGCTTCGGCCACTGGCAGCTCGAACCGGGGATCCGCACCGCATTCGAACAACTGATCCGCGACTACGAAGCGCTGCACCCCAATATCAGGGTCGAACAAATCACCGTGCCGGGGCGCATGTATCGCCAATGGGGCAGCACCCAGTTGATCGGCGGCACCGCGCCCGACCTCGTGCAAATCGGCCTCGGCGTGCAGGGCGGATTTTTCTACGATTACTTCCAGCCGATCACCGCCGAGATCAACCTGCCCAATCCCTACAACGCCGGCACTCCCCTCGAGGGTGTGCCGTGGCGCAACACCTTCAAGGACGGCATGGTGACCAGCTACGACCCGGAAACATTTGAGTGCTATGGCGCCTCCCTCTTCGCCGCCACCATTCGCATCTACTGCAACATGGATCTGTTGCGGAAAGTAACCGGGAGCGATCAGCTTCCGGTGACCTTCCGAGAATTTCAGGAATTCTGCGCGCTAGTTCACGACTACGCGCAAAGCACAGGCGAACATATCGAGCCGATTGCGGGTTCCTCCCTGACTGGGATTCTCATGCTGGACGATCTCTTCCGTTCGCAAATGCAGGATCTGACCAGTCGGCTGAATCCCACCATGGACCTGCCGATGGATAACGATGAGTTCTATCTTCAATATCTGCTCGGCCGATGGACCCTCAAGGATCCCGCTCTGCAATCTGCGGCTGAACTGATGCGCGAAGCTGGTGCGCTCCTGACGCCGGGTTTCACCCAGATTGATCACGACCAGGCGCACTTCCGTTTTGTGCAGGGCCGCGCCGTCATGCTGATGGGTTTCAGCCTGCAAGCCACTGGGATCCTCGATCAGATCAATTTTCCCATTCAAGTGATCCGCAGTCCGCAACCCGACGTCGACAATCCTCGCTTCGGTCCGCAAATGCGGGCGCGCAGCTCCGAGAACGGCCTGCGCACCTACGGCGGCTTCGCTCTCACGCGTTCGTCCCAGCACCCGGCGGAGGCTCTCGATTTCCTCCGCTTCATCACCAGCGCGGAATCCTGTCGCAAGTTCTGCGAGATCAGCCGGTGCCTACCCTCGATCATTGGCGTGGAATCTCCAGATATCATGCAAGCCTTCATGCCGGACACCCATGGCTATCCGCCGGGACCCACCTTCTACATTTCGCCCGACACTCGCGCGCTGATTCTCAATTCCCAATACCTCCTGTTCGGACCCGAGGCCAGTCCGGCGCGCTGGCTGGCCAGGCTCAGTCAGGAACTGCCCTCTACTATGCGGCGGGATTTGCAGCGCACCACTGACGCTCGCGCCGCCAGCGTCCAACGGATTGAGGCCGCCATCGCCGCTGGCCAACGATTATTGGCCGACCATCCTGACGACGATATCCTATCACGCAAATACCAGAGCCAATTGGAAACGCAGAATGAAATGGAAGCCACCGTGCACTACACCCGGCTGCGACTCAAACAGGCCGAACGGCAGACGGGCCGCGGACCCAATTGACGGTTGAAAAACTTTGCTCCAGCTTCACGGCGATGAAAGCCGCCGCGAAGATCCAAACCCCGGAGCAGTATCTGGCCAGCTTACCCGCGGACCGGCAGGCTGCGTTGACCACCCTGCATCAGGCCATTCGCAAAGCAGTCCCGAAGCTCAAGCCCGTCATGGTTTATGGCATGCTCGGTTACGGGCCCTACACTACAAATACGAGAGTGGCCGCGAGGGCGATGGCGCCATCATCTGTTTGGCCAGTCAGAAGAACTACATCAGCCTCTATCTCTGCGCGCGCACGCCGAAAGGGTATCTCGCGGAGACTAACAAAGCGCGGCTCGGCAATGTATCGGTCGGCAAATGCTGCATCCGTTTCAAAAAACTCGAGGACCTCAACCTCAAGGTCGCCATTGAACTGGTTCAAACCGCAGCGGAACTCGCCCAAGTCCCCGGTGGTTTCGCGATGTAGTCTGCCAGTGTAAGACAGAGACAGTTTGCATCGCGCTCGACTGCACGCCCCACCGCGTCAACGTCGCGCTTTTCATGCTGCGCCACTTCCTGCTGCTACTGTTCGGCGTGATGGTCTGCTCCACCGCAGTCATCATGATGAATGCCAGCCACACGCATCCCATCGTGTTGGCCGCGATGCGCTTGTTGTTGGCTTCGATCGTCATGGCTCCCATCGCGTGGCGGGAATACCGCCGCCATGAGGCCGTGTTTACCCGGGAGCATTTGCGCCGCACTCTCCTGCCCTCGGTGATCTTTGCCCTGCACATGATCACGTGGGCCTATGGCGCACGCATGACCATCGTCGCGCAGGCCAGCCTGCTGGTGAATTTTGCCCCGGCCGCGATTCCGTTCTTTCTGCACTGGTTGGTCGGTGAACGCATCAACCGGTGGGAAATCATCGGCACCGGCATCGCGCTGACCGGCGTGCTGACGCTGGGCATCCGGGACGCCTTGGCGGGGGGCGGCAGCGTCTGGGGAAATATCGTGTGCTTCGTCTCGATGCTGCTCTTTGCCTGCTACCTGGCGCTGGGCCGACGCAACCGCGACTTCCCCTCCATCTGGCTCTACATGGTGCCGGTTTACCTCAAAGCGGGTTTGATCTGTGCCGTGGTCGCACTCCCTTGGTGGCATACCTACGCGGTGCATGACCGCCATGAATGGTTAATGATGATCGGACTGGCCCTGCTGCCCACCATCATCGGCCACACGGTGCTCAATGCGAGCATGAGGCATCTGCGCGGCCAGATCGTCAGTCTGTGCAACGTGGGGCAGTTCATTTTTGCCGGCATCATGGCCTGGCTACTCTTTCATCAATTGCCACCCGGCAGTTTCTATCTGGCCAGCGCCCTCGTGGTGATCGGCGTATCCATCGTCGTCTTCAAGGCACCCACCGCCCCGCCCCGCATGCGTTAACCCACGGCCAAGGCTTCTATTTTCTTTTCGCCATTGGCCCGCGGGAGACTTTGGCTCCCTCGCGCTTCCCCATGCATACCTACCATCTTGACCCACGAGGTCGTGATCGCGCCGCGGGCACCCCCAAACAGCCCTGGCGCACCCTCGCCGGTGCCCGCGACAATCTTCGCAGACTGAAGGCCACCGGCAAGGTCACCGGTCCGGTCACCGTCCTCGTCCACGACGGTCGCTACGAAATGACCGCGACGGTGAAGTTCGGCCAGGAAGATTCCCACACGCGCTATGCGGCCGCCCCCAAGGAGAACCCGGTCTTCGATGGTGCGGAAAAGCTTACTGGTTGGAAAATCGGCCAGCGCAACGGTCGCACCGAATGGACGCTCGATCTGCCGGAGGTCGTGCAGGGCAAACGTTTTTTCCGTTCCCTCTTCGTCAACGGCCGACGGGCGCCCCGGGCGCGCTTCCCGAAGTTCACCCCGGACCTCAAGGGTGGCGGCAACGTCTTGCGCGTCGGCGAAATGCTCGAACCGGAAAAGCACGGCCTCGGTGACGGTCGCGATACGTTCAAGCCCGCAGCCGGCAACATCTCCGCCGACTGGGCCTCCCTGCCCGACGCCGAGTTCGTGGTGATGCATTATTGGATTGAGGAGCGCCTGCCCAAGCCCGCTCTTAATCCCCGCACCGGCTGGATCAGCTTCGCCCGCCGTTCGGCCTTCTGTCTCTATGAGTCGCACGGCAGCGAGCACGCCCGTTACTACATCGACAATCTTTTCGAGGCGCTGACCGAACCCGGCGAATGGTATCTCAGTCGCGAGACCGGCCGGCTCTACTACTTGCCGCGACCGGGCGAAACCCCGGAGACCACCGAAATCTTCGCGCCGCGGCTGCATTCGTTCATTCGCGCCGTGGGCAGTGTCTTCGGTGAATCCGGCGATCGCCTGGATGTGCATGGCACCAAGTATGTGCAGGGTCTTGAGTTCGTCGGGCTGACTTTCCGCCACGGCGATTGGTTTTCACCGCTCACCGAGAAACACATTCCTTCGCACGATTCCCTTGAGGGCCAGGATCTCCCCATCGGCGGCAGTGTGCAGGCCGCGATTGCCGTGCCCGGCGCCGTGCTCTTTCGGGCCGCCCGGGACTGCCGCGTGGCCGATTGCACCCTCGAACAGCTCGGCCTTTACGGCGTGGAGTTCGGGTATGGTTGTCGCGATTGCGCCGCCACCGGCAATCATCTCCACGACCTCGGCGCCGGTGGCATCCGCATGGGCGGCGCCGATCTCGACGGTATGGGTGCCCGCCGCACCGGCAACCTCACGATCACCGACAATCACATCCACGACATCGGGCGGATTTTTCACCAAGGCATCGGCGTCCTGCTGACCAACGCCGCCGACTGCGTCATAGCGCACAATCATATTCACGACACGTGCTACACCGGCATCTCCCTCGGTTGGACCTGGGGTTACCGCGACACGATCACGGGCCACAATCGCGTCGAGGCGAATCTCATCCACGACATTGGCGCCGGCCTCCTCAGCGACATGGGAGGCATCTACACCCTCGGCATCCAACCGGGCACAATCATCCGCGGCAATCACCTCCACCACATCTGGTCGCACGATTACGGCGGTTGGGGCGTCTACCTCGACGAGGGCACCGCGCACGTCCTCGTTGAACACAACCTCGTCCACGACACTCGCGACTCCGGTTTCCATATTCACTATGGGCGCGAGAACGTCGCTCGATACAACATCTTCGCCCGCGGACGCCGCGCCACTGTCGCCGTCGGCCGCATCGATCCGGGCCACTACGCCGCGAGCTTCTTCAACAACATCCTGCTCGGTCCCAGCGAATCGCTCTTTCGCAGCGGCTATCAAGGCAACATCGCCAAGGGCGCGCTCATTTCCAACGGCAACTGCATCTGGTTCCCTGACGGGAAACTCGCCCGGAGTGTCAATCCGGAGAGCTACCTCAAGGATAAGGCCATCCCGCATTGCCTAAACTTCGCCCAGTGGCAAAAAGCCGGTCACGACGAACTCTCTCTCGTCGCCGATCCCAAGCTTACCGAAGGCAAAAAAACCTGGAACCTCGCGAAGAATTCACCCGCCTTGAAACTCGGCTTCAAGCCGTGGGACTGGTCGAACTGCGGCGTGCGGCCAAAGGCGAAGCGAGGCTAGGTCAGACCGCATCCAAGTCTTCTACCTGTATTCTGGGCGATTTTCCTTTCGCCAGTAAGACAGCTCTGCGTTTGGGTTGAATGGTATTCATGCAAGTCTTTCACCTCTCCCCTCAAGGTAACGATAAATGGAGCGGTCGCCTCGCGACTCCCACCCGCAGCCGTCGCGACGGTCCCTGGGCCACGCTCGCCGGTGCCCGCGACAACCTCCGCGCACTGCGGTCCGCCGGCAAACTGATGGAACCGGTCACGGTGCAGGTCCATGACGGCCGCTATGAACTGTCGGAGACCGTCGATTTTACGCCGCTGGATTCGCACACGCATTATGAGGCCGCACCCAAGGCGAATCCGGTCTTCGATGGTGGCCAACAGCTGACCGGTTTGAAAGTCGGCGAACGCAACGGCCGCACCGAGTGGACCCTCGACCTGCCGGAAGTCGCTTCCGGCGCATGGTTCTTCCGTTCCCTCTTCGTCAATGGCCGCCGGGCCCCGCGCGCGCGTCTGCCCAAATTTGCGCCTGAACAGAAATCCGCGAACAACGTCTTTCACATTGGCGAGATCAAGAACCCGGATGCCGGACATCTCTTTGCGGGGAGTGACACCTTCAAACCCAAGCCAGGCGACGTGGAAAACTGGGACTCCCTGCCCGACGCCGAGTTTGTCGTCCTGCATTACTGGATCGAGGAACGCCTGCCGCGTCCGCAACTGAACCCGCGCACGGGTTGGCTGCGTTTCGCCCGCCGCTCCGCGTTCAATCTTTACGAGGCGTTTGCCGCCGCCTACGGCAACCGCGAGCTCGCACGTTACTACGTCGACAATCTTTTCGAGGCACTCACCGAACCCGGCGAATGGTATCTTAACCGCGAGACCGGCCGGCTCTACTACCTGCCCCGCCCCGGCGAAACGCCGCAGAACACCGCGATCTTCGCCCCGCGGCTCCACACCTTCGTGCGCGCCAGCGGCACGTTCTTCAATGATTCGATCGAGGCCTGTGATGCCCACGCCACGCCCCATATCCGCGGGTTGCAGCTGACCGGGCTCACCTTCCGGCACGCCGATTGGTTTTCACCGCTCGCCCATGTGCCGCAATTTCACCAAGCGCAGACCTACGGCGTCGACCAGCCCATCGGCGGCAGCGTGCAGGCCGCCCATTGCGTGCCCGGCGCACTCACTTTCCGTGCCGCGCGCGACTGTGCGGTCAACGACTGCACCATCACGCAGACCGGTCTCTATGGGTTGGAATTCGACGAAGGTTGTCGCGACTGCGCCGCCATCAGCAATCATCTCCACGAACTCGGCGCCGGCGGCATCCGCGGCGGCGGCACCGATATGGACGGCCACCTCGATGGACGCACGGGGCACCTCACGATCACCGATAATCACATCCACCACATCGGCCGGATCTTTCATCAGGGCGTCGGCGTGTTTCTCGGCCATGCCTTTGATTGCATCGTCGCCCACAATCACATTCACCACGCCTGCTACACCGGCATCTCCACCGGCTGGACCTGGGGCTACCGCGAGACGCCGTCCCGCAACAACCGGATCGAGCATAATCTCATCCACGACATCGGCGCCGGTATCCTCAGCGACATGGGCGGCATCTACACGCTGGGGGTGCAACCCGGGACCGTCGTCCGTGGCAATCACCTCTATAACATCTGGTCACAGGACTACGGCGGCTGGGGCATTTATCTCGACGAGGGCACGTCACACCTGCTGATCGAGCACAACCTCGTGCACGACACCAAGGACGCGCCTTTCAACATTCACTTCGCCCGCGAGAATGTCGTGCGGCACAACATCTTCGCTCGCGGACAGAACGCGCTGACTTCCGTCTCGCGGGTTGAGCCGGGACAATGGAGCGCGAACTACTTCAACAACATCATCGTCGGCCCCAGCCACAGTCTCTTCTGCGGTGGCTACAAAGGTAACATCGCCGAAGGGGCCCTCGTTTCCAACGCCAACTGCTTCTGGAATCCAGAGGGACCGCTGCCCGCCAGTTCTAATCCCAGCAGCACGGACCGCGGGGTGCCGCCACGCGTCAGCTGGACAGCCTGGAAGAAGGCGGGCCATGATTCGTTGTCGATCGTCGCTGATCCGAAACTCACCGAAGGCAAAAAGACCTGGAGACTCGCCCAGAACTCCCCTGCCTTGAAACTCGGCTTCAAGCCGTGGGACTGGTCAAAGTGCGGCGTGCGGCCGAAAAGCAAACGAGCCTGATTCGAACCGCTAATTTGCGCCCACCGGCAATCAACATGAAGCCAAACAAACAATCCGCATTTGTCCTGGGGGGCTTTCTCATCGCCTCCTTTTCGGCGGCGGCGATTGGCGGCTATGCGACGGCGGAAAGTGTGCGCACTTGGTATCCGTTGCTCAACAAACCGGCTTGGAATCCACCGGCCTGGGTGTTTGGACCGGCGTGGACTCTGCTCTACACCTTGATGAGCATCGCCGCGTGGCGGGTCTGGCGCCAACAGGATCAACACGGTGCCAACAAGGCACTGGGACTATTCTTTGCCCAACTGGGTCTGAACGCGCTCTGGTCAGTCCTGTTTTTCGGCCTGCAGCAACCCGGCTTGGCCTTGGTCGAAATCGTGCTCCTCTGGTCAGCCCTTGCCATTATCCAAAGGGACTTTTGGCGACTCGACCACATCGCCGGGATCCTGTGGATCCCCTATCTCGCCTGGGTGAGTTTCGCGACCACCCTCAATACCGCCATCTGGTGGCTCAACCGCTAGTTGGTAATACCCCGCCATGCACCTCCTTCATCATCTCTCATTCGCCACGAACGACCTGCCACGCGCAGGGGAATTCTATGATGCCACCCGGCTACCGTCGCGTGTGCGACGGCGATTGGTTCATCGGATACGGTGTCGAGGAAAACCGCGACAAGTTTGCGCTCAAACGGCAGGAGGAACCGATCAGCGTTCCCCGGGAAGGCTTTCACCTCGCCTTTGCGGCGCCGAACCGGGCATCGGTCGATGCGTTCTATGCCGCGGCCATGCGACACGGGGCCACTGACAACGGCGGATGTGGCCTGCATACGGAATACGGTCCGAATTACTACGCCGCCTTCGTGCTCGATCCCGATGGTTACTGGATCGAGGCCGTAATTAACACCCCGGTCTAATCAGATTACTCCACTAAAGTCGGACGCAACGAATCAAACAGCAGCAAAGTGGACATGGCCGCGACCACGGGACCACGCAGGTCGGGATCGAGTTTTGGAGAGATCCAGATCGCTCCGTTATTGATCACTTCGACCGCCGCCAAAGCACTGCCGTTCAGTTCGAAAACATAACCGGTCGTGCCATCCAATGGCAAGGGCGTGCCCTGCATACGATTGATCCCTTTCACCAATAGCTTGGTGTGATCATGGCGTAATGAGCCGGCCAAGGGTCGTTCTCCCGTCTCAGTGAGTTCCAAAATCCAAGTCACGTCGGGGGTAGACACCGGCACCAAATTGGCATTCAGCCCGGAGCGATTGCGCATTTCAATGTCGACCCCGAGATCCACGGCCCGACGATGCAGATTGGTCGCCGCCACGACCTGCCAAACCAGTTCACCTTTTTCCGACAAATTGAAACCGAAAGTTTGTCGGCGCTTGCTGCCCTCATAGGCCATGATTTCCAGATCGCTGCCCTTCGTGATGGAGCGTTGCACATCATCGGCCAGAAAGTCGCCAAACCGCAGGTGCTGCAGTTTGCGCCAACCTTGACGGCCCTCGACTGCGATTCGTTCCGTCGCCACCAGTTCATCGGGCAAGCGCATGACCGCGGATTTGGCGCTGACCAAGGTCGACCAGATAAAACCCAAGGCGATCAATACAAGCGGGAGTCGTAAAATCATGCGTAGTGGACGCTTATCCCCCCGATCAGGTTCCATACCTCCGGCGCAATATAATTCCCAAGCCCCCACCGAAGTTTCGTGTTGATTAGGACAAATAATAAAAATTCCGTCCCGGCTTGGCAGTCTTATTCCACCGCCGGAGGGACCGTCAGATCAGCAATGACCTTGGCGGCGTTCTCATTGGTAGGATCGAGAGCCAGCGATTGACGGTATTCCGCCAGTGCGGCGGCCTTGTCGCCACTCGCGAGTAAGGCTTCGCCGAGACTGTCATGGGTGTTACCCGAGGTCGGAAACAGCTCCACGTTGAGCTTAAAGACTGCCAACGCCTCGGCCAGTTGTGCCTTGCCGAGGTAAGTGTAACCCAAGCCATTCAACTGAGACTCACTCACGTAGTAGTCCGCAAAATCCAATGCCTTCAGTTCCACGAAACGACTCAGGGCCGCACCCAACCCATCACGCTTGATCGTCAGCTCCAAATAGTCGGACAACGCTTTGTCTTTCAGATCGAGCAATTCCACCTCGAAGCGCAGGGTTGAACCAGCCGGGATGTCCGGACGCTCCCGCTGACCGTAGGCCAGTTCAGGTGGAATGATCAAAGTCGCCTGGTCGCCCACGTGCAGCAGGGCAAAGCCTTCATCCCATCCCTTGATGACGTGACCGTAACCCAAGGTAAACGCGAAGGGTTCATCACGTTTGCGCGAACTGTCGAACACCGTGCCGTCCATCAGGGTGCCGGTATAGTGTGCAATCACCACCTTCCCTTTCTGCGGGGCAACCCCGTCTCCGTGACGTGTAATTGAATAGCGCAGGCCGGTTTCCGTCGTGACAAATTCCGGCGCTTCCTCCGCACAGGCCAAGACAAAACTGGAAACCATCAGACCGAACAGAGCACACCACAGGGATGAGTTTTTCATATGGCCCATCATGCGTTCAGACGGGTCACGGGCAACTGCGATCTGAGTCTAGAAGGGAGAGTGATGCCTTGCTAACCCTATCACAAATCAAAGCGTCGTGGAATGGATCACGGATTAAGGTCGATGTGATCTTCCGGCTGCTGGTAACGCGTTTTATAGGTCTGGTTTGAAGCAGCCAGTTTGAGAAAAACATCCAAGGGCACGACCTCCACCTGTTCGCTCAGGCTGTCGAAAATCTGCCGCACCTTCTCCACCGTGTTGCGCTCCCGCACATGCATCAGCAGATAGTAGGGGCGCTGGGGATTCAGTTGGATCAGCTCTTCGAGATCAGCGGCAGCTTCCACCACGGGACGTTCCACATCGAGGTAGTAGTCGTAACTGATCATCGGTTTGCCGTCGCGCAGGTCGTAAGTGCGAGCGGAGCCGTAGCCATTGATAAAGCCGATCGCGTTGGGAAACTCGTGATAATAACGGTCCACCAATTCCTTCGGCAGGTCGGTGTTACCCACGTGCCGGTTGCCCTCGGAGTAATCCATGATCTCCATCACGCGCAGGTCGAGCTGCTGCATCAGGTTCCGGGCGTCCGCCATCAGTGCCGGGAAATCGGCGACCGTGATAGATTTCGGATACATGTAGCCGGGGCCGCTCAAACCGCCGATGAAGTAGTCGTTCGGATGCTTGCTCTCGTAGAAATATTGCAGCGCCAGCGGATTGAGCCGCAGCCAGCCCATCAACACCTGCCAGCCGTAGGGAATCTCACCGCGACCCGGTTTTGTCCAGGCGCCAATACCCATCGAATCCGTGGCGATTGCGGCGACGTAGATTTTCTTTTCCACCTTCAGCTTGTCATCGGGTGCAACGCTATGGTTGTTGCTGAACTTAAAATCTGGGGTCAGCGGAATCTGACAGGTAAAAGAGATGTTCGGCAAATTGTGCAGACCTTCCATCTTCAGCCCAAAGCTACCCGTCAGCGTGGTGTGCTGCCCTTCCGTGTCCTTGCCGTAAGAGTGCCAGCCGATGACCGTGCTGTGCTTGTTCTGCCCACCGAGTATCTTTTTGAGCAGGGCCAACTCATCAGGATGTTTCGGATTGGCCGAAAGATCACTGAAGAAGGCACGCTGCATCACGCCGAAGTCGGCGATACCCGGTTGCATCTCGGCACCGGCATGCCCGCCGAGCACCACATAATAATCACGTGAACACTCCGCCCAATACTGGTCGTAGGCCCATTGATATATTTCCGCATCGGTCTTGCCGCGGAAGATACCGCGCAGATCCACCAACGGTTTCAACCCGTGCTTCTCGGCGAGCGGGATCTGGTCCTCATTCACCACCAAGGCATCCCGAATGCCTGAAACCGTAAACGCCACGATCAGGGAAGATCGCACTTCCTTGTCCCATACCACATAGCCCTTGGCGAATTTCGCATAGCGCTTCAGGGCGGCGTCGACGTCATCCATGCCAAGGCGCTCAAACCTCACGCCATGGCGGGTTTCAAGAAACCCAATCAAAGGCTTGGCAATCTCCCATTGCCAATCATCGGGATACTCCAAATAGATGCGGGGATAGTCCCGATTGGCCAAACCTTGCAAAGAAAGGATCGTGGCATGCACCGGCACATCCCCATCCAACCGCCAGTTGGAAGAGACGGGAATGAGGGTAGCCTCGGCCGGGGCTTTGTCGACCCGGTGCGGCATGGGCTGGGCCCAAGCGCCGAAGGTGACGGAGGCAAAGAGCAGCGGGAGAAAAATAGAACGTAGTCGCATGATGATAAGGATTGTCAGGTTATTCCGCGTTACCGGTCTTGCGCTGCGCATCTTTGGAGACGCGCTCGAAAACATACACCACCGGACGCGTCCGGGTGCTACGCAGCTCGATCAGCGTGAGCTGCTGTCCATTCGTCGAAATGGTGAAATTATCGAGGATGTTCACCTGCCGGTCACCCTGTTGGGTTGCGAGCACAAGGTCGGTGTTGAGGCGGAACACTCGCCCGCCATCCAGCCATTGGCCGTGCACGTTTTTGGTTTTGTCCCCGCCAATGTAAGCTCCGATGTGCCGGTTGTCGGGCCACATGGAAACCGGGATCACGTTGTCGGCTTTGGCAAGGTCAATCGGTGTAACATCCTCAAAGGTGCGCCGCCCGGCGGCAAAATTGCGCTGCAATGTCACGACGTCGCCTTCGATTTTGATATCCAAGTCGAGCGCCTTCCAACCACTGAGATCGGTGCTGCGCTCGGGAAGTAACCGCCAATGGCCGGCCAAAGGGGAGGCCCCCGCCATCACCCATCCACCGACAAACAGGATACAGCAAAACAAAGATCGTGGCATCATGCCCCCAGCGAAGGTAATCTCTCCGCGAGGGCAAACCCCAACGACACTTAAGCCAAACTTAGTGTCACTCAGCGCGCCGTTTTGGCCACTTCGGGCCAGGGACGAATCGCCCGCAAACCAACCGTGACACTATCGTAGGTCTCACGACGTTTCACGTATTCCGCGTAGTCCGTCACCTTCTCGGGCGTCTTCGCACTGCTCACCAGAAAATCTGCCTCGGGTGGATAACAGGCGACGTTGATCTTCTCGTAAAATTCATCATCCGCCCGACCTTCATCAGTCACCAATTCGGGCCACATGCCTACATTGTTCGGCACCTCGGCAGATTGGTAACGCAGATCCGTGCTCCACCGAATATGATCCGAATAATTCGGCGTCGAACAATGCGGGGTGAGATTGGTCATGAATACCACCCCCCCGCGCGGACAGTTCGCCGTGATCGCCTGCCGCGGATCGGCCGGAAGATCCTCATCCTTGATGACCAGAAAGCCCGCATTGCCACCCGCGTGGTGCTTGGCCAGCGCACCCTGATGCGTGCGCGGCAAAATCTGCATGCAGCCATTCTCGACCGTCGCATCCACCATCGGCACCCAACACGTAATGATCATTTGGTCATCGCAATGCGAAGCCAGATAGCCGCTGTCCTGATGCCACGGCACATTGCCGCGACCGAGACTCGGCAGCTTCGGGCGAATTCGATAAACTGAGGACGCCACGACTTCCTTCGTGTCCAACAATACACTCACTGCTGCGAGCAGGTTAGGATGAGCAATCACCTCAAACATTTCCGGGGCATGAAAGCCACCGCCGCGCAATCCTTCGAGGTGACGCATGACCGCCATCCCATTTTCCGCGGAGTCCTGATGAATCGCGGCCAGTTGGTGATCAAAATCCAAATCCGCATGCAGATCGGTCAACTTGCCCTCCGCCTGCAACTCGCGCACTTTGTGACCGATCTCCGCATGCAGTGCCTTGCGCAAGGGTTCGAGATCAGCCGGGTCGAATACATCCGGCACAATGACATAACCCTCTTCGTGGAAGAATCGGATTTGCTCAGGGGTAAGCTTGGACTGGGTTTTCATCACGAAGTCATCCTGCCAGATAATGTCGGTCTGCGCAATGGGGCGCTGTCACTTTAGCTGGTATTTAATCACTCATCTTCCACCTAGTCGGACATAAAAAAGCCGACGGGATAAATTCGTCGGCTTTGCAGCATTTGCGTGGGTTTGCTCAGGCGAAGCTGCCGCCACGACTGATACCCATGGCCTTGCGCCGGGCATTGCGGTCGGCTGCGGCTTTCTTTTCGTAGCCGCTACGACGGTGTTCCAGCAATGGATCCAAGGGCAGTTTATTTTTCTTACGGAATGCCGCCAGAGCCGGCGTTACATCGGTAAAGAAGGCCTTCTTAAGCAGAAGCTCGGCATCAATGACGTTGTTTTTGGCTTGGGCGCGACGCAGGGCGTCGTGGTCAACAATCGCTGCCTTGGCGTAGAGCTCCTGAGCCATCACCACGGTCTGGATCATGGCTTCGACTTTGGCTTTCTCGTTGTGGCACTGGTCCACCATGTAGGCGATCTTGGGCATCTTTCCACGGTCAGAGGCAAAGAAGTGAATCTCGTGAAAGATGCGAAACACTTGATACGGATCGATTGAACCGAGGGTCAGGTCATCGTCCGCATACTTGCGGTCATTGAAGTGGAAACCGCCGAGCATGTCCTCGTCCAGCAGCCACGCGACGATCTGTTCGATGTTGGTCGCGTTGTAGTGGTGGCCCGTGTCGACCAAAACCTTGGATTTCGATCCGGCCTTTTTGGCGTAAAGATAGGCCATGCCCCAGTCAGCGATATCGGTGGCGTAGAAGGCGGGTTCGAACGGCTTGTATTCGACCAACATCGTTTGTTTCGGACCGAGTTGTTTGTGCAGTGCCTTCAGACACTCTTCAAAGTAGCCCTTGCGTTCGCGAATGCTGCCTTGGCCCGGATAGTTGGTGCCGTCCGCAAACCAGAGTGACAGATACTCGCTGCCGGTCGCCTTCATGATATCGACGGAATCATAACAATGCTGCAGGGCCTGGGCGCGCACCTTCGCGTCGTTGTGACCGAAAGAGCCCCACTTGTATTCCTGATCCTGAAACAGGTTTGGGTTGATCGCGCCGATTTTGACGCCGTGCTTGCGGGCCATGGCGGCGGTCTTTTTTGGATCCTCGCCGGCAACAAAATCCCACAGCACGTGCACCGCCACCGTGGGGCAGCAACCCGTCAGGGCATGCACTTGGCCGGCATCGGCGAGCTTGTCATTGGTGTCGATGGCAGCGGCATCTTGGAAAAATTTTCCGAAACGTGTGCCAGTGTCGGCGAACCCCCAACTGGGAGTTTCAACATTAAAGGAAGCGAGCGCCTCGACGGCGCGACGAAGGGTTTTGGGCGTCATGGGAGAACAGTTATGATGGAATCCACCCCCGAAAGTCAGGTCCGAAATGCGTGAACTTTGAGAACGGCACCGACTTGCCCTGTCGAAGCATTCATGCCGTGCTGTCCGGATGTGCGATGATTGTCTGCGTTTGGGTTCACCCTGGCTGCCCGGGCTTCACGGAGGCAAACCGCGTCCGCGTCCCCGTGCGCGTCGTGCCAAGACCAGCGCCACCAAGGTCACCCCTACCCCGCGACGTAAACCCGGCGCAGGCTGATCAGAGCGGCTCCGGAGAGTCGGGTTCGGTGGTTTCTGTTGGAACCGGGGGTGGCAGCGTGAATTTCAGCATGAGGCCGGCCAGCAGCGCCAAGCCCATACAAGTCAGCACAAACCAATCGCCATGTTTCGTGTAGAAACTTTCGCGACCGATCCAACGCCGGTCCCGCGTCACCACCGCAAGTTGGGAACCGCGGAAAAAAATGCTGTCCTCATAGTTTGTGACGGTTTGGCGAATATTACCAAATTCATCAATCCAACCGCTCCAGCCAACGTTACCCACCCGCACTACCGGTCGGCGCGTTTCCACGGCCCGCAAAACGGAATGGGCTGCATGCTGATACGCCGCCCCACCCTCACCAAACCAACCGTTATTGGTATGCACCGTCAGCAATTCTGCTCCCGTGCGGGCGCTTGAAAGTGCAAGCTGCGGGTAAATATCCTCATAGCAGATCAAGGGTCCGACGATTACCATGTCGCCATTGCGGCGCGGCACGAGGAGCGGATGGGCATCCTCACCCGCTTGAAAATCATCACCAATCGGCACGAACTTGCTGAGCCAACCCAGCACCGGACGGAGCGGCACGTATTCTCCAAATGGCACCAAATGGCGCTTCGCATAATAGCCGGTTTGCAGGCCATCATGGGGAGTCACCAAAAACACTCCGTTGAACCACGCTTCATCCGGTTGGTTCAGCTGCTCAATGGCAATCGAACCCAGCAGGAGCGGAATATTGGCCCGGGCGGACAGGGATTCGACATAGGCCTTGGTGTTGTCATCCCCCCGCACTGCCCACGGCGTAACCGCCTCCGGCCACAAGATAACATCTGGTCGATCCAAGGCGGCATTGAGCGTGGTTTCCTCCAAAACATCCATGATGCCGGGGCCCATCGCCGGATCCCATTTCAACGTTTGCGGCACATAAGGTTGCACGAGGGAAAACCGAATCAGTTCCTTTCGGTCCTGACTGAACACCTCGGTCAACAAGAGGAAGGAAGGAAACATCAACACCAGCAGAGCGGCCATGAATTCAGGACTGCGCTTACGCAGACCCTTATGCTTTTCGCGCAACAGCCGGTGAGCGTAGGCCGCAAAACCCAGGTTGAATGTGATCAGGATAAACGAAATTCCGTAGGCACCGGTGTAGGAGGCGATCTGTAAAAGGATCGAACGCTGCCACTGGCTGGCGGCCAAAGGCAGCCAAGGAAATCCGCCGAGAAACCAAGTGCGCGTCCACTCGATAAAAACCCAGAAAGCGGCAAGTCCCAACACCCCGATCACTCGACGCAGCGGAGTGTGGGGTCGAATCAACGGCATCGCCCACCAGACTGCCAGATACCAAAGTCCGATCCAAATACCGACAAAGGGTCCGAGCAGAAAGAGGCCACCCCAGGTCACGTTATGCAACCAGCTGAGGATGATAGTCCACGCCACCGCCTGGGCGGCCATGAGGGTGCCGGCATAAAGCTTAAGCGATGGCCGCAGGTAGGCCCAGAATATCGCTGGCGCCGCGAAGGCGTAGGCAAATTCCGGGGTCGAATACGGGGGAAACGACAGGACTGTCAGCACCACCGTCAGGACAAACATGGCCACAGCCCAAGTGCCGGACTCATGTTGCCGCCAAAACGACGGGCGTTCGGCGTAAGGGTCGAAGGAATCTTCAGCGGTGGTGGCCATGGCAAAGTGTAAGCATCCGTGGCCCCTTGCCCGCACTCAAGTCAGAAGGATCAGCCTAATTTGGCGGCCGGGCAAAGGGTGGGGTCGTCAAATCCGAACCCAGCACGGCGGAGGGACCGTCTGCACTGGCCGCACTCGTCAGCACACTGAACGTATTGTAGGCCATTTGGATATGGCGGCGGGTTTCCAACTCCGCGACCAAACGCCGGTTGATCCGGTTGCGCGTGGCGGAAAATTTGCGGTAGTGGGCGACAAAAACCAGCGTAAGTGTAACCCCACTGTCGGCGATGTGCGTGTAGATCTTGGGCACATAATCGGCATCCGGCACCCCGTAACGTCGCTGCATTTTCGAGGCGGCCTGCTTGGCATCGGCAAACTGATCGGCCGTCTCTTCTTCCAATATCCGTTTAAAGAGCGACATCGCACTGGCAACCGGCGTGGCGAAGGTGACGGTGACATCAATTTTTCCCCAGATGAACGGATGCCCATGGGTGAAATTGAAAACCTTGTTTTTGAAGATGAAGTTATTGGGAATTACAATTACTCGACCGGTCGGCTGGTCCATCCCGAGCCACGCGTTGATTTCCAGCATCGTGGTGCGCAGCAGTTCGATATCCAAGACATCACCCCGGGTGCCATCAATCTCAAGTCGGTCCCCAATGCCAAATTTGCCCCCAATGGTGATCACGAACCAACCCGCAATTGACGTAAAGACATCCTGCAGTGAAATAACCAAGGCGGCACTAACGATCCCAAGTGTTGCCGCCACCGTGGTGAGATCATCGAACAGAAAGCCAGCGACTGATACCGTGCCCACCAAAATCAGGCCATAGCGCAACAAGCGCCGGGACAAGAAGAGTGTCTCATTTTTGCGGAACACCGGCAGGACCAGATAGGCCAGCACGAAATGCAAAATAACCAGACTGACCAAGATCACCGCCGGCCAGCGCAACCGCAGGTAATAAGCGGATCGTGCCTGGGTAAACTTTTCTTCCTGCCAAGCCTTGGTCGCTTCATCAAGACTTTGCCGCATGGCGAGGGCCCGCTTGGAATGTTGGATCGCTTCAACCTGCCGGATCATTTTCGGCAGAACTTCAACCAAGGCAGCTTTTTGGCTGCGCTGCTGCGCCATCAGCCGCTCGATCTTGGGATCACGTCGAAAAAATCCGGTCTGCTTTTCCAACAGGGCCAGTTCCTCATCAAATTTAGCCAGCTTCTGCCGCGAAACTTCCATTGAGGCTTGGTTGATCGCAAGGTTCTGATCGAGGTCAGACATGAGGGCCGCCAATTGGCTGCCGGACTTCCGCTCCTGTTTCAGTTGATTATAGGCGTCGAATAAAGAACGGAGACTCGGATGCTCCTCAGCGGTTTCGGATAATTTGAGCAGTTCCCGCACATGATCCGCATCGCGCACCAGTGCGATTTCTCCCTCGGTCGCCTCCTGTTCAAAAGCGACGGCTCGCAATTCCTCGTTGATCGTAAACATCCGATCCTCCGCCTCGGCTTGCCGTTCGGCCGTGGCACCGGTGGACAGATTGCGGCTGGCGATCTGGGAAGCCAAGGCATCCCGGGCGGAGACTACCGCAATACGACGCTCAGCCAGTGCCCGCAATCGGACCTCGGCATCCGCCATGGTTGTTTCGAACCCGCGCAACAAGGTCCGCAATTGGTCCAGCGTGCCGGTGGGACGATCGTCGCGCAGAGATTGTTCACGGGCCTCTAGGGCCTGGCGCTCCTGGACGATGCTCAATTCCTGACGCAGACGCTGCAGCTTCTCTTCCAAGCGGGTCTTTTCCCCCTTGTCCGTCGCAGCCGCTACCACGGTCTCTAATGTCAGGATCTGCTCCTGTAAGAGGGATTCACCGGTTATCCGCAGTGGCGGCATAAGCCCTAACGCCGGATTGGGCCAAAATCAGGCCAAGCAGCAGCGCAGCAAAAACCCTGCAAAGAAAGGGCCCGAAAGTGCGCTTCACGTCGAAATCCTCAGCAGACGTTGAGCGCGCGACAAGTTCGAATTCTCGGATTTTATCCGGCTTACTGACCGTGACAGTGCTTGAATTTCTTACCACTGCCGCAGGGACAAGGATCGTTGCGCCCCACTTTCGGGGTGTCGCGCCGCACGATGACCTTGGGCAATTGGATTTCCGTATCCTCGCCCGGAGCGGCGGTCGCGGGACCGGGCCGGCCAGCCGGCAAAGCCGCAGGTTCATCAGCGGGACCAACGGCCTTCACAGTGCGACCAAGGATCGCGAGCATGTTTTCGAAGGACTCCAGATTTGAAGCACTGCGGAACAATCCGGTGCAAATTTGCAACCGCACGTTGTTCATCAGTTCCTCAAAATAGGTGTATGCCTCACTCTTGTATTCCACCAAGGGATCCTTCTGGCCGTAACTGCGCAAACCGATGGAACGACGCAGTTCTTCCATTTCCGTGAGATGCTCCTGCCAATGATGATCGATCGCATTGATGATCACGTATCGTTCAAGTGAAGCCAGCGCGGTTGGCACCTCGACCGATTCCTTGACCGCGTAGGCCTTGCGAATGCGGTCGAGGACATGGTTGGCGAGCGCCTCCGTGTCGCCGGACTCGAGTTCAGCCGCCTTGAGGCTGATCGGGAAATGCATGTTCACCCAACCCACGAAATGATCGACCTCAGTCTTACCGGCCGGGCGCTTGCCGTCGTAGCCAGCCAACTCGAGACGACTGAAAAGCTCTTCTTCGACTTGCTCAAAAATAATGTCCTTCGGCCGGGTCGCATGGATGGCGGCATTGCGAATACCATAAATCACCTCGCGCTGCTGGTTCAGCACATCGTCATACTGCAACAGGCGTTTGCGGATCGAGTAGTTCTGTTGTTCGACCTTCTTCTGGGCGCTTTCGATCGAGCGATTCAGCAGCGAATGTTCGAGCTCTTCGCCATCGCGCATGGACCCTTCCATGAGCCGCGATGCCAGATTGCCCTGCAGGAAGAGTCGCATGAGGTTGTCCTCGAGCGACAGGAAGAACTTGGTCATGCCGGGGTCACCTTGACGCGAACAGCGCCCGCGCAACTGGCGGTCGATACGCCGCGACTCGTGACGCTCGGTGCCCAGCACGTAGAGACCACCCGCTTCGCGCACGCCCGGCCCCAGTTTAATGTCAGTGCCGCGACCGGCCATGTTGGTGGCGATCGTTACCGCACCACTTTGACCGGCCCGGGAAACGATTTCCGATTCCTGCTGGTGGAACTTGGCGTTGAGGACGGTGTGGATGATGCCAGCCCGCTTCAACATGCGGGACAACACCTCGGATGATTCCACGGATACGGTGCCCACCAGCACGGGCTGGCCACGTTTGTGCGCGGACTCGATCTCGCGCACGACCGCGTTGAATTTGTCGCGGCGGGTCTTGAAAATTGAATCGTTGTTGTCGACACGGATACAGGGCTTGTTGGTCGGAATAACCTGCACCGCCAGCTTGTAGATGTCTTGGAATTCAGCGGCCTCGGTTTCCGCCGTGCCGGTCATACCGGCAAGCTTTTCATACATGCGGAAGTAGTTTTGAATCGTGATGGTCGCGTAGGTGCGGGTCTCACGCTCAATGGTCACGCCTTCCTTGGCCTCGATGGCTTGGTGCAGTCCGTCAGACCAACGGCGACCGGGCATCACGCGACCGGTGTTTTCATCAACGATCATCACCTTGCCCTCTTGCACCACATATTCGACATCGCGTTCGTAGAGTGAATAGGCGCGAAGCAACTGTGAGATCGCGTGGATTTCCTCCGACACTTCGGCGAAGCGTTGCTGGGCGGAATTTTTCTTCGCTTCGCGCTCCTCGGGCGTGCCGGCGCCTTCACGATCCAAGTCCGAATACTCGGTGGCCAGATCGGGCAACACAAATGCATCGGGATTGTCCGGCCGCAGTTTCTTGCGGCCGATTTCCGTCAAGTCCGCCTGCTGCTGACGTTCGTCGATCCCGTAAAAAAGCTCTTCCTTGATCTTATAAAATTCGGCCTTGTTAAAATCCGAGCTCATCTCGGTCTCGAACTTGTCGAGCGACTTACGCCATTCGGGATTTTCCTGGAGTCGGAGCAGCAGCTTGTTCTTCGGGTGACCCAACTTGACCTGAAGCATCTTGCGGATGGCCTCCTGTCGCTCATCGGACGAAGCGTCGGCCTTGTCCAAGACCTCTTTGGCCTCACCGATGAGCTTGTTGCAATGCCGGGTTTGTTCACTCACCAAGCGGTCCACGGCCGGACGCAGCCGGGTAAAGGGTTGTTCGCGCTCAATCGGTGCCGGACCGGATATGATCAACGGCGTGCGAGCCTCGTCCACGAGGATCGAGTCGATTTCGTCGACGATGCAATACCAGTAGTCGCGCTGGACCTGGTCTTCCTTGCGCGTGGCCATGCCGTTGTCGCGCAGGTAGTCGAATCCGAATTCACTGGCGGTGCCGTAAGTGATGTCACGGCCATACATTTCGCGGCGGATGTCGGACGGCATCTGTTGCTGAATGCAACCGACGGTCACGCCGAGGAAATTGTAGAGATGCCCCATCCATTCGGAGTCACGGCGGGCCAAGTAGTCGTTCACCGTGACCAGCTGGGTGTTCCGTTTGGTCAGCGCGTTGAGATACAACGGCAGGGTTGAGACGAGGGTCTTGCCTTCGCCGGTCGCCATTTCCGCAATCCGGCCTTCGTGAATCGCCATGCCGCCGATGAGCTGCACGTCGAAATGCACCATGTCCCAGGTCAGTTCATGATCGCAGACCGAAATGGTCCGACCTTGCAGACGACGGGCGGCGTTTTTGACCGCGGCAAAGGCCTCCGGCAGGATGGCCTCCAAGGCGGCGTTCTTGTCCTCGGCCGTGGCGATCCGCTCGCGAAATTCGTCCGTCTTGGCCCGCAATTGCTCATCCGTCAGGGCTTGATAGGATTGCTCCAACTCGTTGATGCGTGCGACGACCGGGCGGCATTTTTCCAAAAACTTCTTATAATGCCGTCCGGTAAACCGTTTGAACAGAAAGGAGAACATGAAGGGTCAGAACATAGGCCCGAGGGGTGACTTGGCAAATGGCAAATACTGATCAAATATATGGGCAGCCCCGGTTTTTTATGCCATTACTCGAAACAATTCGAAATTAGCACGCAACCTGCTCGTGCAAACCGCTGCGCATGGCCAAACCTATCCCCCCTTCATCGACCGAATCAGAAGCCGCCCAGACTTTTTTCCGCCCCTACGATACCGGGAAATACTTTGACGAGATGCTGCTGCCGGACGGTTCAGTCCGGCCCCACTACCAGCGCTTGTTGGAACGGCTCACCACGATGACCGAGCCCGAGTATGAAGAGCGGCGACGGGCGGTGGATCTATCTTTTTTGCGGCAGGGCATTACGTTCAACGTTTACGGGGACACCAAGGGGGCTGAGCGCATTTTCCCTTTCGACATGGTGCCCCGGGTTATCCCCGGCAAGGAGTGGGATCACCTCGAGGCCGGGCTCATCCAGCGCATCACCGCCCTGAATCTTTTCCTCCATGATATCTACCATGATCAGAATATCCTGAAGGACGGCACCATCCCGGCGCATTACGTGCTCTCGGCCCGGCATTTTCGGCGGGAGTTCGTAAACTTCGAGGTGCCGAAGGACATCTACATCCACATCTGTGGCACGGATATCATTCGCGACGACAAGGGTGAATACTTGGTATTGGAGGACAATGCACGCTGTCCCTCGGGGGTCAGTTACGTGCTGGAGAACCGCCGCGCCCTGAAGCGCACCTTCCCGCGAAGTTTTGAAGCCATCGGCGTGCGACCGGTCGAACACTACCCCGACGAATTGCTACGGGTCTTGGATTATGTCGCTCCCTCCGGCGGGGTCGATCCAACCGTCGTGCTGCTGACCCCCGGCGCGCACAATTCCGCTTATTTCGAACACACTTATCTCGCCCGGCAAATGGGCATCCAGATTGTGGAGGGGCGTGACCTGTTGGTGCGTGATCAACGGGTGTTTATGCGCACCACCAAGGGGCTGCAACCGGTGCACGTCATTTACCGGCGGATCGACGACGACTTCATCGACCCCACCGTATTTCGCCGCGACTCGGTGCTCGGGGTGCCCGGCTTGGTCAATGCCTACCGCGCGGGCAACGTCTCGCTAGCCAACACCATCGGCACCGGCGTGGCCGACGACAAGGTCATGTATTATTTCGTTCCGCGGATGATAAAATACTACCTCGATCAAGATCCGATTCTGCCGAACGTGGAGACCTACCTCGGCAGCGAGGAAAAAGATCTGCCCTACATACTGGAAAATATCGAACAGCTGGTGGTCAAGGCTGCCAACGAATCCGGCGGTTATGGCATGCTGATCGGTCCTCACGCCACCGCCAAGGAGTGCGACGAATTCCGCCGGCAGGTCAAAGCCGAGCCGCGCAATTACGTCGCGCAGCCAACCATTTCACTTTCCCGCCACCCCACCTACACTGGCACCGAGTTTGCCGGCCGGCACATCGATCTGCGGCCCTTTGTGCTCTACGGGGAAAACACCGTGGTCGTCCCTGGCGGCCTGACCCGGGTGGCCCTGCGTGAAGGTTCGCTCGTGGTGAATTCGTCGCAAGGCGGCGGCAGCAAAGACACTTGAGTCCTCTACGGAGACGAATAATTATGCTAAGCCGCGTCGCCAACGGATTATACTGGATGAGCCGCTACATTGAGCGGGCGGAGAACACCGCCCGGCTCGTGGATGTAAACCTCCAGTTGCTCCTGAATTTCCGCAACCTGAACGACAGCACCCTGGCGGGACATTGGATGCCCATTGTGCAGAGCACCGGGGAGGAAGAAATGTTCGCCAAGCTCTATCCCAAGGCCACGGGTGAAAATGTGTCGGAGTTCTTTGTCTTCCAGGATGCCAATCCCAATTCCATCGTTTCGTGCATCTATCTGGCGCGTGAAAATGCGCGCACCGTGCGGGACCAAATCACGACCGAATTCTGGGGTGAATTGAACCGCATCTACCTGTTCCTGCGTTCGCCGGGAGCCCACGCGCTGTGGAATCAAAGTCCCTACGACTTCTTCTTGGAGATCCGCAACAGCTCATTGCTGCTGCAAGGTCTCGCCGATGCCACCATTGTGCGCAACGAGGGTTGGTATTTCATGGTGGCGGGCCGGCATATCGAGCGGGGCGACAAAACCTCCCGCATGCTGGATGTGCGACAGGCATCCATGCCCGAGAACGGGCCGCCGATGCTCGCAAATCAGGCCGATGCCTTGGGCTGGTCAGCCATGCTGCGTTCCTGCAGTGCCTGGGATGCATACAAGGCTTTGCATGGCTCGGAGGTCCAACCTGCCCTAGTCGCCGAATTCCTTTTGCTGTCGGAGGATTTCCCGCGGTCCGTCCGGTTCTGTGTCGAGCAGCTCAATCAGGCCCTGCGGCGGATTTCGGGCGTGGCCGCCGGCCACTTCTCCAATGATGCGGAAAAGCATGCAGGACGTTTGTTGGCTGAACTGCAATTTTGTGATCCGGCTGACATCTTTGATCACGGGCTACATCATTACATCGACCAAATTCAGGCCAAGCTCGACGCCATCAGTGACGATATTTTCCAAGCTTACATATTCCAACCTTTCCAACCGGACTCCGACAACGAGCTCCAACAACAGGAAGAGCAACAGCAACAAATCCGCTGAGTCATCAGCCGATTCCCCCGCTACTGCCCAGGATGAAACTTAAGGTTTTCCACCGCACCCACTACAGCTACGCCAAGCCGGTCCATGACAGCTTCAATGAAGCCCGGTTGCAGCCGACCGACAATGCCGAGCAAATCCGGCACAGCTTCATTCTGAAAGTGCTGCCTTCCACCCGGCTAAAGCACTATCTGGATTTCTACGTCAACTGCGTGCACCTCTTTGAGCTGACCCAGCCGCATAATGAACTGACAGTCGAGGCCACTTCGATCGTAACCACATGCAATAACCTGCGGCTGACGGCTGAAGAGCGCCCTGCCCTGCTCCAAGAACTCAGCAACAGCAGTGAATTGGATCGCTGTTATGATTTTCTCCAAGGCAGCTCCTACGTGGATGTCAGTCCGGAAACCTGGCGACTGGCGTTGGACATCATCGGCGAAGAGACGGATGTATGGCAGATCGCCCAGTTGATCATGCAATACATCAACCGCGAGTTCCGTTACGAACCCAACTCCACGTATGTTCACACCACCATGGCTGAGGTCATGAAATTGCGGGCGGGGGTTTGCCAAGACTTCGCCCACGTGATGCTGGGCTTGTGTCGCTCCATCAAACTACCCGCCCGCTATGTCAGCGGCTACCTTTACAACGGGCCGGTGGAACAACTCAAAGGCGCCCAAGCGAGCCATGCCTGGGTGGAAATCTATATTACCGGTCATGGTTGGGTGGGGTTGGATCCGACCAACAACCAACCGGTCGACGGGCACTACGTAAAGATTGGCGTGGGTCGAAACTACGGAGACGTGCCCCCAATCCGAGGAACCTATCGCGGCACCCAGGAGCGCAAACTCACGGTCGACGTGCTGGTCAGCCTGATTGATGAGTTGGCCACGACCCCCGCGATTGCCATCGCTGTCTAAACCTGGGTTTTAAAATACTCGATCGTGCGCTGGAGGCCTTCCTCGAGTTCCACCGTCGGCGCCCAGTTCAACACGGATTTAGCCAGCGTAATATCGGGCCGACGCTGCTTGGGATCATCCGCCGGCAAGGGTTTGTGCACGATCTTGGATTTGCCCCCGACCAGTTTCAACGTCAGCTCGGCCAATTGGAGCATCGTGAACTCGCCGGGGTTGCCAATGTTCATCGGACCCACGGTCTGGGTCTGATTCATCAGGCGCACGAAACCCTCGATCAAATCATCCACGTAACAGAAGGAGCGGGTCTGCAGGCCATCGCCATAAATTGTGATGTCCTCACCCTTCAGTGCCTGGACAATGAAATTGGAAACCACGCGTCCGTCGTTCGGGTGCATGCGCGGTCCGTAGGTGTTGAAGATGCGGACCACGCGAATATCGACTTTGTTTTCGCGGTGATAATCGAAGAACAGCGTTTCGGCACACCGTTTGCCTTCGTCATAGCACGAACGCCGGCCGATCGGATTGACGTGTCCCCAGTAGCTTTCCGGCTGCGGATGAATTTCCGGATCACCGTAAACTTCGGAAGTGGAGGCCTGAAAAACCCGGGCACGCACCCGCTTGGCCAGGCCGAGACAGTTAATTGCGCCCATCACCGAGGTCTTGGTGGTCTTGATCGGATTGAATTGGTAGTGCGGCGGAGAAGCGGGACAGGCCAGGTTGTAGATCTGCTCCACTTCATATTTGAATGGATCAATCACATCATGCCGCACGAATTCGAAGTGCGGATTGTCACGGAGGTGCGCGATATTGGATTTCCGCCCGGTGAACAGGTTGTCGATGCAGATCACCTCGTTGCCGTCCTTGAGCAAACGATCACAGAGATTGGAACCGAGGAACCCGGCGCCGCCGGTAACGAGAATACGCATGCCCTGAGTGAGGGAAACTTTCGCGTGGCACTCAAGCCAGCAATGTCCGGTCAGGATTGGACCTAGGATTTGCGGGCCAGCGCACCGGCCTCATACCGGGCCACCCAGCTTCGGTGCCAAGTCCCGTAGTCTCCCGCTTCAATATGCGCCCGGGCCTGGGCCATCAGATCGAGATAGAAATGCAGGTTGTGCAGCGTCAGCAGCGTGCAGCTGAGGATCTCACCCGCTGCGGTAAGGTGCCGCAAGTAGGCGCGGGAAAACTGTGTCGTGTAATTCACCACTTCATCGCTGATCGGCCGGGCATCGCTGCGGTATTGTTCGTTCCGCAAATTCATCGGACCGTCGGGCGTGAAGACCAGACCATTGCGCGCCACGCGCGAGGGCAGCACGCAATCAAACATGTCGACGCCCAGCGCGATCATCTTGAGCAACTGCGGCGGTGTGCCGAGACCCATGGTATAACGCGGCTTGTCCGCCGGCATGAACGGCGTGGTCGCGCCTACCTGTTTCAACATCTCAGGTTCGGGTTCGCCGACACTAACGCCGCCCACCGCATACCCGGGAAAATCCAGCGCCGCCAGTGATTCAGCGGCCTCGCGCCGGAGATCATCAAAGGTCGAACCCTGCACGATCGCGAACAGATGCTGGCCGTTCGCCAGAAAACCACTCTCGGTCGCGATCTCCTTGCATTGTTTTGCCCAACGATAACTCCGAGCCACTGCCTCGGCACAGGCATCGCGCTCGCAAGGCCACGGCGGACATTCATCAATCACCATCGCAATGTCGCTGCCTAGATTAGTCTGGATGCCCATGACTTCCTTCGGTCCGAGGAAGAGTTTCGCGCCATCCAAGTGGGATTGAAATTCGACCCCGTCGTCGGTCATTTTGCGCAGTTTGGCCAAAGAGAAGACCTGAAATCCGCCACTGTCGGTCAGGATGGGACCGTCCCAACCCATGAATTTGTGCAATCCACCCAGATCGCGGATCAATTCGGAGGTGGGCCGCAGGTTCAGGTGATAGGTATTCCCGAGGATAATTTGCGCCCCGATTTCACGCAGATGCGCCGGGCTCAGCGACTTCACCGTGCCCTGCGTCCCCACCGGCATAAAGATGGGCGTATCGATCACGCCGTGACGGGTCAGCAGCCGTCCCCGGCGGGCTGCCGTGGCCGAATCGGTCTTAAGTAGATGAAAATGATTGGCCATGAGGCTTTAACATAGCTTACCCGCACGCTTGACCCCTATGTCAACCCGGCGATAGATGGCTTTGTGCTGTTAGTCATCGATAACTTCGATTCCTTTACCTTTAACCTCGTCCAATACTTCGGTCAATTGGGCGTGGAGCAGCGCGTATTTCGCAACAACGAGATCACGCCTGAGGAAGCGCTCGCCCTCAATCCCGACCGCGTCCTCATCTCGCCAGGGCCCTGCTCCCCGACCGAAGCCGGTGTTTCCCTCGATATGATCGGGGCCTTTGCGGGCAAAAAACCCATTTTCGGCGTCTGTCTCGGTGCCCAGTCCGTCGGTCACTATTTCGGCGGTAAAGTCGTCCGCGCCGGGCGCCTGATGCATGGTAAGACCTCCCCCATCTTACACAAAGGAACGGACGTGTTCAAAGGTCTGCCGCAAGGATTCGCCGCCACCCGTTACCATTCCCTACTGGTAGAACGCGCCAGCCTGCCCGATTGCCTTGAGATTACCGCCGAAACCGCCGAAGGTGAAATCATGGGCCTGCGCCATAAGACTCTGCCTATCTGGGGGGTCCAATTTCACCCCGAGTCCATTGCCACCGAAAATGGTATGAACATCCTGCAAAACTTTCTGTCCCTCAACTGAACCACGCCCATGCGCTGCCCCAAGTGCACTTCCATCGAAGACAAGGTTATCGACTCCCGCATTAGCAAGGAGGGGAATACCATCCGCCGTCGGCGCGAATGCCTGGAATGCGGCAACCGGTTCAGCACCACCGAATCCTTCGTGCGCGATGGATTGGTGGTCTTGAAGCGTGATGGCCGCCGCGAAGAATTTGAGCGCGAAAAACTCGTGCATGCCATTCGTTCTGCTTGTCACAAACGACCGGTCGACCTCGAGCAGATCACGATGATTGTCGACGACGTGGTCGATATGGTGGAAGCCCAGTATGAAAACGACATTCCTTCCCGCGCCTTGGGCGAGAGCGTGATGCAACGCCTGCGCGCCATCGATCAAGTGGCCTATGTGCGGTTCGCCAGCGTTTATAAGGAATTCCGTCACGTCTCCGAATTCATGCAGGAGATCAGCACGCTGCCCAAGCCGAAGAAATGAAGCCGGCTCGCGCCGACTTGCGGCGGCTCTACTTTATCAACGCCCTCTTCGCCCACGTCACCGGGCAGGACCTCTATCTCGCCGAGCAGATCAAGGCCGCAATCACTTTCAGCCTGCAAGAACTAGAGGCCCAGACTGCCGCGCACCCCGACTATGCGGATAAGTTTGATACCGCTTTCAACTCCGCGGCGGCCAAACTGCTCGCCAAAGCTTTCTCCCATCTACCTACCCACGGGTTCTATCACTGGGACGCAGCCCGCACCTTAACCTCGGCCACACCGCTCTTTGCCCGTGATGAAATCATGACCGGGCTGAAACAACTCGCCAGTTATCGCGATTCCACTCTGCTGGTGACGAACCTGCGCCCCGCGCTGATTCCCCCGCCCAAACGCGCCGTGGGCAAACGGCTGCAGGAATATCAGGATGCCCTCGCTTTCATCCGCGACCTCGCCGCCGCCCGCACCGCACCCAGCAGTAACCTGCAACTGCTCTTCCTCTGATCTTGGATATGGAACTCAGGAAAGCTGGAAACAATTTATCGGATTTCCGTTCCTGACTTTTTTCTGTTTTCCCTATTCAATCAATTCCGATGGCCCTCACCCTCTTTCAGAAAATCATCGCTCGGGAAATCCCCGCCAAGATCGCCCATGAGGACGAGCTCTGCATCGCCATTCACGATATCCAGCCACAGGCACCTGTGCATGTGTTGGTGATCCCAAAAAAACTGATCGCACGCGTCGGCGAAGCCAGCCCTGAAGATCAAGCCCTCCTCGGCCATTTGTTACTCACTGCGGCCCAAATCGCCAAAGAACTGAATCTCTCTGCGGGCTATCGCATCGTCATCAACAATGGCCCCCACGGCGGGGAATCCGTTCCCCACCTGCACGTCCATCTCCTCGGCGGCCGGCAACTGACCTGGCCCCCAGGTTAAATTTGCGTTCAAGCGCGCGCATGCTTCAACCGATAGCCACGCGCGTCCATGCCGGTAAAGCTGCGGAAGACCCGGGCAAAATACTGGCTGGAACTGAAACCGCACTCAAAGGCGATATCGGTAATACTCCGCGGCGTCTCGCGGAGGAGTTGCTTGGCCCGGTCCACGCGAAGACGATTAACCAAAATCAAAGGACTGTCGCCTGTTAGTCTCCGGCAGAGAGTGGCAAATCGTGAACGTCCCAGACCACAACGTTCCGCCATGTTTTCAAGGGTCCACGCCTGATCACATTCCGTTCTCAGTAAAGTCACCAAGGTCTCCACCCGGCGCACGGATGCATCCTCCCCTTGACCGCCACTCCCAACACTCTCAATGCAGCGCCCAAGTTCCAGGATCGCCAAACGACCCAAAGCGGCAATGTAGACATCCCCTTGGCGGCCAGGATGGGACAATTCCTCCACCAAGGTCTTGATCACCCAAGCCGCCTGATTTGTCGCCGGATGGGAGTGACGTTTGGCATTCGTCAGGGTCGCGCTCACCTCCCGGGATTCGCGTGCGGGTAAACCAAATTCAGGATGGAAAGAGAAATTGCGTCGCGGTCGATCCACCCGGCCGGTCAGTCCAAATTGCACCCAATGCCAATAATGGCCCGGTTCAAATTCATCCACGCTGCCATGCTCTTCCCAAGGCAGGGAGAAGAAAACCGAGCCGGCCGTCACCCGTTCCACCCTGCCCTGCACATGCCAGTTCAAGGCTCCTTTCTCCAAATAAATGATTTCCAATCCGTAGTCGCGATGGGTGCCCAAGGTGCGGGCACTGCCGCGGCCATAAAAACGAATGCCTTTCACAATGTGCACTATTTACCACTGCCATTCCTTGAACGCAAGACTACCCGCAATGTGTTAGGGTCTAAGTGTTCCCATGAAACTTACCCCCGAACTAATTGCTACCTTCCGTCGCCAAGGCTACGTGGCCGTGCCCGGATTCTTCAACGCGGCCGAGACCGCTGCCTTGCAAGCCGACATCAGTCGGCTCAAGCGGAATAACTTCCTCCGCAACGTCGCCACTGACGGAGACGGCAAAACCACCTCCGGTTCCAAACAGAACCTGCAACTCTGCCCCGCCAATTTTTACAGCACCCTGATTCGCTCCCTGCCATTTGCCCCCAAAGTAATCGATGCGGTCACCGGTCTGCTCGGAGAGGAAATCACCCTCCACCTCGACCAGATATTCCTCAAACCCGGCAAGACCGGCATGGGCACGGCCTGGCATCAGGACAACGCCTACTTCAAGATTCCCCAACCGCTGCGTGGCACGGCCATGTGGATCGCGATCCATGACGCCACCATCGCCAATGGCACGATGCGGGTCGTGCCAAATGCCTACAACTCCCTCCTGCCTCATGAACGCGACGGCAACAGCGATCACCATATCCGTTGCTTCCCCGATGAATCAAAGGCGGACACCGTTGAACTCAAGGCCGGCAGTGTGCTCTTTTTTTGTTATGGCACTCCGCACTGCACGGGCGACAACACCACTGACACCGAACGCGCCGGGCTGGCCTATCATTTTCTTTGCGAAGATCAGACCAACGAACAGTTCTACACCACTGAACGCATCGGCAATCCTCGCCCCCGCCTCACCGGGCCAAAGGCAACCGGTGGTTTCGAAGAATACGGAGCCACTATCGCCGGCACTTGGGATGGCGAAGTAGCCAGGGCCAACCGTCAGTAAGCCGGACCAATTTAGGATCTGACTTCGAAACTACCGTCCAATCGTCGGACCAACAGACGTTTGAGTTCGAGCATCATCAACACCGAGGATAGCTCGGAGGCAGACAGGCACGTTTGTTCAGTAAGCGCATCTGGTGTTAGTATCGACCCGCCGGTGAAACAGGCCATGACCTTGGTCTCGTCCGGCGACAATACGCCCGCGTGATTATTGCCCGTGGCTCCAACCCGATCCTTGGGGGGAATCGGGGCCGGTCGCAGTCCGTCCAGATAGTTGAGTTCGGATAGAATATCGTCCACACTCGTGATGAGAGTAGCGCCATCCCGGATCAGCTGGTGGCAGCCGTGACTCGTCGCCTGATCAATTCGTCCGGGCACCGCATAGACCAATCGACCTTGTTCACCGGCGAAACGCGCCGTGATCATCGACCCGCCATTGACATCACTCTCCACCACAATGACCGCGTCACAGATTCCAGCCACCACGCGATTGCGCATCGGAAAACTTTGGCGATCAGCCCGTCGACCAAATGGAAACTCAGATAAGATGGCACCCGCGGTTTCAATCTGTCGGTAAAGTTCGAGATTTTCCGGCGGATAAACGATATCAATCCCACACCCGAGCACTGCGGCGGTCTTGCCGCCCACGGACAGTGCACCTTCGTGCGCCGCGGTATCGATCCCCCGGGCGAGTCCACTCACGATGCAGAACCCGAGGCGCGCCAGTTCTGCGCCAAATTTTTTCGCGATACTCTGACCGTAAAGTGACGTGCGCCGACTGCCGACAATGGCGATGCAGGGTTGGCCAAATTCATAATCGCCCTTTCGATAAAGCCCGATCGGTGGGTCGTTGATTTCCTTGAGCAACTTCGGGTAACCCGGATCGTCCGGAGTCACAAAGACCGTATGGGCTTTTGCCATCCTCTCCTCCTCCCGCTCCAAATCGAAATGCTCCCGCCAATTCAAGATGGTGGAGCTGATTGCCGGTCCCACACCGTTGACTTGCTCCAACTGTCGCGCCGTGGCCGCAAAGATTTTTCGCGGATCATTGCCTTGCTGTTCGAGAATTCGGTTCAACGTAATCGGACCGATATTCGGCAGCGCGTTGAGCACCAGCAAAGCCTGTGGTGCGGTCAACTCAGCTTTCATGCCTACATTCTTAGGGCGTTGGGCAAAAAGTCGAGCAACTGGGTCGTGCGCACTGCCACCGCCCCGTGTTTCCGGGCAAGGGCATCCGCCGCCAATCCATGCCACACCACCCCACGGCATACCGCCGCCAACCCATCATCCGGCGTCCGCGCCAGTTGCGCACCGACAATGCCAGCCAGCAGATCTCCGCTGCCACCTCTGGCCAAAACAGGCCCGCCTAAAAGACTGTGATAGATTTCTTTTCCGCCACAAATTCGGGTGACCGGTCCTTTCAAGACTACGGTCGCCGGCACCGATGACGCAAATTCCTTGAGCTCCCGCTTTCCGGCAATGCGTGCATATTCGCCGGCATGAGGCGTCAGCACCAGCGGGGATGTCGCGAGCGCAATCACATCGGGTTGCAACGCATCCGCATCGATCAAGATCGGCACCGGGGATGATTTCACCATATCAGCCGCCAAGGCGATTGTCTCAACCTCCCGTCCCAATCCTGGACCCAGCACCAATGCCGTAGCCCGTGACATGCGCTCTAGGAGCAAATGCCGTCCTTCCAATGCAAGTCCTCCGTTGGGTGTTTCTGGCCAACCTACCCAGATAGCCTCGGGCACTTGCGCCGCAAAAACCGGGACCAATGATTCCGGCACAAAGGCCGTCACTAATCCTGCCCCACTGCGCAATGCCGCCGTCACCGTCATCAAGGCAGCTCCGGGATAATTACGCGAACCCGCCACCACAAAGAGATGACCCTGACTGCGCTTATCCGCATGGGGATCACGCCACTCGCGTAGTGGCTCCAGCACATTGTCCGTCAGGACAGAATCCCGAGACCCAACTGCACCGCCTGATTCAAAAAATCCTAAATCGAGATACCGTAACCGACCCGCATTCGGCCATGAAAGAACCGGTTTCTTTAATACGCCGGTCGCGTAGGTAAAATCGGCCTTGAACGCGTCCTTTTCATTGGCACCACTCGGCAAATCAACCGCTGCCCGTAACTTTATTGGCAGTGCATTTATCTTCTGTAGTAGCCGGGATGAGCGGTCGTCCAAAGGAGGTCGAAATTGTAAGCCAAAGATCCCATCCAGACAGAGGTCGTAAGCATCCAACAAACCGTGTTCTGCGATTTCGCGGACATTACAGGCATGGTTGTTTTGGAGCTGCTGCCAGCATCGCAAGGCCAACGGGCGCAATCCACGCATGCCATAAACCAAGCGGACATCGGCCCGCACTTTCGGATAACGCTCCAAAATGATCTGCGCCGCCAGTAGTGCATCACCGCCATTGTGACCTTTGCCTGCCAGGACCAATATTTGCGAACCCTCAGGGATCCCGCCGATTTCATCGAAATCCGCCAGCACGGCCTCAGCCACGGCTCGACCCGCCAACTGCATGGCCCGCCACTCCGCCGCTTCATCGTCGGCGAATAGCCGCGCTTCCAACACCTTGGTTTCCTCGACCGAAAGAATCGGATGCGCCCAGCCCGTGGTCATCTCACTGCGGTTTGGTAACCGGTTTTTCAGGCGGGGCGATTTTTTGAATTGAATCAGCGATCGCCTTCCATGTTTCGGCATCGCGTTGCTGCAGCCATTCCTGCCGTTTCAGATCAGGTTCGGTAAACAACAAGGGCGCATTAGTATCCACCCCATGGGTCAGAACTGGACGGGTCAGCCGGGTGATCGATCGATAGTAGTAGTTATCATTGGCCCGACGGATTTCATAGAAATGGGAGTATTGCTTGGACTCAATGTCCCAGAGAGCGACCTCGGTCAGATTATTGTCCCAGACGGCATATCGGTCCCACATAGCAAAGACCGCTTCGATCTTGGTGAAATCCGGTGACGAACGCGTGGCCACCAAGGGAGCCGGAGTTTCGTCCTTAACCGGCACTTCAATCACCTCGGGCGGAGGCTTGGGCAGAAACCAGATGAATAGCACGCCGAGAATGAAACCCAATGATATCCAGGAAGGAGTCTTGGAGAGTTGTGAAGGCGACGGTGGCCGAGGATCAGGATTGTCCATGACAATTAGCTCCGCACCAAAGCGGCTACCGCCATGGCGTGTGTTTCGGTATGGGACAATGAAAGCAGGACGCCGGTGCCACCCAGTGATTCAAGCAACGCCTGCGCCTTGGCATCCAAACGCACCAAAGGCTCATGCCGTGAACCATGATAAACGGAAATTGAAGTCCACTCCAAGTGACCGCCAATGCCGGTGGAAAACGCCTTGGAGACCGCTTCCTTGGCCGCCCATCGTGCAGCATAATGCTTGTGCGGATGTTTCAACCCGGAGCAGTAAGCTTGTTCCTCATCAGTAAATGTGCGTTTGAGAAAGCGGTCAGCGTGGCGTTCAAGCACACCATGGATGCGCTCCACTTCTACGAGGTCGCAACCAAGTCCCAATAAGACGCCACCGGGCGGCAAAGTAATTCCCATGCCGCCACTCATGGATTCATCCGGGCTTTCATCGTGACTATGGCTTCCTCGATCCCGGTAAACAGTGCCCGGCTGATGATGCTGTGGCCGATGTTAAGTTCGTGCAGATGCGGCAAGGTCCGCACTTCCGCAATATTGACGTAGTTGATGCCGTGCCCGGCATTGACGGTCAACCCGCAGTCGTGCGCCCGGGCACACCCCAATCTCAATCGTTGAAACTCCTGCGCGCGTTTATCCCCAAAGTAGGCGTTGGCATAAGCCCCGGTATGAAGCTCAACCCAAGGGGCACCGAGTTCCGCCGCCAGTTCGATCTGCGGTTCATCGGGATCAATAAAGAGGCTCGTTTTGATGCCCGCCGCATTCATGGCATCAACACAAACTTTAACCTTCTCACGATTACCCACCACATCCAGCCCACCCTCCGTGGTTATTTCCTCCCGACTCTCAGGCACCAAGCATACGGAGGCGGGTTTAAGCTCCAAAGCCAGTTTCACCATTTCAGGGGTGCAGGCCATCTCGAGATTCAAGCGGGTGGCTATACTTTCACGGAGGCGCCAGATATCCCGATCCTGCACATGGCGCCGATCCTCCCGGAGATGGGCGGTTATCCCGTCCGCCCCGGCACGTTCAGCCAACAAGGCCAGCGCAATCGGATCCGGTTCGACGGCCCCACCGACGGCTTCGACCGCGTCGCGGTAACGGGCCTCCCGCACGGTGGCACAGTGATCGATATTAATACCAAGGAGAATCATGGGACAGAAGTTTGACCTGATAAAACAGCGAGTAATTCTCCATAGCAAAACGAAATGAACGCTCCTGACAAACCTGCCCCAAAACGCGAAAATCTACTGATCAACCTCATCTGCAACGTCGCGTTGCCTACCTTGGTGCTCACAAAATTCAGTGGCGTCAACGGGTTGGGACCCACCTGGGGACTCATCATCGCCCTGCTCTTCCCCATTGGCTACGGGTTGCAGGACTTCATTCGGCGGCGGCGCGTAAATTTCATCTCGGCAATCGGATTCGCCAGTGTGCTCATTTCCGGGGGATTCGGTCTGATGAAACTGGATGGTTTCTGGTTCGCAGTCAAAGAAGCTGCCATTCCCACCGTGATCGGCTGCGCAGTGCTGTTCTCCACCCGGACCAAGCTGCCCCTAGTGCAGGAAATTCTCTACAATCCTCAACTCATGAATATCGATCGGATTGATGCAGCACTGGAAGAACGCGGCACCAAGGGAGACTTCCCTCGCCTGATGTTGTCCGCTAGTCGACTGCTTGCCCTGTCATTTTTTGTCAGTGCCGTGCTAAACTACGTGCTGGCAAGGTATCTGTTGGTCAGCCCGGCTGGAACCGAGGCATTCAACAACGAGCTCGGGAAAATGCATCTCTGGAGCTGGCCCGTGATTGTTGTGCCCAGCATGGCCATGATGATGCTGGCCCTCTGGCGCTTTATCAAAGGACTGCAGGTCAGCACCGGACTGAAACTCGATGACCTGATGCACGACCCGGCCGCGGCAAAAAAAGCCGCCGAAACCAATTCTTGAGGTGATCAGCCCCGATCACCCATCGGCGTGTAGTCGCGCTTGACTGGCCCGGAATAGATTTGCCGAGGACGATAGATCCGACCCTTCGGCTGCGAGGCCACTTCCCGCCAGTTGGCGATCCAACCCGGGGCACGGCCAATCGCGAAGACCACCGTGAACATGTTCACCGGTATCCCCAAAGCGCGCATGATGATGCCAGAATAGAAATCAACATTGGGGTAAAGTTTGCGGGACAGGAAATAATCATCCTTCAGCGCGGCCTGTTCGAGGTTTCGGGCGATTTCGAGTAAAGGATCATCGATACCCAGCTTCGCCAGAACCTTTTCACAGGCATCGCCAATGATCTTCGCCCGTGGATCGAAATTACGATACACGGCATGACCAAAACCCATCAGACGGCTGCTCTTGCTGCCGGACTTGGCGGCCTCGATGAATCGGGTGCCATCGTCGCCTTCATCATGAATCATCTGCAGCATGTTCATCACCGCGGTGTTGGCGCCGCCGTGCAACGGACCGGACAGTGCGGAAATACCCGCCGACAAAGAGGTGAAGAGATTGGCTGCGCTGGATCCAACCATGCGCACCGTGGAGGTGCTGCAGTTTTGCTCATGATCGGCGTGCAGGAGAAGGAGCAGGTTGAGCGCTTTGGCAATCTCGGGCTCCGCGACGTAATCCTTATACGGCTCGGAGAACATCATGTGCAGGAAGTTCTCGCAGAACGGTATATCCTTCGGATGCACATAGGGCATGCCGTTTTGGTAGCGATAAAGCATCGCGCCGATAGTGCGGATCTTCGAAATGGCCATTGCAGCCGCAAGGTCGAAATTCTGCAAATCCCGTTCGAAATTATTCGTGGCCAGTTCCGGGTAATGCGCCGCCAGTGACGCCACAATCGACGAAAGCATCGCCATAGGTGGCGCATCGTCCGGAAACCCTTCAAAGATGCGCTGCATCTGCGTCTCAATTGCCGCGTTCTTCCGCAACAAGGTGCCAAAGTGGTTCCGTTGCTTTTCGGTGGGCAATTCGCCGTAAATCACCAGGTAGGCGGTTTCGACAAAATCACTGTGTTGGGCCAGCTGTTCGATCGGATAACCGCGGTGACGCAGTATACCGTTATCGCCATCCAGATAGGTAATATTGCTCTCGCATGAGCCCGTGTTGCCATAGCCTTGGTCAAAGCAAATGTAACCGGATTCGGCCCGTAACCGACGCACATCTATGGCCTGCTCCCCCTCGGAGCCGGTCATAATCGGGAGGTCAAACGGTTTGTCGTCGATTTTGAGTGATGCCGTCTTTGCCATGATGAGCTAAACCAATCCGTTTCCTCCCCGCATGCAAAGCAAAGAAGACCGGTAAGCTGAACTTTGGGCCAAAATTAGCTCAGCGACCACCAACCGTAAGCAAACGTGAACACCAACCGATCAAACTCGGCCAGCCACGGTCACAAAATTTCGGTAGAGTTGAATCCCCTTGGTCTGACTTTTTTCCGGGTGAAACTGCGTGGCGAAACACCGGCTACGGGCGATGGCAGCGGTGAATTTCACGCCATAGTCGCACTCGGCGAGCACGAGTGCAGGATCAGCCGGTGCGCAATAGTAACTGTGCACAAAATAAAATGCTTCTCCTTCGTTCGCGAGCCCCTCAGTCAGGGGCGTTTCGGTCTGGGTGAAGCGCACCGTATTCCAGCCCATGTGGGGCACCTTGAATTCGGGCGGCAGACGAAAACGGACCACCCGGCCCGGGAAAATCCCCAAGCCCTCGGTGTCGGCCTCCTCGGAGAAATCGAACAAAGCCTGCATGCCAAGACAGACCCCCAGAAACGGCCGGTCAGCGGCAATCCAGGATCGAACCGCCTCGCCCAAACCGGTCGAACGCAGGGCCGTCACGCAATCTGCCAGCGCGCCGACCCCGGGCAGCACTATCCCGTCCGATGTAGCCAATTCATCGGGTTTGGTAACCACTCGAACGTCGCCCCCGGCCGCTTCGACGGCCTTGGCAACACTGCGCAGGTTTCCCATGCCGTAATCGATTACGGCGATTCGCGGAGCCGTTTTCATGGCTTAGAGCGAGCCCTTGGTGCTCGGTAGCGAGCCTGCCGCCCGTTCATCGATCCGGGTGGCTTCATCCATGGCCCGCGCCAACGCCTTGAAAATGGCTTCGGCCACATGGTGCGGCTCCTCGCCGTATTCCAATTTGACGTGGAGATTGCAGCCCAAGGCATTGCTGAAAGCCCGGCTGAATTCCTTCACTAGAATGAGATTAAAATCGCGCACAAACATGGTCGGCGGCACGGCGTCGAAGACCAGACAGGCCCGACCGCTCAGGTCCACGACCACGCGGGCCAAGGCTTCATCCATTGGCAGGAAAAAGAATCCGTAGCGGCGGATGCCCAGTTTGTCGCCCAAGGCCTGCTTGAACGCATCGCCCAAAACCAAACCGACATCTTCCACGGTATGGTGGTAATCAACCTCGACGTCACCCACGGCCTTGATCTCAAGGTCGAAGAGCCCATGCTTGGCGAACAAGGTGAGCATGTGATCGAAGAACGGCACCCCGGTGTCGATTTTGGAAACACCCGTGCCGTCGATCCCGAGTTTGAGAACGATGTCCGTTTCGGCCGTTTTACGGCTGAGGTTCGCTATGCGTGCTTTAGCCATGCTTCGAGGGATTGCTGGAGGATGAGCATTTCCTCATCCGTGCCGACGCTGATACGCAGAAACGGAGCGGTCAAGGCATGGCTCGGAAAGTAACGAACCAAGATTTTGTCCGCCATGAGGAAATCATAAGCCGCTTTGGCGACAGCTGGCCCACTCTCCCCTTGAGCGTTGCGCGGCTCGGTAAAGATAAAATTGGCCTCAGAAGGATAGGTGAACCAACCGAGTTTCTGCCAGCGAGCGACCGCTTCGTCGCGGGTGCGGCGGACCCGGTTGATCACATCGGCATAATATGCCTCATCCTGCAGGGCAGCGAGCGCGGCCACTTGGGATAAGCGACTCACATTGTAGCTGTCCCGCACCCGATCCAACAGGCCGATAATATCCGCATGCGCCAGGGCATAGCCTACCCGGATACCCGCCAAGGCATAGGCTTTGGAAAAGGTCCGCACGACCACGAGCCGGGGATGTTGGGTCAGCAAGGATACGGCATTTTCGCGAGCAAAGGGTGCGTAGGCTTCATCTACGACCAACACCCCGCCAAATGAATTCAAAATCCGGACTATATCGGCATTCCGAAAGCCCACTCCGGTGGGGGCATTGGGCGAAGTCAGGAAAAATATCTTCGCCCCACTCTGGGCGATTTTCTCCAACGGCAATTCCATCGACCGACCAAATTCAATCACGGTTGCACCGGCGTCCTGTATCCCGACGAGAACTGGATAGAGGGAATAGCTCGGCAGGGTAAAACCGGCCGGATTTTCCTGGGTGCAAAAACACCGCATCAACAAGTTCAGGATATCGTCAGAGCCGTTACCCACACAGACATTATCCGGCTGCAGGCCATGGTGAGTGGCCAAAGCCGTGCGTAACGGCTGACTCTTCGGGTTCGGATAAAGCCTTAAGGTGTCACCGGTCCGGCCAATGGCCAGCTGCAGGGCTTCCGCTACTTTCGGGCTCGGTGGATACGGACACTCGTTGGTGTTGAGTTTCGTCCATCCCGATTCCGTCGGCTGGAGACCAGGAGTATAGGCATGCAGCTTGGCCACGTGCGGCAAAGCGAGGGAATGAATCGGCAGCGGGTCCACAATTCAGCCCTTGGTGCGGATTTCCACCGAACGTCCGTGGGCATCAAGTTTTTCCATCGCAGCGAAAGCCGCGACCACCTTGTTGCCAGACCGCACACTGCGTGAATCGTAACGCACGATACTGGTGCGGCGCAGAAAATCTGCGACGCGCAGCCCACTGAAAAATCTACCCGTGCGACCCGTAGGAAGCACATGGCTAGGACCCGCGGTAAAATCACCCAATGCGGTCGGGGTGTAGTTGCCAATCATGATGGCTCCGGCGGTCGTTATCGCCTTGGTCAGTCTTTTGACTGCAGTCTCCTTGACGATCAGTTCCAAATGTTCGGGCGCCACAAAATTGGCCACCTCGGCAGCCGAGGTCAGACTGGGTGCCACGACAGTCAAAAAACCATCGGTCAATACCCGTTGAGTCTTCTCAGAACGCGACAGAGTGCCGACCTGTTGCTGCACTTCAGCGTGGATTTTATCCGCAATTTTTTGATCGGTCACGACCAAGTATATCTTCTCTCGGCCCGAACCATGTTCCGCTTGAGCCAGCAAGTCCGCGGCCACAAAATCAGCCCGGGCAGTCTGATCGGCAATTACCATGACCTCACTTGGTCCTGGCAGGCTGTCTACACCCACGGTGCCAAAGACCTGTCGCTTGGCCTCGCAAACATACGCATTACCCGGGCCGAAGATTTTATCGACCGCCGGTATGCTTTCCGTGCCATAGGACATGGCACCGATCGCCTGCACCCCACCGATGCGATAGACCTCATCGATACCCAAAAAATGCAGGGCGGCCAACAAACCATCGGCGATCTTCCCTTTGTTATCAGAAGGGGTAAACACGGCGATCTCCGGGCAACCAGCGATCTTGGCCAGCGAAGCGGTCATCAACACGGTCGATACCAGTGGCACCTGTCCTCCGGGGACATACAAGCCCACCCGGCGAATTGGATCAAATTTCTCGCCCACCAGCGCGTCATGCCGGTTTTTACCCTGCCAAGCCTGGGGCAATCCCTGTCGGTTGAAGGCCACAATATTCGCATGGGCGGCTTTGATCGCTTTTCGATCAGATACCGATGTCCGTTTGGACGCTGATTCGAGGTCGTCCGCCGATACCCGAAATTCCCGGGAACGCAGTTTTACCCCGTCAAAACGAGCGGCATAATTGGCTACGGCCATGTCTCCATGAGCGCGAATATCCGCCAATATACCCGCAACGGTGTCCACGATTTCCCGTGGAACTTCCGTGTTGCGACAGAAGTCCGCTAGCTGGGTGGCAAATTCCTTGGAATTGGTGTGAAGCAGGCGCACAGCAAAAACCTAGCGCAACAAACGGGCAGGAAGCAATCCCGCCGGTTATTTCGAGACGAGCAATGGCATCTCAAATGCATCCGCAGGGACCGGTTCATTTACGGTGACCGAATCAAATCTAATGGTGACGGTTTGGGTGGTGCCGTCTGGCCGTGTCGCTTCCGTGGTCAATTCCTTGGGAAACTTGATCCCCGCTACTTCGATGGAACCGATCTCACGGATTCTTTCTCCCAGCATAGTCTCCGTCAGCACCAAGCGGCCAGTGGCTACGTTGAAATAGCGGTAGAATACAACTTCAGGCGAATGGATGAATGCCAGTTTGCGACAGGTTTGATCATCCATAGTGGTCACGCCCAGATCCTCGATCTGGCCACCGGCCTCTTCCAGACCCCGAAAGAATGAAAGATTCTCCCAAGCATTAGCCCGTAGATTCTTGATTTGGGGTATTTGCAACAAGGTGAGATTCCAGCGCGTATCATCGTTGGCGGCGGACACCCGCTGCCAGGCATCATAACCGTTCAGAACGGTTATCTCGGTGCCACGTTCAGAGGTAACGGTGCTGCGTTGGTGATAGGGCCGTTCAAATATGATTTCAATCGTGATGGGGCCTTCGGGGCCATCGGCGTCCATATCGCTCAATTCTAGTTTGCCGGAATAGTGCAGCGTATTGACGGCATTCAGTGCTGCTTCAGTGCCGAGATAGGCGCGAGCCTTGGTTATGATGGCGGGCTCCGCCGCACGCAGAATCGGAGTTGCCGAGGTCAGGGCAATCGTCGCTAGGCAGAGTAGACGCAGGAGTGGAGATTTCATTGGTTGGTTTGGTTAATCGGGCGGGGTTTATTCCCATTCAATAGTAGCAGGCGGCTTGGAACTGATATCATAGACCACGCGGCTCACACCTTGAACCTCGTTGGTAATGCGGTTGGATATATGCTGCAACAAGTCATACGGCAAGCGGGTCCAGTCGGCCGTCATGGCATCTTTGGATTCCACAATACGCAGGGCGATCACATCGGCGTAGTTGCGTTCATCACCGATGACTCCGACGGATTTGACGGGTAGGAATACGGCAAAGGATTGCCAGACTTTCCAATACCAACCGCTTTTTTGCATCTCGTCCTGCAGGATAGCATCAGCCGCCCGCAGCACGACTAGATTACTCTTGGTCACTTCACCCGCCACCCGCACACCGAGACCGGGGCCGGGAAACGGTTGCCGCCAGACTACCTCACGGGGCAAACCGAGAGCGGTGCCGACGGCGCGAACTTCGTCCTTAAACAACTCACGCAAGGGTTCAACCAGCTTGAGCTTCATGCGCTCAGGTAAACCGCCCACATTGTGGTGGCTCTTGATCAGCGAGGCGGGATTGTCCCCAATGGTGACACTCTCGATTACATCCGGGTATAGCGTGCCTTGGGCCAGATAATCAGCATGGCCGATGGTCTTAAGAGATTTTTCAAAAACTTCCACGAATGTGCGACCGATGATCTTTCGCTTTTGCTCGGGGTCGGTCACGCCCTTCAACCGGCGCAGGAATAGCGACGATGCATCCACGACACGCAGGTCGATCTTGAAGTTCCGCTTGTAGAGTGAAGCGACCGCGTCGCGCTCACCTTGGCGCAGCAAGCCGTTATCCACAAAGATGCAGGTCAACTGTTTGCGAATGGCCTTGTGCAGGAGTGCCGCAGCTACGGATGAATCCACCCCGCCCGACAGTCCCAGGATAACCCGCGACTTGCCGACTTGCTTGCGAATTTCGTCCACGGCGTGGACGATAAAATCCTTGGTCGTCCAATCCTGGTTGGCCTCGCAAACCCGCAAGAGGAAGTTGCGCACGACATCCACGCCACGTTCGGTATGGAACACTTCGGGGTGAAACTGAATGCCGTAAAAATTACGCTTCCGGTCTTCGATTGCGGCAAAAGGTGAATTGGCCGTTGTGCCGATCGGACTGAAGCCCGGTGGCAATTTGATCACCTTGTCACCGTGGGAATTCCAAACCCGCAGTTTACGGGGCAATTTCGCGAACAGGCGGCCGGGCTTTTTGATTTCCAGGGTGCCGTGGCCATATTCACGTTCCTTGCTGGGCACGGTCTGACCACCCAGTAGATGGCCCATCAATTGAATACCGTAACAAATACCCAGGACTGGCACGCCCAGTTCGAATATCGCACGGTCGGGAATGGGTGCATTCTTGGCCAGCACGGAGCTGGGTCCACCTGATAGAATAATGCCAATGACCCCTTCCTCACGTAACTGAGCCGCCGAGGTGCGGTAGTGGTAAATTTTTGAGTAGACCTGACACTCACGGATACGGCGCGCGATGACCTGCGTGTATTGTGAGCCAAAATCCAGAACGGCGATAATCTGTGGCATACGGGAGAAAAGTAGGAAGGTGGTGAAATTACAAAAAGGAAATGCAACCGCAAGGCTACCTAGAACCTTAGACGCTGATTCTCATGTCCACAACGCGGGCAGACAGCCATCTCGTTTCCGGCGGGGGACTCATAGATGCGATCACAACGGATACAGTGAAAAGTTCCCCGGCGCCGTTGGCGTTCGAAACGTGCGTGATCCCGGCGGTCATAATACAGCCACAGGCTGATGAACAACAGCCCAACTATGACACAGTATATGACGACGGCAGGAGTCATCGCGACAGGTGAAAAATGATAAATAAAAACGCGCCGAAGGGAATCTTCGACGCGTTGAACTTAGATTGAGATCAGAACAAGGTCAGCTCTTGGCTTCGCCATCGGCCTCCGGGGCGGCTTCCGCCACGGTGGCTTCGGCAGCCGCTTCAGCGGCCTTGGTCGGCTTGGCGGCCTGCTTGGCCTTGGCGGGTTTGCGACCCTTGGACTTCTTGTAGCCGGCATCGTCGGCCTTGATCAATTCGATAAAGGCCATCTCGCTGGAATCGCTATCGCGAGGTCCAAGCTTATAGATGCGGGTGTAGCCACCGTTGCGATTGGCGAATTCCTTGTGCTTTTCGTTGAAAAGCAAGGTCAGGGCATTCTCATCACGCAAGTCAGCGTGGGCGAGACGACGCAAGTGCAGTGCATCCTTCGGGTCGGTCTTCGCCGCGGCATTTTTGGCCTTGGTGATGATTTTCTCGACGAAGGGACGCAGGGCCTTGGCCTTGGTCAGGGTGGTCTTGATGCGATCGTGGGTGACGAGCGAGGCTGCCATATTGGACAGCATAGCCGCACGGTGTTCACGAGTGACGCCAAGAGAGGCGCGGTGTATTTTGTGACGCATGGGTATATGGGTTGATCAGTCCCCGATCGGCGATCCGGCCGCAGCGTGGAGCGGACCGGACGGCGCAAGGACTGAAATTGGTTAGATTTCTTTCTTATTATCGAGGAGACGCTCGTCGAACTTCATGCCAAGCGAAAGACCGAGGGCCTCCAGCTTGTCCTTGATTTCGTTGAGCGACTTCTTGCCGAAATTACGGTATTTAAGCATCTCCTGCTCGGACTTCATCGCCAGTTCACCAACGGTGGTGATATTGGCGTTATTCAAGCAGTTAGCGGCACGAACGGAGAGTTCGATTTCGTTGACCGACATGTTGAGCAGCTTGCGGAGCTTGTTCTGCTCTTCGCTAACTTCGCTCTGTTGGTTTTCGAATTCGTAAGCTTCCTCGGAAACGCGATCAAACACGTCGAGGTGGTGCTTCAGAATGGAGGCCGATTGCTTGAGGCCGTCGTCGGGCGTGATGCGACCGTCGGTCCACACTTCAAGAATCAGTTTGTCGTAATCGGTGATCTGGCCCACGCGGGTGTTTTCGACGGTGTATTTGACGAGCCGAACCGGGGAGAACAGGGAATCGATCGGAATAACCCCGATGGACTGCTCTTCCTTTTTATTCTGATCGCCAGGGCAATAGCCACGGCCGGTCTTGATCTCGATCTCAGCTTCAAACGCGCGCTTGGCATCAAGCGTGCAGATCAGCTGGTCGGGATTGACGATCGTGATATTGGCGTCGGCTTGGATGTCGGCGGCGGTAACCGCGCCCGACTTGTTGACACTGATCTGCAGGGTCAACGGCTCGCGCTTGTGTGAAACGATCAGCACCTTCTTCAGGTTGAGGACGATGTCGGTGACATCCTCCACCACCCCGTCGATGCTTTGGAATTCGTGACTGACCCCTTCGATTTTAATCGAGGAGATCGCGGCACCTTCAATGGAGCTAAGCAGCACGCGCCGCAGCGAATTGCCGATCGTGTGTCCATAACCGGCCTCGAAAGGCTCGGCAATGAACTTGGCGTAGGTTTCCGTGGAACCTTCTTCGACCTTGGTGAGTTTATTCGGGAGTTCGAACTTTCCGAGACGTTTGGGCATGGTGATGAACTCTAGGGTTGAGCTTGAGGGTTGAGAATGGGTTGGACTGATTAGAAGCGTGAGTAGAACTCAACGATGATCTGCTCGTTGATCCCCTGTTCCATTTCGTCGCGGTTGGGCAGACGGGTAACCTTGGCCTTGAGGGCCTCGTTATCTATGGTCAACCAGCCGGGCACGTTACGGATGCGGTTTTCCTCAAGGTTGCGGGTCGCCATTTGGCGGGACGCCGGGGCACCCTTGACCTCGATTTCATCACCGGATTGCACGCTGTAGCTTGCGATGTCGACCTTGTGGCCGTTGACGCGGATGTGACCGTGATTGACGAACTGACGGGCGGCGGCACGCGACTTGGCCAGGCCCAGCAGATAAACCACGCTGTCGAGACGGGTTTCCAGCAGCTGGAGGAAACGCTCACCGGTAATGCCACGCTCGCGCTTGGCTTTTTCGAAGAGACGACGGAATTGACGCTCAAGCAGTCCGTAGATGTAACGGAGCTTCTGCTTTTCGTTGAGGCCGACTGCGTATTCGGATTGCTTGTTGCGGCGCATGCGCGGGCCGTGTTGGCCGGGCGGGAAAGGGCGACGCTCAAGGGCCTTGCCGGAACCAAGAATATGTTGGTTAAAACGACGGCTAAGACGGGTGGTTGGTCCAGTATAACGAGCCATGAGATTAAAGTAGGTTTATAGTTGGAGTTGCCGGATCAGACACGACGGCGCTTGGGCGGACGGCAGCCGTTGTGCGGCACCGGCGTAACGTCGATAATGGAGGTGATTTCGAGCCCGATGGCTTGGAGGCCACGGATCGCACTGTCGCGACCCATGCCGGGTCCGGAAATACGAATGACGATATCCTTCAGGCCATGGGACATGGCGTTGCGAGCGGCGTCCTGGGCCACCACTTGGGCGGCATAGGCGGTCGACTTGCGGGAACCGCGGAAGTTGCACTTGCCGGCACTCGACCACGCAATCACCTGACCTTTTTGGTCGGTAATCGAAACGATCGTGTTGTTGAATGAAGCCAGCACATTGACGATGCCGGACGTGACATTCTTGGAGCCCTTGGCCTTGCGAATCTTGATCGCACCCAATTCCTCTTTGAGGAGGTCTTCGGCGGTCGGTTGCTTGGCGACACCGCCAACGGTCTCAACCGGCTTTTGCTCGGCAGGAGCCGCTGTGGCGGGGGCATCGGCAGCCGGTTTGGCAGCCTTAGCCTTTGGGGCTTTTGCAGCCGGAGCGGCGGGCGCAACGGGTTTTTCAGTATTTGTATCGGACTTTTCTTCAGCCATGACGGGAAAGGGTTATTTAGCAGCTTTGGTCACACCCACGGTTTTGCGGGAGCCCTTGCGGGTGCGGGCGTTGGTGCTGGTGCGTTGACCACGCACCGGCAATCCACGGCGATGACGGATGCCGCGGTAACAATTGATTGCCTGAAGACGCTTCAGGTTGGCGGCGAGATCACGACGGAGATCACCCTCGAGCAGCCATTTGTGCTCAGTGATGACTTGGAGCACCTTGTTCAGTTGCTCTTCATCGAGATCATTGGCGCGCATGTCGGGATTCAGACCGGCTTCTTTGACGATCTGATCGGCACGCGACGGGCCGATGCCGTTGATGTAACGGAGGGAGTAAGCGACTTTTTTGTTCGCAGGGATTTCTACACCGAGGAGACGTGGCATTGTGGATTAGGTTGAGAGTTGAATTTTAGATTGAGAAAAGTGGATTAACTGGCGGCCGACTTGGTGACGGTCAAAATTTCCGGACCTTGGTCGGTAGTGAGCACGGTATGTTCGCAATGGGCAGAGGCGGAATTGTCCGCCGTGACGACGGTCCAGCCATCGGATAACGTCTTGGTGCGGAAGCCTCCGATATTGACCATGGGTTCGATGGCCAAGGTCATGCCGGGTTTGATTTTGGTTCCGGTGCCGCGCCGGCCGAAATTGGGAATTTCAGGCGGTTCGTGCATCTGTTCCCCCACTCCATGACCGACCAGGTCGCGCACCACACTGAAACCGTTGGCTTCAACATGGGACTGAATCGCATGCGAAATATCACCAATACGATTACCGGTTACGGCCTGCTTGATCCCGGCAGCGAGGGATTCCTCGGTTACGCGGATCAGTTTTTCCAAACGGGGGTCGATTTGACCAACCGGAATGGTAATGGCGTTGTCACCAATGTAACCGTTGTATTCGACGGTCACATCGAGGGAGACAATATCACCATCGTGCAGGATGCGGCGCAATGAGGGAACGCCATGAACGACTTCCTCATTGACGGAGATGCAGGTATGGGCGGGATAGCGTCGCGAGCCGATTTGGTAACCATAATCGGCACTGCGTGCTCCGTAATCCGCCATTATATCGCGGCCAGCTTCGTCCAAGTCTTGGGTAGTAATACCAGGCCGCACGAGCGACCTGAGTTTATCAAGCACTGCGGCGGCGATGGTGCACGACTCACGCATCCGGGAAATCTGTTCGTTGGTTTTGATCAGACTCATGCGGCGGTGAGTTCCGGCCTTTCGATGAAGAGGCCGAGGGTGCGGTAATGTTCGACTAAGTCCGGTGAAGCATTTTCACCGGCGATGATGCCTTGCAGCGATTCGCCGCGGACATCCAACCATTCATCGAACATTATTGCTTGGAGCAGCGTAGCCGGGAAGTCCGTGAGGACAAAACCCGCATCAGGTTTGCGCGTAAAAAACCAGCGTCGCATTGCGGCGAGTGCCAGATCTGTTCCCACCGTTTGACGGGAACTACGCGAAATCTCCGACCGCATCAATTCGGTGGGAGAGACGTGCTCAAGATTCAAAGAACGAAGCCCGGACAACAGGGGTAAATCTGGTGTGCCGAGGAGGATTACCTTGGTTTTGGCGGAGACGCCGTGACCAAGGAAAAGGTCGAAGATTGGCTTCCTCACGACCGGAGTAAAGAACTAAAGTGCAAACTTCTGGATGGCCCAAGCGGCGATACCAATGAGGAAGATCGCCAGCATCGGGGTGGCAAGTTTCATGACTGCCTCCGTGCTGAGAGCATCCCCGGACATTCCCTGTTTCGTGCTGCGAGCCCGGACCCGGCCTTTTTTAAGGAAACCATCATAATGACGCTGCAACAGGAAGGTCTCAACCTGCCGCATAGTGTCCAAAATGACGCCAACGGTAATGAGCATGCCGGTGCCGCCAAAGAAGATGGCAATACGCTGCGGCACATTTAGCTCAAACAAGAGAAAGTCGGGCATGACCGCGATGACCGTCAGGAAGACAGCACCGGCCAAAGTCAGGCGGGTCATGATGAAATCGAGGAACTGGGCGGTGGGTTCACCCGGACGAACGCCAGGAATGTAACCACCGTATTTCTTCAAATCATCCGCAATTTGGATCGGCTTGAACATGACCGATACCCAGAAATAGCTGAAAAATAGGATCAAGGTTCCGTAAATCGCGTAATAGGTCCAGTGACCGCGCAGCAATTCCTGCGAGAAATCGATCAGGAATTTGATGTTAAAGGCGGCTCCGATTTGGGAAAAAATCTGCTGGGGGAACAAGAGGATGGCACTGGCGAAAATCACCGGCATCACACCCGAATAGTTGACCTTGAGTGGCAGGAATGAACTTTGCCCGCCCATGACCTTGTTACCCACCACACGCTTGGCGTATTGCACCGGAATTTTCCGCTGACCCTGCACCACCATGATGATACCCATGGTCACCAAGAGGAATAGCAGCACCATAATGATGCCCTCAGGCAATCCGAGACGGGCCACACCGATAGGGGCAAAAAACAACTGATAGGTCGTCGTGGCGGCCCCCGGGATATCCGCAAGGATACCGATCGTAATCAACAGGGACACACCATTCCCGATACCGCGCTGGGTAATCTGTTCACCCAACCACATCAGCAACATCGTGCCGGCGGTCATGTAGATCACCGAAGTGATCAGAAACCCCATTTTTCCAACCATCACGATAGGGCCGTAAGTGGCCAAATCATAACCGGGAAACAATCGGCCAGGATTTTCCAAGGCCAGGATCAACAAGGCACCCTGCACGATACAAATCAGCACCGTGGCATAACGAGTATATTGGGTCAGTTTCTGCCGGCCCACATCGCCTTCCTGCTGCAGGCGGCTCAAGGCCGGCACCACCGCAGTCATCAATTGGAAGATAATCGAGGCACTGATGTAGGGCATGATGCCCAAAGCCGCGATGGCACCCTTCACCAGCGCGCCGCCGGTGAACATGTTATAAAGCCCGACCAATGCCCCACCCCCACCTGCCGTCTGATCAGTAAAGAACTGCTGCAGGGGATGTGGATCGATCCCGGGCAACGGAATGTGCGCAGCCACCCGTGCCACAAACAAGAGCGACAGGGTGTAGAAGATGCGGGACCGCAGCTCAGGGATCTTCAGGGAGTTCGTGAAAGCGGAGAACATTAATTTAGTAAGACTTTAGACGTGAAATCAGGCGACAATGGCCTGACCACCAGCCTGCTCAATTTTTGCCTTGGCGGAGTCGGAGAATTTCGTGGCCGTGATCTTGAGGGCGCGGGTGATTTCACCATTGCCGAGGATCTTGATCTGGGTCTCGTCCTTGCGGATCAGCCCGTTGGCGTAAAGCACGGCGGCATCAACTTCGGAGATTCCGGCATCGATCACGCCGAGATCACCCAGATTGACGATGGCACACTCACTGCGGAAGTTGGCCTGATTGAAGCCACGCTGCGGGAGTTTACGATATAGGGGCATCTGACCGCCTTCGAATCCAGGACGGATGCTACCGCCAGAACGAGCTGTCTGCCCCTTGCCACCGCGACCGGAGGTCTTGCCGTGGCCGCCGCCTTCGCCGCAGCCCACACGCTTCTTGCGATGGATCGCGCCCTTAACGTTTTTGAGTTCGTGTAATTTCATAATGGTTCCTCAGTTTTGGTCGCCCGCCCGGTTATATTGCCGGCCAGACTCGGATTGAATTTAATATGGATCAGCTTTGCAGGGCCGCCTTGTAGTCCTTGGCCAACCGCAGTTTCAACAAACCTTGCATGGTGGCATTGACTACCGCGATGTGATTCTTGGAGCCCAGTGACTTGGTCAATACGTTCTTGACGCCAGCCGCTTCCAACACGGCACGCACGCCACCACCAGCGATCAAGCCGGTGCCGGTCGTGGCGGGGCGCAGGAGCACCTTGCCGCCGTCATATTCACCAAAGACTTCATGGGGAATCGTGTTGCCCTTGATTTTGACGGTGACCATGTGCTTGTTCGCATGCGCGGTGCTCTTGCGAATTGCCTCAGGCACTTCATTGGCCTTGCCGTAGCCGACGCCAATCTTGCCGTTGCCGTCACCGACGACGGAAAGTGCAGCAAAGCTGAAGCGACGACCACCTTTGACCACCTTGGCACAGCGGTTGATGAAGACGATCTTTTCGATCATCGTCGGGCCATCGGAAGGAGCGGCATCCCGATTGCGGTTATCACGACGGGGGCCACGCGCATTGTCGCGCCGTTGCGGCCGGTTGGCCGGTGCACTCGTCGGAGCAGGTGTCGGGGTTTCTGGACTGGTAGTATTGGTATCGGTGCTCATGAGCGAGGCTTAGAATTGAAGACCACCCTCGCGGGCGGCGTCGGCGAATTGTTTTACTTTACCGTGATAACGGGCGCCACTGCGGTCGAAAACAACCGAAGAGATGCCTGCGGCAACGGCCTTGACGGCGAAGGCGGTGCCAAGTTCCTTGGCGCCAGCGACATTGGCCGCGAGCTTCTTCTTGCGAAGATCGGCATCGAGACTGGAGAGGAATGCCAAGGTCGCACCGCTGTCGTCGTCGATGGCTTGGGCGTAGATGTGCTTGGCACTGAACTTGACGCACAGGCGTGGGCGGGCCGCCGTGCCGTTGACTTTCTTGCGGATTCTCCAGCGACGCTTCTGCAGGAGTTTGGATTTGTGAATGGTGTTCATGGGTAGTCCCCTGAAATAATTGGTTAAGTTGGGTGTTAAGCGACGGTCTTGCCTTCTTTACGGCGGACGCGCTCGCCCACAATGCGGACACCTTTGCCCTTGTAGGGTTCTGGCGGATAGTAGCTGCGGATTTCCGCGGTGACGGCACCGACCAACTGCTTGTCCGGTCCCTCGACCTTGACCTTGGTCTGGTCGGTTACGGTGACTTTGATTCCATCAGGGATATCCATCAGAATCGGGTGCGAATAACCCAATGCGAGGTCAAGTTGCTTGCCCTTGAGGGTAGCCTTGAAACCGACGCCTTGGATTTCGAGATCCTTGGAGTAACCCTCGCTGACTCCCTTGACCATGCCGGCAATGATGGATCGGGCAGTGCCGAACATCGCGCGGGAAAAGCGGGATTCATCAACGGGCGCTACAGTCACGCTCTCGTTGGCGCTCGTGATCGTGACGACCGGAGCGAAAGTTTTGCTGATCTTGCCCTTGGGGCCTTCGACGTGGACGGTGTGACCCTTGACGTCAACTTTGACCTTGGCGGGAATAATAACTGGTTGTTTACCGATGCGACTCATGGTGCGTGGTTCCTGGTTACCAAATTTTGCAGATGAGCTCGCCACCCGCTTTGTTACGGCGGCAATCCTGGTCCTTCATGAGGCCCTTGGAGGTGGAAAGTATGGAAATACCGAGGCCGTTAAGCACCCGGGGAATCTCAGTGTAGCTGTAGTAAAGACGTCGGCCGGGCTTGGAAACCCGCTGGAGGTCGGTGATGACGGGAGAGCCATCAACATATTTCATTTTGACCACGATGGTTTTGTGGCCGCGGCTGTCATCAGCCACGCTGTAATCGGTCACATAGCCGTCATTCTTCAGAATGCTGGCGATGCTTTCCTTGAGCTTGGAGTGCGGAGCAACGCACTCGTCGAGACGGGCCCGTGACGCATTGCGCAGGCGGGTCAGAAAATCACTGATTGGATCGTTCATTTGGATGTTTGTTTATTGCGGCTGACGGGTCATATCCGACTCCCATCAACCAAAATTGAATTTACCAGGACGACTTGGTTACGCCGGGGATTTTTCCAGCGAGCGCAAGCTCACGGAAAGTGATACGCGATACACCGAACTTGCGGATGAAAGCGCGCGGACGGCCGCTGAGAGAACAACGGTTCTTGATGCGCACTTGGGCGGAATTGCGGGGCAGCTTGGCCAGTTTCTTCTGAGCAGCAAAGAAGGCTTCGTCATTGGTGTCGGGATTGGCCAGGATGGCCTTCAACTCGGCACGCTTGACCTTGTGCTGGGCGACGAGGCGTATGCGCTTCTTGTTACGTTCGATGGCGGATGTTTTCGGCATGACGGGAAGTATTAAGCTGCTACGGTCTTGGCGGGCTCAGTGCGACGGAAAGGCATTCCGAGCAGTTGGAGTAATTCACGACCTTCAGCGTCAGTTGACGCAGAGGTAACGATTGTGATGTCCAGGCCCATGGTCTTTTTGACGTTTTCCACGGTGATTTCCGGGAAAATGGTGAAATCGGTGATGCCGATATTGTAATTGCCGTTGCCATCCAGCTTCGGCGACACGCCACGAAAGTCACGAATGGTGGGCAAAGCTACGGCCAGCAAGCGATAGAGAAACTCCCACATGTTGCGGCCACGCAGGGTGACGCAGCATCCGACAACCTGGCCTTGGCGCAGTTTGAAATTGGAGATAGCCTTTTTGGCCTTGGTCAGCACGGGCTTTTGGCCGGCGATCAGGGCAAGGTCACGCTGGATGTCAGCGATCTGGTTCTTGTCGGCTTCAGCAGAGATACCGGTATTAAGGACGACCTTAACAATCTTCGGCACATCGTGCTTGTTTTTATAGCCACGGCTGGTGATCAGCGCGGGCGTGATTTGCTCGACGTAGAGGGTTTTGAGAGAAGGAGTTGTGCTCATAATGAGAACCACCGGATTTCCAACCCGGAGGCGAAGGGATGAGTTTTAAGTGGAAAAGGGTTCAGTAACGCAGGCGTCGGCCGGGTTTGGCAAGTGCGCAGTTGAGATCAGGCCGTAACGGCAGTTTTGGCCCGCTTGCTGGAGTCATGTGCTGACTTGAGCATGAGGTTAGAGACGTGGATGGAGCCTTCCCGCTCGGCAATCGTGCCCTGCGGATGCTCTTGAGACTTCTTGAGGTGGCGCTTGATCATGGCCACACCTTCAACCCGAGCCCGGGACTTGGGGGCAAGCACTTCGAGGATTTTGCCTTCCTTGCCCTTGTGAGCACCGGCAATAACGACGACTTGATCGCCACGTTTGATATGAAATTTAGACATGTTAAAGGACCTCCGGAGCGAGCGAGATGATCTTCATGAAGTTCTTGGCGCGCAGTTCACGGGCGACCGGACCAAAAATACGGGTGCCCTTGGGGTTGTTGGTGGCGTCGATAATGACCACGGCATTGCTGTCAAAGCGCAGGTAGCTCCCATCGGACCGGCGGACCGGAGCCTTGGTGCGCACGACAACGGCCTTGGCGACTTCGCCTTTCTTGACGCTGGCATCGGTCGCGCTTTCGCGAATGTGCACCGTGATAACGTCACCCACGCCGGCGGTGTCAGTAATCTGACCCGTTTTACGGATCATGCGTGCCTTGCGGGCACCGGTGTTGTCAGCGACATTAAGAGTGGAAAGTAGTTGGATCATAGCAGGCCTCCAATTGGAGTGTGGTTATAAAAGGATAACTAACGGTTCAGGCTTTGACGGTCTTGGTCGGGACAGAAGCCGCGACATCATTTTCGGAAACCGCAACGTCTTCGGTGCTAAGGGCGTGTTCGATCACCGAAATCACCCGCCAGCGCTTGAGGCGGCTGAGTGGCCGCGTTTCCATGATCTCCACTTTGTCACCCATCTTCGCCTCGTTTTTCTCGTCGTGCACATGCACCACGGTTTGGCGGTTGACGACCTTGTGATAAAGCGGATGCGGGGTTTTATAAGGGATGGTTACCTTGATGGACTTGTCACCCGAGCGGCTCGTGACGAAACCGATCAGGCTCTTGCGACTATTGTGGCGGACGTGAGTGGACATGGCTATGGGCGCCTCAGGCGGCTTGGCGGTTCTTTTCGTTAAGGACGGTCTCGAGGCGGGCAATATCCTTGCGGAGGGTGCGCAGCTCGTGGGTTTTCTCCACTTGGCCGGTCTGTTTGCGCAGACGCAGTTGGAGGAGTTGCTCGCGCAGTTCGCGGAGCTTGGTGGTGATCTCGACGGGCGAGAGTTCGCGGATTTCTTTCGAAGTCATGGAAGGATGCTGCGTGTTTTACTTGGTAAAAGGAACGCGTTAGCGGGTGATAAAACGGCAGTGAAACGGCAGCTTGGCGTCGGCTAGGCGGAAAGCCTCCTTGGCAATCGTCGCTGAGACACCGGAAAGTTCGAAGAGCATCGCGCCTGGCTTGATGACGGCTACGTAGAACTCGACGGAGCCCTTACCCTTACCCATGCGGGTTTCCGCAGGTTTCTTGGTGACAGGCTTGTGAGGGAAGACGCGAATCCAGAGCTTACCTTTGCGCTTGAGGTGGCGTGTGATGGTCACACGGGCAGCCTCAATCTGGCGGCCGGTCATGGGGCCACGGGTGAGCGATTGCAGGCCGAACTCGCCGAAAGCGAGTGTATTGCCGCGCTTGGCATTGCCGGCGCGGGAGCCCTTTTGGGATTTGCGATATTTGGTGCGGGAAGGTGCGAGAGCCATGTGTGCTGTCTCCTAATTCAATGGGATCCGACGAAGGATCAGTTGTTGTCGGACTCCTTTTTACAGATCCAGCACTTGATGCCGATCTTGCCGTAGACGGTGTTGGCTTCAGCGAAGCCGTAATCAATATTCTCGCGCATGGTGTGCAATGGCACGCGGCCCTTGCGCTGCCATTCGCGACGGGCGATGTCACCACCACCGAGACGACCGGAGCATTGGATACGAATACCCTCGGCGCCCAAAGTCATGGCGATCTCGACCGCCTTTTTCATGGCGCGACGGAATGCAATGCGACGCTCGAGCTGCAGACCGACATTCTCGGCGACGAGCTGGGCTTCGATCTCAGGTTTTTTGACTTCCTGGATGTCGAGGAGGATTTCCTTGCCGGTCAGCTTGGCGAGTTCTTCCTTGATCTTCTCGATCTCCTGACCCTTGCGACCGATGACGATACCGGGGCGAGCCGTGTAGATCTTGACGCGGACGCGGTTGGAGGCGCGTTCAATGAAAATGCGTGGCACCGAGGCCTGCTTCAGCTTCTCCATGAGTTTCTCACGGATGATCTGGTCTTCGAGGAGCAGTTTGCTGAAGTCCTTCTTCGTAGCATACCAGCGCGATTGCCAGTTGCGACGAACAGCGAGACGGAAACCGATAGGATTGGTTTTTTGGCCCATGGTAAAATTAGTTGGAGTTGCCGTCGGTGAGGATGATGCGGATGTGCGACATCTTTTTGCGGCGCGGTTTTGCGGTGCCCCGGGCTCCGGCTTTGAAACGCTTGAGCACCGGACCGTTTTCGATTATGGCGGATTTTACCGTCAAGGAATCGGCCGACAGGTTATTGTTGTTTTCGGCATTCGCGATCGCGCTCTTGAGCGTCTTGACGATCAAGCGGGCGGATTTACGCGGGATGAGCGTCAAGTAATCGACGGCGGCCGCGGCCTTGCGGCCTTGGATGGTGCGGGCAACTTCGCGCATCTTCTTGGGCGACATGCGAGCGTTGCGGGTTAGTGAGAGGACTTCCATTGGTTTGATTCCTTGAGAGGCGACAGTAGCAGCGCGGAGCGGTACCCTGCCCTTTGAATTATTTATCAGTGACTAAATTAGATTACTTTCTTGGTGGTGGCGCCGTGCGCCTTGAAGTTGCGGGTCAGGGCGAATTCGCCGAGTTTGTGACCCACCATGTTTTCGGTCACGTAGACGGCGATGAATGACTTGCCGTTGTGAACGCTGAAGGTGTGCCCAATAAAGTCCGGGGTGATCGTGGATCGACGGGACCAAGTCTGGATGGGTTTGCGAGCACCCGCCTTTTCCGCCTTCTCGATCTTCTCGAGCAGGTGGTAATCAACGAAGAACCCTTTTTTGATGGAACGTGCCATGGTGCGTAAGCGCTAGAGGTTATTTCCGACCGCGAGGTTTGCGGCCGTTATGGTGGACAATGATCATGCTGTTCGAGGTCTTGGAACGGCGACGGGTCGGGAAACCCTTGGCCAATTGACCCCATGGTGAAACGAGCTGTTGGCGACCGCCGCCACCCTTGGATTTTCCGTTACCACCACCGTTGGGGTGATCAACCGGGTTCATCACCATACCGCGAACGCGGGGGCGCTTGCCGAGCCAGCGATTGCGGCCGGCCTTGCCAAGTTTCTGGCTACCGTGATCCAGGTTACCGACTTCACCGATGGTGGCGCGGCACTTGGGATTCACGAGGCGGATTTCGCCGGAAGGCATTTTCAACTGGGCCAGCCCACCCTCGACGGCGACGAGTTCAACCGAGGTTCCGGCGGAGCGGGCGATCTGCGCACCACGGCCAGGAATCAGTTCAACCGCATGCAGACGCGTGGAAGGAGGGATTATCTCCAGCGGGTAATTGTTACCCACGATGAAGTCATTACGATTTGCCGTGTTGGATGTGACGATGGTCGCACCGACCGTCAGATCATTGGGCGCAATAATGTAGCGCTTTTCGCCGTTCGCATAAGCGACCAAGGCAATATTGGCGGAACGATTCGGATCGTATTCGATGGCCTGCACGCGGGCGGGCATGTCGAGAATGTCGCGCTTGTAGTCGATGATGCGATAAAGCTGCTTGTGACCACCACCCCGGCGACGGGATGTGATGCGACCATAGACATTGCGTCCCCCGGTCTTGTGCTTGGGCTCGGTCAAGGATGCCTCAGGACGTTTCTTGCTGAGAATCTGCTGACGGTTGAGCGTGGTGAATCGCTGACTCGGCGTCAGCGGGCGGGAAGGTTTAAGTGGCATGATGGATGGTCTCCGGTTGGGGATGCGGCTTAGACGAGCTCAATCTTGTCGCCGGCCTTAAGCGTAACGATGGCCTTCTTGTAATCCGAGCCAACGGCAGGCTGACCCGTGCGGCTGCGTTTGTTCTTGCCGCGGTAATTTTGGATATTAACCCGCTTGACGGTGACCTTGAAGGTCTGCTCCACCGCTACCGAAACGGTGTGCTTGGTCGCATTGGGATAAACCTCAAATGTATATTGGCCGAGCTCAGCGGATTGCTTGCTCGATTTTTCCGTAAGACGGACAAGTTTGAGAACTTTATTGGCGTTCATTAGTTCTTACCTCCGTTGGCGCGGGCAATGATTAGTTCGATGGCCGATGTGCTCACGATGATCTTGCCGTAACGGGCGAGATCCAAGGTGTTGAGCTCAGCGGCTTCCTGCAGGGAAACCCGGTCAATGTTGCGGGCCGCCCGGGCAGCTTCAGCGGAAAACGGTGCATCAACCAAGAGGATCTTGCCCTTGGGCGCGATCCGACTGACGACGGTGTTCATGAGCTTGGTCTTGGGTTGATCGACGAGGAACTGTTCGATCACGGCGATTTCACCGGCGAGAGCGCGGTCATAAAGGGCGCGACTGAAGGCCAGGGCCTTAACGCGGGAATTGATTTTTTTGGAGTAGTCGCGCGGCTTGGGACCAAACACGACGCCACCGCCAACCCAAATGGGTGAACGATTGGAACCGGCGCGGGCGCGGCCCGTGCCCTTTTGGCGCCAGGGCTTCTTGCCACCACCGCTGACTTCGCCACGGGTCTTCGTCGAGTGCGTGCCCTGACGATTGTTGGCGTTGATGGCGACAATGACTTCCTTCACGGCTTGCAGGCCTTTATCGCCTTCAAAGGTGGGCAGATTGGCGAATTCCTTTTCGCTGCTCTTGGTGCCGTCGGCACTAAATACGGTAAGTTTCATGACTATGGTTGCTCCGGTTTAGGCGTTTTTGGGCTGGCCCTTGATAGCCAGACGGACGAGCACGTCGTCACCGTTTGCGCCGGGAATGGCGCCCTTGACCAGAAGAAGATTCTTTTCACCGATCACCTGGACGACACTCAGGTTTTGCACCGTGCGGCGCTCGCTACCCATGTGACCGGGCATCTTTTGATTCTTCCAGGAGCGGCCAGGTGTCTGACGCATACCGATGGAACCGATGCGGCGATGGAACATCGAACCGTGGGAGGCCGGACCACCAGCAACCCGGAAGCGCTTCACCACCCCGGCGAAACCCTTACCTTTGCTGATGCCGATCACGTCGACCATCTGGCCGGCGCTAAAAATTTCAACCGTCAACACGTCGCCGGCCTTGGCCGTCGGGGTGTCGCCGAGGCGGACTTCGCTCAAAACGCGGGGCGCGACTGCGAGCCCTGCCTTCTTGGCGTGGTTCAACTCTGCCCGAGTCGAGTTTTTGGTCTTTTGCTGTGAAAAGCCCAATTGAACGGCGTTGTAACCATCCGTCGCAGTCGTCTTGACCTGAACGATTGAACAAGGGCCAGCTTCTACAACGGTCACGGGGACTAAGACGTTGTTAGCGTCGTAGACCTGCGTCATGCCGAGTTTTTTACCTAAAAGCGATGTGATCATAATGCTAAGCGGTAGGTGGAAGAATTCCGTTTAACGACCTACATTAGACAGCTCCAGCGGTGCGCGGGCGCACTTGGGCAACTGCTAACTATGGAGTTAAGTGAGTTATACGTTGATGGTGATATCTACGCCCGAAGGGAGATTGAGTTTCTTGAGCTCATCGACGGTTTGAGCGGTGGGCTCAATGATATCGATCAGCCGCTTGTGAGTGCGGGATTCAAACTGCTCCATGGACTTCTTGTCCACGTGCGGCGAACGGTTGACGGTCAACTTTTCGATGCGGGTAGGCAGCGGAATGGGACCGGAGACACGGGCGCCGGAGCGCTTGGCGGTCTCGACGATCTCGAGGGCGGACTGATCGATAACCCGATAGTCGAAGCCCTGGAGTTTGATGCGAATGCGTTGACCTTTCATGACGGTAAAGCGGGATTAAGTGCGAGCCGGAGCCTTGACGGAGGATTCGACGATCTTGGGCAGAAGCGAATTGGGCACCTGCTCAAAGTGGGAAGGAGTGATCGAGGCACTGGCTCGGCCCTTGGAGAGAGACCGAATATCGGTCACGTAACCGAACAGCATCTCAAGGGGAACGTGGGAGGTGACGATCGCCGCACCATTCTTGTTTTCGATGCCTTGGATTTGGCCGCGACGGCGGTTGATATCACCCATCAAGTCACCCTGGTATTCTTCAGGGGTGGTGATTTCCACCGTCATGATGGGCTCAAGCAGGATTGGGTTCGCGGCCTTCATGCCTTCCTTGAAGGCAAAGATACCGGCCATCTTAAACGCAAGTTCCGAGGAGTCGACGTCGTGGAACGAACCGTCCACGATACGGATCTTCACATCCACAACGGGATAGCCTGCGACGACGCCGTTGTTACAGCCCTCGAGTAGACCATCGGTGGACGGTTTGATGAATTCCTTCGGGATGGAGCCGCCAACGATCTCGTTGATGACTTCCACGCCCTTACCTTTTTCATTCGGCTCAATCTTGATGACGACATGGCCGTATTGGCCCTTACCACCGGATTGACGGATGAATTTACCTTCGCCATCGGCGGAGGCCAGAATGGTTTCACGATAGGCGATCTGTGGCTTGCCCGCGGTGGCCTCAACCTTGAATTCGCGCTTCATACGGTCGCGGATAATGTCGAGATGCAACTCGCCCATACCGGCCAAAATAGTCTGTCCGGTATCCGGATCGGTCGATACACGCAGGGTCGGGTCTTCAGCAACCAAACGTTGCAGGGCCGTGCCCATTTTCTCTTGGTCAGCCTTCGAGTTTGGCTCGATGGACATCGCAATAACCGGCTCAGGGAATGATGGCGGCTCGAGACGAATGTCGAAATCGGAATCGCAAAGCGTATCGCCCGTGATGACTTCCTTGACACCTACCAGAGCGCAGATGTCACCGGAGTATGCCATGTCAATTTCATCACGATCCATGGCGCGCATGAGCACGAGGCGGGAAACACGCTCAGTGCGACGGGTGCGCGGATTATACATCGGCATACCCTTTGGTAGCTTACCGGTGTAGACGCGGAAGAAAACCAGTTTACCGACGAAAGGATCGCTCCAAAGCTTGAAAGCCAGACCAGCCAACTTGCCCGCATCGGTAACGACTGCTTCAACTTCCTTGCCGTCAGAATCCTGACCGATCATCGCGGGAACATCCAACGGACCAGGGAGGTAATTTACTACGCAATCAAGCAAACGCTGCACGCCCTTGTTCTTAAAAGCGGAACCGGGGATGACACCGACAAAGCGCATCGAAACGGTGGCCTTGCGGACGCCGATCTGAAGCTCCTCAACCGAAATTTCTTCACCGCCAAGATATTTTTCCGCAATGACGTCGTCGAAGTCAGAAATGGCTTCAATCAACTTATCGCGATATTCTTTGGCCTGGTCGACGTATTCAGCTGGAATCTCGCTCGTGACCGGTTTGAGGCCGAGAGCATCTTCTTCGGTGCCGAAGATATAGGCCTTGTTCTGGACGAGGTCGACCAGACCGGTGAAATTCTCTTCCTTGCCGATCGGGATGAAGAGCGGATGGGCGTTGGCCTTTAGCTTCTCCTTCATCTCCTCCACAGCGCGGAAGAAATCCGCACCGGTGCGATCCATTTTATTAACGAAAGCGATACGCGGCACGCCGTATTTGTTGGCTTGACGCCAGACAGTCTCGGACTGCGGTTGCACGCCAGCCACTGCACAGAAAACGGCGACGGCACCGTCCAACACCCGCATGGAACGCTCCACCTCGGCCGTGAAGTCTACGTGCCCGGGTGTGTCGATAATGTTGATACGTTGGTTAATACCAGTCCAAGGACCGTTGGAAGCATTCCAAGCACAGGAAATAGCTGCAGCTGTGATGGTGATACCACGCTCACGCTCCTGCTCCATCCAGTCGGTGACCGCGGTGCCCTCGTGGACTTCGCCAATCTTGTGCACGGCACCAGAGTAGAAAAGAATACGCTCGGTGGTGGTCGTTTTGCCGGCATCGATATGCGCAGCAATACCGATATTGCGGGTCCATTCCAACGGAAATGGACGCTCCTTGGCATTGACCGGCGAAACCTTCGCCTTGTCTGTAACGATAGTGATTTTGGGAGCGGCAGCGGACATGACAGTATTACCAGCGGAGGTGAGCAAAAGCGCGGTTAGCCTGCGCCATCTTGTGGGTATCTTCCTTCTTCTTAACCACCCCACCCGTGTTATTGTAGGCATCGACGATCTCGGCTGCGAGGGCATCGTGCATCGGCATACCCTTGCGGGCATTAGCCGCAGCCACCAACCAGCGGAGGGCGACCGATTCCTGACGCTCAAAAGAGATTTCTACCGGCACCTGATAGGTAGCACCACCAACGCGGCGGCTCTTGACCTCAAGGCGTGGGCGGGCGTTTTCCATCGCGCCGAGCAACAGATCGACCGGATTACCCTTGTCGAGCTTCTCGGAGACCTTTTCGAAGGCGCCATAAACGATGCGCTGGGCAATGTTCTTCTTGCCGCTCTTCATTACGACATTGACCAAGTGGGCTACCAACGGGCTGTTGTAGCGGATATCTGGCTCAACCTTGCGTTTGGTTGCTCTGTGACGGCGTGACATGGCTTAGTATATTAGGTTGAAAAAATGATTAATTGGCGGCCTTCGGACGCTTGACGCCGTATTTGGAACGACTGCGCCGGCGCTTCTCCACTCCGGTAGCATCCAAGGCACCGCGGACGATATGGTAACGCACACCGGGCAAATCCTTCACACGACCACCGCGCACGAGCACAATGGAGTGCTCCTGCAGCGAGTGACCCTCGTCCGGAATGTAGGAAATGACTTCATTGCCGTTGGTCAGACGAACCTTCGCCACCTTACGAATAGCCGAGTTGGGCTTCTTCGGGGTGCGAGTCATGACCTGCACGCAAACGCCACGGCGAAACGGGTTGCTGTCCAAAGCCGGAGATTTCGACTTGGCAACGACCTTGCGACGGCCTTTGCGAACGAGCTGATTGATAGTCGGCATACGAATTTAAGAGTGAAAATTAGAGAAAAGAGGAAGAAGCTAGCACCCACCAAATGCTCGGCAAGAACTTTTTGGCGAAAAGTATCAAGGTTCGCGAAAATCGGGATTCAGCCCCGTTCCGCGAGTCATAGTTGTGGTCCATCGAGGGCGATGAAACACGTCTGAGAAGATGAGGGTCGTGCAGACTTGGTGGTTTCCTCCCCCGCTACAAGCAGGATTTTCACTAATTCTATTCAATTCGCCCAAGAAAAACGCCCGGCCACGAGGGCCGGGCGTTAAACCACACGGAGCTAGGCTCAACCTGTGATTTTTGGCGGGAGGTAATGGAAATTCTACAAAGCCTGACCCCATTACAAGCTGTTTCTTACCCAGTAAAAGCAAGGCCGCGGATCCATGGATTCGCGGCCTGAGAGTAGTAACTTGGATTTGGCTTAGCTGGCTTCGGTCGCTTCAGCTTCGGCCTCGACTTCATCCGCCGGCAAGGCTTCACCAAATGGAAGGGTGATCTTAAGCCCCTTGTATTTCGGTAAGCCAGTGCCCGCCGGAATCAAGTGACCCATGATGACGTTTTCCTTGAAACCCTTCAGCAGGTCGACCTTGCCCAAGGTGGACGCATCGGTGAGCACCCGGGTGGTTTCTTGGAAGGAAGCCGCCGAGATGAAGGATTCAGTCTCGAGTGACGCCTTGGTGATACCCAGTAGAATCGGTTCGGCTTCGGCAGGTTTGCCACCAGCGGTTTCGATCCGACGGTTATCCGTCAGGAAGGACGAGCGGTCGACTTGCTCACCCCAGAAGAACTCGCTGTCACCCGGATCGGTAATCCGAACCTTGCGCAGCATCTGGCGGATGATGATTTCGATGTGCTTGTCGTTGATCGTCACACCCTGCAGGCGGTAAACCTCCTGCACTTGCGAGATAAGGAAGTCGTAGAGTGCGGACGGGCCGAGGATCTCGAGGATCTCATGCGGATCGGCGGCACCTTCCGTAAGATGCTGACCTTTGTGAACCACGTCACCGGGCTGCACGATGATGTGCTTGCCGGTGGCAATGAGATGCTCTTCTTCCTGGGCGGTTTCGTCGTTGCGAACCACAAGTTTGCGCTTGGCGCGGACGGTGCCCTCGAAGGACACCACTCCGTCGATGCGGGACATTTCAGCAGCTTCCTTGGGACGGCGGGCTTCGAAAAGCTCGGCCACCCGGGGCAAACCACCGGTAATATCCTTGGTCTTGGAAGCCTGACGAGGAGTCTTGGCCAAGAGCGCACCGGGAGCGATGGTATCGCCCTCGTTGACCGCAATTTGGGCCCCGACCGGAATCGAATAGGCTGCCAGAGGATGATTTTTAGCATCGCGCACTTCGATCTGAGGATTGAGATCCTCCTTGTGCTCGATGACTACCGTGGCGATGCGGCCGGACGACTCGTCCAACTCGCGCTTCACGGTGACCCCGGGAATCATGTCCTTGAACACCAGCGTGCCACCCTTTTCGGAGAGCACCGGAATGTTGTAAGGATCCCACTGCGCCAGCACGGCACCCTTGGTGATCTTTTCGCCATCGCCAACGTGGAGGAATGAACCGACCACGATATTGTAGGTTTCAAGTTCACGGTCCTCAGCGTCAATGATCTGAATCGTGCCAGTCTTATTCAGCACGATCGAGGCACCATCAGCGGTTTGCACCAGGCGCAGGCCGCGGTATTTAACCGTGCCACCTGCACGCACCCGAATTTCGGGGGTCTTGAAACCGCCGGAGGCAACACCACCGATGTGGAAGGTCCGCATCGTCAGCTGAGTTCCGGGTTCACCGATGGACTGCGCGGCAATGATGCCGACGGAATCACCGGTTTTGGCGACCTTGTTGGTGGCCGGGTTGATACCGTAGCTCTTGGCATCGATGCCGTAAGGACTATTGGACGTCAGCGGTGACAAAACCTTGACGCGCTCAATACCCACTTCGTCGATCTTGGTCGCTGTTTCCTCGGAAATAAGTTCACCGGAGGAGAGGATGCGCTCGGTAGGGTTGAGCGGATTGTAAACGTCGTCACTGGAGCAACGGCCGATGATGCGTTCGCGGAGGCCGACGATTTCGTCGTCACCTTCAAAGATCGCCTTCTTCCAGACACCATCGCGGCTACCGCTGTCTTCTTCGCCAATAACCACATCCATGGCCACATCGCAAAGTTTGCGGGTGAGGTAACCGGCGTCAGCCGTCTTGAGTGCGGTATCGGCCAGACCCTTGCGGGCGCCGTGGGTCGAGATGAAGTATTCCAACACCGTCAGACCTTCGCGGAACGAAGACAGAATCGGGCGCTCGATAATTTCACCGGAAGGCTTGGCCATCAATCCGCGGGTGCCGCAGAGCTGGCGGACCTGCTGCTTGTTACCACGGGCCCCGGAGTCCATCATGATGTAAACCGGATTCACCTCTTCGCGGCCATCGTTATGCTCGAGTTTAGCAAACACTTCCTTGGCGATGCGGTCGGTCGTGCCGGTCCACAAGTCGATAACCTTGTTCTTACGTTCACCTTCGGTGATGATACCCTTGTTGAATTGACCTTCGACCTCAGCAATTTTCTTACGGGTGTCGGCAACGATATCCTTCTTCGCCTCGGGGATGATCATGTCATCGATACCGATGGAGATACCGGCTTGGAATGCAGCTTGGAAGCCGAGCTCCTTAAGTTTGTCGAGGGTCTCAACGGTCATCGCCTCGGCGGAAACCTTGTAGGTATTGAGGATCAGGTCACCGAGTTTGGACTTCGGCACCGGGAAATTGACGAATCCAACATCAGCCGGCCAGATCTCGTTGAAGATCGCCCGGCCGACCGTGGTGCGGAGAACGCGCTTTTCCTTGTTACCGTAGACGGTATCACGACCAAAATCAGGATTCGGGATATCGACCCAGTTATGCACCTTGAGGGCGCCGTCGGCCTTGGCGAACTGCACTTCCTGAACGCCACTGAGCAAAGGCACATGCTCGTTCTTGGACGGCTTTTTGCGGGGTTCGATCGTGAGGTAATAGGCACCCAACACGATGTCCTGTGACGGCGTGAGGATGGGCTTACCCGATGAAGGCGAGAAAATGTTGTTCGTCGCCATCATGAGGAGTTTGCACTCCATGATCGCTTCGAGAGACAACGGCACGTGAACCGCCATTTGGTCACCGTCGAAGTCGGCGTTGTAAGCCGTGCAAACGAGCGGGTGAACACGAATGGCTTCACCTTCAATCAAGACAGGCTCGAATGCCTGGATCGAGAGACGGTGCAGGGTCGGCGCACGATTCAAGAGAACCGGGTGGCCCTTGGTCACTTCCTCAAGAATATCCCACACTTCTGGGGACTTCTTTTCGATCATCTTGCGGGCACCGCGAACGGTGTGCACGAAGCCGAGCTCCTTGAGGCGGCGGATGATAAACGGTTCGAAGAGCACGAGGGCCATCTTCTTGGGCAGGCCGCACTGGTTGAGCTTGAGCTCTGGACCGATCACGATCACGGAACGACCAGAATAATCGACGCGCTTGCCGAGCAAGTTTTGACGGAAACGGCCCTGCTTGCCCTTGAGCATGTCAGAGAGCGATTTCAGAGGACGGTTACCCGCACCGGTTACCGGGCGACCGTGACGACCATTGTCGAACAGCGCGTCGACTGCTTCCTGCAGCATGCGCTTTTCGTTATGGATGATGACGTCAGGCGTCTTCAACTGCATCAGGTTTTTCAACCGGTTGTTGCGGTTGATGACGCGGCGATAGAGATCGTTGAGATCGGAAGTCGCAAAACGACCGCCTTCAAGCGGAACAAGTGGACGCAAGTCAGGAGGAACGACGGGAAGCACTTCCAACACCATCCACTCAGGACGCGAATGCGAATGAATGAATCCTTGGATCACTTTCAGGCGCTTCGAGAGCTTCTTCTTAATCTGCTTCGAACGGGTGGCACGCATCTGCTCATGCAGTTCGGCCACGGTGCCTTCTAGATCGGTGCGGGACAGACCATCGCGGACCGCTTCGGCACCCATCTTCGCCACGAATGAATCTTCACCGTATTCATCAAGCGCCTGGCGATACTCGGTATCGGTTAGCAGCTGATGTGGTTCGAGCGGGGTCTTACCCGGATCGATCACCATGTAGTTCTCGTAATAGATAACGCGCTCGAGAGCACGGGCGGTCATGTCGAGCAGCAAGCCGAGACGGCTGGGCATGCTCTTGAGGAACCAGATATGCGTAACCGGCACGGCGAGTTCGATGTGGCCCATCCGCTCGCGACGCACGCGGGCAATGGTCACTTCAACGCCGCAGCGATCACAGACGACATCCTTGTATTTGATGCGCTTGTATTTGCCGCAGGCGCACTCGTAATCACGCACGGGCCCGAAGATCTTTTGACAGAAAAGACCACCTGGCTCGGGCTTGAAGGTGCGATAGTTGATCGTCTCGGGGTTTTTGACCTCGCCCTTCGACCATTTGCGAATGGTTTCGGGCGATGCGACGGTGATTGAGACGCAATCGAACGGACTTTCGACTTCGCCCAAGGCGTTGCGAACTTCTTCGCGGATGGCGGAACCGGCGGTTTCAGAGGGTAGAATGCTCATGGATGCTTTCCTTGGTCTTGTTTAAAGGATACGTGATGACTCAGGTGCCAAAGCCCAGTGAGTCGCGTTTGTTGAGCTTGATATCCAAGCCGAGGGATTGGATTTCCTTGATAAGAACGTTGAAGGACTCGGGCGTGCCGGCCTGCAGCGTGTTGTCGCCCTTGACGAGCGATTCGTAGATCTTGGTGCGGCCCTGCACGTCGTCGGATTTGACGGTGAGCAATTCCTGCAAGGTGTGCGCCGCGCCGTAAGCTTCGAGCGCCCACACTTCCATTTCGCCAAAACGCTGGCCGCCGTATTGGGCCTTGCCGCCCAAGGGCTGTTGCGTGACGAGGGAGTAAGGACCAACCGCACGAGCGTGAATCTTGTGCGAGACCAAGTGATTCAACTTCATCATGTAGATGTAGCCCACCACCACTTGTTGATCGATCTGCTCACCGGTGCGGCCGTCAAACAAGACGCTCTTACCGGAGGAAGGCAGATTCGCCTCCTTGAGATATTCGCGGACCTTCTTTTCGGAAATACCGTCGAACACCGGAGTCGCCACCTTGATGCCGAGCTTCTTACAAGCCCAACCCAAATGCGTCTCAAGCACCTGACCCACGTTCATGCGCGAAGGCACGCCGAGGGGATTAAGACAGATTTCAACGGGCGTGCCGTCCGGGAGGAAGGGCATGTCCTCTTCGGGCACGATCTTGGCGACCACACCCTTGTTACCGTGACGACCTGCCATCTTGTCACCGACCTCGAGCTTGTGCTTGGTGGCGATGTAAACCTTGACCTGCTTGATGGCGCCGGTGCCGTCACCCTCGCCCGCCTCGACTGCACCGATCTTGCGTTCACGGTCGCTCTCGAGCTCGTCGAACTTGGTCTGGTAGCTGCCGATGATCTCCATGATCTTGATGCGAACCGGGGACGGGTCGATCTGGACGTGCTTGGAAACGGCGGCGAGCTTACGCAGGAGGGTCTTGGTAATCTTGCGATTGGCCGGGATGATGATTTCGCCGGATTCACCGTTGATCACATCGAGCGGAATCTTTTCACCGAGGAGGATGTTGGAAAGTGCCTCGGTGAGGCCTTCACGCAACTTGTCCATCTGGGTTTTGTATTCTTCCTGGATCTGCTTGATCTGGCGACGACGATCGGAAGGCGACAGGCGCTCCACTTCGTTGTCGATGCGGGAGGAAACCTTGACGTCCATGACGATACCGGCGGCGCCGGAAGGCACCACGAGTGAGGTGTCCTTAACATCGGCGGCCTTTTCACCGAAAATCGCCCGGAGGAGTTTTTCTTCAGGGGCCAGTTCCGTTTCAGACTTGGGCGTGATCTTACCGACGAGGATGTCGCCAGGCTTCACTTCGGCACCGATACGGATGACACCGTTATGGTCGAGGTTCTTGAGCGCTTCTTCACCGACGTTCGGAATATCACGGGTGATTTCTTCCGGCCCGAGCTTGGTGTCACGCGCAGTGACTTCGAATTCCTGAATGTGAATCGAAGTAAAGATATCTTCCTTGAGCACCTTCTCAGAGATCAGGATGGCGTCTTCGAAGTTATAACCGTTCCATGGCATGAACCCGACGAGCACGTTGCGGCCGAGAGCCATTTCACCCTTTTCGGTCGAGGGACCGTCGGCGATGATTTGCTGAGCCTTGATCTTTTGGCCGTGCTTGACGAGCGGCTTCTGATTGAAGCAGGTGCCGGCATTCGAGCGCATGAACTTGCGCAATTCGTAAACATAGACGCCGTTTTTCGGGTCATGCTTCACCGTGCGCGGCAGTTCGCCGTCCTTGGTGATGATGATGCGCTTGGCATCAACGGAAGCGACCACCCCACCCTCTTCGGCAACCACGACAATCTTGGAGTCACGCGCGACGCGCTCTTCAATACCGGTGCCCACGAAAGGCGATTCGGCTTGGAGCAGCGGCACACCCTGGCGTTGCATGTTCGCACCCATGAGGGCGCGGTTGGCATCGTCATGCTCAAGGAACGGAATCATTCCGGCCGCAATCGAGATGACCTGCTTCGGCGAGACGTCCATGTAGTCCACCTCATCGGCGGCGACTTCAAGAAACTCTCCATCCTTACGGACGGTGACCTTGCCGACGAACTGGTTCTTGTCATCGATTTCGGCATTCGCCTGTGCAATAACCTTGGCCTCTTCCTGGTCGGCGGTGAGGTATTCGATCTTGTCGCTTACCTTGCCACCTTTGACCAAACGGTAAGGAGTTTCGATGAACCCGAACTCGTTGACCCGGGCATAGGTCGAGAGGGAATTGATGAGACCGATATTCGGACCTTCAGGGGTTTCGATCGGACAAATACGGCCGTAGTGCGACGGATGAACGTCACGCACTTCAAAGCCGGCACGTTCACGGTTAAGACCACCAGGCCCGAGCGCGGAGAGGCGACGCTTGTGCGTGACCTCGGCGAGGGGGTTGATCTGGTCCATGAACTGCGACAGCTGCGAACGGGCAAAGAAGTCGCGGATGACGGTGGTGAGAGCCTTCGGATTGATCAGCTTTTGCGGCGTGATCGAATCAACGCTCTGATCATACATCGTCATGCGCTCGCGCACGAGACGTTCCGTGCGGCTGAGACCCAGACGGCACTGGTTGGCGAGCAATTCGCCCACGGTGCGGACGCGGCGGGAACCCAGATGGTCGATGTCATCAACCACACCCTCACCGCGCTTGAGGCGGACGAGATACTTGGTCGCGGCAACGACGTCACCGGATTCCAAAATGCGCTGCTCGAGCTCAACCTTGAGACCGAGTTTTTGGTTGACTTTGTAACGACCGACGCGGCCGAGGTCATAGCGCTTGGGATCAAAGAAGAGGCGTTTGAGCAGTGCCTTGGCGTTGGCCGTGGTCGGCGGTTCACCGGGGCGGAGACGCTTGTAAATTTCCTTGAGAGCTTCCTCCTCGTTGCGAGTCGGATCCTTTTTAAGAGCACGGATAATTGCGCCTTCGTCACCTGAGGTGTCGATCACGCGAATTGTGTTGATATCATGCTTCTCAAAGGTGCGCACGATCTGCTTGGTCAGCGGCTCGAAAGCGCGGGCCAGCACGACACCCTTTTGGGCGTCGATGGCGTCTTCCACGAGCACCAGCGTTGAGACGTTCTCGAGGTCGAGCGCTTTGGATACCTTGAGATCCTTGATCTCATAGAAGAGGTTCAGGATGTCGATGTCGCTGGAATATCCGACGGCGCGCAGCATCGTCGTGATGAGGAACTTGCGACGACGACGACGACGGTCGAGATAGACGTAAAGCAGGTCGTTATTGTCGAACTGAACTTCAAGCCAAGTGCCGCGATCGGGAATGATGCGGAAGGAGTGCAGCAACTTGCCGTTCGGATGCGGGGTGACCTCAAAAGCGATGCCGGGTGAACGGTGCAACTGCGATACGACGACGCGTTCGGCGCCGTTGATGATGAACGAGCCACGCTCGGTCACCATGGGAATTTCACCCATGTAAATTTCTTCGTCCTTGATGAAGTCTTCTTCCCGTAGGCGCAGCTTCACATATAGGGGCACTGAATAGGTGACGCCATCACGGATACATTCGATCTCCGAGTTCTTGGGATCGCCCAAGGTGTAGGAGACGTATTCGAGGGTCAGTCGGCCATCATAGGACTCGATCGGGAAGACCTCGCGGAAGACGGCCTCAAGCCCTTGGGGCTTGCGCTGCTTGTCCGGCAGACCCTTCTGCAGGAAGTCCAGATACGAGGTGATCTGAATCTCGATCAGATTCGGCGGCTGGATGACTTCGCGAAGATTGCCGAAGTTGATGCGATCTGAGTGTGTGCGGTCGGCCATGTTTTTACCCGGTTAGATGAAAGAAAGGACTGAAAAGCGCGCCGAAATGCCGGCGCGACGGACTAACGAAAGAACGAAATGAGAAAAGGCAAAGGACAGGCCGCGTGAAAACACGGCCTGCCCCGAAAGATTCGGAAGTTTTGAGACGAAATCGACCAAGTGGATTACTTGAGTTCGACCTTGGCGCCGGCAGCTTCGAGTTTCTTTTTGATCTCTTCGGCGTCGGCCTTGGAAGCAGCCTCTTTGACTGGCTTCGGTGCGGCCTCGACGAGATCTTTGGCTTCCTTGAGGCCCAAGCCAGTGATGGCGCGGACTTCCTTGATGACGCCAATCTTGTTGGCACCAGCATCGGCAAGGATGACGTCGAACTCGGTCTTCTCTTCAGCGGCAGCAGCACCTGCGCCAGCGCCAGGAGAGGCGGCGACAACGGCAGCAGCGGCAGAAACGCCCCACTTTTCCTCGAGGTCTTTAACGAGCGCAGCGAGGTCGAGGACAGGTTGAGCGGACAGCCACTCGATGACTTGGTCTTTGGTAATGTTACTCATGGTAGTAGTTTTCCTGGGCCTGCTAGCGGTTTCGGGAGTGAAACACGTTTAAGAGACGTATCCCCTAGCTCAGCCCTTGGATGTATTGTTTTTTTGAGGTTGCCGAACCGTGGTCCGACGCTCTCGCAAAGTTATGTTATGGTTGTTTAGGCAGCGGGTTGATCTTTTTTGACCTTGGCGTCGAGGAGGCGGACGAAGGACGCAGCATTGCTGGTGAGCAAGCTGAGGAACTGCGCGCGCAAGACGTCGAACGGAGGCAGGTCGGCGATGGCGGCCAGCACTTCGGCGGTGACGAGCTTCTTCTCCATGACACCAACCTTCAGCTCGAGCTTCTGCTTGGTCGTGAAGAACTGCTTCAGAATCTTGGCGACGCCGGCAGTATTTTCACCGCCAACCACGATCGCGGTAGGTCCGGCGAGGGCGGCTTCAAACTCAGGCAGGCCCATGGCCTTGGCGGCCACGCGCAAAGAGCTGTTCTTAACGACGTGGAATTCCGCGTTCTCTTTGACGAGTTCGGCGCGTAATTCGGCGACGTCAGAAACCGTGACACCGGTGAAGTTGGTCAGAATGACGTAGTCAGACTTCTTGAGGTGGGTCTCGACCTCGGCGACTAGATATTGTTTTTCGGCTCTCATGGTCGGATTCCTTAGAATTTGCTGAACTCACCGGAGGCAATGCGCACACCCGGGCTCATGCTGGAAGATAGTGAAATGCTCTTGATGTAACCCGTGCCCTTGAAAGTGGCGGGGCGGGCTTTGCCGATGGCCTCGATTACGGCCTGGGCGTTCTCGACAATTTGCTCGGCGGTGAAGGAGCGCTTGCCAATGCCAACACCGATGTTGGCCGACTTATCCATCTTGAACTCAACGCGACCGGCTTTGACGGCCTTGATCCCGGCGGGGATATCGTCGGTCACCGTGCCAGATTTTGGGTTGGGCATCAGTCCCTTCGGACCCAGCACGCGTGCCAAAGTGCGAACCTGCTTCATGGCTTCGGTCGTCGCGATCGCGACGTCGAATTCGAGCCAGCCTTCGCTGACCTTCTTCATGAGCTCGGCCATGCCAGCCTCATCGGCACCCGCAGCGAGAGCGGCCTCAGGAGCGTCAGTGAAGACGATAACCCGGACCTTTTTGCCCGAACCGTTGGGCAAAGGCGTGGTGCCGCGAACCATCTGTTCGCCGGCGGTGGCGTCTACGCCGAGACGCAGTGAAAGCTCGACGGTCTCGTCGAACTTGGCCGAAGGAAACTTCGTGAGCAGTGCCACGGCTTCCGACAGGGCGTATTCTTTGCTGAGATCAGCGACCTTGGTGCCGCTGACGTAACGTTTGCTGTGTTTATCCATTGATGACTCCTTGCGGTGCAGACGTCCGAAGACTCCCGCGTTGAGTGGTTGGTTTGAGTGAAATTAGTCGATTACTTCGAGACCCATGTTGCGGGCGGTGCCGGCAATGATCTTGATTCCTGCCGCCTCGTCGTTCGCGTTGAGATCCTTGGCCTTGAGCTTGTAAATTTCGGCGAGTTGCTTGCGGGTAACCTTGCCCACTTTGACCTTGTTGGGGGTGGCGGAACCGGAGGCAATGTTGGCGGCCTTCTTGAGGAGCACCGCAGCCGGAGGTGACTTCAGGATGAACGTGAAGCTCTTGTCGGTGAAAACCGTGATCACGACCGGCAAAATCATGCCGTTCTGGTCTTTGGTCTTGGCGTTGAATTCTTTACAGAACGCCATGATGTTGACGCCTTGCGCACCAAGTGCGGGACCGACCGGAGGCGCGGGATTGGCCGCACCGGCGGGCAGTTGGAGACGGATATAACCTTGAATCTTCTTAGCCATGTGAGTGAAAGACGCGGATCAGTATGTGAGTAGTTGTTGCGGCAGGGTGTCAGAGAGAGCGTGCATCATTCGGTGATGCGCTGCACCTGCCAGTATTCGAGCTCGACCGGGGTAAACCGGCCAAAAATGGAAACAGAAATCTTGAGCTTGCCGCGGTCGGGATCGATTTCGTCGATCCGCCCGGTAAGATTGGTGAAGGCACCGTCGGTGATCTTAACTTCCTCGCCTTCGGCGTATTGAATTTTCGGCACTTCCTTGCCATTGGCGGCCTCGATGCGGGCGCGAATTTCATCGATCTCGGATTGCCGCAGGGCCGCCGGGGCTTCGCCGCCGACAAAACCAATGACCCCGTTGACCTCCTTGACGAAATACCAAGGCTTGTTGATCACCTTGCCGTCCTCACCGTAAAGGTGCATCTGAATGAAGACGTAGCCAGGATAGAGCTTGCGCGTCTTGGTCGACTTTTTGCCGTTCTTAACCTCAGAAACCACTTCGGTCGGCAGCAAGACTTCGAAGATGCTATCCTCGAGTTCCTCAACGACCTTAAACTTCTCAATATATGCCTTAACCTTGTTCTCCTGGCCGGAGAGAGTGTGCAGGGCAAACCATTGAGCGGTGGCGGGAACTGAAGTTTCGGTGGACATGGAGTAAAGGTCGCTTAGCTGACCAGTTTTGTGAAGAGATCCACAAAGTTAATGAGGGCGAAATCGCTGATACTGGTGAAGGCACCCAACAAAATCCCAGCCAGCACCACGACGATCGTGTAATCGCGCAACTCCGTCTTGGTGGGCCAGGACGCCTTCTGGAGTTCACCGACCATTTCACCTAAAAAAATACGTGTGCTGCTGAACGGGTTCTTCATGAATTAATAAGTTACGGATGGCAGGGGCGGAGGGAGTCGAACCCCCAACCAACGGTTTTGGAGACCGCTACTCTACCAATTGAGCTACACCCCTGTGCGATAGATTTTAAGACGACACCGCCGAGGCCCCGGGAATGAGGCCTCGGCGAGGTAGTTTAAGTGTTTGATTATGAGATCTTATTCGATGATCTCAGTGATACGACCAGCCCCGATTGTGCGACCACCTTCACGGATGGCGAACTTCTGGGTCTTTTCCATGGCGATCGGAACGATCAGGTCGATCTCAACCGCGATGTTGTCACCGGGCATAACCATCTCCACGCCGGCGGGGAGATTAACCACTCCGGTCACGTCGGTCGTGCGGAAATAGAATTGCGGGCGGTAACCGTTGAAGAACGGCGTGTGGCGGCCACCTTCGTCCTTGGAGAGGACGTAGATCTCAGCCTTGGCCTTCTTGTGTGGGGTGATCGACTTCGGAGCGGCGAGCACTTGACCGCGCTCAATGCCATCCTTGTCAATACCGCGGAGGAGGATACCGACATTGTCACCGGCTTGGCCGCTATCGAGCAGCTTACGGAACATTTCGATACCGGTCACGACGGTGGTAACGGTGTCCTTCAGCCCAACGATTTCAACGTTGTCGTTAACCTTGATGGAGCCGCGCTCGATACGACCAGTGGCGACAGTGCCACGACCGGTGATCGAGAATACGTCTTCAACGGACATCAGGAAGGGCTTGTCCATCTCACGAGCAGGCTCAGGGATGTCCTTGTCGATCGCAGCCATCAGGGCAGTGATCGCAGCATCGCCTTCCGGCTTGCCTTCAAGGGCAGCCGTGGCGGAACCACGAACGATCGTGGCGTTGTCGCCATCAAATTGATACTTGCTGAGCAGTTCGCGGATTTCCATCTCAACGAGCTCGAGGAGCTCTTCGTCGTCGATCAAGTCGACCTTGTTGAGGAATACCACGATCTTCGGCACGCCAACCTGACGGGCGAGCAGGATGTGCTCACGGGTCTGGGGCATCGGACCGTCTGCAGCGGAAACCACGAGGATCGCGCCGTCCATCTGGGCGGCACCGGTGATCATGTTTTTAACGAAGTCAGCGTGTCCCGGGCAGTCGACGTGAGCGTAGTGACGGTTTTCGGTCTGATACTCCACGTGAGCGACCGAGATCGTCACGATCTTGGATGCATCACGGACCGTGCCGCCCTTTGCGATGTCCGCATAGGTCTTGACCTCAGCGAGCCCCTTGCGCGCCTGAACGGCGAGAATTGCGGTCGTCGTGGTGGTTTTACCGTGGTCAACGTGGCCGATTGTGCCGACGTTTACATGCGGTTTGTTGCGTTCGAATGTGCCTTTAGCCATTGGGTTGGGACTTGTATTTGTTTAGACTGTAATTTTGACCTCATTTTTTTACGTCGCAGAAGCCGTGCGACGTTGACCTGGAGCCCAGAATCGGATTTGAACCGACGACCTCGTCCTTACCAAGGACGTGCTCTGCCAACTGAGCTATCTGGGCAGACCAAAGGAGGGTCAAAAAACGAAAAGAGCGATGAACGTGCAGGGCGCATTTTCCCCCGTCAACTGCAAACTTGAGCTTTCGTATAAAAATCTACGGCCCAACTGAAATACGATAAAATCCCGGCTTCAGTCTCGCGCCAATCAGCAGGGTTTTTTCGAGGTAATCTCGGTAGAAAGCATCAATTTCAACCACGCCCGAGCTCTGGACCAGGGTGAGTCTCCCAACCAAACCTGCAGCATTGACCACCCCCATGAGCTCAACGGGGCGCCAGTTACCATCCGGAATGGGCATTTCAGGCACCGCTTCGGCCAGCACTTGTTCACCGTTGCCGGTTAGGGAAACTTCCAAATAGCCTCCACGAGCTGACAATTTCGCTGGCAAGCCGTCTATCCGCCCAATGGCCTGGAATTTGGCTCTTTCTTCGACTATGTTAATCGTATCTTTCGAATTCTGAGGCACTTGTATTCTATCCGGAAACTGTAAACCCATACTCGTCTCAGCAAAAACCAATCGGGACGGATAGTCTTTAAACATCTGTCCAGGATCTCTCAAAACACTGGAGGGCAATATATTCTGCCCTGCGTTCCATTCTGTAGGGAGGAATAATGGGGTGGGATCCAAAAAGTGGGCTTCGGCCGCGACCAAGTTACTCTCCTCTTCCTGCACCAAGCGGGTAAGTCCAAGTTGCGATTCCACGGAGCGGTCAGGTTGTCTCAAAGAGACCGGAGTGTCCTCCGCCGTATGCCTTAGACTCAATAATAGCACCGCACCCAGCACCAGTGGGAATGCCAAGACCACGGCCAACCACCAGTTGCTCCCTTGCCTGATCGGACTCGCTTTCATGGCGCTGCGACGGTTCCAGCAGATTCAAGCGCGGCAATCTGCACTCGAAATCCGGCTTTGCGGGCCGCACTGGTAATCTCCGTCAGGTCGGACAGAGGGATCACTGCACTTGCCCGCACTAATAATGAGGCATCTTTGGTTACCCTCCCCTGTTGATCCAACCAAGCGGTCAACTGGCCCATATTGATCGCGCCATCGTCGGTGAATATCAAACCGGGTCGGGACACACTGATCACATGCGTCGTGCGGGACGCACCCGCATTCGCCCCATTCATTTCGGGCAGGCTGAAATCCACCCCCAACCCGGGCGCCAGCACAAAGCGCGAGCCAAACAAGGTGAAAAATAGCACCAATATCCCCACATTCACCCAAAACAATGCATCTAAACGACGCGCTTCTGTGCGCAGTTTCGAAGCCAGATCCAGGGGGCGCGTGATCATGACCGTGTCTCTGATTGGTCGGATCGGCTTTGATCCCCAGTTGAGCGGTATTCCGTCAGCAGATATTTCATGATCTCATTGCCCGCCCATTCGATGTCTCGCACGATGGCCCGCACCCGACCGGTCAAAAAATGGTGCGCCATGTGGGCAGGGATGGCCAATAGCAATCCTCCAGCGGCACATAACAACGCCTGCCACATGCCTACGGCTAACACGCTGGCGGTGGCATAATCTTTCTCAAAAGCGAGAAACGTGGTGATCATGCCCAGGATCGTCCCCAAAAGTCCGACCATAGGGGCAATTTGCGCAATGGCGGCGATCGATCCCAGTCGCCGCTCCAGTGCCGGTAGTTCGACCAAAGCTGCCTCCTGCACGTAGAATCGCATTTTTTCCGCGTCGTCGTCCGCATGTAGTAATGCCGCTTTGACCACGGCCGCCACCGGACCCGGAGTTTCCTCGCATACCGTCAGGGCTTCGACGATACGACGCTTGCCCAAAATATTCTTAATGCCGTCAAGAAACTCGGCTGACTTGATCTGGCCACGGTGCAGATAAAGCACCCGCTCAATACTCAGCATCAGACAGACAAAACCCAAGGCCAGCAGAACCCACATCATCGGGCCACCTTTGGCAAAGAGACTGAGATCAAATACGGACATTACGATTGGAGGGAGTTAGAGGGTGCGTGTAGTCGGAGGTAAATATCCAAGTTGGGCCGATTGGCTGAATTCAGGGGGCGGTGGGCGCAGGGTTGAATCGCCCCAGACGATCCTTGGCGAGCGACGCCCCGGGCAAACCGGTGTCGATGATCAGGGTCCAGGCATCCCGTGCCTGCTCTAGTTTGGCCTGTTGTTCGTAGAGAGTGCCCAACTCGAGCAAAGTGCGCGTCATCCAATACCTCCCTTTCGATCCAAGATCGGCCGCCATTTTTTTATCGATCAAAAATGCCGTGACCACATCCCGCCACCAAATCGCCTCGGCCCGGTCCGGCTGGCCTCGACGCACCATCAGGTAACCGAGATTGAATCCGGCCTCCACGCGCACATCCACCGGAGCATCGACCCGATCACGCAATTGTTCGAACAATGCGAGGGCCCGCTCGGTATGGTTGGTGTCGTTCATGGATTGGGCGTTGTGACACTCGGCCAAGGCCAACTGTGCGAGGATCACGTCCCGATGAGTCTGGTAATTATTGACGAGGGTTTCATAGGCCTGCTGGGCCAAGGGAAACCGGTTTAGTTTTCGCAACAAATCACCTTGTTTCAAACGGGCATAGAACACCAGCGCACTGTTTGGATAGCGCGTCACCATATCCTCGATCAATTTATTGGCTTCCAAAAGATTTGCATCCTGCCCGCGGCGCTCCGCCTGCAGGGCGGCTTGATAGAGCGCGTAGGGCGCATAGGTGGCGTTGTCGGGAAAGTCGTCCGACAACTTGGTATAAAGTCGCTGGGCCTCCACCGTCTGATCTTGATCGGCATAATATCCGGCCTCCACGATGATCGAATATACCGCGGCATCAGAACGGGGAAAATCAGCCCGCAACTTTTGCAACAGCGCCAGCGCATCCTCCTTCTTGCCAAGTTTGAAATTGGCCTCCGCCTGTAATAGCGCACCTGAACTGGCGACTTCCCGGGCGAGAGCGGGCGGGATATCCGGTGGCAGCGAACCAGCGAGCGCATCCACCAATCGGATGGTTTGGGCTGGTTGCCCCGCCTGCAGGGAAAGCCTGGCCTGCAACCAGACCATCCGGGCGCGCAATTCTGCCGGAAGTGACTCTTCTTTCGTGGGCGAGGCCAGCAGCTGGTTGACGCGTTCATAAGCGACGGCCACTTGTGCATTTTTCTGCAGGGCCCGAGCTAGATTCCACTCCGCCTGCCAGCGATTCACGGTGTCGAATCGAGGATCCTTGGCCATGGCATCCAATTGTTCGGTGCCGACCTGCAGTCGGCCGGCCTCAATATCAGACAGAACCCGTTGAAACATCAAATCACCCGCGGCAACCCCTGCCGGCACTTCCCGCAGCACTGCGGAATAGGCATCGGCGGCATTGGGGAAATCTCGGGCCCGAAACCAAGCCTCGGCCGCCAACACACCCAATTCCGCCCGGGTCTGTGCGGATTGGGGCGTTTTTAATTCTTCGCGAGCCTTGGTCGCCAAATCGGCCGCTGCCCGATAGCGATATTGTTCCCAAGCAGAACCGGTCAAAACACCGTAGGCCTCCGCCTTGTATTGTGAGCCGGGGAATTTTTCCAACAGCGTCCGGGCATCAGTTTCTGCTTGGCGATAGTCCTTCGCCGTCAACGCCGTCTGGGCGCGCACCAAAAGTAAATCCTCCAGGATTGGATGCGGAGGTGACTGGGACAGCAACTGATCCAATTGGCGTCTAAATTGAGCAACCGCCGGTTCCTTGGTGGATACTCGGGACAGAATTTGCAGGGCAACCCGCTGCTTTACCGGATCAACTCCGGTCGCCAATAGATTTTCCAAGGCCACGCGGCCGGGACCGGCCTGCGAGCCGGCGATCAGGCCCAGCAGCAGTTGAAAATCATCCCTTTCGTTGCGCTCTTCCGCCGGCAGGTTGAGCAATTGCTTCTGCAGAACCGTCATGGCCTCGTCCCGTTTACCCAAGGCATTCAGCATCGCGGCATAGGTGCGGGCAAACCCATAGCCTGCCTTGCGCCCCTGTAACCGATCCATGTTCTTGCGCGCTTCTTCGGCCAACCCGGCATCGACCGTTCCGAGGTGCAGGCGGGCCTGTTCACGGGCCAGCACGAATCGCGCTCGGGCCAAGCTGGAGGTCGCCGCTGCTTCCGCCTTTTCGTATTGGTCACGGGCTTTGCCGGGATCCCCATCCGCATCCGCCAGCACTCCCTGCAGGTAATACCACCACCCGCGGTCCGGCGGGGACAAATCATCAATCGACACATCAGCCAGCAGAGCGTGGGCCGCGGCGAAATCGAGCCGTTGGGCTGCCACCATCGCCGCGCGTAATTTCCACGGCGCGCCCTTCAAACCAACGAAACCCGTCAGAACATTACTGGCTTCATCTACCCGCGCTTCATCCAACAAGGCCGTCACCAGGGCCAAGGTCACCTGCGCAACATCAGTGCCGGGTTGTTTGAGTAATTCCCGATAAAGTTCCACTGCGGCAGAAGGAAATCCCATCTCCTGTGCCCGTTGGGCGGCGAGCAACGTCAAGGCATTGTTACCCGGCGTTTCCGTGGCCACCCCCGGCACATTCACCAACGGTGTGGGCGCATGCAACGGCTCCTGCGCCATCAGGATCGTCGCCGTCACACTGAGATAGATTATGGAAATTGAGCGAATGCGCACGGAGTAAACTTGCGGTGAGCCGTGGAAACAATCAACCGCGTTGTAACGACTTCCGTCTCGCCCCACCCTCTTCGGTTCCCTAATTTCGCGGCAAACTTAACTTCCCATCAATTATGAGCACCGCAATTATAGTCCTCGGCGTTCTCGCCCTTATCGTCGTTGTCCTCGCCCTCTGGGTGGTCGGCATCTACAACTCTCTCGTTGCCCTGCGTAACCGCTTCAAGAATGCCTTCGCCCAGATCGACGTGCAGTTGAAACGCCGCTATGATCTCATTCCCAATCTCGTTGAGACCGCCAAAGGCTACCTGAAGCACGAACGCGAAACCCTCGAGGCCGTGATCAAGGCCCGCAACATCGCCGCTTCCGCCGCCGAAGCCGTTGCCGCCAATCCCGCCAATGGGGCCGCGGTCAAAAACCTGATGGGTGCCGAAGCCGGACTCACCGGCGCGCTATCCCGCCTGATGGTCGTATCGGAGCAATACCCCGACTTGAAGGCCAACCAGAACATGATGCAGCTCACCGAGGAACTGACCTCGACCGAAAACAAAGTAGCTTTCGCCCGGCAGGCTTTCAACGACAGTGTCATGACCTACAACACCACCCGCGAGGTGTTCCCAAATGTTATCTTTGCCGGCATGTTTGGTTTCCAACCCGCCGAGCTCTTCAAGATTGAAGACCCGACCGAACGCAACGCGCCCCAGGTGAAGTTCAATTGAACTGAAGTAGTGGGTAGTCAGCAGTAAGTAGCGAGCATTTCGCGAAAGCATCTCCTTCTCGCTACTCGCTACTAACTACTCGCTACCGCCCGCATGGATTTCTTCGAGGCCCAGGCTCGCGCCAAAAAACGCACTTCCCGCCTTGTCGTGCTCTTTGGCGTCGCGGTGCTGGGCACGATCGCGGCGGGATATCTGACGGCCGTTCTGTTACTCACCCAAGTACCCCGTTCGGGATATCAGGGGGAATCTAACGGTTCAATGCCCATCACTTGGTGGGACCCACAGGTATTTGGAGCGGTGGTAGCGGGCACCTTGATCATCGTCGGGCTCTCCTCCCTCTTCAAATGGCTTTCATTCCGCACCGGCGGTGCGGCCGTCGCTGAGAGTGTCGGTGGACGTCGCATCGAACCGGGTCGAGCCACACCGGAAGAGCGCCAACTGCTCAACGTCGTTGAAGAAATGGCCATCGCTTCCGGGGTGCCAATGCCCGCCGTCTACGTTCTGGACCAGGAAACCGGGATCAACGCCTTTGCCGCCGGTCTTACCACCAGTGATGCCGTGGTCGCGGTGACACGCGGCACTTTGCAAAAGCTAAACCGCGATGAATTGCAGGGCGTCATCGGCCACGAGTTCAGCCACATCCTCAATGGCGACATGAGTCTCAACGTCAAACTCACCGCCTTGCTCTTTGGCATTCTGGTGATCGGCCTGATGGGTCGCGGAGTCCTATGGTCCATGCGTGGCATGCGGGTGCGATCAAGTAACAATAAAAACTCCGGCGGGGTTGTGGTCGCCATTCTCGCGGTCGGTCTGGCGATGATGATTATTGGTTACATCGGTTACTTCTTCGGCCGTTTGATCCAAGCGGCCGTCTCGCGGCAACGCGAGTTTCTGGCCGATGCTTCGGCCGTTCAATTTACCCGCAATCCCCGCGGCATCACGGGTGCCTTGGGCAAGATTGGCGGATTTGCCCTTGGTTCGCGCGTCAACACCAACAAGGCCACGGCCATTGGACATTTTTTCTTCGCGCAAGGCTTCAAGTCGAACTTTGGCGGGGCCTGGGCAACCCACCCACCCCTGGAGCAACGCATCCGCGCCATCGACCCGCAGTGGGATGGTAAATTCTTTGAACCGCCGCAGGTCGTTGATGTGAGCCAGGAGAGTTTCCAGACCAAAGGTTTTGCCCAAGCACCAGGCACTTCCTACGCCGTGCCACCGCAAATTGATCCCATGCGCCGCATCGCGTTTCAACCGGTCGCCGCCGTCGCCGATATCGGCCTCCTAAACGATGATTACTACCGGCAGGCTCAGGATATCTTGGCGAGCATTCCGGATCAATTGCGTGAGGCCGCTCGGCAAAACGAAGCAGCACCGGCCGTGATCTACGCATTGCTTATCAGCGATGATACGGCGGAAGCCGAAAAACAAACCGCCATCGTCAAAACATCCGATGGCGAAAAATCCGCGTCCACTTTGACCAAACTGCTCCCTGCGATCCACGCCCTCGATGCCCGTGCGCGAATCCCTTTGCTGTTACTCAGCACGCCGGCCCTGCGGCAGTTGGATCACCCCTCACTCGAACGCTTTCTCGGCACGTTGGATGAACTCGTGCATGCCGATGCCAAGGTCAGCACCTTCGAATTCGTGCTCCAAAAGCTGCTAACCCATCATCTCAAGTTAGCGCAGGATCCAAGCCGCACTCCGGCCTTTTTCTCGTTCAATCCCTTGGTGGATGATATAGCGGCACTCTTGTCCGTCTTGGCCCGCGCCGGCGCGGAAGATCTGCCTGCTATCACCCAAGCCTATACCGCTGGAGCCGCGCAGCTCAAAGCTATCGAACCCGGCCTGCTTTCAGCGGGAGTCACTGCGCCGGATTTTGCCGTGCTCGATCAAAGTCTCGATCGACTCGCCCAAGCATCTTTGCCGATTAAAAAACGTGTCCTCCTGGCGGTCGGTCATGTCATTGGAAACGATGGCACCATCACGGTGGAGGAAGGTGAACTCTACCGCGCCATTGCCGCCGCCATCGGTTGCCCTTTGCCACCGCTAACGGCATCCACAGCCTAAAAAACCGTTGCTTGCCGCGTTTTCCACGGGCCTGCTGAGTGCGGTTTTACTTCCCAATTATTATGCCGATAGACCCCTCGACCGTTAAACAAACTCTCAAACCGACCCGCACCGCACAAGCCAGTCTGGCCCGATGGCGTGCCGCCCGGTTCGGCCTCTTTATCCACTGGGGCCTCTATGCCATCCCCGCCGGAGTTTGGCGCGGCAAACGCGCGCCCTACATTGGTGAATGGATGATGTTTCGGGAGCAAATCCCCGTCGCCACCTACGAAAAATTCGCGGCCAAATTTAATCCCAAGAAGTTCGATGCGGCGGCCATTGTGCGACTGGCCGTTGAGGCTGGTCAGCGCTACCTCGTCATCACCGCCAAGCATCACGATGGGTTTGCGATGTATGATTCACCCTCGAATCCCTACAATGTGGTCGCCGCCACGCCGTGGGCTCACGATCCGATGCGTGACCTCGCCCGCGAATGCAAACAACAGGGCGTCACCCTTTGCTTCTATTATTCGCAGGATCTTGACTGGCACCATCCGGACGGTGCTTGGAACACTTGGGATTTCGAAAAGGCCAAAAAGAATTCCGGGCGTTACCTGCGTGAAAAGGTCTACCCACAGTTGCGCGAACTCCTCACGCAATATGGCCCGGTGGGTCTGATCTGGTTCGATACCCCGCTGACCATCAGCCGGGCTCAATCGGCCGCCATCCGTCGCTTCGTGAAGAAAATCCAACCCGGCTGTTTGGTCTCCGGTCGGATCGGCCATGGTCTCGGCGATTACGGCATCCCCCGCGACAATCAGATGCCGCCCGGCCGACTCCAAGGAGATTGGGAAGTCTGCGCCACCCTCAACCATACCTGGGGTTTCAAGCAGCATGACCACGAATGGAAATCCGCCGAGAACCTGATCCGCACCCTCATCGAGTCGGCGAGCAAGAACGCCAACTATCTCCTCAATATCGGACCCGATGCCAACGGTCGGGTGCCGGCTCCCAGCGTGGCCCGCCTGCGTGCCGTCGGCCGGTGGTTAAAGGCCAATGGTGAGGGCGCCAGCATCTACGGCACCACCCCATCACCCTTCACTCATGACTTTCCTTGGGGTCGAATCACCACCAAAGGCAACACCCTCTACCTCCACTTTTTCGAAAAGCACCCGCGGCATTTCGAACTGCGCGGGTTGCTGACACGCGTGGTTTCTGCGGTGCCATTGCGTGAGGCCAAGCGCACGCTCGCGTTCGAGCAATCGCGCGACAAATCCACCGGCATTCCCTGTCTCAAGATTGATCTGAGCGGCATGCGCTTCAGCGGACCCGCCACTGTGCTGGTGCTGAAACTGGCGTCTGCTCCGAAAGTCGCCCCCGGTCCTATCCAAGAGCCGGACGGCACGGTGAATTTACTCACGGCGGAAGCCCACGCCGGTGCCGATCGCGGCAAACCCGAACTGCGCATCACTCCCTTGGGCTTCAGTGCCGGTTGGCAACGCACCACAGACTGGCTCGAATGGAATGCCGCCGTGCTGAAACCCGGCAAGTTCACCGTGGAGGTCATCACAACTCATCAGCATCTCGAACCGTGGAGCGGTGGCCATACCGCCCGGGTCGAATCCGTGGGACGTTCCCTCCGCAAAAAACTCACCAACGATCGCGAGGTCATCTACACTCAAGCCGCCTATTTCCCACGGATCGCGACTAAAATGGGCAAACTCGAAGTGAAGGATGTCGGCTCTTTCCGGCTTCGGCTACGACTCGACCGCATCAAACCCCAGCCCAAGGACAAACCACTTTGGAATGATCTCAGCCCGATGGTCGTGCAGGTGCGACTGACGCCCGCCTGACGCAGTTTACGTCTCCATGAATGATGCCCAGCGCCAACTCCTTGAAGATCTCAACCTGATTGAGGATCCGCAGGAGCGACTGACCATTGTGGTGGACCGCGCACGGCGTCGCGCCCCGTTCGCCGACCCCGATCGCATCGACTCCAACCGCGTGGCGGGTTGCGTGTCCCAAGTTTGGCTGATCAGCGAATTTCGCGATGGTCTCTGTCACTTTAGCAGTGATGCCGAGGGGCCGCTGGTCAAGGGGCTTGTCGCCCTCCTGTGTGATTATTTCAATGCGGCCAGCCCGAACGAGATTCTTGCGGATGACACCAACCCGGTGACTGCACTCGGTCTGATGCAAAACCTTTCCCCCACCCGCCAAAACGGCCTCAACGCCGTCTGCAACGCCATCCGCACTTTCGTGCAAAACCACCAGTAACGGTGAAACTCTACGACGCACATAATCATCTGCAGGATGATTGGCTGCTGCCGCATATCGATCGGATCTCGGCCGATCTGGTTGCTGCAGACGTTGCCGGCAGTGTCGTCAATGGCACCAATGTGGATGATTGGCCGCAGGTCTCCGCTCTCGCCGCGCGATTTCCTTGGGTCGTGCCCAGTTACGGTGTGCATCCGTGGGACTGCGGCAATCGACCGGCGGATTGGCAGGGCCGGCTCGAGGCGCGCATCGCCGCCGAACCACGCGCGCACATCGGTGAAATCGGTCTCGATCGTTGGATCCTCGATCGCGCCAAACCCGATGACCCGCGCTTGGCCGGTTTACGACGCGCTCCACTCGCAGAACAAACCGAGGTATTCGTATGGCAGCTGGAGTTTGCTAGTGCGCAGGAACGGGCCGCGTCCATTCACTGCAATGACGCTTGGGGCGCCATGTTGGAGACGTTGCAATCAGCTCAACTCCCGGCGCGGGGTTTCCTGCTCCACGCCTATGCTGGACCCGCTGAGATGATCAAATCGTTCGCCGATCTCGGCGCCTATTTTTCATTCAACGGATCGTATCTCGATTCCAAACGCGAGAACCAGCGCAACACCTTCAAACACGTGCCGCCTGACCGCCTGCTGGTGGAAACGGATGCTCCCGCCATGCCGCTGCGCAGTGCGTGGCGGCTTTACGACCTGCCAGCCCGACCCGACAGCACGACGGTAAACCATCCGGCCAATATCGCCGCAATCTATACTGGTCTCGCCGCTTTTCTCGGCATGCGGGTCGATCAACTCGCTACCCGCGTGCAGCAAAATTTCACGCGGTTGTTTTGGTAGAGATCAACCGCACCACTTCACCTGCCGCCGCGAGACCAAAGGCGCCGGTGACAAATACCCCCGTGCCGAAACCGCTTTCGCAATCCAACTTGAGATTGCTACCTGGTTCCGGTTCGGCCTGGCAGGTGCCATCCGCCCACGGAAAGACCTGCACTTCGCTCGACCAAATGCAGCGCACCCCGAAATGCATTTTCCCTTTCTGCGTGCCGGCCTGAAACCCGTGATCGCGCCGCAGCTTCCGCCGCAAGAGCCGCAGCAGTTCATCACCCCACGCATCGCCAAGGTCGCCGGCTTGGATCTGGGTGGCATCGCGTTTGCCACCCGCTCCGCCTACCGTGATCACGGGCAGATTTCGTTGCAGCGATTCCGCAATCAATCGGGCCTTGTTGGCCACGTCATCAATCGCATCGACCACAAAATCAAACCGTTCGCTCAAAATGCGTTCGGCCGAGGCCGCGGTAAAGAACTCGGTCAGTGCCGTCACCCGACACTCGGGATTGATCAACTTCACGCGCTCGGCCAGCACGTCCACCTTGGTGCGTCCGATGGCTCCATCCAATGCCGGCAATTGTCGGTTCACATTGGTCACACAAACGTCATCGAGGTCGATCAGGGTCAGTGCACCGATGCCACTGCGGGCGAGCGCCTCAACCACCCACGAACCGACGCCGCCGACCCCCACGACGCAGACATGGGCCGCTTGCAGGCGCGCCAATCCTTCGCGACCAAACAGCCGCCCCACGCCGCCGAATCGTTCGGTGAATGCGCTGTTCATGAGGTGACCTCAGGACTCTGACTTGTCCTTCTTTTCGACCGGACCCCGGCCCGTGATCGCTTGAAAGTCACGACCCGATGGATTTTGGAAAACGCGCAAATCGAATTCGCCGATCACCGCCGTGAGGTGATCAAGGATGTCCGCTTGAATCGCCTCATAGTAAGCCCAGCGCGTGTCTTTGCAGAACACATAGATCTGCAGCGGTAGGCCGTGCTCGGTCGGCTCCAGCTGGCGCACGAGGAAGGTCATGTCCTGATGCACCTGCGGATGCGCCTTCAGGTAGGCCACGCAATAGGCGCGAAACGTGCCGACGTTGGTGATGCGGCGACCATTGCCCAGAATCTTCAGGTCCGTGCCGCGCTCCTTATTCGCTTTCTCAATCTCTTCCCGTTTCTGCTTCAAGTAGTCCTTGAGCAAATCAATTTTACCCCAGCGATCGACCAGTTCCTCGTCGGCAAACCGGATTGTTTGCACATCGAGAAACAACGCCCGCTTGATTCGCCGTCCGCCAGCGTCGGACATGCCGCGCCAGTTCTTGAATGAATCCGAAATCAGCGAGTAGGTCGGAATCGTGGTGATCGTCTTGTCCCAATTCTGCACCTTGACCGTCGTGAGCGATACATCGATCACATCGCCGTCCGCGCCGGCCTTGGGCATTTCGATCCAGTCGCCGACCCGCACCATATTGTTGACCGAGATCATGATGCCCGCGACGAAACCGAGGATGGCATCCCGAAAAACCAAGATCAGCACGGCGGTCAACGCCCCGAGTCCTGACAGCAAATAGATGGGTGATTTGTTGAGGATCGTAGACAGGATCAGAATCAACCCGAGCAGAGAGCCCACTAGTTTGATCGCCTGGAAAAAGCCTTTGACCGGCACATTGCCGCCATCCTTTCGCTTCTCAGTAATTTCTTGGACGGCATCCAGCACCGCGAAGAACACCGCCAGCAGAATAAAGGTCAGGTAGATGTTCACCGCGGCATTCACGCCGGCGAGCACTTCGGGACTGTTACCCAGCACATCATCGCCAAACGCGTTGATCGCCATCGCCGGAGCCAAGTGCGACATCCGGGTGAAAACGCCGGAATGCAGCAAGGCATCATCCCATTGGAAACGGGTGTATTTCACCACCATCGTGACGGCTTCCAGTATGATGCGCTTGGCCAGGAAATTGCCCAGCCAGGCTAGTATCAACAGCAGCACAATGCCGATCGCGGTCGACGCCATCGCCGCATCCGCCACCGACAGACCCTGAGTGGTCAGCCAATCATTTATCCATGTAAGCAAACTCTCCATATGTGCTGCAGCTTTCCCGAGAGCGGCGGTTCATGCAACCCCAGGGGTAAATTTTCGGGCATCACTTGATCACCGCCGACACCGCCTGAATCCCTTGCCGCAACCGCTCCTCGTGATTCCCGTAAATTTCCACAAAAGGCAATTCGCGCGAAACCAATGTCTCGCGCCAGAGCCGGCGACACATGGCCCGCCCCTCTGCATTGGGAAAACTGCGCTGTGGATCGGGGGTAAATTCGATATCGGTATCGCACAGCAAATAGAAGGTATATTCCCGTGCCCGTGTCTCGGCCTTCGTGCGCATCCAATCCGGACAGTTCCCGCCGTATAGCAGGTCCGCCCACAGCACATTGGTCAGCAGGTCGGTATCGCAAAACAGGAATTCGCGCGCGCATTTGGCCGCAGCATCTTCCGTTTCCATCTGGATCCGCGCAATCGTGCCGAGATCAGCCGCCGTGATCACGCCTTGATGCGCATCCCAAAATTCACGCACATACTCCGGCACCCATGGTTCACCAAAATGCGCCGCCAGTTGCGCCGCCAAAGTGCTTTTGCCGGTAGACTCGGCGCCGAAAATGGCGATACGTTTAACCACGGGCGTGCTTACGATAGGATTTCAGCCACTCAAAATGCCCCCCCAGCGCCAGCACAAAGAACAACGCATAGAGCACCGTGAACCAATAGAGGCCCGCCATCCAATAAACCACGATCGCCGCCAGATTCACCACCATCCAGCCAATCCAGTTTTCCAATTTCTTTCGCGCCTGCAGCCACTGGGACAGAATGCTGAAAGACGCGATGAACGCATCCCGATAGGGCATGGCCGCATCCGTATGGGTCTGCAAATACCAACCCCATAAGAATGCCCCGATCAGTCCGGTGGCCACACAACCGATCCGCCCGGCCAGGCTCAGCCGCGTGACCGGCAGCACCACTCGATTCTCCCCCGGTTGCGCCCAATGCCACCACCCATAGGCCAGCACGATAAAGAAGAAGCCCTGTAGCTTCATATCGGCGTAGAGCTTGGCGTGGTAAAACACCACGCCCGACAAAACCACCTGAACTAACCCGATAGGGAAATTCCAGATGCTTTGCCGGATCGTCAGCCCCACCCCCACCAGACCGAGGATGGTCGCCAGTTGCTCATACCAAGAAGCGCCAATGATGGCGTCCCAAATGTTAAGCAGGATATCGATCATGAATGCGTGCGGCATAGGCTTCAAGCGCCTCGCGGGTCACAGCATGGCGCGCCGCACAACGCGGGCAACGGATTTCGATCTTCGGATCGTCGCCAAACAATCCGTCGGGATCCTGCTGCATGACCGGCAACAGCACCTGGAGCATCCGCTCCTGGTTGCAACCGCAGTGCCAGCGCTGCACCCGGGTCTCAAGCAGCACCAGCGTCTCGTCATGATCGATCTGCGCCATCTTTCCCGGTGTCAGCCCCTGCAGCCATTCCATGTCGCAGTCGGGATGCTCGGTGAGCATGGCGAAGCTTTCCTCGCCGGTTTGAAAATACCGCGCCGCGCGTTGTTCACTCTGAGTATAAAATGTCTCCACCGCCGCCAACGGATCACTGCCGGTCACGTTGACCATGCTCCGCCGCGACGGCTGGCGCCCGCGCACGACATCCGCGTAAAAGATCGCCTCCGGCAGAACCTTCACATCCTCGGCAAACACGCGTCCCGTCACGGAGCCGAACTCATTGTCGCCGGTCAGGAACAGGTTCACCAGCGGTTGCTGAAAATTCATCGTCCAGGCCGTCATCACATTGCGCGGCTGCGAGGCGCTGTGGAGCGTAAACGCCGCCAGCGCCCGCTTGAACATCACGTCGTGCCCCGGTGCCACCGTGATCTTGTGATCCGCGAGGTGCAGGTAGTAATCGACGAACAGGTCGCTGAAATCCGCGCGGGCCAGCAGCACGTTGCGGTTGCGCACGAAATAAGTGCGCACGTCGAGACCGGGTTCAGCAGGATTGACAGGATTCGATTCAGGCATGCGCACAAAGAGACACACCTTGCTGGAATCTCAAGTGCCCATCGAACAAGCCATTCGAAAGCCAATTTGCTGCCGGTGATTCCCCGTTTCAATCGGGCCTGAGGTCTGAATCTTTGAATATGGAAATCCCGCCGTCGCCAAGAGTATGGCGGACCGGCAGGAAACAAGGCAGGAACGGAAATACATTTAATCTGGAACTCATGAACTCTGGAAAAATACCCCGGACTGGATAATTGGCATTTTCCTGAGTTTCACCTTTCCTGAGTTCCAGATAAAATTGAGCAACGGTGTATCCTGAGCAGCGGTCGGTTGGCTCGTTTCCAATCTTACTGGGTTCCACATTAAATACCAATCCCTGCCGGTTCCAGCTCACAGCTTGATCTCAGTGCAGCGGTAAGCCTGCCGATAGCGGCGCGAGAAATACGTCGGCGACTGCCCCACGGCATGGGCTACCTCGGCGACAGTCGAAAACCGCCGCGCTTGAATCAGCTCGTGCGCCTTCTCCAGCCGTCGCTTCAGCAACAGGGCCGCGGGCGACAGTCCGAAGATCGCGACCACCCTGCGGCGCAGTTGCCGGGTGCTGTAACCGAGTTGCTTAGCCAGCTCCTCGACATCGAAACCAGCCCGCGGCAGCCCGCTCTCCATGCTGTTTTCCAATTTATCGATCCAGGCCTGGTCCCCCGATTCCGGGCGTGGCGCGAATTGTGGAATACTCGCCTGAATCCGCGCCAGCAATTCCGGCACCGAGAACGGTTTCGCCATGTAGTCATTCGCACCGGCCTTCAATCCTTCGATGCGGTTGTCCACCGCGGCCTTGGCCGAGAGCATGATGACCGGCAGCTTCTTCCACCGTTCGTCCGCGCGAATCCGTTGGCAAAGCTGCAGACCGTTCAGATGCGGCATCATGACATCCGTAATTATAATGTCCGGCGCCGCCATCTCCAGTGCCTCTAGGGCCTCCAGTCCGTTTTGCGCTTCCCGGACTTCATAATGCAGATCAAGGTGCAGTCGCAGGTAGACCCGCATATCGAGATTGTCCTCCACCAGCAGCAGCGAAGGCCGGGGATTCGCGGGAACGGAGTTCGAGGTTTCGTCGTCTTGCACCAGCGGCACGGGTGCACCGATCGTATGCGGACGTGCCTCGGGGACCTCGCTGGTATCAATGTCATCCGGATCCAAATGTTCACAACCCAATGGCAAGGTGAAAGTGAACGTGCTGCCTAGGCCGGGCTCACTTTCCACCGAGAGATCACCGCCGTGCATCTCCACCATCTCGCGCGCGATTGCCATGCCGATGCCCATGCCTTCGTGGCCGCGCCCCAGTCCGGCATCGCCTTGATAGAATCGCTCAAACACCCGATTGCGCGTAGTCTCATCCATGCCTGGTCCCTGATCCGATACCGCCACCTCGATCTCTCCACCGCCCTCCTCATTCGCCCGTAAATAGACTGCGACGCGGATAATGGTTTCGGCCGGGGAAAACTTAAGGGCATTGCCGATCAGGTTGCCAATTACCTTGTCGAGTTTAGTAGCATCGAAAAATACCCAGGCTTCATCGGGCGCTTCCAAAGTCAGTCGGATATTCTTTTGTTTCCCGACTTCCTCGAAATGCTCCACCTGCCGTCGCACAAACAGGCACAAGTCCCTCCGGTTGGCCTTCAAGGCAAAGGCTCCCGCCTCCAAGCGCGCGAGATCGATCAACTCCGTGAGTAACGCGTCGAGCCGGTCCACATTGCGAAAGACCAGTGGCAGCCACGTCGGCCCAGTAGCCGCTCTTTGGCACCCGGACTTCGCTCGTCGCGATCGCGAAGCCATTCGCCCGGGCCCACTCGATTGACAGAGCTTTCAGACGGGCATGTTCCGGGGATTCACTCGATGGCATCGTGTGAAAATGGCATGACTCAAGCGTATATTCCAGAGTTTCGAATTTCAGAGATCCAGAAAAAATCCAAGGCTCATTGAGTGTGGAAAACAGGCATCAACGCAAAACGCGCAAGTCCACTATCTGGAACGCCCGCCGTCGCCAAGGCTGTGGCGGACACGTCCAAACTCAGGATTCAATCACCGGACCGGGTTGGCTCTTTCGGCTGAAGTTTCCACCTTTCCAGCCTGCCCTCCATAGCTTCATGCGACGGTGGGCTTTCCACATTTAGAACCGATGCCTGTATCTTCAGCCCTCTGGCCATCACTTCCCGAGCTTCTGTTCGAGCTTCTTGATCTTCGGCGCAATCACAAACTGGCAGTAGCCCGCATTGGGATTCTTCTTAAAATAGTCCTGATGATAATCCTCCGCCGGCCAGAATTTTGTAAGCGGCACAATCTGCGTGACGATCGGATCGCGAAAGGTCTTTTGCGCTTCAGCCAGCGACTTCTCGGCCGCCACCTTTTGCGCTTCATCGGCGTAGAGAATGATTGAGCGGTAGGATGTCCCGTGGTCCGCCCCCTGACGATTCAGCGTGGTCGGATTGTGGATGTCCCAGAAGTAGGCCAGAACCTTTTCGAGTGAAATCACTTCGGGATCAAACTTGATCCGGATCACCTCGGCATGGCCGGTCGTCTCCGAGCAAACTTCCTCGTAGGTCGGATTGGAGGTCGTGCCGCCGGCATAGCCGCTGACGACTGATTTCACCCCGGGCAACAATTGATAAGACGCTTCCGTGCACCAGAAGCAGCCGCCGCCGAGCACGAGGGTTTCCGTTTTGGCTTCAATAGTCATAGGTAAGGCAAGGGCACCCAAGAGGGCGATAACACCAATAAGTTTCATACCGGTAAGAGACAGACTGCGCGAAAGTATTCCAGACGCAAGCGACGGCGGCATTGCGAATCGTCTCGAAACCAACCCGCGTTGTTGTTCCATCTCACTGCACCCCATGCCCGCTGCCGCCACCCTGCCCCTCTTTTGGAGTCCCGATCCGAAATCGTCGGCCACCGACACCTACACCGGTTTTCGCGGCACGTTTACACTGACCTCCGCCGCCACCGTGGAATTCAAGCTGTTCGGCGCCGCTTGGTTTTCAGGATGGGTGGACGGCGAATGGTTTTGCGAAGGACCAGCCCGCTATCCACACGCATTCCCGGAATACCAAACCTTCACAGCCAAACTCGCTCCCGGCCGGCATACCCTCGCCCTGCTCGTCAACCACATCGGCATCTCCACGCGTATCCTTGAGCCGATCGATCCGTTCGTCAGCTGTGAGGCCGTCGTAAATGAAACGGCCATCCCAGTTGCCTGGAAGTGCATGCATTTCACGGCCTACGCGTCCGCCGTGCGCCGCGTAAATCCACAGCTCGGTTTCATCGAGT